>Ga0065720_1019144_pt1 | contig 35603 bp, 33 predicted proteins | sample Thericmetagenome_FD_59107 | JGI IMG/M metagenome (GOLD analysis project Ga0065720, IMG submission 59107) | Thermophilic microbial communities from the Joint Bioenergy Institute, California, USA of rice/straw/compost enrichment - eDNA_2 v2... | ecosystem: Engineered > Solid waste > Grass >... | reverse complement strand
TGTATATGAATAATTTACAAAAGCTATTGAATTAGACGAGTTCATCTCTTTGAATGCCAAATATAGATTCATTCTTTTCAAGGCGCTTTATAGGATTTAATTTAGTTTTTGTAGTTGGCATATTGCCATATAGCTTCATCTTTATGGCTTTATTGGCAGCAGCTCCAAGATTTGCTTTAACTATTTCTGGGTCTAGTAATGATTTGAGGCAATGCATTTGGCGTTTGGCTTCAACCTTGACGATGAATTCCTCTTCAGAAGAAGAAGTGATAGTATCCAAAAGATCTATCGCAGGGAAATACAGAAACTCAGTAAATAGTCTAATGATCTGAATTTTTAATTGTATGCCCTCAAAGTTGCTATTAGAAATAGTTGGATAAAGTTGAAGTAAATGTTGGGGAACCAGTTCATAGTAATAGATGGCTTGGGTATTTTGGGATATTCCATTCTTAAGTTGCCCTGTGTGATTATTTCCTTTACCTAAGTTCTCTTTCAGAACATAGTAAGGAAATGATTCATGAGGTACAGGGATGATAAAATGCTTGTAAACATGATCAATAATAATCTTATGGAGTATTCTGTAATGAAGCAAGATCTTGAGCTTATCAGTGAAAACAAGTCTGTCTGAAGTAATGTTTTCTTTGAGGAATTTGAGCTCCGATTTGCAGAAGTTCAAATCAAAGTGAGCCTGGGTTTTCAGTTGTTTCTCATAAGAGTTAATATCAATTGTCAGATTTTGCTGGAAGTGAATATCGCTCTTGCTTTTCATTTGTCTATGGTGGATCTTTCCTGGCATAGCATTCATCTTTTCTCCATTTGATTTAGCTGTACTAGAGGTCTTGGCCATGTTCTTGACTCCAACAGAGACATCCTCGTTAATTTCTGTACAGAAATCGAGTCTTGCTGTATCTTGGTCATCCTCTTCAAAGAGATCCTCATCTATTTCTGTTTCTAATTCAGGACTGACTTCCTGTGATTCGTTAAGTAACTGTTTATGGAGCGCGGCTCCGTGATATTGGCTATTGAACATATATGCCTTGCTCTTAAAGAAAAATCCGAAAACTCCATAATTTTCGGGCTCATTATCATTGACAGCAAATGCATTTTCACCAAATTTGTTCTTGGAGGCTCCTTTTATCTCTCGAGGCCTGCTAAGAGTCACCAAGTTTCCATCCATAGCATCAGACTCTTGATCCTTTTTCTTGAAAAGCTTATTCTTAATCGCTATCTTCTCATATTTCTCCAGGAGCTTCAGAGTTGCCCCATATTTATTGACTACTCTTTTAGGAGTATATCCATTTACACTTCTCTTGAACATATCAACTCCTGCATCGCCCAAGATCTGAACTAATTCAGGAACGCCAGCATATGCTGCAATATGCATAGCAGTCCACTTATATGCCCCTCCTCTCTTATTCATTTTGAAGATTTCTTCTCTACCTCGAACCTCCTCCAATTCAGAATTGTAATTTATAATCCAGCTCAAAGTCTTAGGACATCTTCTCCTCACAGCTAGATGCATTGGAGTCCAATTTTCCTTATTCTTAGGGTTGGGATTAGCTCCCTGTTCCAGGAGTACCTGGGTCACTATAGCACCTTTATGATGTCCCTCAGCCATTAGAACGATAGCATGATGGAGTGGAGTATTTCCATCTGCATCAATCCTATTAGGATTTTCTCCTAACATTAGAATATCTGACACTAAAGTATAGCTCAATTTCTTTGTTGCAATATGCAAAGCACTTCCATGGATGCCTCCTCCTTTGGTGGGATTGGCTCCATGTTTCAATAAATATCTGGCGGCATAAAATTTATCCTTCAAAATTGCCGTGCAAAAGGCAGTGTTATTGTCTTTATCCAATCTATCAATGAGGTCTGGAGCATTAGATATCAGATATCTGATAACACTAATATCATCATAAATACTAGCTGTATGGAGAATTGTTCTTTCCTGGACATCTACATCATATAGATTCACAGGATGTGTGGAGAAATATTCGATAAATTCTAGGAATGACATTCCTTTAATATTCTTCTCAGCTAATTCAGCACATTTCCAAAGGAGTCTCTTTATCACTTCTTCCCCATCTTTCCCCTTTTGGAACTGGGTCATGGCAGGCTTAGTATATTTAAACCACTCGAAGTGTAGTTCTGTTAAGTTGGTCAGATTCTTAAAAGAAGACGGGAACCAGGCTAGCTTATTCTGAACGATGTTTAGGAAAGTCAATCCTTTTAAGGCAGTTATCTCTTCAGGGAAGATTTCTAGGAGATTGCTCTGTATGTTAACCTCTTTTAGGCTCGTCAACTTCGAAAATGTGCTTGGAAGAGTCTGAAGGGAATTATGAGCCATGGATAGGATCTCCAATTTGGTCAATTTATATATTTCTCCCGGAATACATTTGATTTTGTTGTAGTCAAGACGTAATACCCTGAGATTGACAAACTGTGAGATCTCAAGAGGAAAATATTCAAACTTATTTTTCGATAAATCAAGAACTGTTAACAATTCCTTCTTTTCTGATATATTTGATGGCAATTTAACCAAACTCTTTTCCACAAAGGCTGCGGCAAAGTTCTTATTTTTGTCTGGAAGTGTTTCATTTTCCATTGTCACAGTTCTAAGTGGAACTGCATTTCCTTTGGCTGATTCGAAGTACTTGGCTCTTGATTTTCCTTGGTTGGGGACTTGGTGAGTTGCCCTATCATCTTGAGTATGAAATGTCACATGGATATCCTCGAGTTTGTCGTGGTGATCGATGAATTTGGCTATGTTTTTGTTGTAGCCTTCATTTTGAAACTCATTTATACTTGTGTTAACGCGTTCCTGCATTGCAACTAATAAGTTTATTTAATTCGTTATACGAAAAAAATTATTTAGTATGAAACATGGAAGGTTAACTTACTCTGGAAAGAAAGATAAGAATTCAAATAGTTGAGATTTCTGGAAATAGACCGATTTCTATTCTCGATATAAATAAGAACAAACCCGCTCAAAAGGGATAAATGTCATTGTCTTTGGTATTTTGAGTTTGCAAAGCAGCAGCCATGGCATCCAAAGTTTTTTTCCTCTGAACTGATACCAGCACCTCTTCTTTATTTGTTATCGAGTCAACTAGCTTGGTGACAAGCTTTTTCTTGAAATGAATAAGGTTCTGGAAATTTGTTGTATGTTCAGGATTCTTTAAAACCTTTAATGCAGAGTTATTAACTCTGTCTATGGCATCATACTTCTTCTTCAAGATTATTTTCTCTTTCGATATCGATTTCGATATCTCCTTGGTCTCTTCTACCGCAGAAGTAAACACACCTTCATGGGTTTTATAGAATTTGTTATATGCCTCTCTCACTTCCTGCTTCTCCAGCTCAAGTCTCTTCGTAACAAGCATTCTTGTCCTACTATCCTTGTTCTTCTTTGATCTCAATTCTGGACTATCATAAGAATTATCATAGCTCATCCTTGGTGTGATAGCAGGAGACTCATATCTAGACCCTTTATTTATACTCGTAACTCTGCTCGTAAAGCCTCCTGTTCTATGGGCTGTTGAAGGTCTGGTGCTGATCAATGGAGAAGATATTTTTAGGGAGTTTCTTTTTGCTGGCGAGGCTTCTACTGATGATATCCCACGAAGATTAAATAGTTTGGGAACTGAGACTGATCTTATAGGTAGCTGGTTAGGATTATCAGCTTCAGTTTCTTCTACATTTTGCTCTGGGATTTCCTCTGTAGGAGAGACTGATCTATAGCGAGCTGTCACAAAGACATTAGAACCATTAAAGAGTGATGATTCTCTTGGTGTTAAGAAATCTTTGTTAGAGGAATACAATTTAGTAAGCCTGTTTTCAGTCTCCCTTTTCTCAAATCTCATCTTCTTAGAAGCTTTAATAGCAGCCGACATAGATCTTCTGGTCATTTGATATTCCATTCCTTCTTTCTTTCTCACAAATCTCTTTGTATCCGCAGAACCTTGCATTTCCCTCTTACGCCTTTCTTCCTGTATTTCATGGAAATAATCATAAGGGTTTCCTGCTGCCTCATAGAAGGCATTGAGTCTATGAAAGTGTACATTAGGCTGATCGGGTTTTGCCAAGCTTGCTAGCTCACCCAGTTTATGGATATCAACCCAATGCTTTCTTTCTTTTTGTGGTATGCAATCATCAGTCTCCTCTGTCCCCTGAGTTTCTATAATCTGCTCCAATTCATGCTCAACTTCGTTGACGGGTTCTTTTGCTTCAAGTTGTCTGGTTTCTACGTCTAAAGGGTTAGAAATAGAGATAAGAACTATACCTGGGCAATCGAAGACTTGTTTAAGGTCAATTAGGTCCTGGTTCATTGTCTGTACCACGAAATAATCATCTATAGCTTCTAGCTTGTTGGCTTTTATCTTCATTAAAGCCTCGACATTAGCATTCTTTTGCTCTTTCTGCTTTTTTGCTTCATAATCAAATTGCTTCTTCTTATATTCCTCAAACAGCTTCGAGAGGTGATTAAATGGAATATTATTATGCACAATCTCTCTAAGTCTCTGTTCCTTGGTTAATGATGGCGCCTTCTTTTTCTTGATGTCCTGGCTCTTTTGCGACTCGATATAAATGTAATCTCTTGGCTTCTGGTTCTCGTACTCTTCGAGGATCTTTTTGCTCATTGCATCTAATTCTTTGTCCAGATCTACCTTTACTCCTTTAGCAAGGTCTTTCTCGATTTCTTCTTTGTCTTCCATTTTGTTCATAAGATATCTAACAGCTTTCTCTTTTGTTGATTCGCCATTGCGACCTAAGCGAGTCGAAAGTTCAGTGTGTTTCTTATTAATAAACAAATGTATATTTTTTTGTTTAAGTTGGGTATAACCTTTTGGAACTTGTGTCCTTAAAGCATATCTCATGATGCTTTTTGAAATAAGAAAAGGCGAAGCTGACAGACCGTCCTTATAAGACATTTTGGCTTCCTAAATTTTATTTCTAACTTTTATTTCCACACAAGAAATAGGTTTAACGCATTATTGAGAGCTAATACTCAGTCCTCAAAAACTAATCTAGTCTAGGTCTAAAGTATTGGAACCTAGTATTCAAATTCCCATATTCTCTATATAGATACTATTTAATATTTCCTACAAAACCACGACCGATGTCTCATCACTCGAAGCCAATTACACTGCCGAAAATCTTCTATGGATTGGAATGGTATTCTTAGTATGAGAATGTTGGCCTACAGCAAAAGTTGACAAGCAAATCAACAAAAATTATCTTGTAAAAAAAATAAAAAATAAAAAAGGAGCGTACCGGGATCGAACCAGTGACCTCTCGATCTGCAGTCGAATGCTCTACCACTGAGCTAACACTCCGAGATACTATAGCTTAGGACTATTTTGAAGAAAAAAACAGGAATTAGAGTTTTGGATATCAGTACTGATACGAATATCTTAGATATCTTCACAATTTCCTGACAAAAATGCCAATAATAGCTCTTCATGACAATTATCACAATAATTACAAATAATAAGACATACGATATTCTTCAATATAGAGTTTCGACAGTGAAAGGAGCTTTTTTAATAGCGTAGAGTACTCTTCTATCTTAGCATGCTCACTGTTTGTTTTCTCAATTTCTGAGATAATATCTTTTATCGCTTTTCCTTCGAAATTTAGATTAGCCAAAGGACTATTCTTGAAAAACTCCGCTATATTTATAACCAAGGGTACTTCCTGACTTAGTCTGATTAGACCTTCTTCCTGCTGTTTTGTATTGGATACACAGAAGAAGACCGCATCTTCTTGCTTGGAGATTAGTTCTTTGAGCTGAGTCTCTATCAGGTATTTATTAGGGGCTGCCAAATATTTTTCTTGGTCTTCGTTTTGAGGAGTGTAGTCCCGATATTTTACATAAGTATTCAGAATATTATTACTCTCAGAAATCTCCTTTAAAGCTATGTGATATATTTTTGTATTATCGGCTGGGTCGATTTCTAAATGGAACAAATAGACTGGGAAATTAGGTATATTGTAGAGTTGTTTTAGAACCTTCTCCAAGAAGTTTCTGAACTCGAGCTCAGAAATTTCATAATCTATGTGGGTCATAATTCCCGATTTCAGATTGATGATAGATGCCTTATATTTCCCATCAAGCGCCTGTCTTGTTATTCTCTTGTTGAAGAAAGAATACAAGAGGGTTTGTAACAAGTAAGTCTTTGTGATAGATTTGGAAGCTTTCACCTCATACACTTGCTTTTGATTGGCCAGCAAATCTATGATCCCAACAAGTCCAAGATCATCATTGACTTCTCTCTGTGTGGTCCAATCATCACTCTCTTTCTTCAATTTTTGGGCAAGCTTCTTGATGTTGTTTATGTACTCTTTATTATCCACTAAGAATTTCTTGGTAGTGTCCCAAGCACTAATAATTTGCTCATTTTCTGCAGTGCTAAGTGCATATTGAATAATTGAATTATAAACTACGTAAAACAGTTTTGTATATTCTGAGTATTCCCAGTATTGGCTTCCCGAATTAGGAACTGCTGAGTTTGTTTCGAATTTTCCTTGGTTGTAGTTGTTTACCTTCCATAGTGTTTTAATGTTGTCGGAAATAACCAATTTAGTCAATTTATCAACTATGATCAGTGGGCGAAAAGAAAGCTTTGTTTTATTCTTTTGCAATATTCTAAATTCTCTTGAACTGATCTTCTTTTGTGATCCTAAATGGACTGCATCATCCCAAGATTTTATAATCTTGGATAATTTTTTCAAAGGAGTGTAGACTTTATAATCGTCACAGTAGATGTATTCTCCTTTCACGATTCTCCCTACATAATCCATAGGGAGAAGGTCCATGTAGTGATACAGCAAATTCTCGGATATAATGCCTGCAAGAACATCATTTTGGTTAATGGAGGAAAAGTTGTGACCAGGATTGTCAAAAATCTTCTCTTCTTTGACTTTATAAGAAAAATTTGGGCTGTTAAATAACTCAGAAAAATGATCTTCGTTTAGTATTGAAAGGAATTCTGTAACTCCAATTGTCCCAGTGAACTGCTTTTTAGATTCGAGATACTTGATATCAAAAGCTAGGGTCTGGATATGTCTCTCAGCAGTGATATTACACTTGTATAGTGATCTATCAATTTCTTTTATCATAGGATGTATCATATTCGAAATCTTTGCATTGTCCTCTTCATCTTCAGAAAGATTTTCATCCCTATAGTTTGTTTCAGGATTTCTAAATTGAGACAAAATGTCATTAGGGTCTCCTGATATTTTCGATTCTAAGATTTGAATATTAATTTCTTCTGGTTTTTGGGCTTCTAGACCGGTGTCAGTTTTATGGCATATCAATAGTTTCTCTCGAGCCCGAGTCAGAGCAACATAGAAAAGGTTTAGGCCTTCTTGGTATTCACTTTCAGTGGGTAAAAATCCAAATTGGAAAAGGCTAAAATCAAGTAATATTACATATTTCCATTCTAAGCCCTTAGAAGCTGTAAAAGTGATCAAATTTACATGTCCAGGTCTGATTGAGTAATCTGGTTTTCGGCTATAATTTGAGATATCTTTGTAGTGTTTAGTATATGGAATACGATGATGCTTGAGTAAGTTTGCAACCCAAGAAAGCCCAATATTTAAAGAAGCCCGACTGGAAACAGTTGGGCTCAGGATGGCTATCTCTGACAAGTCCCCATCATAACTTTTTAGCTCTTTGAGTAGCCTATCCTCAATTCTCTTTGTAGTGCCAACATTAATCTCTATAACTTTCCTTGCCCTATTCTCATTTTGAGTTTCGTTGATTATTGTGGAATCTTCCTTTCTGAAATAGTTACTAAAGTGTATAATGTCAGGATGGGACCTGAAGCTCTTAGAGAGGAAAAATTCTTCTCCTTCAAATTTCTTTAAAAAATCTGCGTTTGCCCCTAAAAATTGGTAGATAGATTGGCAAGGATCACCAACTAAGCACACTTTACTGTTGTTGTATTTAATAAGAAACTCTATAATTTTTATTTGAGTCTCTCTTAGATCTTGGGCTTCATCAATAAAGAGATATTTATAGGGATTGACTAAAGACTGAATAGTGTCGAAATCATTCTCCAATAGAGACAGAAGGCTTAGGGATAATAAGGAGACATTGGAATGGTCCTTATTGGACTTTTTAAGAACTTCTCTTGCCATTCCATCTAAAGTCTTTACGTTCTCAGTCAGAATATTTGAAAAGTTGCAATCTCTAATTTTATTTATTGTATCTGCTTTCGTGGATCGAGAGAATGCAAGCACATGAATATCTTCCTTAGGGATTTTCATATGGTCAATAAGGTGCTGCAACCTATTTATCATGGTTATAGTCTTTCCTGAGCCAGGCACACCTAATAATCTGCAATGATTAATTCTTGACCAGTTAATAAATTTTTCTTGTTCAGAAGTTGGGATGAAGGGCAATGAGCCTTGATTAGATTTGACTTTTCTGTAATTTGATGACCGTAGGAAAGTGGAGCCTCTGAGGAAATTCATGAAAGCAGTTTTGAGATTTCCTCAAGCGAAAAGATTATTTTTATTTATTTACTTACTTCAAAAAAATTCTGAATGTTTCTTTCTTGTATAGTATAACTGCTATGGAATTTTCCTATGCTCTCTTTATTAAAGAACTTTTTCACTAATTGCTTTCGATCAAAAATCTCGCGAAGTGACAATAGTTAGTCTTTTGAAGAGTATAAATATTCAATTGATTTGATAGGTTCAAAAAATAAAAAAAAGAAGGGGAATACCTTTTTTCCCCCTTTATGGGTTGAACGAAGTGCAATTAAAACTAGAGTTTGAAACAAATTTTAGGCAAGATATATGGGTGATTTTCAAAATCCCTATAATCTCCTCCATAGTGGCACAGTATTAAAACATACTGGTTCCAGTCAGGCTCGAGTTGGGAGTATTGCCTTGGTTGTAAACAGCGTAGTGAATATACCAGCTGCGGTCTGGTTTTCCAACAAAAGCCAAGAGTAGCCAAGTCACTGATTCTAGAATCTAGTTCACAATTCTTCTGTTCGAAGTCTCAATGGCTATCCTTATGAAATTATGTGCTTCAATTACTCCTTCAACTTTCCTTTATTTTTACTAAATTTATTAAAAATGAATCAAGTGTTCCCAGAATTCCCTGGGTATAAAACCATCAAATTATTGGGAGCTGGGAGTTTTGGACAAGTCTATTTAGTGCAAGACTCTAAGACTAACCAAACTTTTGCGATGAAATTCTGTCCTTGGCTCGTGGATGGTGATCAGGAACAATTATTCAAGGAAGTTCAAGCATTAAGAAAACTAAAACATCCTAATGTTATTGAATACATTTCATCAATTGATTCACAAGACAGTCTGCGTATATTAATGGAATTTGCTGAAGGTGGAGACTTAAACACCAAAATAAAACAGCAAAAGGGTATGCCGTTTCCTGATGAGGTTGTTCTTGAATGGTTCATCCAAATTTGTGATGGTCTTGCTTATATTCATGAACAGGGAATCATACATTGTGATCTTAAGCCTCGAAATATATTTCTTACGTCAGATAATAAATCAAGATAGGTGACTTTGGAACATCCAAACTACTTGAACATCTGAATTCTTTTGCTTCTACTCGAGCTGGAACCTGGGCTTACATGGCTCCAGAGGTGATCCAAGAAGAAAAGTACGATAACAAGTGCGACATTTGGTCTTTAGGTGTAATCGCATATGAGCTTCTCACGACTAAACTGCCTTTTCAAGCCAAGTCTCAAATGGCACTAATGAATAAAATAATAAATGGAAATTATAATCCACTTCCAGATAAAATTCCAAACTTATTTTCAGAGCTTATTCCACAAATGTTGACTACAGATCCTGCAAAGCGACCATGCATTGAAGATATTATCTCCAAGCTCCCAAAGAGCAAAGCCTCGGAGAGTCCCTCTAAAGCTCTCCTTTCTGATCAACTCGACAAAAGGGAAGAAGAGGAGACCCAGGAGGAATCTCCTTATCTCAAAAAGGCTAGAGATTTGATGGAACAAGGAAGGATTCAAGAAGCCGTCGATTATTTATTTAGAGTTGCTGTTAAACTCAATAGTAACTGGCAGACTTATAATGATTATCCACTCGAAGAATATAGAATTGATCATTTTCACGCTCTAGATTTGTTTTGGGAGTCTGCAGAAATTTGGATGAAAGTTGGAGAAGTTGAAAAAGCAGTAGAACAATACTTTAAGATAGCAGACGAAGTCCCGGGAGGCTCAGCTGGAACCGTGTTTTGGAGGGATACATGCACAGCTTTTGAGAAAGCGGCCAAGTGTTGGACCAGAGTCGGCAACATAGAGAAAGCTATTCAAGTATGCATATGAGTAGCAAATTTTTGGAGAAAGCAGAAGCTCTGGACAAACTATTTTCTTGAAGACCCTATAAGGTTTGGCGTAAAATTGTTGTTTAAAGATGGAGAAATAGCGAAAGCTGTGGACTTCGCTGTCGAACAGATGGGTCCGGAAGATGGTCTTCGAGTTATTAAATCTGTCTGGCAATCCCACAAAGCTGAAATAAATCCTGAGATGGTTTATGATATTTATATCAGGAAAGGAGAACAGCTCATCGTTGAAGAAGATATTTGGAACGCTATTAAATTTTATAAACGATTAGGAGATATACTGTTGGAAGAGAAAAAGATCGATAAAATAATGGAGGTCTTCAGAAAGGCAATTAATAATTCAATTTATGTAGCAGAAGACTTGTCAAATTGGCTACTCAGCAGGAGTTTAAAAGAATCTGCAATTGAGTTATGCTGGCAAGCGGGAAATGATTATAAAGAAAGAGGATTATATAAATCAGCCAGGAAGGTGTTCCAAATTGCATTTAAAACAATAGAGTACCGAAATCTTGAAGAGAAATTCATTCAAAGATGGAGTGAATTAGGGAAAGAATGGGAAAAAATTGCAGAGGCAGAACTGAAAAAAAGCGGCAATACCACTGTTATCAAAGAAGAAGAAATTTACGAAGAGGATCTGGAAGATAATGATGATGAAGATGAAGACGAAGACGATCCTCAGACAAATCCTATAAAACAATGCAGGATGAATGCCAGAGAGTGTTTAGCAAGGTCTCATGAATACGCAGCGCGTTTAGAATTAAAAGCAGGGAATTATAAGAAAGCTGCTGAGCTGGCCGAGACAGCTTCTAAGATATGGATCTCTGAAAGGAAAGCAAAGAAAGCTCTTGCAATGTCCCTAGAGTGTCAAATGAAAGATCAGATGGAGTTAGGGAATTTTGAAAAGGCTGCTTTATTTGGTAACCAGGCTATAGAAATATATGAGAAACTTTACTGGGCTGAAGAGGGTATAGGATGCTGTGAGATGATTATTAGATGCTGGGAAAAAGTAGGAAACATCGATAAGGTTAATGAAGCAAAGGAGAAAAAGCGTATATTCGAGTGGGAGAATGCGGCTGTATGAAGGACCATAATATGGAATGATTCTGCCATTAAAAGTAAATAAATATATGAGGATAATTTATGTAGAACTCTAAGAGAGACAGTAATATATGAATTAGAATTCCAAACATCACCTATATTTTGGGAAGACTTTAAGGTTGTTAGTTTGTACAAATTAGCCTAATTTTTTGCATGTTTATATTTTAGACAGCGTCTCCATGACCTGAACACATAAAGCGACTACATTATACATAAAGTTGGCATAGATTGTTTCTGGCATCGAGTAAAATTTTATAAGGAAGAAAAATTTTTTCATATTTAATAATTATCAGCTCCTACTGGCAATCAAGTAAATAATAATATTTGTGCTTTTATTAAGCAAAGACGATAGTATTACAAAGAAATCTCATATGAATTAACATTGATATTCTGAATCTTGTTAAAGCAACTCAAATCTATATTTCAGAACAAAGTAAACTCGAACTCTGATCCTTGTTAAGATATAAGGAATACTCTTATCTCCCTGTTCTCTGGATTGACAAAATTCGAGAAGATTATCCCTGTTTTCTTTTTCTGTAGTTTTTTCTTTTGAAGAAAGTGCGAAATAAAATTTATTAGATATTTACCAAAAAAATGTCTGAAGTAATTCAAAATTTGTTTGAGGACCTTGTAGTCTCAGAGAACACTTCAAAGCTCCAGGAACTTCTACGTCAAATATATGACTATACAGAGAATACAAAAAATGCTTTACTAATTCACAACACCATAGATTTCCTTGAAAAATTGCTTAGGAGGATTTTTCAAAAAGAAAAACTTTTAGTATTCATCAATCAGGAAGAAAATACCATCAAGTTACAGGATCTTGCAAATCACAGGCATATTCGGAAAGCAGATTTATACGGTGTATATCTCCGTGTGCTCGAATTTTTGCAATCAGAGAAGACTTCGCATTATAAACTCGAATTTGAACGAAAAAAGTTATATGATACTCTCGTTAGAGAAACTCTACTCACCCAGTCATGCTTTGCAAAGTTCTGCGCAGAGCTATTAGAATCAAATTCCATTGAAGAATATACAGAACTTGTCAATTCATTATTTAGTTTTCCTGCCAAAATTACCAATTTCCTCGAGACTTGTCCAAAGGAGCTTAAACCTGAGACATTCTACATATCATTTCTACATTATTCTATCCAAATCCAAGATTCCTTGAGAGAGAAAAGAATTGAACATTATATTTACATCCTCAACAAAATTATCCTCAATGGCCAATCTAGTATAGAGTTATAGTTATTGTTAATATTTTAGAACAACTTGTTAATTACTGGTTTCAAAATTTCTCGAATATGAAGGAGAAGACTTTCGAGGAAGATTTTCTTACAATAACAATGACGAAGAATTCAGGAAAAATAATGAACTACTACAAGATAATTAGAGAAATAGTTATGTTGTTGTCCAAGACTGAGCACCAATCACTAGGGTTCCGCTTGCTTTCCAGCGCTCTTATTCATTTCTTTGAAAAGGTTGAAAAATCGAATTTCACTTTCTCTTATTTACCTAAACTCCTCAATGATAAATATTTCAATTTGAATGCTGGAAAACTTTTAGTGTCCCTTATAGAACACTACTTCCAGAATGCAGGCGACAAAAAGGACTATGACATCCTACAAAAAGCTATTGAAAGTGCATTTGTCTTATGGAGTGATCAAAACTTTGTGAAAAAAGCTTCCGCTATGCATCTGAAAAGTAACTCTCACCTCCTATCTATTGAGTTTTAGTGCTGACAAATTTTCTCCGAGCTCTCATTGAAAAAGCTCCCAAAGAATATTTACAAAGTCCTGAAATTGTAGAATTCATCCAGCAGGGTGTTACAAATCGTTTGAGTGAAAACATTTCCAGTCAGCTTCACAGAAAATGTGGAGAGGTAAATAACTCTTTTTATGAATTAATGTTTAGTCTGTTTGGACTGCTTATCTCAAGAATCTTGGGCTTCCTGAAACCATAGAAATAATGAAGAAAGAAGGACTTTATGATGCTGAAATGACTGAGGAGGAAGGTGATATCCTTAAAGAGGCTGTAGAAAAAGAACCTGAAATCTTGACCTTCGAACAGCAAAAGCAGCCAGAAGAAAAGAAAAGCATTCTAATCAAAGCTAATGATAGTGATTCTGATGATGAGTTCATATCAATTCAGCAACCCGTTGAGGAGGAAAGCCTCTTGACTTTAAAGAGACCAAAGTAATCAGTGTCATAATATATTTAATTTTCAGACATCTGTACGATTGTCTACTCGGTCTGAGAAGTGAGAATAAAGACAGAGTTGAATATAGCTTGAAATACTTGAACTATCTGATTAGAAAAAATCTTGGAGATGTTGAATTTCTTGCGGAGGACCTCGCTTTGACACTATGCAAAATTACTAATTATTTCAATTGGGATAAATTTGAAGAGTATAGAAATCGTGCACTGGTCTCGTTGGCTATCATGATTCCAGATGTGATTTCAAAGTATTCAAGATATTTCTTTATCTAAAATTGTAGTTGTTTAATCAAGAGATTTTTCCACTCAGAGTGTTCACTAGGAGAAAAGATTACGTTGCTTGGAGTTCTTGAGCGAGCTGCAAGGGAACTCTCTGACAACCCAGAAAAATATAATCCTGAACTCTATAATGAATATAATGAGCAGCAAGATTTCTATTTCAAACCTGTTACAATCAAATATTGTAGAGAAAAAAATAAAGAAATTAACTATTGTAGATACCGAAGAAGAAAAGAGAAAGCAAGAGATTGAGAATGAAAAGAAGGAGAAAATTGAGGCCAAAAGTAGAAGATGGGGCGAAACAAAAAGGAAGAATGAAAAGAAAACTATGGATCCTGAACGTTTAAAGACTATGAACTCTAAGGAACTTCTCGTTATAAATAGCAGTAGCCAGCAAATCTTTATTAGTCGTTTCAGTAGTCTCTGCAATCATTTCTTCTTCCCACTTGCAGTTCCACTTCGCGAGAAAAAGAGATTCCTGTTAAAAGAGCCTATTCTCTTATCAAGGGTGATTTCTTGGATGAAGACTTATCTGCACTGTGCAAGTAAACATCAAGACTTCCTATCTAACTTGTAGAAAATGCTCCCACATTCTATAATATCTTGGAGGAAGTCTTGGACTTCTTGATAGCTTTTATAAATATTGATGATACTGCAGCAGTGGCTGAACTATTTACTTGCTTCTATGTGATCTCAACCATTTTGAACAAGAATGTCGTGCTGTATTATAACAATATTGTTCAAAAGCTACTTCTGTTGATGAAGTTGATATCAGGTATATTGAGGGAAAAATAAATAACATGATTAGGGATGAAAGATAAGAATGAAAAATACAAGATATTGATTTATGAAATTAGCAATAATATACAAAAGTTGTTCGAACTCGACTTTGTTTCAAATATATAAATAAATCTATTCTTGTAAAATAATTCCTAAATAAAATAAAGTAACTAAAAATTCGGGCATCTAGGCTAAAGATACTATTAAGAGAAGAGTCACCTGAGAGAGACTCTTCTAATGAGCAGGCTTCCATTCTTGATGCTAAAAAGAGAATTGACAAAATTTTGGCCTTTCCTTTCAAAGGAATCTCCTCCGAAGAAAGAATAACAAAGCAAGAACATTTCTTCAATCTACTGAGATCATCAAGAGACCCAAATTCTAAACAAAGAAAGAATTGTAATTCTGTAAGTAGGGTAAATATCGGCCAGTCAAGTGAATACATGATCAAACCATACATAATAAATCCAAAAAAGCCCATTGGAAAACCTTGTCATCAAAGAGCATACTCTAGTAGGTTCTTTGATTCTCCTGAACCCTCCTCTATGGTCAGCCAGGAGCTTCCTTCAATCATTAGAACTCAAATTCAAGAAACTAATCTCACTTTTCATCCGAGAGTGTTGGCGTACAGTAACTAGGGTAAAATAATTTCTTAGGAAGAGCAGCCCTATAAATTATCTCAAATTTGAGCCAATAGCTGACATTGATGTTGAAACTCCAAAATTTAGCCAAGATAAAGGATATTACTTCAAAACTAACGGGGATATTAAGTTGATAAAATTAACCCTTATCCACAATGGATTCATTGAGACATACCTACAGAGGAACTTTACGTTGTTCTGGAGTGTTGGCCCAATAAAAGCAGAGGTCTACGCAGGCTTAAACTACTACCAAAAAGTAAAATTTCTAGATAATACAGAATTCAATGTCTAGGTCAATCATTTCCCAAAATCACATGAGATCACTCGAAAGGATCTAATGCATAAGAATATCTCTAAAATGCAAGCCCAGCATGGATTAAAAAGTTATAACTTTGTTCCAAAGACTTTTATTCTTCCTATTGAAACTGTTCTACTCAACGAAGTAGCCAACCTATCTATATTTACCCATTGATAGGATTACGAGAAGACAAGAGGCAGAGTCTGGTATATCGTGAAACCCCATGCCTCATCCCAAGGAAAAGGCATCTTCATCACAGATCATCTTTCTGATGTAAGAGTAGGCAATTCTTTCAAAATGATCTGTAGATCACTGAAAAATCGAATTCTCCTCTTATTGTGAGCCATTACATTGGAGACCCATACCTCATTAATGGCTTAAAATTCGATCTGAGGATTTATGTAGCTCTGACTTCTGTCCATCCGCTTAGGATTTACATGTACGAAGAAGGTCTTGTCAGATTTGCCACAGCTCCATATAGTACTGACCCCTCCTCAAAATCAAACTCGTAATTGTTATATTTACTAAATTGATTGGTAGGTATATCCATTTGACAAACTATAGCATAAATAAAAAATCCGAGAACTACATACAGAATGATGGAGATGACCAAGATGAGGATTGTAGCAAGTGGAGTCTTAGGACTTTTAGAGCTTACTTGGACAACCATGGAGCTAATTCCAAGGAAGTTTTCAACAAAATTGAAGATCTTGTAATAAAGACAATTCTATCAATTGAAAGCACTCTCTTCACAACTACCACAGCCCAAGTTCCTTTTCCCCATAACTGCTTTGATCTTTTTGGCTTCGATATTCTTCTTGACTCTAAACTAAAACCCTGGCTACTTGAAGTAAACTTGTCACCTTCTTTGGCTTGTGATTCTCCCTTGGATTTGAAGATTAAGAGCGGACTAATCTCAGATCTTTTCACAATGATAGGAATAGTTCCTATTCATCAAAGAACCCATAATGAGTCCCAACAATTTGGAAAATCATATACAATTTATAATCATCCTCAGGGGATAGTTCCTTTCGAAAGGAAAAATAAAGTCATTGAGATGAAGTCTCTGGATGAACTTACGAAAGAAGAAAAGGCTGTTATTCAAGCTACTAATGATGAATGGGAAAGGTATTTCATTTGAGATAGGGAATAATTATTATAGGAGAGGAAAATTCAGGCGAATATTCCCTAGTGAAAAGGTTAATGACTACAACTGTTATTTTGAAGCCGACCGCCCGTATAATAGGCTTCTAAGAAATATGTAATATGAAAAAAGTGGGTTTTAATTTTTTTAGAATAAATACAAATTTGAAGAAAAATAATGAAAATAAAATTAAGACGGTGACTTTGAGACACATAAAGTAACAACTCTTAGATAGATGTCTTTATGATCTATTCTTTTTCTTTCTGATAATATCCTTTCTGTAGATGTCTTCATTATTTCGGTATAAGAGTCATAACCAAGTTATTTGGCGCAAAAATTATTATCTATTTAAATAAATGGAAGCCTATTACGAAAAGTTCGATTATCTTCAAGTAAGGCCTTCACAGCATAAATATAACAATAGGATTACATCCAAGCCAACACAAAAAAGTATCTGTCCAAATCAAACAAAGATCTGGACATTATGCTGCTCGAAAATATTAATTTAATGACTGCAGTCAAGGATTTAGAGAAAATGTACTCCAAAGGACTTGAAGTAATACATCAATAATGAAAGAGTGATAAGTTGTAGACAAGGAAAAAGGATCTGAAAAAGTTCTACACCGAATTACAATTCTATGTGGACAATCACTACAATAATCTTCTTATAACAGGTGTTGGGTCAAAGACTGACTTCTTGAATGATTTTGCTGAGGAGTGTCTCTCTGAATATCCTATTATTACCATCAATGGGTACATGAATGGGATCACGCTTAAGTACATCCTCAACAAACTCTGCAATTTCCTCACTCCATTGGTGAAGAACACTGATTCTGAAGATGCTATAGATGAGGAAACTAATACTAAGATCCAAAAGAGAACAAAAGTGCAGCAACTAGAGTTTATCAAGGATGTTCTTAGCGGAAGAGAGGAAGGATTTAAGTATAACAGAGTGATATTGATCATCCATAATCTCGACGGAAAGGCCTTAAGATCCGATGATACCCAACAAATTCTCAGTGAAATCGCCAAATTACAAAAAGTAAAGTTAACACTTTTTAGCTAATTTTTAGGTGACTTTGCTGGCTTCAATTGATAACTACTTCTATCAAACCCTCCTAACACCTCAAATGATCGAAAACTATAATTTCAAAATCTTCAACATAGATACCTTTGACCTCTACCAAAAGGAATTCTTATTCGTGGAGGATAGTACCCAAGGCAACAAGAAGAGAAGCACAGAAGGTCTAAAGTATATCTTCAGAAGTTTCACAACAAACCAAAAGTAATAGAATCTCAAAATCTTGTCTTATTTATTAGAGATATTATCAAGACTTTGGCAAAGTATATGTTGGACAACCCAACAAGCTCAGGAGTCGAGCTTAAGGTTTTCTTTAAGATGTGCTATGACAATGCTATTATTTCAAGCGAAGCCCAATTGAAGCAAAACCTGCTTGAAGTTATCGACCATAAAGTAATTCACATTTTCATAGAATTTAACATAAAATTAGGTTATCAAGGAGAAAAAGGGAGATAGAGGAAAGACTCTCTATCTTATAGACTTTTCAAGAGAAATTATGGAACAGATCCTCCGTGATGAATTTGAATAAACTATGATGATATTGGTTCTTGGAACCCTATTTCTATCCTTATTTATTCTATTTATTGCAGAGTTGCATCTACTGATATTTCAGTTGTATTATGAGTAGCATCTCTATCTTGGTTCGTGCCATAAGCCTTATTTATTGATAATTTTGCCAATTTTGCAGCAATGAGTAAAGAAATGCTAGCCTTCAATAGATAGGCCATTGAATGATCATATAACTCCTTGCAAAGTCAAGGCTAGGTCTGCGATAGAAACAGAGATCATTTAGACGAGAAAAAATTCAAGATATGCCTCATATTTGTATTTTATTTTCTCTGGTGCTTTATTGATAAAGTGCATTAATTATCACTTGAAATGGCAGTCAGACCCTTGAGACACAAGAAGATCATTAAGAAGAGAACCAAGAAGTTCACCAGATTCGAGCAGGAAGACCACAAGTGCTTGAAGGAGGGCTGGAGAAGAAGTCATGGTATTGATAACAGAATGAGAAGAAGATTCAGAGGTAACAAGCCCATGGCAAACATTGGTTATGGAAGTGATAAAACTACCAAGCATTTGAGACCCTCTGGTTTCAGAACCTTCTTAATCAAGAATCCTGCTGATCTTGAGCTCTTATTGATGAACAATAGACAGTTCGCTGGAGAAATTGCTCATGAATTGTCTGCCAGAAAGAGAGCTGCTATTGTTAAGAGAGCTGCTGAATTAAACGTTAGATTGACCAACGGAAAGGGTAAAGTTAAGGTTGAAGAAAAGACCGCTGCCCAATAAAGGCTTGAATAGTATTTTCTGCATTGTTATTCCATCATTGTATTGTTTGAAACCTGCAGAACATGAGAACAGAATAGATTTAAGACCCAAATATCTAGAAATAAAGAGTAATATTACCACATGCTAAATTGTTGCCCTTCTGGCCCATTAATTTTTTCTCCTGCCAAAATTTCCCTTATCTAATCCCAGTGACAGTGCTAGCCTAGGTGAGCCAAGAGGGAATAGAATCTAGTCTTTAGGAATGTAGAAAGGGTTTTATTCTATTTTTCTTATTTAAAAACGAAGTCTGGGAAGGGTCTTATTTTGTTTGAAATAATTAACTGAAATCAAAATTTCATTATGGATCCTAATCTATCCTCGACGTATGCGTATACGTCTCCGAACAATAACTCTCTGCTTCAAGAGAATATCCAGCTTAGACAAGCAGTGAGTAACTTACAAAATGAACTCCAAAAGGTAAACAATGAGCTAAGAGCAGCCCAAACATCTCAATCACAAGGAGGTGTTTCAAGAGAAGTCCAAGAAAGAATGACTATACTTATCGCAGAAAACCAAAGGCTTACCACAACAATCACTGACCTTCAATTGAAGATTAAAAAGTTAGAAGAAGGCCAATTTTCGCAAAAAAATTCATTTACCGGAGACGATTCCAGGACTAGCCCAACTGGAGTTGAGCTTCAAAGACTCAATTCGCTATTGGAAGCTAAGGATAAAGAAATTGATGAACTTAAAAACAAATTAGAGTCCTCAGACATCAACAGCATCAAGTTTATTGAACTCAACAATAAGGTTATCGTCCTTCAAGCTGAGAACCAAAAACTTAGTGCCCTCCTAACTGATCGACAAAGAGAAATAGAAAGTCTCAAAATGCGTGTCTCAGTCGAGGCTGAAACGAGCCAACTTCAACAAAGAGTGACTTCTTTAGTTACCGAAATTGAGAGGTTTAACCATATCCTAGCTGAAAAAGACAAAGAAATTGAAGATCGCAAGAGAGAAGTTCACGAGGCCATAACAAACGCAAACAGTATCAAAGAAAAAATGGACAAACTTTCTCGTGAAAAAGAACTTCTTCAAACTGAAGTTGACTCCTGGAAGAGCAGATACGAGAATATCAAGAACGACACAACAATGAAAGACCACTTCGAGAGAGAAATCAAGTCCTACCAAGAAGAAGTTGCCCAGCTCAAGAACATCATTGCAAGCAGAAACAAGGATATCGAAAAATGGACTGAAAAATACAGAAATCTCGAGAAGACATCTTCAGAAAAGCAAAGTACCATAGCCCAAGAATTCGAGAAGAGATTCAATCTTCTCATAACTGAAAACGAAAGAGTGAATAGCCTTTTGGGCCAAAGAAAGAAGGAAGTCGAATCTCTTAAGGCTACTCTTCAAAAGAAGGAAGATATTGAGAACAAGATTGCAACCTTAGTCGCTGAAAACCAATCCATCCTCGGCCAATTGAATACTAAGGCCAATGAATGTGAAACCTGGAGAGCTAAGTGCTTCGGACTTCAAGAAACCCATATTCCTAAGACTATTGCTGATGAGCTTGAAGCTCAACTTCAAGAAGTCCTTGAAAGATGCTCCCAGAAGGACAAAGCATTGGCAGAGAGCAATAAGGAAGTCGGAGAATTAAAGAGAAGACTTGATGAAACTCTATTCAAATTGGAAGCTATGATGGAAGAGAAGAACAGACTTCAAGATAATCTAGACAGCAATATTAAGCAGCTTAGAGAGTCCCAGATCAGAGTTCTTTCTGCTTCTGATCTTGAGAAGAGAATTGCTATGTTGTTGAAGGAACTTGAGCATGTTAATACCGTTGTTAAGCAAAAGAACGACGAAATCCATGAACTTATGCAAAAGAATATCATGTTCCAGGGAGAAGCCAACAGAGTTCATGAGATCGAGGCTAAAATTACATTATTGGCTGGAGAAAATGATAGTCTGAACCAAATTTTATATGAAAAGACCAGAGAAAATAGCACCTTAAAAGAAAAGATTCTCGAACTCGAAAAGACCGGAAACAAGATTGAAGACCTCGAGCACAAGCTGGTTCAACTTGGTGAAGAAAATGAAAAGCTTGGACTAGAATTGGATGAAACTTTCAGAGAGAATGAACAGCTTAAGGCCAAGTTAGAGGAAACTGAAGATGCCTTAAGAAAGATGGCCGAAGTGGAAGAGAGACTTGAAGGCCTTGTTGAAGAACATGAGAAAGTCACTCTTATGTATAACGACAAATTGAAGGAAAATGAGGATCTTAGCAGAAAGCTAGAGTATGCCAACAGTACATTTGAAAAGCTTTCTGAAATGGAGGCTAAGCTTGATCTCTTAACAGCCGAGAATGAAAAGTTACAAATTTACAATGTTGAGAAAAATAGAGAAGTCGAGTCCTTGAGAAACAGACTTGCCCAAAGTGAGAAGAATGTCTCAAAGCTAAGAGAAATGGAGACTAAATATCAGATTGCAGTGAACGAGACTGAAGGACTTAATCAAATTCTTAAGGAAAGAGAAGATGAAATCCAGTCCTGGAGATTGAAATATGAACAAGCCTCCAAGAAGGCTAGCTTCGCTGATGATGTTGAGAGAAGACTAGGACAGCTCAAGATGGACAGAGATCAGCTTCAGAAGCTCATTGAGGAAAAGAATAGAACTATTCAAGGTTTGGAACTTGCTCTTCATGATCAAGAAAGAACTGAAGAGGTTATTCTTCAACTTTTGACCCAGAAGGTTATGCTTTGCATTGAAGTTGACAGACTCTACTCTATTATCGAGGAGATCCAGACCGACAATGGAATTTTGCATGAAAGATTGATGGCTTATAGTGAGACTGATGCCGGTATTGCTAAATTGGAAGAAGCCCTTGAAGAATTGGCTCTTGAGAATCAAAGATTGACTGACGCTTTGGACGAGAGAGACAGAGAAAGAGATTCCTGGAAAGCCAAGGCTGAAGAGTATGAACAGAAAGCTCCCTTGGCTAAGGACTATGAATTTAAGATAGCTGTCTTGGCTGAGGAAAATGCTAAGTTGGAAGCAAGAATTGCAACATATGATGCTGAGATTGAGAGACTTACTTCTGCCCTCATGGAAAAGAATAACCAGGTTGAGGGTCTTAAGGTTAAGTTCTCTGACTCAGTTGGTCCTAATGAGGAACTTTTCAAGCAACTTCAAGCTGAAAATGAAAAACTGAACCAAATGAACAAGCAAAATTTGAGAGACATCGAAACCTGGAGAGAAAGATGCAGAGCCTATGAAGAAGGTCAAACTAAGGTTGGAGAATATGAAGCCAGAATTGAAATTCTCACTAGAGAAAATGAGAGAATTTCTCAGCAATTATCTAACAAAATCAACGAAGTCGAAACCTGGAAGCAAAAGGTCTTGACTGCTGAGACCAATGCTAATGCTAAGACTCTTGAACTTGAAAGCAAGGTCACGATCTTGGAAGGAGAGGTTATGAGAGCCAATAATCAGATCCTCGAAAGACAAAGAGAAATTGAAAAGATGAAGATTATTATCTATGAGCTTGAATCTGACAAGAGAAACAAGTCTGATCTTGAGATCCAATTGGAGTCCTTGAGATCTGAAAATGATGGATTCAAGGAGTTGCTTGCCCAGAAACTTGAGGATATCGAAAACCTTCAGAAGAAGAATACTGCTCTCCAAATTGAGCTTGGAAAATTGGCTGAATATGAGTCAAAGCTTAACTACTCTAAGAAGGACAATGAGAGAATAAAGGCAGAGATCGAGCACAAGAATAGAGAATTGGAAACTCTCAAGACTAAGAACTATGAACTTGAAAGATTGAAGCCTAAGATTATTGAGCTCGAAACCAAGATCAATATCCTCCAATCTGAGAGCGATAGATTAAATGACGTTGCTGCTTCCAAGCAAAGAGAAATTGAAAGCTTGAAAACTCAGCTCCAGAAAGCCAAGGAAGGAGAAGCTAACAAGGCTCAGCTCAATAGTGAGATTGATAAATTGAAGGATCTCTTGAAGAAAAGCGAAGGAACTGAAGAAAAACTTAGAAATACTACTGCTGAATTGGATAACCTTAGGGTCCAATATGCAAACCTGGAAGCCAGAGTCCAAGAAGTACCTACTCTGCAAAAGAGAATCCAGGAGCTTCTCGATGAAAACAATCAACTTAGAGATCAAGCCATTGAGTCTGCTAAAGCGAAAGTAGAGTCACCAGCCAAAAATAGATTAAGTATCTCAGCTGCAGAAAATCAAATTTATGAACTTCAAGAAGAAATCGCTAAGAAGGACAGTGAGATCGATAGCTTGAAGAGAAAGTTGACAATTTCCCAGGACCAAGTAGACGAACTCAAGGATAATATTAAGAAGTTGGAGAATGATAATCTCAAGTTGTCTAATGCTGTCACTGTCTTGAGTGCTGAATCTGAAGAACTCAGACCCAAGGCTATGCTCAGTGATAGTCACCAGATGACCATAAATGACTTGAGAAATAGAGTGAATGTTATCTCTGCAGAAAATGAAAGATTGTTGCTTGAAGTTGAGACCCTAAGGAACCAAGGAGATAATGCTCAAGCTGAAGCTGAGAAGAACAAACTGATTAAGGAGAATGAGGTGTTGAGAGGACAAATTGAGGATTTGAAGAAAGAGTTTGACAAGATTGCTGAGTCCTCAAAGAAGAGAATTTTGGAACTTGAAGCCGAGGTTGCCCAGTTGAAACCCAAAAAGACTACTGTAAAACTGACTAAGAAATAAGACGTTGACCTTAATTGTTAATTAATTTTTGTGATCTGTTCAATTTTACCTTAAGAATACCTTCATATCTCGATATATAATATCTTATTCCAATACCAAAATAAAGTATTTTCGAGGTATTATTCTTCATGAGACAAGTTACTTTGCCAGAAGATATAACACAAACCAAGACTAAAGATATATAAGAAAAGATTCATTAATATAGATGTATATTAATTTCTCAGGTTATTTTCCTAATTTTTCGACTCTTGCCTTCAGATTATTGATGTTCTCTTGTATTGCTTTTAAGTTCTCATTGAAGGTCTCTTCAAGCTTTAAAATTAAGAAAAGGTTAATGGTAATTATACTTTCTTTGCCAGCTCTGTATTTGTTGATAGGGTTTTCAAAATTGCAGTTTGACTATCAGTCAAAGAATGTATTTTATTTGTTAGACTAGCACTTTCTTCATGTATAGTTTTTAAGGATTCCAATCTTCCGATTATTTGTGGTATTTGAGAGTTTATTTTCTCGAGCTTTTGATATTCCTCATAAAGTTCATCAATCTATAACTCAATAATATTTCTTAAAATTTACTCTTCCAAGATTAAGATCATTGAGATCGAGATCCTTCTTCTTAGCAATAAGATCTTCGAGTTCCATGTAGACCTGTTTGACATGATGGCTCTTTTGTTCCAATGTAGATGGAAGGCAAAATTCGAGCATCTTTTTATATTTCTTAAGCTCATCTAGAATGTTTGAGCCACCTTTTCTTTTAATACTAACCCATTATTTATACCTTGAGGTCCAAGACGACTTTCTATAACATTTATTCTTCTTTCAAGATCTTCCAGCTTGAGTTGCAGCTTTAATTTCTCTTCAATTGTATCCAATGATACAGTAATTTTGCTCTTTTCAGAAGTTGAGGGAACTGGCTTCTAGAAGACTCTAAAGAAGGATGAGAACAAGTACCTTAAGTTTTGCTAATAAATCTTCAGAATCCTTTATATTCAAATTCTTCTTGAGCAATAAAAGGTGATAGTCAGTATTCAGTTCATCAATTGTTTCAGTTTCTAAGAATTTCTTCAGACCTTTCATCTCAGTCAAAGGCAGACTCATTTTTACTTTCATTTTGTGCTAGGATTGTTAACTTGGTCTCCATGCTCTCTATTTCCTTGATCAAATTTTGCTCCTTCTTGGGATCTTTCTGAAGTTCCATCTCCTACAGCATAACAAACTGAAGAATATGAAGCTAAACCCTCTCAGCAATTGTCTCAAGATCTGCTTTGAGCTCCGAGAGCTCAGCTCTTATTCTCTCAAACTTTTCTTTGGGAGATTCCTTCACATGTAGAACAGGAGTAATCTTATTTGTTTGTTTTCCACCTACAAATAAGTACTTAAGATGCTATGCAATTACCCTTTGTCAAATTGTTGAAAATTTCGAAAGCTTTAGTAGCAGAAATATTTCCCAATGCAATATCAGCCTAAAATTTTATTCTCTTCTCTCATTGAATATCTACATTAGTGCCTGTATATCCTTGTAAAGGCATAAGCTTTCTAAGCTTCTCTTCGTTCAACTGATCGATGTCAACATCGCGTCCTTCCTCGAAAACTTCTCTATTGCTCATAGTAATAAACTTTAAATCTTTATTTGAAATGAATATGAAAGATGCATCCTTTAGACCATTATCAGAAAATATTAGATCATAATAATTTATCAATATTTCAATTTTGCCTCATCCCTGCCATGTGTTCAAAGGGTCAAAGCTTAATAAATTGAGGTATTGTTCTTCTGGCAATGAGTTAATATAGGGGATGTTTTAAAATGAGATAATTCAAACAAAGAATGATTTCTTTCTTAATAGTCAGGCTGTAAATCTTAATACGGTACAATTTTCACACGCATAAATTCTTGCTTGAAACTTTGAATTTTATAAATAAATTCTTTATTTCATATTCGTTCATGAGCAGCACTGAAAAGAACAACACTGAATCAACTACCAAGATCAGCACTGAGCCTGCCCTTTGTTCAGTTTGCAAACAATTTTATGGAAATGCCATCTTTGATAACCTCTGCTCTAAATGCTTCAAGTAAATATCAATGTATCTTTCCTCTGAAGAGTCCCATAGAGATAGACAAAAAGCACAAGGACTTACTGTAACAAAGCCCACTGAGACTACTCAAACCACAAATAATAATGATACAAGGTACATCCATAATACCATATTCTCAATCATAACTAGCTCTCAGACTCAAATAAAAACAGAAGAAGAAAAGAAAGAGGAGCAAAAACCAAAACAGGTGAGTACCGTTATTAGAAATAGACATTCGATTTAAATCCACTTTGTGTAGAACTATTATTCATTGTGTAGGAAGATAAAAACAAGTGCTGGTCTTGCCAAAAGAAGACTGGAATCATGGGCTACGAGTGCAAATGTGGATATGTCTTTTGTAAAAATCACAGACTTCCAGAAGAACATGACTGTACATTTGATTTCGCAAAGAGAGATAGAGAGAGGCTTGCTGCTGCCAATCCTCTCATTGCAGGATCCAAATTGGACAAAGTATAAAACCATTCGAATGAATACTGGTAGATTTAATTCGTAACGAAATTCCTCCACTCACTGTGATATTTTTGTTGACTCTATCATTCGTATGGCGGCCATATTGTTGTGATACACATGAATTATTAAAGAATTTTACAATTTACTCAGCAAAGGGTACGTAAATAGATAAATTAGGAACAATATTCAAACTGAATTATACTCATTTGAAGAAGAAATTATTATTAGGATTAATTGCACTATTCATGTTCCCCATATTACTAGAGTTTTGTCCTTGTTGAAAAAAATAATTTGGCTTATAATTTTGTGGTTCAAGCCCTGTGGCACTCATGAGGTCCATTCCTGAGGGGTGGACCAATGGTGTGCTGTCCTCTTTGAACGCTTCTCTCAGAGGGGTAGGCAAATCGCTAATCTGGTTGGACTCTGGTTGGATAGCATTACTATTTGTTGATTTATTATTCATTTTATTCTCTAACTCTATCTGTTTTTCTTCAAGTTCATAGACTTTGTTCTCTATGAACTGGAGAAGAGTTTTAGTGCTCAGATTTCGCAGATCTCCCTTGGATTCTTTGAGGGCGAATTGGACAATTTCATTTAATGCATCTTTTTGTCCTAAATAGTATGCATTGTTGATGCGTTGAATAGACTCTTTATGAAAAAAGGCCAAAGAGTTAGCAGCCTCCTTAAATGACTCCTTTAACTTATCTTTTTCGACACTATTCATCTGGATCAAACTGTTTGAAATATTAATTTTATTTCAGTTCAAAGAAATTTTTCATATGAGCCAGCTTAGACCTGCCTTCGAAAAAGAACTTAAGTTCAGACTTACACAAAAGACAAAGGCTTCACAACCAGAAGATGCTACCCTACTCAAGAACTTTAGATACTACGATTTATCTGGATACGGAAAAGTCAATAGAGAGCAATTCTATCAAGCTTTGATAAAGATCGGTGTCAATTCCTTTGATAAATCAGTATAATTGTAAAATAACCCAATAACTATTTATAGGAAATCTTCCAATTGTTCGATCTCTACGATTTGGACAAGGATGGCTTTGTAAACTATAAGGAATTTGCATCTATACTTTATGGAAACCAGTCCGCTTTTACTAGGTATATACATCCAATTTCCCTAATCATCAATAGGCAAATGTCCCCTGAAAAACATAATGCGAAGCTCCCACCCCTAGACGATGCCCAGTATCTAAATGAAACTAAATTTCATGAATTAGGCTTATGAAAACAGTTGAGCTTTTCTCCGACAGAATTTTTGAGAAGGGTATTACTGGTCTAGTTAGTCTTGCCGCCTTATTCAGAGTACAAATATGCAATTTTTATTAAGAAATTAGCTTGGAGATTCCCACAAGGACGGAAAACTCGACTACAACACTTTCCACAAAATCATTTGCGACTTCAATATAGACTTCGTCAATAATCAAATTGAAGACCTTTTCTTCTACTTTGACAAGGATGGAGATGGATTAGTCGACTATGAAGAAATTTTGGGAAAACTAAAGGGGAAACTTAATGTGTATAGAAAAAATTTGGTCGACCAGACCTTCGCCAAGCTCGACAGATACAACCAAGGCGCTTTGGAAATCAATGAGTTGAAAAGTAATAAATAGCTTCCCGAAATAATCGAAACAGACTTATTTGATGCCCCTCATCACCCTGATGTGATAGTGGGAATTGCCAGAGCTGCTGATGTTAAGGCCGAATTCTACGATTCTATTGATGCTTATGTTAACTACAGAGTAATCCATGTATCATCATCATCAGTAACTTGTCAGGGAATTACTGACGGTAGACTTACTTTAGAAGACTTTGAGGACTATTACACCTTTGCTGGGTTCGCAATTGATAACGATCAATACTTTGGAAGCTTGCTATCCAATGTCTGGAAGGAACCTCCTAGACCTCAAACAAGACAAGCTAATACTCAAAGAGAGTCAATAAAGTAAAAAAATATCAAGGCAAAAGCTAAATTAATTAGAGGAGATCCGATTATTGATGACCCTCACCAATTGAGATATCACGTCTCATTGCTCATTACCAGATTCAGACAAAGACTAGTTCCAAGAGGACCTAGAGGATTTGCCGGATTGACCAAGCAACTTAGAGTATATCTAATAATATTTCATCTAAACGAGTTAGATTGCTGATACTGACAATGATGGCCTTCTTAGTGTTGCTGAATTTTTGGGCGTCCTCAAGGCTTACAAGCTTGATATCACTAACCAAGATGCTAAATTGATCTTCGCTTATTTTGACAGAGAAGGAAAAGGATCTATTCCTTATGGTGAATTCATGCATGAAGTTGTGGTATAAATATATCTGACTCCTATTTAATAATCAAGGGTATCTTAGATGATTATAGGTATGGACTTTGTGACCTTGCTTGGAGAAGCTTGGATCGTGAGAATAAGGGAAAGATTCATGTAATTTACAAAAGATCTAAAATAACATTTTAGATTCAAGACTATATCTCAATCTTAGCTAACTCCAGAAACCACCCTGATGTAAAGAGTGGCAAGAAGACCGAAGAACAAATCGCTTATGAATACTCAGAAACCATCCAAACCATACATTCCATGCAACCTGATCCTAAGAACCCATATGTCGACAGAGAAGAATTCGAAAGTTTCATTCTCTGTTTAAGTGCCGCTGCTGAGGATGACAAATATTTCGAACTGGTCATCCTTCACACCTTCAAAATCAGAATCGAGACCAGATACCAAGACACTGTTGCTGGTCAAGCTGGAGGAAGAAGAGACTACAATCCTAAGGCTGGATTCATCTATGACATGCATCAATCAATCTATAAGGGAGGTTCAACTACCTCTAATGCTCCTTATGGTACATCAGATACTCATGATTCTGTTCAAAGACCTCAAACTGCTTATTCTGAGAGCGAGCATTCCTATGCTAGATTCTTCAATCATTCCCCTCCTAAGGGCTCTAAGGGAGAAAAGCACAAATCAACCACAGAGGACCCTAAGGCCGTTTATGAAGCCTCTATTGCTAGGGGAGTTCTTAGTGGATTTAGACAAAAGCTTGTTGCCAGAGGAGTTAGAGGATACTATGGACTTGCCAGACATCTCAAGAATTTGGATATTCAAAATACTGGAGTCTTAGATTCTAAGAGTTTCTTCAAGGGACTTCAAGACTTCAGATTGGAACTTTCTGAAACTGATGGTCAGAAAATCTTCGAATTGCTTGGAGTTCTCAATAATGGAGGAATTGCCTATGAGGAATTCCTGAAAAGAACTGTAGGCACCGAGCTTAGTGAGTTCAGAGAAAATTTGATTGTTAATGCTTTCCAAAAATTGGACAACAAACGTCAAGGATTTGTAAACATTGATGACGTCTTCAGTAAAAGTTAAGGTTTCTATTATAAGATATTAGGTCATTATAATGCTAAGTTCCATCCCGACGTGAGATTTGGAAAGAAGAATGAGGATGATGTTTTGGTTGAATTTTTGGACACCTTTGAAATTCATCATGCCTTGACAGTAAAGAAGAAGATTAAAGTTGTATTAATGTGTAGTTAAATGATCCTAAGGCAAGAGATAAGAGAGTGACTCTGGAGGAGTTCGTGGAATACTATAAGATTGTGAGCAGCACAATTGTTGATGATAAGATGTTTGAATTCTTGATCACAAATTGCTGGTCTATGAGCAAGCAGGTCCCAAGCCCTCATCACCAGGATGCTAATCGAGGATCAGGAAAGAAACACTACAACTTTTATAATTGAAATTTGAATACATATTGAATTCATAGCCTAATTTTCATATTTTAGGATTTTAGCTCTGTGAAAATCATATACATTCTATACATTCATCAATTAGCAATAAATAGGACTATAAATCGCGATTTCGAAGCGTATAAGCTCATATCCATATAGTATTTGCTATAAGCTATGAAGCCATCAAAATTGTATAATGACGTTTAGAAGTTTCTTATGGGTGCGGTTTGGAATCCACTTTGAGCAAATCCCATGTTTTGGAAGCCTGCTTGAGGCATAGCTTGTACTGGATATCCCATTGGGGGATTCATTCCTCCAGGGTAAACATTCGGTTGTCCGAATTGAGCTCCATAACCACCAGGTACAGCCCCAGGATATTGGTTTACACCGAAACTAATTGCATTTCCTCCAACTTTTCCCATATCATAGCCAACACTAGCTTGTCCAAGATAATCAGCTTGACCAAGAGCCAAGGCTTCGTGTTCTAACCAAATCATTTAATATTTATACTGATGTACCAGGGTAGTTGGCCAAGGTTCTTTTAAACAAGAAGATGATAAGAGTAACAATAGCCTTACATCATTATTTTCTCTAACGGTCAGTTTTACCTTTATAGCAATGTTCACAATTGATAAGAAGACTACGATACTTCTAAGGCCTTGAGTGGCGTTCCAAACAGGGGCATTTGGGAATTCATCACCCCAATGAGAAGCAGTAGTAGTGAGCCAGAGGATATCAAATCCAATCAAGGCACCATTAACAATCATTAACTAAGCAGATAAGGGATTATTAATCGAAATATTTACGACTTGAGAGCGTTCCTGGACATTGGTCTTGGTAATCCAATAGTAATATCCGAAAAGGGCGAAGGCGAAATTATAATCAGTTCTGACAAGACATGTAAAAGCAGCTATCCACTAGAAGATTAAGAATATAAGACTAAAAGTTTTTACAGCTATAGCAAGGTAACCGAGCTCAATAAATCTGTTGAGACGAGGTGGATTTAAGAACTGGCTTTGAGGATAGATCATCTCTTTCTTCTTCAGAATAATATTTAAATTTGAATGTATTCTTTATAAGGAATCTAGTTAGTCTTAAAAAAAATAAATAAGTAACAAAAATTTCGCAAATAAACCTTATTATGAATAATTCTGCTGGGAGCAAGAACCAGTTAGCCTCATTCATCAGTAGAGCTCGACTTATATTCTTCTAATAATGCTTTAGAATTAGAGACTGATAGTCCAAGGTCCAATGCGACAAATGTGTTTGTAAATACAAAAAAAGCCAAAAAGGTCAAAGGAAAGGATCTAGGATTCGAATATGATCGTGACGTATCAACAGATTCGGACTATTATCAGAAAATCTTTCAGACGGACTCATACAATTCAAACCAAGAAACCATTATCGATTATTATGAGGATATTTCGAGATTAATAGTAAGAGGGAACAAAACAACCCATTAATACCTTAGGCAGATGTTCAGAAAAAAGACAATAGAAACATGGGAGCGGTTGTAGGTCTAGCCGTCCTAGGTGCTATCGGGTTTTTAGCACTAAGTTTCACGATTGTTGGCGGAATAGTGGGAGGAGTCCTTGGAATTACACTCGGTAGATACGCAGGAAAGAAACTAAAGAAGAAGGCTAGAAAGAAGGGCCCGCTTACTCAGGAGGAACTTTATGCCACAAAGCTGGAGTGCTTGGTGAAGATGGCCAAGATATCAGCTACCCTCCACAAAAAGAACTTGAACAAGTTCAGACTTACACTAGAAAAGGTAATAAAAGGCCACAGTAGCTAAATGCATAGATTCTAGATGAACTTTCTGAGACATTTGATTTGTCTATATATCAAAACCCAAAGAAAGTTTCAAAAATTATCATGAGAATGAAAAAATTCCTAATGAGAGTATCCTGCCAGAAAGCATTGCTGCTTTCTTATCAGCTTTTCAAAATCTATTTAAGACAAGTTGATTTGAACGATCCGAAAATTAAAGAAGAGTATAATTTAGTCCTAAAATTTCTAAAAAATTTAGAGCTGCAGCAAAGATCCGAGGAGTTTTCATATCTTATACCTCCGTTATGGAGTTCAATGAAAAGAAGGACAAAAAGCTCGACAAAAAGGTTGCTAATCTAGTCACCTACATCAAAGTCAAGAAGTTACAAAGATCGTATATTCTAGCATTCTTTATTCTTAATCGAATTAGCGAGGAAGTAATTAAATTACTCAATGAGGTCCCCGACCCTAAAAAGCATCCCGAGGCAGTGCGAAAATTCAAGGAGTTTTTGCGACAAAAGGTCGATTTACAACAGAAGATTAATGAGGCAGCCGAATGTAATAATTCTATTATTCTATGTAAAATATCCCAGCTGACAAGAATGCTATAATTGAGACTATAAAGACTGTACAAGAGGAACCAAGCCAGTTAGAAATCGAAATGAAAAAGGAAATTTCAGGCTGTGGTAATGCAAATGTCTTAAAAGACGACTCAGAGTAACATGAATAATATCTAACTCTAAATAATTAGCTCAATTTATAGCGAAGAGCTAGAAGAAGGACCAATCAAGAAGCCTAGCCAGGTCTATGATTTCAACCGAGTCAGAAAGTGTTCAAAGTTCAATGTTAATGTTAATCTTCCTTGCTCTATGAAACTTGACTTAAATGATTTGGATGACAAGGATGACAAGGATTTAAGTTCAGACGATTCATCAGAGGACGAGGAAGATGAAAAAGAACTTATGGATGACTCTGCCCTTTATTTGGGCAGAGGTACAAAGGGCAGATTAGACTCTTGTGCGGATCAGATGCTTATGGACCAAGTTTTGAATCATATACAGGTTGAACAGAAAAAGAAGGAGAATCCAAGCATTAAGAGCATAGTGAAAGAGGAAAGTAAGAGACAATTGGAGCTCGTTCCTCAAACTCCTTCCTCGAAGAGAAAACAAATGATGAGTCATGTCCTGGAAGAGGCAGAAGTTAATTTTGAGCCACATAGAACAATGCACAGGGTTGAAAACGTTATGAGAGGAAATTCCGCGGAAGCTACTCCTAGACACACTATTGAGATTGACAAAAGAGATCTCAAAGAATCCAGAATTTCAATGGGCCACGAGATGCTAGGGGATATCGGAAGGAAAAAATCTTCTCGACACCTAGAAAATCAAACTAAGAGAGAAAGTAGAAAAAATGAAAAATTTAGATAAATTATTAGTGGTTTTCCAGAAGATTGTCAGTCTTGCTTATGACACAGAGATGCCTTGGAGTATTGTAACAAATCAACCAGGCATAATCAAGATTGATAAAGTCAAGGTAATCTTTTCTCTGTTTATTCTAAGCCTTTCAGCCAGAAAATTCTCCTGTTGTCCTAATCAGAGCCTGGGCTAGGGTGAATGGCTTTAATCCAAAAGAAATTTTCGATCAAATCTATGACACTGAAAATCGTCAGAAATGGGACACAGTTACAACTAATTTACAAGTCCTAGATAGTGCTGATGATGGAAGTGAGGTCATTCACTTCATTATTAGAGTAAAAACTTGAATTCAATAAATTTACTTGGTAGGCACCATTTGGAGCCTCAAATAGAGACTTCGTTCAAAAGAGAAACTTCCAGTTTGATTTCCCCGAGAAAGGACATATCACTATGAGTTTCCAGAGTACTACACATCCTGCAATGCCTCCTCAAAAAGGCGCTATTAGAGCTGAAACTCATATTGCAGGATATGTTATGAAACCTTGTGAAGATGATCCTAATTCAACTGAGTTTTGTATTCTCAGTCAAGTCGATATCAAGGTAATCGGCATTAGAAGAACTCTAATTTATTAGGGAATGGTACCTAAATTCATTGTCAATTATGTGGCCGGTAAAGCACCTGCAGAGTGGCTACAGAAATTGACTAAAGCTTGTGAAAGAGCTAGAGAACAAGCTCGGGGTACGAATAAATCTAACGCTAAAGGGAAGAAAAAATAATACTAAGGCTCTACGCAACTACTTTTTATTATTGTTTTATCTTGTTTTTTTCTATTTTCTTGATATTTCAGAGCCTGAATTTGTACTTAAAGTTATACAGTCTCAGTTAAGAATTGAGTAAAACCACTGTACAACTCAAACATAAATTAAATAAATACTAAAAGTAGAATCACAAGATCGTGACAGGCAAAACTAATAGTTAACATCAGCCACAAGTAAATTAGATAAGACCTCCCTCTGGTCAATTTTCCTCTTAAATTGTTGTAGGTTGCTTACACTATTTGATCCTAGCTGCTTGATATAATCATTTCTCTTCTGGTATGACTTGAAAGGAGGTTCCTTCTGTGTTCTAGATTCTACAAAATTAGAGCCAAACTAAGTTTAAGTTACTTCTAAAAGCACTTATAGCGCACAGCTTGACCAAAGCTGGCAAGTGCTCTTTATCTACTATCATATTGCTTGTCCATGGGAATAATAACCCAAGCTATTTTTTTAACGAAAATATCACTAAAACATACCCCATCCTTCTTCTGGATCATAACTCTGAACAAATTGAACTTCATTGGATATATGACGATTTGAACAAAATTGAATTGACTCGAGATGGTGTTTCTTCTGTAGAGTCGATAATTTTCACACCAAACTATGTTGACAGGATCATTACCAATGTGCCTCTTTTTATTCAAAACTTGATCATCTTCTCCTTCAGGCATCATGGTGGCAACATGATACATGATTTCTGTTAGTGCATCACTAGAATATATGGCCTCTTCACCATCAGCTTTATATTTCAAACCAGCTTGGAAACCTAGATGGTGCTTTAAGGAAACACGATCCCCCAATCCCTTTAGAAATTCCTCATAAGCTTCAGATCCTTTGCTATTCTTGAGAATATCTCTTTGGTTGTCCTGGCCTCTTGCAACAAAGAGCACTCCAATTTTTATTGTTTCACGAGCTAACAAAAGTTATTCAACTCCAAAATAGTTTACCAAAAGCTGTGTCCAAGAGACTCACTGTAGTAAACAGATGCTTGGAATTTTTGTCATTCTCGAAGAAGCTGAGGTCCAACCCTCTGAATTGAGAAAGGAGCCCCAGATTCGAGAACAAGAGTCTAGCTCCATCTTTACTTGAAAGTTTGACTATTGGCTTTGTGAGGTCAAAACTTGCAGTGTCTATATTCAACTTCATAATATCTTGCTTCCTTGAAATCTTAATTTATGTAATAATAGGCTATACCTGATAACTTCAGAGCTTAAATTATTCAGGTTTGTTTTAAACCTCTTTTCCTCAAACTCTTTGGCTTTCTCGTATCTCTCTTCAAATATCTCAACATTTACTCTCATCGTCTTCTTTACTTTAAGAGTACCATCCAATACTGTCCACTCTTTCAGATCAGGTATTAGCTCCTTAATTTTATCTGCAAGCTCTTTGAAAATATCCTTTCTCGCCTCTTCT
>Ga0065720_1000136_pt1 | contig 35616 bp, 53 predicted proteins | sample Thericmetagenome_FD_59107 | JGI IMG/M metagenome (GOLD analysis project Ga0065720, IMG submission 59107) | Thermophilic microbial communities from the Joint Bioenergy Institute, California, USA of rice/straw/compost enrichment - eDNA_2 v2... | ecosystem: Engineered > Solid waste > Grass >... | reverse complement strand
CATGACATTCCTAATGTATTCTCAAGCACACAACAATAATCTTTTTAAATTCGCGTTTGAATTGTAATTTCCCCATCTTTTGAAACTTCTATGCGCTTTACAACTTGTAATAACAATGATCGAGTTTTATCAAAATCATCGTAAGATTTTAATTCAGTAAGTTCTTTTAAGGCTTTTTTTATTTCTTGTATAACTTTTTCTGTATCAATAACCCTTTTTTCTTCTATTGAAATTTGGAGTAATCGCCTTTCTGCTTCTGTGATTTCTTTTTCATACAATTCCTTCTCAAAATTATACTGATTATTATCTATTTCACCTAGCATATGTTGTCTGCGAATTTCAAACAACAAGCGCCGATTATCTTCTATACGTTTTTGTAATTTCTTTTTTTCACGATCAAAATCATTAGTAGGAAAATTTAAATCAATTTCATTAATTCCATCTTCAAAATCAGATATTTTTTCTTTCAGTCGCATCAAAATTTCGTTTATAAGATCATCACGAACTGATTGATATGGAAGCCATTTATTATTAAGGCATCCCGACTTTCCCATTCGTCTATTTCGTGAACACATTAAGTATCGATAATCTTTACCTCGCATTTTGCCTTTCATAGTAACATATGCAGAATTGCATTCTGCACAAAATATTAATTTTGCAAATACATTTACATATGCTTTACGTCCACCACCACGATTACCTCCGTGTTTTCCTCCGCTACGCAAAAACCTCATCTCTTGAGCACGTTGAAACAATTCCTGCGAAATGATTGCTTCATGTGTTTGAAAGGTCGTTCGTTCCCATTCGTTTTTCGGCTTTTGAACTAGTTTTTTTCTTGCGCCTCATAAGATCACGGAGATCGTCATACGCTGTTTCTGTTGTATATTTACCAAAAACAGTGAATCCGGTATAGTTTTCGTTTGTAAGAATGCGTTGTATGCTTGAAATTCCCCATGTCCTTCCACGATATGAAGGAATGTTATGTTCATTCAGGTAATGAACAATATTTTTATCGCCCATACCGTGATTTACATATAAGTCGTAAATCAATTTTACAACTTCGGCTTGTTCTGGTACTACTTCAAGGGTTTTTCGACCGTCAATTACAACCTTCTTGTATCCATATGGAGCGATTGATCCTGTAAAATTTCCTTTCATAGCAGACTGTCTAATACCACGTTTCGAAGAAATGCTAATTTGTTCACTTTGGTTTTGATTGACGACAGATTTTACACCAAATAACAACTCATCATCTTTTTTGGCTGAATCATATCCGTCTTCAATAGAAACAAGCCTAACTTTCAACGCATTTACAAATATGCGCTTTAGAGAGAGTGCGTCAAGTGTGTCACGTGAAAAACGGGAAAGAGAGGCGAACCAAACAGAACTGATTTCGCCCCTCTTTGCTGAATTGATCATACGTTGTACGTCCTCACGATCAACAATTGATGTTGCACTATCTCTGTCTTCATAAATAATATCAAGTTTTATACCTTCGCGTAAAGCATATTCTCTAATTAATGCTTCTTGATGTTCAGGACTGTCTTTTTGAGATTCTTTCATTGTTGAAACCCTAACGTATCCTACATTAAGACCCATACCGCATTTCCTCCGAAATGTGTTTAGCTATAACTTCGTCTAAATTATACGATACGAGGCCGTATTTTTCTAGTATTTTTTCTATAGTTTGTTTGACCAATTGGGATGCAATTTTAGTGCTATGATCCTCAATTCGGACAATTTTTATGTGATATGATTTTTTATGTAGTTTCATAAATAGTCACCTAGTATTATTCTATGTATTTATGCATGTCCATGTTTCCTTCAATAATTTCTTTTAACCACTGATATTTACTAATAATGTAATCATGATTTAAATATTGTTTTCTTATATATGTATTTACCGCAGCATTGGCAAAAGATTTAATGTCATATTCATATTTTACTTTTTTTATTTTCGAGTTAATTGGAATGCCGATCTGACGACAATCTTCACGATTAAGTCCTGATTTATCAAATTTTTTTGCAAATTCAATAAAGTCATTTATATGTACAAAGAAAGTTTCTTCTGCTTCATGTTTGGTTTTTAATTTTCTTTCTCTATAATTGAGTACAAATCCCGGAATTGAAATTCTCTTAGTTGCTTCTTTCATTAAACTTTTTACTTGATTATGTTTAATCATAACTTTAGTCTTTGGATTAGAAGGCTTCTCGTATGGTTTTTTAGGATTATAACTTATACTTGTTCCTTTTGTGCTTTTTAATTCAAGTAAAAATAAAAATCCGTTAAAATCTAAAAATGAATCGCATTTATTTGAAGGGGTAAAGGAAGTTTTTTCTCCCTTTACCCATTTTGCAGAGTCAATGAATCTAATGAAAGTACTATTTTCTAACTTTTCACAACTTTCTTTAAACATTTGTTCAAACTTCTTGCCTTTATTCATGTTTCACCTCATTTAAGTAACTTTGTATTTGATTTAGATTAAAATAATGTTCATATGCTTCTATGTTTTGCAAAATGTCTTCGGATGATTGATTATAGTAATTAACTGGCCGTTTGCTAGTAATACATAAAATATCCTCATTTTTTATATTTCTATCTTTAATATGTCTTTTTAATGATCGTCGATTACGTGCAACATACCAAATTACTTCGCTATCTTCTGTTTTATATTTTAAATATATCCGTTTATATTTAGACATTTCATCAACACCTTATGTTATATATGTTTTAGTACCGTTTATTAACCAGTACTCATATTCATTAGTTTTTTCAAATCCCTTTTCTGTTTTTATAGTTTTAAATCTCTTTTCTACTTTTAAATTTTTAAGAATTAAACCGACATCTAAATCATAACTATCAAATGTTTTTCTATTCATTTTGACTATATGTTCTTGTCCAGTGACAAGATTGTAAAGAGTGAGTTTAGGTGAGTATTTTGTGTCAATATTTAAAATAAGCCAATGATATTCAGGCAAATTATATGTTGTTACAGGATATCCTAACACTTCTTTTTCGAACTCAATCTGCTTAATTGGTGACAACTTTTTTTCTTTAAAATTTTGTTTAATTAGTATTTCTTTATTTTTAATGATTTCAATTCTTTTTTGTTTTGTTTCATTTTTTAGTGCTTTTTTGTATGCTTCTTTTCCATTTTTGAAAACATTGAGTATTTCAAGAAGTTCATTATTACCGCCAAATTCGGAAAAATAATTTAATTTAATTAATATTTCTAGTTGACGCGAATTGACAGATGTTTTTTCTTCAATATCTACCAAAAGATCAGTAAAAGTATCGTATTTATTATCTTTTAATTTATATAGTTCTTCCGCAATTTTTGAGTTAAGATGCTTGATACTACTAATTCCTTTATATATTGCATTTTCTTCTTTAGATAATTCATAAACACTGCGAGATTTTCTAAACTTGATTGGCCTAATTTCAATTCCTCTTATTTTTGCATATTCAGCAATTTTAGCTGTTTTTTCAATATTATCTTTGTTTATATTTAAGGCAACTGTTAAAAATTCTAATGGATAATAATATCTTAAATAACCACAAATATATCCAATATAACTGTATGGTTTAGAATGATTTAACGAAAATCCGTATCTTTGAGCGTCGTCAATAACTTGAAGAATATCTTTTAATATTTTACTTGCCTCTTCTTGTTTTATATTATATTTTTCATCCATTGTTTTATAAAAATCTTTCTTCAATTGGTTTAATAATTTTTTCATAATATCCTTCAGTTTCTTTTTTAGCCATAGCTCGTCTTACTGAATCGGATTCTGATGGAGTATAACTGCAAAATTTAACGAGCCAGTTCATAATTTGTTCTTGATACACTAAATATCCCATTGTATCTCTCAAGAATTCATTGATACCTTCATGTCCATTATCTTTAAATATTCCTTTTGCAAGATCATTTCTATATGATTCGCCAGAAGGACGAATAGCGCCATTACCAATTGAAAAAAGATCGATATAACTAAAATCAGGGTTTTGTTCTTTTATTTTTTGAATAGTTTCATCGCTTAGCAAATCTTTTAAATAACGTTGAGCAGAATCGGATTCCCATTGAAATATATTTAATCCTGATTCTCTAATAGATTTCCAAACATTTTCGTCTTTATCATTAACCTTATCTGGTGTAATTCGTTCAATGCCAGCAAGTTTACAAGTTTCATTTATAATTTCAATATTGTCAAGACCAAGAATATCTAGCTTGACATAGTTTAACGAATCAAGTTCTTTCATGTTAATTTGACTAACAGCATATTTACTTTCTTTGGTATAACATAGACCAATATTATCATTAAGTGAAATTGGCGATACTATAAATCCCGATGGATGTGACCCAATACTTATAATTACACCTTTTATAAGATTAACGTATTTAAATAACGTTGGATATTTTTCAATATATTCTTGTGGCACCACTTCATTGTTGTCATCATCTTTATAAACTGATTTCGCTATTTGATCTACATCTTTTAATGGTATTTCCAACGCTCTTCCGACTTCTCTTATTGCACCTTTTAATGCTACAGTATTAAATGTGATAATTTCACTAAAATGGATGCCCGGAAGATTTGCAACATAATCAATAACTTCTTGTCTTTTTGATGGAGGAAAGTCTGTATCAATATCGGGGAGCGAAATACGCTCTGGATTGAGGAAGCGGAAAAAGTTAAGATTATGTTTAATACTATCNATTTCAGTGATACCTAAAACATAGGCTATAATCGACCCGTTTACACTTCCTCTTCCGTATCCCTGATAAATTCCATTTTCATGACACCAATCAATAATATTTTTTTGTAACAACATATAATCAATTGCGTCAAGCTTTTTATATGTATTAAATTCTTCTCTAATACGTTCAATATATTTCTTTTTTTCTTCTTTTTCTAACTTATCAAATCCACGTTGCTTAAAACCAATATTAATCTTTTCTTTAAAAACTTCTTCGGAATTTTCATATAATCTAGGATATTTTGGCGTTGTATCTAACTTAAATTCTTCTACCATATCTGCCATTACATTCGTATTATAAATAGCTTCCATAAAAACATCCTTTGGAAGCGCATTTTGTTTCTCAAACATTTCTACTAATTGATCAAATGTCTTAAATGTTAAATCGAATGAATCTTCGTCACCATATGTTGCGTTTTTTGCTTTCATTAATACTTTTCGTGCTTCTAGATGCTCATAATTTAACGCATGTGTATCAGTTCCTGCGATAAGCGGAATATTCATTTCTTTGTGTAAATGATAAAGATATTGATTAAATTGAATTTGCTCAGGATGGTTATGATATTGAATTTCAAAAAATAGACGATGTTTATTTTTTTCAAAGAATTCAAGTAGTTTGTTTAATAAATTTATGTTGTTTGTTTTTTTTGCTTGCCATAATGGCGAAGCAAGACAAGCGGTTGTCATAATAATGTTGTCAGATGTATTTATTATTTCATCAATGGTTAAGCGCGGATTGTAGTAAAAATGACCATCGTCTCGGTTAAATGAAATAGACGTTAATTTATTAAGTTCTTTTACACCTTCTTCGTTTTTTGCAATAAGCATATAGTGATAATTATCACGGACTAAACCACGCTCTTGATCTATGTATTCAGTAACATATACTTCATTAGCATGGATATATTTCATTCCACGCTCTTCTGTATATTGTTTTTTCTTAACCCAATTCATTATGTTTCCATGTTCTGAAAAGCAAATTGCCTTCATTTCTAGCTGTTGTGCTAGTTCTAGATATTGACTAAATTTAGTTACGGAATCTACTGCCATTGATGTGGTCGGATTGCTGATATCGCTGTGTAAATGATAAACTACATAATTATTTATTTTTATCACTTCCTTTTGTTTTAAGTAGTCAATATATGATTAAAATTGTTCGCCGCATGAACAGTAACCTATAAATTTTTTGCATTCATCGCAAATAGGTTCTTCGAGATAAAATCTAATTGCTTGCAAATCTATATCAATTTCATCTATTTAATCTTGTATTTTTTCTTTTTTCTTCTAATATTCTTTCTTTCGGCGGCTCAGGCAGCGGCATCCAGTGGGTTACATCTGCATCCCAGAATCCAATGAAACCGCCGTTTACGAAGCGTGCTGTTACGATAGATTGTTGATCATGGTATCTGTAGTAGATCAGAACTGTTTCACCAACCGCAGGCAACCGCTCTTTGACGCTGATCCAGTTCATTCCACCGTCACCCCGATCTCTTTGAGGATGTCGCGGGCGACATAGTTGTACCAGTCCAAATCGATCACTTCGGGATCATTCTGCTTCGCTTTCCATTCACGGATTTCACTGATGTTCTCAGCGTTGGTCTTTGCCAGTTTTCGCAACGCCTCGATCATCTTTTCGCGTTCCTCCCGCAACTTGACAACATCATCGTGGTGCTTCCTCATCCAGTGATCTGCCAATTCCCTTTCTTGCCGCGCTAGATTGCCAAGCCGTTCAATCTCCTGCTGTGCGGATTGGAGTTGTGAGCGTAGACTTGTCACCTCGTGGAACGCTACTTCGGTATATCTGGCGTTGTTGTAGTATGCGTCCCGTTCCTCCAGCAGTTTCCGGTTTTCATCTTCCAGTTCTCGAACAATTTCCTTGTATCCATCAACCGACATTTTCAGGCATTCTCGGCATGGATTTTCTTTCGTGCATTCGTCCCGCTTGTCCAGTTCAGACAGCAGGAACCGGATGTATTTTTCATGGTTCTCGTTATAGACCATTTCATAGTAAGAGTGCGATCTTCGGTGTTCGACCACATCCCGGATCTTCTTGATCTCCTGTTCCTTCTCCAACGCTTCCCGAATCTCCGCGATTTTCTTTTCCCGATCCAAGGTCATCCCTCCGCTTGACCATCGAATTGACAACCGCACCAGCAACAGAACTTTTGCTGGGCATCGAATACGATTTTTCCGCAGTTTCCGCAATACGGCATGGGCATTTCGACTCTCTGACCGTGTTGGAAGTCCAATCCGCAATGCGGACACACAATACGGTCATAATTTCCGACAATCTTGGGTTTATAGATGATTTTCATGCTCATTATGCTCATTCCCCCATCACCGCCAATAGGGCGGCTTTGCTTCGTTGTTCGGGTGTGGCGTGGATCAACATGCACATTTTTCGAATGTCAGATATGTCCTGAACTTGACTATATCCGAATACAGCTGATGCCAGAGCATGGACATACATTGCTGGGTCTTTTTCGATTGCAATTTCTTCTGCTTCAAACGCGGCGGTGGTGTCGGTGGACGGTCTGAAGTAGTCGCATCGATAGCATGTTTCGCTCATCGTGCTGTTTGAGATCAATTTCATGACTTTTTCATTTTCATCTACCCAAGCAGTAAAACCGCCTCCACCGCCGGGGAAAGTTTTCTTACGCCACCCCATCACCTTCTCAGCAATCCAACTATCTAGGCGTTTTCCGGGTGGTTCAGCTAATACGATTTCCCGAGTAAGTTCCATCCTTATTTCTCCTTCTGTGCGAATTTGAACACTTTCGTGAGCAGAATTTGTTCTGCCCTCTCCTTATGTCACTTGAACGTCTTTCAATTGCTTTTCCGCAACCCTTGCAGATCATTATTTCAAGAGAAACACCTGTTTTGTGATGATGTATTGTATGTTCTGACCACTCCATCAACTCAAGATTGGTAATATCATTGTTAGTTTTATCCTCATCTTTGTGATGAACAACATAACCTTCCGGCACTTCGCCAAAGTGAAACTCCCATACATCGCGGTGCATTTTATTGCCATTAGGCGTTTGGTAATATCCATGTGTCTTGTTGTAGTAATAAGTTTTACCGTTGAAAACCTTTGGTTCGTGCTTTCGATTATGCTTTGCCGAACATTCATGACTGCAAAACTTCATTTGCCCGCGCTTAACGTAACATAATCTAGCTTTGAATTCTTTGCCGCAATGCAAACAAGTTCTATCAACCCATGAATCATCCAACTCCCGCCCCGGCTTCATGGCCAACACTTCATTACGCTCCATGGTTCTGTTCCTCCATCAACTCTTGTTCCCGTTTCATATCTGTATCTGTAACCATCCGCCAGCTGCCAATAGGAATTCGGTTTCTCCTTCAATCCGGTCAGACGTTCGAGTTCAGCTCGTGCATACACCCCTCCGCCTTGTTTGAGCCAGTTCATATTGAACCACCACTCCAACACCTTGCGGGCGACTTCTTCGGGGGTTTCGGTGACATGACGGACTGCATCAGTTTCAATGTCCGTAGTCAATTCTACCGTTGTACCCCCATTGATACATCCGATCGAAATAATGTGATCGGGATTTACATACCATGGCGTACCATCTCTAAGTGTCAACTTAATCATGCTTGGTCAGCTCCTTTTGTGTTATAGTTGCAAACGACAATTCAATTCACGATATAATAGCTCTAATTCTCCATNCCCTACCCATCCACATTTCGGGCAATGTTCGACTTCAATATCTTCTACCGCCATAACATTCTTGCACTCGTTACATTGAAGCAATGATAATTTAACGGTTTCTCCGTTCTCCAAGTCATCAATGATTTGGTTCGCAATCACGCTTGGTCAGCTCCTTTCTGCGCACCTGTTGGGGCTGAGAGGGCTTCATCTACCGTGCGAAGGATGCAGCGTATATCATCGTTTTGCTCCGCAAACGGGAATGAGCGAATGTGTCCCAACGCCGCCCGAAGACGCTGGATTTCGTCCTCCAATTCGAGTGTACGAACTTTCATCTTGACTGCTAACGAATGATTTTTTCGAATGATCTCGTCGAGATCGTCCTTTGGGTCAAATGCGCCGGATTGGATTTTTTCTTTCAGCAGCTCGATGGAAATATGTTTGCACGGGACGCCTTCGATGCTGACATCAAGGAATCCCAACAACGCCTGTTTCTTCACATATTCGCTCATTGCCCTTCTCCTTTCAGTAGATGGTTCGCCTTCGTCCGCGCTCGTTGTGCCGCTTCGGCTAACTCCTGCGTGCATCTTTTGCACAGGTGACGAGCGATAAGCGGGGTGAAGGTATCGCCGTCGGGGAGCGGCACGCGCTTGACGCGCTCCGCTCCGATTGCCCCGCATTTTTCACATCTCATGGTCATCATCCTTTCACAATTTCTTTGGCTACTTTAGCCACTAGCTCCGCGCCCGGCCCGCAGGCGTCGCAGTATGTCTGATTGTCCCGCAGCTCACCCGGGCGGCCGCATTGTTTGCAGAGGTAGGTTGTGATCTCACCCAGACCGCCGCAAATCTCACAAGATATCGGCTCCGCATTTGGTCCGATACCGTCATACCATCCTCCGCGACCGTCACACACTTCGCACTTCATCGTCCCATCTCCTCCCGTTCCATCCGTTCGATCTCACGCTTCAACCAGCGCATCTTCCGTATGACCCATCCTTGCGCTCGCCATATCCATTGACCGAAGGTCATGCCTCGCTCAACTCCTCTCTCACAATCTCCGCAATCATCGTCCGGCGCTCANCCGGCGACAGCCGCCGCAGGATCGCCGTAATCTCTTCCTTCGCCACTTGGTACCGCGTCGGCCCGGGATCGCCGATCATCGCGCTGATGGCGACCCCGGTTTCGCTGCTCACGCGGTTGCTGTGGCGGTAGAGGCGATGCGTCTTCACATCTCACACCGCCCATCCCGGCAGTTGTTGCCGTAGACGGTGGATTCGTCGGTGGTGTTCATCGAAGCATCAACCCAGGTATAGACTTCTCTTTCAAGCGCATATTCGTAGCTGCTATGGATTTCATTTCCGCATTTGCATTGCACGAAATCGCGAAGATCAGTACCGAATCTGATCGGTTCGTTCGGAACATCGCGAAATCCGGGCTCANCTTTCATCGACGTTCCGCACCGCAAACATGTAATCTGGAATCCGTTCATTCCTTTTCCCTCCCGTTTTTGCCAGTCCTAATCCACCACTTTTTATGCACGCCGAACAAATAGAGAATATGCCAGAAGATGAACGTCCATTTTTCGGGGTTTCCTCGGATCACTTGCTTCATTACGGCCCCGCAAGAATCACATTCCCACAAGGCTTGTCCCCATATGTCGAAAGNGAGTGGAGGACGCTTCATCTTTTGTCCGCACAGGCATTTCATCCCTTTTCCCTCCCTCAAAAACATCATCCAGTACAGATTCATAAGAACGCCTAACTTCTTCTTGCCACTCCTTCACGGAAAGCGGAGGCTTCAGGCCATATCCTTTCACGCATATTTCGTAGTAGCTGACTCCGTTATTCATTAGTTCACGCGCTTTGGCATCAGGTCCATCAGCCAACCCCGCGCCGTATTCTCTTGCGAGCCGTAATGCTCCTTCCTGTCCTTCATAAAGCCACGGTCTATATGCAGCGAGCGCTTCTCCTACCCTTCTTGTGTACTGATACGATTGACCGGTTTTCATGCCCATTCCCTCCCCTCAAAACTCTTGTTACTTCAGAATGGGAGATCGTCTAAACCAACGTTGATTGGCTGATCATCACCGAATGAGTTTTCATATAACTATAATTCGCATTTTTCTCAACGGATTCTTTTGTACAAAACTCATCTTTCTTCCTTCCTTACGTCACCAGACTGAACTTGCCAATAAAATTGGAAATTCATTTACTTCTCGAATTATATCCATTAAACTAACTAATTTAGGAGGAACTTCATCTGTATGTATTATTGTATTATTCAATTTTTCTAAAGACACCTTTTCAACTGTAGCCGAATCATCTAATCGTTCTTCATAAAAATTTTCATAAAATTCTATTGCTTCTTTCTGATTTTTCGCAGCAATCCAATGACGTTCACCATCATCAATTAACCATACTGGTACACTAGGAAGAATAGTACATACCGTTTTCCCGCTTGGACTCACTACATACCTACCACATTCACATCTATATGGTTTATTTAGCGGGACATTTTCGTATTCTTTATTACAAGTCCAGCAGTAAAAAATAATTTTCATATTTTTTATATAATCAGTCAAGCCAACTACCTACCTTTAAATAGAATAATAAACAACCAGTTCAGTGTCAGACTTTTCTACTTCTTCCTCGACTACCGCAATACACTCTTCTATTGTAAATGTGGTTACTGTAAAACTACCTTTTTTATTATTTTTCTTGTATTTTAATTACAATAAAATATCATTTTCTTTTCAGTTTAGGCGGTTCCGGTAGCGGTTGCCAGTGGGTAATCATAGACGGGCTAAACTGCAAGTTGTCCGGCCAAAAACGACCGTGTTCGCACCATGCAATCGTTTGATTTTCATGCTTGTCAATCACCATTACACGACGACCATTTTCCGGCAACCGCTCTTTCACGCTGATCCATCTTCCGTTTTTCAGGCGGTCGATTTCGACGCACGCCTGTTCCAACTCGTCCAGCAGGATTTGCACATCCAAATTATCTAGGTCGTGGTCATACCCGTTGTCATTGCGAAGGTCGAAACGCCTTATAATCTCCGCGATCTTCTTTTCGGTGTCAGTCACGGGTTTCATCCTCCCCATTCATCACCGCCAGAAGGGCGGCATTTCGACATAGCTTCTTCGGCTGTATCCGCTTCTACTTGCGCAACCATGATGTCTTCGGGATCAAAGCCGAAATTCTCGCATAAGTCGTTCAGTTCAACACAAACTTTGCCGAAGTTCGTAATGTAGGCCGAATACCCTTCATCAGACAAATATTCGTATCCGATCAGGTCGCAGAAATCTTTCAGGTCGTATGGATGTATCCATGCCATGAGTTTGTCGCCGCGCCAATCAATTTCCGTTCCATGCTCCGAGAAAAACTCATTAAGTTGTTGTGCGTTCATTCTTAGTCTCCTTTAACCAAATGTTATAATATCTTGATTTCAAGAACAATCTAAGATGGCTTCTTGAATCTTTTTTCCAATATATTCAATAGCTATCAGTTCTTTTTCTTTTTCAGTTAATACACGTTCTTTTGTTTGTACAATTCCAACAATATTTTTCAACGGAAANCGAGCGCCATACAATTCGAGAATTTCANTGACTTCATCATTGACACATATTGGATTTGATACTGCTGTACCAAGTTGTTCTCCGTAACTCGTTTCACAAATAACTGTATCATTTTTTTTAATGAATTTTTTTAATTTAGTACAATCAAAAACATAACGCTTTCCACCCTTTTGATGCTCTACAATAACAACGTGCATTTTATAACCTCCTAAATGTGTTTTTTATATTAATATTTGGATTTAATTTTGTAAACTTTCATTATTTACTACATGCTTTTTTGGTGGGAAATAATGAAGCTCACCTAATCCTTCAAATTCATATCCAAAAGATTTATTACCTTGATATCTACGTTAATGTTTTTCCATTATATGCTTAAATACTGCTTTAATGCAGACTTCTGTAACATCTTCTTTATTACCTGTGATTAATCCTTTTCCATTTGTCGTAGCATAAAGGATTCTGTTGTCTAACCAAGAAACAATGATTTCTTTTGGTATTTTTATTCTCCTTTAATATGTATTAATCATTTATTTTTTTGTGTTTTATTAAGCCATCTTTTCATATATTTTTTCTGGACAACTATAATAAATTGCTTTTAATTTATATTTACTTAAAAACTCCTGACAAAATGGACATGGTTTAGATTTTACAATTCTTTTTCCTTTTGACCATCCACCAACATATAAAATAGCACCATCAATAAGATCAGGATNAACATTGATTAGCGCATCTAGTTCACTATGCCATCCTTTGTATTTATAACACGGATCGCCTAGACATCCTGCTTTATTACGATTATAACCGACTGAAATCAGCTTACCTCCTTTGACAAGAGCAGCAGAATGTCGATAGTGATTAACTGGACTTTTCTTTGCTTGTTTGAGAACAAACCTAATCCATTTTTCATGACGACACATTAAACCACCTTTATTTATTTTTTATTTTTAAAAATAAATGAGATTATCCCTATTCTGGATAATCTCATTATACTAAACTATACTTAAGCTGTCAATTCATATTTTATTTTTAAAATCCATAAAATCATCATTTCATTTTAAATTTCTTTTATCATCAGTCCACACTCTTCATAAATAAATCTAACTGTTGGATCAGAACTTGATGAATCTGTTCCCAAATAAATTCCAAACTGAGTGCCAGATGCTATTGTTGGAGTAAAAATAATATTTAAATTGCCAGTAGATGCTCTTTTCATATCAGTTTGCATTCCATACACTGTAGCCATTGGATAGTATTTAACACTTTTATCGGCCTTAGCAAAATAATACTTAATGTAGTCATTTACATCAGCAAGTAAGGTGACCGAGATTTCGTAAGTTTTGCCGATATCTAATGTGAAAATACCTGTACTAGTATTAAGCGGAATCGTACCTTCATTCTTTCTCTGCCATATAATAAAATTCCCTCTACTTACAGTTATGTTAGAAGAAACCCATGCGCTTAGATACTGTTTTTTTGGAATGATTATCTCTATATCAGATAAAGGAGTATATTTTACACCATTATAACTTAAAACCCCGTCTATCTCATCAATTTTATTTAAACTAGCAATATTATTATGTTCATGCATTTTATTTACAGCGCTATCAATTTGAGTAGGCGTACTCGATGGTTTATTTTTTATTTTATTATAGTCTATATCATCAAAAACAAGCTTTTTATTTACTTCATCTACTTTTACATATTTTCCGTCCGAATCAGTGTAACTTGTTGGTGTATCTTTAAGTCGTATAAATTCATCTGCAAATTCAAACATGCCTAGAAATACCCATGTTTCATATGTTTCGCTATATGCGTATAAGGTTCGAGCATAATCATGCGATTCATCGGAAATTACTACAGCAAACATACCATTTCTAACATCTGTAATTGAAAGCAAATCAGCTTTAGTTTCAATTCCGGTGTAAAATTCAATTCCAGTAACTATTGTCGATAAAGAAGCTTTTATATCATCAATTTGGTTCTGAATATTTTCCGCTGTTCCACTTAACCATGAACTAATTTGCGAAGCTCCAATTGTAAGGCCGTCTACACTTGTTACCTTTAGTTCGTTATCAATAATTTTAAGCGTAATATTATCGATTTTATTAGAGAGATAATCGAGAGAATCAGTAGAATTTGTTTTGACTTTACCTTGTCTTGTATTAATCTGTTCAATCGTGTAGTACCGATCATCATGATTATGTTCAGGAGTATTACCCCCTCCCCCTATACTAGAACCAATAAAGGGATTTGCAAATAAACTCATAGATGTCTCACTCCAGCTTATATATGATAATTAGTAATGTAAACCAACCCAATTGAAGTTGATACCAGCTTCTACAATAACAAATGATGTAATTGATACATTGTCATAGTAGTTTTTCAATTCAAAATTAAATCCTTGCCCTGCTCTTAGATAAATTGGGTCACTTCCATTAATTTTTACTGTACAAGCCTGATCGTTCATAAAGGATAGAACATAAAACTCATAATTATATGTTTGTCCCTGTGGCTTTTCGGGTAAAATTTCCATGTTTGAAGTACTAGTTAGGATTTGACTTGATCCTTTAATATTTGCTTGCACTTTATATCATCCTCCAAAATTATTCTTAATACACTTATAGACTGCAAAAATTAAATCATATAGAGTTTCATTCTCTTTTATTACACCATATGAAGATTCGAGTTCCCACTCTTTTAAATCGTATTTAGGAAAATATGCGTCGCCATCAAATTCACCATTAATATGTGTGATATACATTTTATCTACAATAGGTAAAAATAGTTGATAAATTTGAGTCCCACCGATAATAAATGTATCTACATCAAATTCAGTATGAAGTTGTAAAACATCGCAAACCGAATTAGCAATGAAACAATTAGGATAGTTGTAGTGAAATGTTGCTAGTCGATCTGTTGTGATAACTATGTTGTTTCTATTAGGTAAAGTCCGTCCTATAGATTCAAATGTTTTTCTTCCCATAACAACTGTTCTACTATATGTAATTCTTTTAAAATATTTTAAATCAGTCGGTATATGCCACGGTAATTTGCTATTTGAACTGATTAAATCGTTACGATCCATAGCAACAATAATGGAAATAGTCATTAAATAGCTACCTCAAAATGAATAGGTTCATGATGCTGATAATCTTCAAGATGAAAATCATCGATTGTAAAATCATCGAAGTTTTTAATATGAGGATTGATAATTAGCTTAGGCGCTACATACGGTTCACGCTTCATTTGATTGATCAAATTTCCGATATGACGTTCATAAATGTGTGGACAGTTTATATTAAATGTCAGCGTACCAAGTTTATATCCTGTAACTTGTGCGATCATTCGTTGTAGGACGTAGTATTGAATAACGTTAAATGGTAAACCTAGTGCTACATCAGATGAACGAATTTGAACTATTAGATGAAGCTTATCTTCTTGAACCGCCCATTGATTTGCCCATACACACGGATAAAGGCTCATATTCCATAAATCATCGATATTCCAAAGAGAGATAATATGGCGACGAGAAGATGGATTTTCTTTTAAATTTTTAATTAAAAGATGTACTTGATTGGAAAAATATGATCGTTCTTCATCTTCTTTATATTTAATGAGTTTTCCGAGTTGATATCCATATGCAGCACCAATTGTACCGTCTTCTCTTGTCCATTCATCCCAAATAGTAACACCATGTTCTTTTAGATATGAAACATCACTTGTTCGTTTAACATAAAACCATAAGATTTCATGAATAGCCCATTTCCATGCAACTTTCTTTGTTGTCAGAATAGGAACTTCTCTGTTATCAAGATTAATTTGGTATGTAATCAGACTTTTTGAATAAGCTGGTGTGCCATCAGCCCAACGTGGACGAACATTTTGATCTTTATCCCATACACCATCACGAATAATTTCATTAACAAGGTTTTTGTAGGCTAGATCAAATTGACTCATTTATTCCTCCAAATATTTATTTTAGATTTATTTAATCACCATAATTTAAGCAATATTATAAGATTGCAAATTGAAAGTACAATAAGATATACATTCCTCTTAATATCTTTATTGTTTTGTATTTTATTTTTTAACTCAGAAATTTCGTAAGCAATAAAATAAGATACAATGTTTAATAAAAATATAAATATAATAATTCTGTCCCAATTCATTTATTTATCACTCTCAATGATCAAGTTTTTTATTCGTTCATTTGCAATTTCTATGTATTTTTCTTCAATTTCAAAACCAATAAATTTTCTATTGGATTTGAGTGCTGCTATAGCGGTTGTACCGCTTCCTATGCAATTATCAAGAACAATTTCTCCTTCATTTGTGTAAGTTTTTATTAAGTATTCAAATAATGCAACGGGTTTCTGTGTTGGATGTAAGACTTTACCTTCGCTTTCTGCGGTTTTAAAATAAACTACGTCAACAGGATAGCGTTCACCATAGCTCTGTACTTGTACAGGTTTAAATTCACCATAACTACCCGTTTGTCGATCTTTGCGAACGCCTTTATTATACGGTGTACCTAGCATCATTTGAGGATTATATGTTGGTTGTTTTGCATAGAAAATACAAATGTCCTCATGTTTTCTAAGTGGTTGCTTTTTGGCATTTAGGAAATTTGTAGATTTTGATTTAACCCATGTTATTTTATATTTAAACATTGATTCATTGCTTAAGATTGATTTTGCGGTAAAGATACCATGTGATGTAAGTGCTATAACACCGTTAGACTTAATAATCCGTCGATATTCACTCCATAAATTTTCAAAATTTACTGGAGTATCCCATTTATTTTGAGTGGTTCCATATGGTAAATCACAAAGTATCATATCAATACTTTTATTAGGTATCAATTTCATTCCTTCTAAACAATCCATATGATAGATATGATTAAGCTCAAATTTACCTAATTTCATATTATCCCATCTTTTATAATTTATTTTTAAGGGAAGAGCAATTTGCATTGCCCTTCCCAATTCAAAATCACTTAGTTCCAGTTGATCCGTGACCGCCTCGATTGTCTTCATCAAGATTTTCTACTTCGACAAAAGCAATCTTAGGTTGTACTTTATTAATCCTGAATTGACAGATACGGCTATTCTTTTCAATCACAGTATCCCTTGTTGCATAAGCAGGGAAAAACCATTGATCGTCATTCCCAGAGTATGAATTATCAATTACACCATAACTATTAGTTTGAATAACACCCCAATTTTTAAATGTGCTGCCGCGAGGCGTAATATTCGCTTCATAACCTTTCGGAAGCTTCATGCCTACTCCGAGAGGGATAAGTTTATATTCTCCTGCTTCTAGTTCAACCGTTTCGGCAGCACGAAGATCAATCCAGTCTCCAATTTTAATTTTTTCAATTTTGTCAATGTCTGCAAAATACTTAATTTTGATTTGTAGTGGTTTACGAACTTTTGCAAGTTCTTTATAAGTAACTTCGATAAACTGACGTTTGTTTTGTTTATCAAAATATGTACATTTAATTTTCCCGTTTTTAAATTCTTTAATAACCCCTACTCGTTTTACTGGTTTGATGAATACTTTTTGATTTACTTTGAACGTTACTACTTTTTTCATATGAAAATTCCCCTCTCACGATATTTATATTTTAATGATATTTTAGTTATTATCTTCCGGGAAATTGATATACGGTTCGCTATTTTCAATCATTGCATCAAAAATTGTATCGACCCATTCTTGAAATACTGTTAGACCACTTTCACTGTCTTGAGAAATTTCGTTTACGTAATTCACAAAACCTTGTGCAAATCTTCTTTTATATTTTACTCTTATTGCTTCATCATAATTATTAGGATTGTAATTGAATGCATTAACCAGAACATCAACTGGCAAAGTTATTACTACATTTTTACCTTTTACTTGTGCAAAGTTCATTTCATTTACCCCCTGTTTGAATTTTTTGTTCTATTTCTGCTTTTATCGTTTGATCCCATTCTTTATCCATCTGTCTTTCTAATTCTTCGCTCCACTCCCATACATCTGTTTTTCGTTTTAATTTACAATAAGGGATTCTTTCGCAATTACCACATTCATGCATTGAATTTATTGTGGCTAGAAATTTATCAATATAAACATTGCATCCAGCCCAATATGTAATTTCTTCATTAGACATCTAATAAAATCTCCTTTTATTATAATAAGTTATTTCTGAAACATCGATAAAATATTTCTTAATACAAATAATTTTCCATTTTTAAAACCATGAAGTGACAAAATCTTCTCCCGGATCTTTTTTGATAAATTTGCCCTGAATTAATTTTTCAATAGCTAAATGAATCATTTCGTGAAGTAAGATACAATGCTTTTTCCTACAGAATCGAGATCTTGATTTATGGCAATTTCACCTGTTCTAGCATCAAAATATCCTAGTTTATTTTTCATTTCTTCATCTTGAGAAAAATCTTTTACGTTAACAGGTAATTGTTAGTTTGGTGCTGATTGAATAAAATTAAGTAGTGGATTTGCCAAAATTAATCTCTCATTTTTAGTCTTAAATATCAAATGAAATGGAACTTTTATTGTGGATTTTTGAGTTTATAATTTCTAACGAACAAAAAGCATTTGAGTTTTTATCAGGAATAATTTCTAGAAAACATTTTTTATGTCCATTTTTTTCTTCTATTCGAACATAAGCTGCTGGAAATACAATTCGAATTTTCATTTCTTCTCCAGTAAATTCATTTTTTATTGTTGTGTAACTCTGGAGATTCTTTAACATAAACATTTTCTTCACCTATTCTTTTTTCTACCCTTAGCCAATCGTTCTGCGCGAGCACGTTTTTGTTCTTCGGATAATTTAATTTTCTTTCTAAAAGATACTTGTTCAAAATCAATTTCATAAATATGTTCTCCATCTTTTGTAATCTCAATTGGCTTAACGCCTATCCTCTCTAATTTTGAAATAACTCTTTTTTGAAACGTCCCTATTCTCCATATTTTACTTTCATCATCGCTACGTATCACAGTTTCACGTTCAGACGAAGAATATGACAATATATAACCTCCTTATGGTGTCTGTAAAGGACAAATACCTTTACAGACATCTATTAAAGTTATTGCTGATTTACGAGTTGTTTCAAGAATTTAAAATCATCGTTTTGAAGTGGTTCGACTTTAATCTTTACATATCCATTACCTTTTTGACTAAAGAAGTCATGAGTACTTGTTTCTGTCCTAAGTCCATTTAATACAACTGGATTAACTTCTTCTGAAGGGAAATAAGGTTCATATCCCAAATTCATTAATGCTTTATTAGCATTGTATCGAACATATTTTTTTACATCTGAAGTCAAATTTAACACATCATAAATATCTTCTGTATATCGACATTCAAGATCATATAATTCATTAATTAAATTTAGTGCAAATTTGTCTAAGTCTTCTTGCTCGGTTTCAGATAATTTATTTTTTATAGACTGATATAACAGACCAACAAATACACCATGAATCGATTCATCACGGATAATTAGTTTGATAATTTCTCCAGAATTTTTTAACTTTCCTTGGCCTGCTAAAAGCAAAGGATAGTAAAATCCACTGTAAAACAAGAAACTTTCAAGATAAACTGAAGCAATCATAGCTTTCGCTAGTTTATATTCGTAATCGAAGTCATGACCAATATTTTTATAATGAGACTCAATAATCTGAGCCTTTTTTTGCAACCAATAGTTTCGCTTAACCCATTCAAATACTTCATCGATCTTTTGTTTGCTTGTCAATGTTATAAAAATAGTGCTATAGCTTTTTGCATGAATTTGTTCCATAGCGCCCATAAAAGTCAGCACAGCTTTTTCTTGAAGATCATTAATATACGATGCAATCTGTGGCATTCCTACCCCACCTTGCTCTGTATCAAGCAAAGTGAGTCCGGCCAAAACCTTCATATAAACGTCTTGTTCTTTTTCACTTAATGATTCCCATGTCTTTTTATCTTTGCTTACAGGGATTTCCGTATCGAGCCAAAATTGCTTAGTATTTTGATCCCAAAACATAGAGGCATAACTGCTTGTAGGTTCGTTCCAGTTTACTGCTTCGATCATTGATACAACCACTCCTGTTTTACACTACGCAACTTACGCAGTCTTCTGTATTATTAGTCATTTTTGTCCTTGTATAATAAAGTGTCTTCAATCCTTTCATCCATGCGTAAATGTAAAGCATCGACAATTCTCTTGTTGTAATCGTATCTTTTACATATAACGTACAACTAATCCCTTGATCAACGTGTTTTTGCGCCGCCGCATAAAGATCAATCATTTTAAACATATCCATTTCATAAGCTTCTTTATAATAGAAGAAGTTACTGTCGTCGAGATATGGCATTGGATAATATGTATCACTATTTCCATATGTTCTATGTTCAATACGCTCTGTAATAGGAGCAAGTGAAGCAGTACTCGATTGGACATATGAAATACTACCTGTGGGAGCAACCGCAAGCCGATAGCTATTCGCTAAACCATATTGTCTTACTTCGTCTTTCAGTTTTGCCCAATCTTCCTTTGTAGGCAGCTTAATTCCTTCAAACAGTTTTTTAATTTTATCACTCTTAGGCAAAAATTCTTCATTTAGATATTGTTCAAAATATTCTCCTGTATGATATGCCGAACCTTCAAATCCTCTAAACGTAAATCCAGTTTCTTTAGCTATCTTCATTGATTCTAAAATTGAATAATAATTTAAAGTGGCAAAAAACACATCGACAAACTCAACAGCTTCTTTCGATTCATATTGGATTCGATTTTTTGCCAAGAATCCGTGCAGATTCATTACACCTAATCCAATTGATCGCATTTCTTGATTTGCTTTTGCAATGCTCGGAACCGTTTCAATATTTGATTTTCTTGATACGGTATCAAGCATTCGGATTCCGGCTGCTACTGCACTTTCAATATCTTTTCCTTCCATTACATTTACAATATTTAGTGAACCAAGATTACATGAAATATCGCGTTTAATTTCATCTGGTTCATTATAATCATTGATGATTGATGTTTCAGAAAGCTGAATGATCTCGGTACATAGATTTGAAAATTTTACTTTTCCTTCATTCTTTAGTGGATGCAATCTATTTGCATTATCCTCAAAGAAGAAATAAGGATATCCACTTTCAACTTGAATTTGAGCAATCATATTTAGCAAATCTCTTGCATTTACTTTTCTTTTTCTGATATTTGGATTATCAACTAACTCATCATACATCTCAGTAATATTAATTTCACTCATTCTTTTTCCATATTCTTTGTAAATTCCATACGGAGAGAATAAATACATGTCATAATCTTTTTCAACGAGTTCAAAAAATTTATCAGGAACAATTAGGCCAAGAGATAATGTTTTAATCCTCGCCTTTTCGTCAGCATTAATCTTCTTAGTTGATAAAAAATCAATGACATCTAAATGAAAAATATTTAGCCATGCAGCACCTGCGCCATCACGCTGACCAAGTTGGTTTGCATATGAAAATGAATCCTCAAGAAGTTTCATTACTGGTACTACACCGCTACAACTATTATCAATTCCTTTGATCGGATCGCCTAACGCACGAAGGTCAGTTAGATTAAATGAAACACCTCCACCTCTTTTTGATAGTTGAAGGGCGTTATTAATTGCATGAGCAATACTATTCATTGAATCATCGACCATTAACAAGAAACAACTAACCAATTCACCTCTACGTTTACGTCCAGCGTTTAAAAATGTCGGCGTTGCTGGTTGGTATCGGCCATTAATAAGCTCTTTGACAAACCATTTTGCTTTTTCAAAGTTTCCCTCAGCTAAGTATAATGCTGTAACTGCAACTCTATCTTCATATCGTTCAAGGAATTTCGTATTATCAGATGTTTTTAGAGCATATTGATTGTAGAATTTATATGCGCTCATAAACGAAGGGAAGCGGAATTTCTTAGCATAAGCAATTCGAAAAATTTCTTTAATTTCTTTATATGTATATTGATCGAGAAAATCTTTCTCGTAATAATCGTGTTCTACAAGATAATCCAATTTCTCTTTTAAGTCATGAAAAAACACCGTATTCTGATTCACATAATCAACAAAATAGCTTTTTACTGCTTCTTTATCTTTATCAAATTGAAATTTTCCATCTTTTAATTGTACAACTTCATTGTTGAGTTCTATCCATTTCGGTACTTGTGACAATTCTCTGCGCCTCCTGTAAGAATGTTTGAACGTCTTCTGGTGTTCCACTTAGTTCAAATTTATGTATTATTGGAATATTATATTTTTCAGAAATAATATCAGCGGCTCTTGCAAAATTATTTCCCCAATTTCGATTTCCACTAACAGCTATCCCAATAATATAATTTTTATTTTTATCTAAAAATACTATTGTACTTTTTGGAACTTCACCAAAGCCTGTCGTATATGTAATTAATATTGAAGGACGGCTTAACGTAAGGTTTGATGTCACCTTAATTGCTTTGACATTTAATTTTTTTTACAAATCGTTCAACATTTCCAGTAAATGAATCATACACTATATTTAATTTATTTATTATATCACCTCCTTATACGACTCTATAATCCTCGATAATAACTTGGATTTTTCTAACTTCTTTTTTAGTTCGAGGATTTGTCCATTTATTTATACTCAAACTTCCTACAACATCAACTGTTTGACGCTTAGGAAAATTGTTGATAAAGTTCAGGTCGGTTCTAAATTTCATTAAATCAATTTTCGATACTAAATCATTCTCTTCGTCTACAAACCATGTTTCTGATTCAGGCAAAGCACTAGCTTTAAGTGTATTATCATTGCCTAACGACTGTTTTTTAATAACATAAGCGTTTTTAATTAAAAACTTTGGCTCATAAAATCCTTTTCCAGTAATTTTCTTAAACTTTTCTATTTCTGCTACAATATTTTCATTAATGTTTTCAATATCTATCTCTAAATCATAATAAATAACTTTTTCAAATGATTCGTTCTTTAAACCTTCATTAATAGCATTTTTAAACTCTTCAAAAAATTCCCGACTAACTCCAAGTCCTCCAGCTTGTTTATGGCCACCGGAAAAAGTAACATGAGGCATCTTACTTACAAAATCTAAGAAATTAAAAAATCCGTAAGAACGGAAACTTCCACGTAATTCATTTGGATATTCTGCTTCTGTTCTTAGTACAATTGCTGGACGCTGATATTCATTAGCTAACTGTCCAGCAATTAATCCATTCATACCTTTTCCAAACGATTCATCAACAATAATTATACATTTATCATTGGGATTAATTGCTGGTCTAATTCTATCAAGAATTTTTTCTTGTTGTTGTTTTCGATTATCATTTAGCTTTTTAATTTCTTGAGCTAATGTTACTGCTTCAAATTGATCGTCCGTTGTAAGAAGTTTAAGAACTAGTTCAATTTTATCAAGACGTGTTGCACCATTGATTAAAGGAGTTACACTAAAAGCATAATCACTTGCTGATAAGTCTCTATCCAAATTTAAAACAGATAGGATTGCTTTTAAACCACAGTTCTTAATATTTTCAAGTGACTCTTTAACAAAATAACGATTCTCAAGATTCATCATATCCATTTGATCAGAATGCAAGCCAAGGCCTGCTAAATCTACCAAGTCACCACTATAATTAACATCAAGATATTCGTCAATTACTTGACATATTTTATATGTCAGAAGCGAACCAGAAGCATCTTTATTAGGATAAAAACAGTCTTCTTGTTGTGGATTTACTAGAATGCAATTTTCATTTTTTTCATCAATTAAGTGATGGTCAATTATGATAATGTCAATTCCACGCCTACGTATTTCTTCACAAACTTTATTTTGATTACTTGATGAGTCTAATATAATGAGTAACTTTGTATTTTCCGGTATTTGATCTTTGACATAATGAATGCCGTGTCCATCACTTCTTTGTGCGTGAAAGTATGTAATTTTATTTGTGAATTTCTTTAAGTAATTGTATAGAATTGCTGTACTGCATACGCCATCCGCGTCTACATCAGAGTGAATGGCAATTTTTTCATTCAAATTAATTGCTAAAATAATTCTTTCTGCTACTTGTTTTATATTTTTTAATAAGTAGGGATTATTGACATTAACTTGTGTAGGATTTAAAAAGTTTTCAATATCTTCAATCCCATATATGGCACTTAATTTTTTGATTATTGTATCTGATTCATCATATTTAAACTTTGATTGTCTTTTTCTCCAATTCAAAGTTTTGCCCTCCTTGACTAATATAATATACCAAATTTCCATCATATAAATCAATATTTTTTATATTTTATTTTTTTATTTAATTCTATATTTAGTACATTCTTTATAAAGTAATTCAAATATAGTTTTTCCTTTATCAGTCGGGCTTTCTTTGTTTTCCGAAGATAGTAATCCATTATTATCCCATAAAGCAAATACTGATCGCGCTGTACCAAATTTTTTCCCTTGTTTTTTTATATCATTTACACTCTTATCTTTATCCATTGCTATTATAATTTTAATGTCTAATCCTAAATCACTAATCATTTTTACTTGATATGGACTTATATCATCTCCGCCGATAGCAACGCAATTAGGATATCCCCATTGTGTTGCTAACCAGCAAGATTTGTCTCCTTCAAAAATAATAACTTCTTTGTTTTCAAGAATATAATAAAGTGCTCGATGCCAATTATACCATTCGATTGATTTATTGAATCTGAAATAATATACAAATTTAAAGATTCCTCGTTCTTTGTAATCCGTGTAAATTGTTCTACCTTTAATACTAACAATATCACCATATTGGTTATGTATTGGCCATATAATGCGTTTCATAAAGATATCATAGCCAATTTGAAAATCTTTTTGTGTCTTATAATCTATTCCTTCGTTTATATAGTTTATATGAGGAACCATTACAAAATTACTTAATATAGAATCATCTATTATTTCATTTTCTATTATCTCTAATTCTTTTTTTCTTTTTTTTCTAATGTCCTTAAGCCATTTTAATGGATCGTCTTTAATAATTACTTCTTTATTCTGAAAATCATTATACCCTAATAATGAACAAATCCATTTTTTTGACTTGTATAGATTATCATTCCATCCTTCTTCACTATAAACATCGAATACTATGTATGATACAAGTCCGAATATGTCAAAACCTCCAGAGATACCTCTAGAACGAATACGACAAGATAATGATTCATTTAAGTAAACTTGAACCGATCTTGGATTATCAGAATTAAATTTTCTTGGTAATTGTGCTTCATATCTGTTTCCGCGAAATTTTATTTTTTCGCATTCCATTTTTATCAATAGAAATTCTATTTTATCTTCTTCTAAAATACGTTTTTTAATTTCTTTTAAATCGTTCATAACCTCCCTCTATTCATTTAAAAGTAGCTACTTGCTGACTTTCTTAGTTTTGCCCATGCAACTTCTTTAAAAGAATTGATACTATAATTAACTTCATAAATAATCTGTTCTTCTGTACCGCCATTTCTATTCTTAGGAATGAATAAAATCATATATGTTTTTTCGGGATCAAGATGATATTCTTCTCTTCTCCACTCACCGTCAAAATCATCTTTAATCCAATTATATGCGAAAATTTTATGTTTTCCTTCATACTCATCTTCAAATAGTAATCGTCCAATCATTACAACGTCTGCAACTTCAACAATTTCTTTTGATTTGCCAATTACATCTAAGTCTAAGTATCTGTATTCTTTACCGATTTTAAGTTGTACTGTTGCAAGCATTCCGATATTGTTTGATTCTGGTTTAATACAATCATATATATCTTGAGAAGCAGCAGTAAATCGCTCCCATCGTTGTGCTTCGGAATTACTACTGTCTGGTTTAAAAGTATCAATAATTGCATAGTTATATCCAAGAGGTCTCATCATATTACAACGAGAAATAATGTCGCTTACTCGATATTTTTTTAAGTCATAAAATTTGATAATATCTTTACGATATCGTTCAAGCCATTGTTTTGCTTCCAGCAATTTAGTCATTGTTTTTTCGTCAAAATTTCCCTCAGCCAACTTTTCTCTATTTATCGGTTTACCTATCATTTTTGATGCTACTGTTGCCAGTAACAGATTTCTATTTTTCCAAATTCCTTCTTCATTTGCGAATTTGAGTCCCGGTTCTTCATTTTCGAGCAAGCTTAATTCAAATTTTTCCGTTGCAATTGAACTTTTCCCAACGCCAGAAGCAAGAACTAAATAATATAACTGACCTTTTTTCCATCCTTTAATACGTTTTGATAAGCGTGGTGAGTCATGAAGTGGAATCCCCATTCCTTCGCCATCGTTCATTTTTTGAATAGCAATATCAAGATCATCAAGATAGTTATATTCAACTACTTCTCCTGAACTAACATTGACAAATATTTTATGAGTTTTATGTTGAAAAAAAGCTTGTACTTGTTTAAGTGTCATTTTAACAAGTTTGTTAACAAGCTCTTTATTATTTACGTCAATTAAACTTTCCTCTTGAAATTTTCGTAAACATTCATATTTTTGTATTTCGCTAAAATGATATTCATGATTATTTTCTTTCTTTTGACATTCTATTAACAAATCATCTATAGGGTTGAATCCGCCGTAGTCGTTATATGTATCTAGCCACGATTTTTTAGATGAAAGGAAAGCATATGTAGACACATCGTCAAATGATTTTACTCCGCTATTATACATTTCTCGACCAACATAGTAATAAAAATACCACATTCGTTCGGTAAAAGTGGTTTTTTCGATTTTATTTGTATTATATCGCTCATACAATGATGGCGTACACCAAAGATGACCCACAAATAATGCTTCATGTGGCTTAGATGGTTCAACAAATTCATTAATATATTTTGTCATTACATCACCTTATAGTAGATCAGATATATCCATTTCGTCTTTTTTCTTAATTTGCTTTTTATTGGTGTTAATTTCTATGCTAACTGCCGCATCACTTGATTTAGTTTGCTGTAACAATTCAATTCTTTCTTTTTCTTTTTTCTCTTTTTCTTTTCTAGCTTTCCATGCATCGGAAAGATAATTACACATAATTGTAATACAAGCATTAATTTCATCTGCTTTTTTCGTATCTTGCTTACCTAATACATTTCGTATAAACCATTGAATTTTCTCTTCTGCTAGTTTATAAGCTTCAAGCATTAAATCATATTCGGCACCCATTTTATAACGCTGATATTTTTTACCACTCTTAAAGTCAAATCCATTACGTAACTCTTGAAGCCTTTTTATATTCCATGGAGGAAGATCAGGAACATCATGAAGACTTTTAAGATACTCGTATAATTCACACCATTTTTCAAAATCGCGCTTTTTAAATTCACATTCCTGAATATGTTCATCATAACATTTTATAATATGATAATATTTTTTATCGTTCCCTTTTTTCATTGATAATTTATCATCGCGCAAACCACATTTACCACATTTTACTGTAGCCAATGTTATTCACCTTTTTTTTAATTTTCAATTGAGAACCATATATTACTTCTATAGTTTTTTTTATCGTCTGGTTTTGCCCAACTCCATTCTTCTTCTGCCATTTTTTTAACTTCTTTCATAATTAATTCTTTTATTTCATCTTCAATTGTAATTTCCAATCCTCTAGCTTTTTGATGTTCATATATTGCAAACATCATATAATTTAAATCATTTGCAAATCCAATAATTTCAATATTCTTAGCTTCTTCATTAAGTCCGCATATACTAATATCATTTGTAACAAGATATTTTTTATATTTATTATGAAAAATTGCAACCCAATTATTATTTCTGACTTCTTCTCCCTCATCTTCAAGCCAATAAGAAAATAATCGTTGTTGCCCTTCTATGTCAATAATCTTCACGTTCTTCAACTTTTTATAAATTTCTTGAATTTTCATATTGCTCCTCCGTTATTATATTCACTTAGTTCAATAATATCATCAAAATTTTTAGCTGATCTTTTTAAATAATCTTTACCACCATCGACAGCAATTGCGCCACAACTGCATTTAACAAAATCATGTCGGTGTTTCGATTCTATGATATCGCCACAAATGCGACACTGGGCTTTATTTGATACAATAGTCATAATTCACACTCCTAGTCGATGAAATGACAATTTCATTCAACTTCGATTAGTTTTCATTACAAAAACAATGATTATATCCTTCTTTCATAATTTCATTTTTAATAAATTTATATTGCACTTCAATCAACCAATCATTAAAAATTTCATAATGCGGTTCATCTGGCAATGTAGATTTTTTATATGTATCATTCAATATTTCATTATATTGATTATATATTTCGATTATATGCTCTAGTGTATATTCTCCGCTTCTGATCTTCAATAACTCTTTTCTATCTGGTCGATAAACATTAACTTCACCATCACGAAGAATTTCGATTGCCATTTTCATTAACCTGATTAGGTGTGCCGCATCTTTTGTGTCATAACCGTATTTATTAATTAATTTTGCTTTATTTCCTATTGGATTTTTCTTTTTTTCAGTCAGATTTTTAAGTCGAGAATATGCATATCCACCATATGTTTTATATATCTTTTTGCTTAAAAACAGATCGCCCAATCTTCTTAATTCATAACCAAACAAATCCATATGTATAATATGTTCTTCTTTAACGAAAAGCACATCAATAATGTTAGGATTATTATCGAGTGCAAGTTTGACAAATTTCTTTAGCGAATAAATTACACAGTCGGGGTTTTTCGTTTCATGTTGTTCGAACTGATCTAACCCTAATAGGTATGAAGCAGGAGGGATACATATACCCCGATAATCAAAATCACTTTCAGATGTTTCCATACCGTAACTGTGACTACCTGCAACTACTTTTAGAATGCAATTTTTATTCCAGAAATCAGTTCTAGTCATAATCACCATCATCATTCTCTATATAATCGGGTGGATTTAATATAAAATCATCGACAATTTCTTTCAACTGCTTAATTTTATCTTCAACCGTTTCTGCCGAATCTTCAAAGCTACACAACAATTCATAACCATCTGGTGTGTAGATTGAATAATATAAAGTAGGCCATCCACCCAAACTTTTTTCTCGAAATGCTTCGATTTCAAATCCTTTATAGTTAACTTTCATTTTTCATCTTCAACCTCATCCATATTATTAGTTATTCTCACGAAGTAATCCTTAATATCTTCATGATTTAGTGCTACATACTTGATAGTTTCTTTCCATTCTTTTGTTGTAAAATAAGCTCGTCTCGGTTCATTTAAACCACCTCGACTTATTATTATATCTAGACCTCATTCGTTTTATACCTTTTGTTTTATTTTATTGTTTTTTGATATAAAAATTCTTTCATTGCAAATATCAAAGTATTTTTTATCAATTTCAAAACCAATATAATTTCTACCTGTATTTATACATGCAACTGCTGTACTACCGCTTCCCATAAAAAGATCGAGAACAATTTGATTTGGTAATGAACTATTCAAAATTAACTTTTCTAAAAGTTTTACAGGTTTTTGTGTTGGATGTAATTTGTTTTTACCATTAATATTTTTAATTTTTAAAACTTGTTCTTCCCACAGTTCATTTCCTATTAAATCTTGTTCATCATATTCAATGTCTTGATACTGACTGTCACCTTTGTTGTTAATGCAAAACGATTTTCCTTTAACGAAAGAAAACAATAAATTCACAATCCTTCATGTAATATTTATTAGGCGTTTTATTGTTTTTCTTCCACACTAAGATATTATGTAATTTAAAACCTACTTTCGTTGACTCATTTAAAATATCTTGTACATTCTTATCATTTACAAAAACATAAAAATGACTTCTATCTTTCATTACTCGGTATAATTCAGGTAACCAATCTTTAAACCTAATTTTATTTTCAATACCCGCTGTCTTATCGCCCGCTTTTAATAAACCTTGCCACTTTTCGGCCATTCCTACAGAGGTCGAGCTTCCAGATATCTTATTTAAAATATATGGAGGATCGGTAACACATAAATCAATGGATTCATCGGGAAGTTGCTTTAAAGATTGTATAGCATCACAATTATGTACTTGATTTAAGTTATTAAGCAAACCAACTAACCCTTTCTCTTTTGTACCCTCTACAAACTCGCTATTTTCTGGTTCAAAATTACCTTTTTTATCTATTCTAATTAGTCTCATACCTGCTCGACCATACTCTATATAATTTATGCTTAGATAATCCATGTTTTATATTCCTTGCTCCACCGTTGATAACTCAGTCATCTACTTTGGGCTTTGGAATATTGAATATCTCTATTATTTTCCAATTGTATTTGCTATGTTCAATCCATTCAAAATAACGTTCCCATCTTTTTAACTGATATATCTTCTGTTTGCCGCTACAAATTTTTCTCCAATAATTTTACATAGATGCTTATAACCTCTTCCTATATATAGTTCCGAATTATTCATATGATATACCACCCAATGAAATAGCGATTTTATTATCTTATGAATTAATTTTATTTCTATTTTTAATATCCTTAATTATCCCCATAAATCCATTTGAATTGATAGTAATGTCACCTCCGAAAATTCCAATATAAAGGAGTAAGATTGACAATGGAATGATTATGAATAAAGCAAGATACGCATAAAACCCTTCAAATCTAACAATTAGCTCTATAGAAACAAAATGGAGAATAATTGATGCAACAATAATTACAAAAATTAAAAGTGGAAACCNANTTTTTTTAATTAAATTCTTCATAATACTTTTCCCACCTTAATATGTATTATATAAAAACAACCTTACAATTTTTACAATATAGAGATGCATAATTACAACATTCATAATATTTTGCATTACCATTTTTATCTACTACTGCAAGTCTAACAAAATCGTCATATACATTTTCAATTCTAACTAATCTTTCTCTAGTCACTCTAATCCAATCATCGAAGAATTCAAATATTGCATATTCTCCAATTCGTTCTAAAAAACATGTTTTAAATTTTTCATTAATATCTTTATACTTTTTAGAATTAATGGTATCTTGAATGTCTATCATAATTATTCATCTCCTTTAACGAGGTATTACACCCCTAATTGTTTTTTGCTTAACTATTCTTGCCGGACTTAATGCACTATACATAAAATCAATGGCTTTCTCGGGATCACATTGTTTTCCACATGTGTAGCACGACAATGCTATAAATCCTTTTTCTGGATATGAATGGAGTGCAAAATGCGATTCTTGAAGAAGAATAAGTATTGTAACACCAAATGGTTCAAATTTTTTCTCAATCATATTTACATAAGTAGCTCCAGCTTCACTAATAGCACATTTGCTAATTTCCCTTAAAAGTTTAATATCATTTAGTAATTCAGGATTCACTTCCCAAAAATCCGCTTGAATCTCAATACCAAAGGTATCATAATTCATTTATTTTATTTTTAACATCCTTTCAAAAATTATTAACTAACAATTTATAATTTTTACTTAAACGATCTGCATATTTATTCCTTTTTCTTGGCACCCACTTAATCATATAATAATTAAGACTATTTAGTACTTCTATCGCTTCCTGATGTAGTTTTGTAACTCTGTCTCCCGGTTTGAGCTTATTAAATCTGTTTGATCTTCCGTACTTTATTGAATCACACAAACCTAAACAATCAGTTTTTATTTCAACATTTTTTATATTGTGCTTATGTAGAACTTCGACAAGTTTTATTAGCGACAGATATTCTACTACTCTACAATCGTCAACATATGGTATTTCCATACTGTATTTTGCTACAACTTTGTGGTCAGGAGATGTAATAATTCCGCCTATTCCCGATCTTCGCTCATGAGGACTTGTCGATCCATCGAACCAAGCATCATAAATACGTGTGTCGAATCTCATTACAAACACCTCCAACTGTTACACATCTATTTGCTCATATTATTCTGTTCTGTTGCACTCTGAATTTCTAACTTATATCCAAATTTATAACAAACATCGATCACGTCATTTAACCACGACGAATGGAAATATCTAACTGGCCAATAACCATCAATTTTAACCGTATGTCCCCATACTTTATCATCAATAAACTCAGAACCTTTAATGATTTCATAAACTGTAGGTGATAGCTTTTTAATTTCCACTTTCATTTTTTTGCCACCTTGTTGTTTATTATTTCGATGAATTTCATAAATATTAATTGGAATAGTAATTAAAAGTGCAATTAATGGAGTTATAAAAATAATTTCAGTCTTAATTATAGTTTTTAATTTCAATATTTTATTTATTCAATGCTCCTGCTATTTCTAAGTCGTTATTTGGTATTTCGGTATAATAAGTGATCATCTCGTTTCTCCATATATGTATTTTATTTTTAATCGGAAATCTCATTGTAATTGCATTTGCTAACCGGTCAGCCATCTTCATAACAAGACTAAGCCTAGTGTTGCATATTGTTAAATAATTTATAAAGTTTACATCACTTGATTTATCTATAACGCCACATATGCAATAATCGCCACATGATGGCAACTCTTTACCAACACCTTTACCGGGATGTAGTTGACCCTTTTTAATTACAAATTTACCTATCGATCTTTCTCTACCGAGCGCAGAATCAATGCAAATCATTATTTTATTCTTAGGTAGTGCTTGCAAACTTTCCTCTAAGTTCGCTGCATGTATTGGTTTATCAAGCGTTCCGTAAACGTTTTTATATCCCCTCTTCTTTAATTCTGTGCCTACAAGTGGCCCCAACGAGTCACCTGTGTATCTATCTGTTCCAATGCATACGAAAATTATATCTTTATTTGTTGTATAATCTGGAATAATTGCTTTTAAAGCTTCATAAATTTTCTTAGTACTAGTCGCATATTTCTTTCTCATTTTTTTCACCTTAATTATAGTCATATGTGGAAGACAATTTAATTCACTTTGTGCTATGAATTATACCATCTTCCACACGTTTTATCAACTATTTTATTTTTTATTTTTATTCTTCATAATCAATTACTTCGTCTGTTTTTAGTGGTTTCCAATCATATTTTTCCGGCCTTTCAATAAGTTCAATAAAGTCGATTTTTTGCCCTGTACTGTCTACATAAATTAGCTTACCATCAACTTTAACTTGCTTTAATGTCTTTTTAAATTTATCCCAAAGCACCTCTTCACTTGTTTTAATAAATTCTGGACTGTTTTCTTTAACGTATGAAACAAACTTAGGATTTGATTTGGCTCTTACAATTTCTACCCCGTCAATTAAAGCTTCAGGTTTTTGTTTGCGACATTCTAATTTTCTAGTCGGCAATTTAATTGTTTTCGTTTGTCTACTCTCTGGCACTCCTCTCGCACGCTCTTCTTCAAGTACGCGCATATGATACACATGTAAATGTGTTTTAAAAAAATCAATAGTGTCAAGATATTTTTTGCTTGCATTCTCTTTCCACTGATCTAATTTTGTTTTGAATTCCTCAAGACGTTTATTATAAATTTCTTCGATCTCAGCAACCTTCTTTTCGTTTTCTGCGACAACACCGTCCGCCCATACAGCCGTTGCTAGATCCTTGATACTCCAGCGCTCGTCCTGTCGAATTCTTTCCACTTCGTCAATTTCAAGAAATTCTTCGCTAAGTTGCTCCTCATATGTATTCATCGGTTAACACTCCTTATTCATCTAGTAAAAGGATCGTCATTATACCTAATTTCAAAACCATTAACCTCTCCAACTAATGAAAAATCGTTCTTATCTCGATAATTCATATAGATATTTTGGGTAATNGNATTTTATGGTNGAAAAGTGTGTTTTAATTTCCAGCTTTCATTACTCATTTTGATCGTATTTGTGCATTATAACTCGATCTTCTTTCGAGCTAAATCAGCGATCATCATCGCGAAATTTGCGATGTCTGCGGCTTCTAATGCAATATTGATTGGGTCTGCATACAAATCACGGGTAGCATCTATTGCGGCTAACAGTTCGCTCGATTCATCTCTCAAGCGTTCCCATAGCCAGTAGATGTTTTCGTTATCCCAACCGCCTTTGTAGTCATTTTCGCGGAGTTTATCCTCCATCAATTCCGCAAACCATCGCACCGGCTCTCTTAACCCTTCTTTCTGTTTATCTACAGTGTTCATAGAAACCTCCTAATTCCTTGAAATAATGGATAATGGCAATCGGTCATTCCACCACATAATCCGAAGAGCCGATATTTTAAAATACATCTTTTACATTTTTATTCTTAGATACAACAATATAAAGATCGCCTGCTTTATTTATGTAGCTAGATTGAAGGTAGTTTTCACAATAAGTTCCATCCCAATCAACATAAATATTTTCTTTATTACCATCTTCATAATTAATTGTAACGGATACTATATCTCTACCATTGTTAATTCTTTCAAAAGGCAAAACATTATTGTTGCTCCATGTTGTTAGATAAGATTCCGAAATATTTGCTTTTGATGATATCTGTATAATAAATTCCTCACACGTAGACAATTTAGAGATGCTATTTAAAGCAATTCTAGAAATTTCATTTTTAATATTTTTAACTTCAAATCGTCCAATTTGGTCTGCCTCAAATTTTAATACTTCACAGTTTTCTAAGCATAATTCAATAGATTTGATTTGATTCATCTTAGAACCCTCCATAAAATTCCTATTTTATCGGATTACATTTTTTAATCTTTTTTCCGCTATTTCTATATATTCTTTATTAATTTCATATCCTATGTAATTTACACCCAGTTCTTTACAGGCTACTGCTAAAGTACCACTACCCATAAATGGATCAATTACTATATTTTCAATATGCTTTGGAACTGAAAGGTTGATCAAGTATTTTATTAATTCCTTTGGTTTTATGGTACAATGAGTGTTAAAATCATCTTTCTTTTCTTGTTTGATATTTTTAATAATATTTGATTTAAAACCATATTCATCTTTTACATTTAATAAACCAATATTATAATTAACAATAGTTTCATAATAATTATTCTTTAATGGTTTTTGTAAGACACATATAGCTTCCCATTCATTCCTTAAAGCACTATGCCAACCTTTCCATTGTTCAGGATTTTCAACTCCCATTTTTTTTAATTTTACAGTCATATTTAATCCCTTTGGTATTCCACTATTTCTCATCCATACTATAATATCTCTTGCATAAAATCCCACATTTTCGAGAGCTACTTGGACATGTGCGATAGTTCTTGTACTATTAAAAACAAATACAAAACCACCGGGTTTTAATATCCGAAATAATTCATCGCCCCATTTTTCAACCCATTTTTCGTAATTTAAAATATTCTCTCTATTCTTTTCATACCATCTTTTATTTCTAATACCTCCTGATAATCCACTACCATAAGGTATATTTTTAACAAGTGTATTAGAATTTTTAACTCTTTTAGTTCTTCTTTTAATTTCTTCAATGTTCCAATCCTTACCGATAAATTCATAATTATAAGGAGGATCAGTTATACAACAAGCAATTGAATTTGGATCTAAAGATTTCATTCCTTCTATACAATCTGTATTATATATTTTATTTACCTCCATAATATTCAAACCTTCTTTCCTAATAAAATTACAATTT
>Ga0065720_1019143_pt1 | contig 35624 bp, 34 predicted proteins | sample Thericmetagenome_FD_59107 | JGI IMG/M metagenome (GOLD analysis project Ga0065720, IMG submission 59107) | Thermophilic microbial communities from the Joint Bioenergy Institute, California, USA of rice/straw/compost enrichment - eDNA_2 v2... | ecosystem: Engineered > Solid waste > Grass >... | reverse complement strand
AGCCAAAAAAAAAAAAAGAGGCGGTCAAATCCGGTCAGTTACGACCTCTCCAATCAGTTCCATCCAAGCGAGTTCTCAGCTGCTACCGGTGCCGAGATGTACTGCGTCCTGCCCGAGCCGCCCATCCCGCTTCGTCCGCTGCCATGGCTGTCACGGCCGCCTGGAGCGGCAGTGGCACCGTACGGGCTGCTCGTGAAGTCACGACTCAAAAGAGCACCGCCCATGAGCGCGGGGCTGCCGCGGCCGTGAGAGGCCAAGTCTGACATAGGAGGGTTGCTGCTGCTAATGGAGCTGGCCCTGCGGTGCGCCTGCCTCTTGCGCTTGTAGCGCCGAGCCACGACGAACATAACCACACCGTAAGCTGCAGCAACGGCCACAGCGCCACCAACGATACCTGCCGTGGTACCTTTCTGGGCACCGCTGGTATTGTTAGGCGAGGGGTTGGTGCCGAATGGGTCGCTGTTGGGGTTCGCGTTGGGAGTGTTCGGTTTTGGAGAACCATCCGAGCCGCTACTGCCACCTTCCAGGGCTGAGCCAAGGTAGATGGGAATAGCCGGGTTGATCTGTTGAGTAAGGTTGTAGATGAGCTGGTTAGGGTTCTGGTACAGAGCTGAGTAGGGTAGCCGGATGTCCACCGCAAGCGCCTCAACCATACTGCTCGGGTAAGTAATGACAGCGAGCGTAGTGATATAGCCGAGTGAGGCTTGGGTGTCCAGAGGAACCAGGCGCTTGATCTGAGCCTTGCTGACATCAAATTTACCATAATCAGCCAAAGCCTGAGGAAGCAGCTTGAAGATCTGAGCGGCAGCCCTCTGCTCCTGCACCACGAACGGATAGTTGTAGCCCTCTTTGAACCCAATCTGAATCAGCATGGTGTCGTCCGGCTGGCCAGGACTCTGGTCGTCAGGTGCAATAGCCTTAGGCAGGTCGGTGGGAATGCCAGTGGCCGTAGTAGTAGACTGGGATGCAGTGAGAGTGGAAGTCGGGGCAACAATGATGGTGGTTGGGAGCCATGCCGAGGACGGAATATTGCTAATCGTCGGGATGCTGGTGACGCCGGCAATGCTGCTGGTGGTGCTAGTTGGGATGACTTCGGTTAAGCTAGTAGACGTCTCCGTATCGGTTGTCAGTGTCGCATTTTTGCTGGGAACAGGCTCGATCGTCGAGCTAGTCGGAACTGCCGGAACCTCAGTGACAGTGCTGGTCTCGGTTGTATTGCTGCCAGGGCCAGGCTCGAGCGTGCTGGTGGGAGGGAGGGCCGTATCAGTTGGTTCAGCAGAGTCCGTCGGAATGTCGGTGCTCGTCTCGACCGGCGGGTCAGTTGGGAGAGTGGTTGTCTCACTTGGCAGCTCGGTGACGTCGGTGGGAAGGGCGGTAGTCGTGTCGCTAGACAGATTCGTGGTTGTGCTAGGTTCCTCAGCAGGCGGGTCAGTGCTAACTGGCGGCTCCGGCTCCACGCTAGTCGCAGGGAGATCGGTGGGAGTAACTGGGGTCTCCTCGACCGAAGAGCTCTGACTAGGAGTAGGAGTAGGCTCTGGGAGCAAAGAGCTAGTGATGTTGACGACCGGCGGCAATGGGATCTCGCTGGTAGGAGACTCAGTAGGCTCTTCCACGGGCGGCTCAACTGACGAAGCTGTAGCAGTTTCGGAGGGTGTCTCAACAGGAGACTCAATTGGTGTCTCAATCAGCGTGGGTGTCGGCGTAGGAGTCTCGATCGGAAGATCGCTAATGATGTCGGCATTAGATGTCGAAGAGCTCTCATCAACCGGGTCTTCAGTCGAGCTAGGGGTCAGGACATCGGTCGTCGTCGGCTCTAGAGGGCTCAAAATGCTTGAGATGACCGAGCTGATGCTACTGATGATCGAGGTCACAGGGTTGGCAGAGTCATTGGTGCTGGAAGCGACAGGCGACTGAGAGCTCGAAGACTCCGTGATGTCGGGTGTTGCAGAAGACTCGGATACCGTCGACGAAAGCTCGACCGGTTCGTCGGAAGTGGGCGTGGGAGGGATCCTGGACGTCGTGTCGACCAGGTCATCGGTTGGTGTTGCGCTCGATGACGGGACATCGCTAGAGGGAGCAACTTCCGACAGAGAGTCAGAACTAGATTCGGAAGCCGACACGGTAAGAGACTCAGAGGAGCTCTCGGACGAAGGGGTAGGAGTAAGGTCAACGGTAGGAGTATTCGAACTGATTGAAGAATCCTCCGTAAACGTAGTAGTAGTAGCGGGCGGCACGAAAGAAGACTCCTCAAGGTCGCTAGTAGAGGAAGTCGAAGCCGCATCAGAGCTCGAGCTCGAGCCAAGATCTGACGAAACCGATGAGCTTTCGCTCAGAACATCGCTAGATGAGCTGCTCTCCGAAGGAGTAGGCCAGATGGTTGTGACGGGGGTCGCATCTGGCAGGGTGACAACAACGGTAGCCGTGATGACGACCTCTTCGACATTACTACCGATATTGCCAGTTGGGTTCTGCCTCTTAGCCTTAACGAGGTCGAGCGGCGTCTTAGGTGGCAGCTCGTCGGCAGAGACTGTCGAGTTTGTAAACTGGCGCTTGACATGCTTGGGGAAGTAGATCTTGGGCTTCCCCGGTGCTGCTTGGGCAGCAGCAACTGACGAAAGCGCCACCAGCGCAGTGGCCAAGAGCGATGTTGACTTCATCCTATACCACTTAGCTCGTCTTTACCATACGCTTCGGGATATATAAATCGTTGGTTTTGTGCTGCGCAACGAAACGCGTGGCGGAGGATGGATCGTGCGATCTGAATAGCACAATGGGGTGTGGTGGTCAGCGCCCACGATGGCGACAGAGTGGTCTGACGCGCTGTAGCAACACTTACTTGTCAGGTAAAGCAATAAAGAGCGTACTTGATAACGAGGGCTGAACGAGTGTGGGAGTTTCTGTGCGCTTTCTGGAAGTGCATCGCGTCAGTAACCTAAACAGTGAACCCATTGATTCCACATAGCGCTTCCCCGGATTCAGTAGCATTGACGATCAGCATGATCGCCCTCAGAGGCCCGGCTGGGGCAGATCTCTCGATGCTGGCCACTCCCAGCAGCCACAGCCTGGAGTACACAGTCCATAGGACAATGGTGCCCGCCAGCAACTCTGGGTCGCTTCATGCCCCAAAGGCGGCTCCCGATACAACTCGCAAATTGATTGACGGACCATAATCTCCCGATGACACTTCCAAACGCCAGCCCATAACCAAACACCCAGAGCCCTAACAGCAGCCGTTGCTGTGCTCCGCATACCTTTCAATATAAAAGAGCGACTTGACGAAAAATCGTCAAAAATTCGAATTTCAGTTTGCTTTCCAGCTGGGAATACGTGGTTCACCGTCAAGGAGTTGAGAGCTGCTCGCGTGTGCGGATCATGACAGACCAGGCATCGGGAACCACGGGCTGACTAGGCTGCAAGAAAGCGAGCGTATCGTTGTCTCCTTTTGCGGGCCGCAGAGACACTCTCGCGGGAGCTGCTACTGCTGCTGCGTTTGGCGGTCGGCGAGTCGTCGCTTGGTTGTCAGAGGGCACGAACGACGTCGTCGAAGACGGGTACGGAGGTGAAGCAAGCAGAGGCAGGGCAAAAAAAGTAAGATAAGCAAAAGAGAGCGAGGGAAACGAAAAAAGGCTGCAGCAGTTGAGGGAACGGAACGAGCGAACGAAAGCACACGGGACACAGCAACGAAGCGCCTCAGAGCAGAAAGCGGAGGAAACAACCAAGGGACTTGAAAGGGGATTGGAAGGACTTTGGGGCGGAGCACGACGCCGCTGCAAGGGTGCGAGACCACAGGCCCCCAAATTGGTGCCGAGCAAGGTTACCAGCAACGAGGGTTGCAGTGGGAAGATTGCGCCAAAAACCCAGGGGCTGGACGTTGCGTGCGAGTGGACCCTGGGCTCCAGATGGGAAGGGTCCAGGCGGGGCCAATAGCGACGGAGTCAATGCGAGCCTTACGTTGGCCGAGAAGGTACCTGTGCCCTAACGGCTGAAACGAAGTCTAGCAGAACTACGGACAACGGCGATGATATCCCAATCTGGCATCTTGCGACCACCGTCGATAAAGCTAGACTGGCTGGCGCGTTCAGCCACGCTATGGATGCAGAAAGGAAGAAGCACTTCGTGTTTCTCAGCCGGCTGCGTCAGTTGAAGCTGTTGAATGACCCCTTTTCTGTTTGCTGATGAGATGAGCCGTGCACGGGACGAACGGCGAGGTCCATGCGTTGGCAGCTGGTAGGAGCCGGGAGAGAGGATCGAAAAGCCATCGCTCCGTGGCAGGGGCGCAACTCAGGCACGATTGCGTACCCATGCAGCCCAAAAGGCTGTTGGTCGACATGGTCGCTATCGCTCACCTGCGCCAGCAACTGCAGGCTCGGGCCTAAAACAGGGCCGTGCAGTTACCATCGAGTACAACCGTACAAGGCCTCATCTGGGCGTCCTCCAGAGAGGAATTGTCACCAGGCTGAACAAGAACCCTTGTACTTTGAAGTAACTCAACCGCCGGTTATTAAGGAGTGACCCACCTGCTTGTGCCAGATGAGCGAATGCCTGCGTGTGGTTGGCTGCTTGCCGATAGCGCCTCCGCTTTTGGTAATATTACAAGGCTTAATAAGCCACTAGTCTGATGCATCCCTGCAGTAGAGAAGGTCGAGGACCTGATCGGCTGGGAATGGAAATGACTTCCATCGAATAAGTCACTGCACAACGCTATCGACCATAAAAAACAATCGCTGATAAAATCTCGAAAGGCTCCCACGAGTTTGGACTGAATTCTTGATTTCACTATGCCTGCTGTCCCCGCGTGCCTTCCGGGAACTTTCCGGCCAAGTCAATCGAGAAACCCGACAAAGGCTTGTGCCGCCACTTGATGAGGTCCCAAGACCAGTGCATCACAAAAAACGACCCCGCGCTCTGTTCCTCTCGCCAAGATGCACCGCGCGACAGGCCATCATGTTTCCCACTCAGGTCATGGATGCATGCAAATGCATAGCTTTGCCCGATGCAACAACAACACGTACAATTTGGTGCGGAATACACCGTCCAATGCGTCCATGATCCGCATGTTGCAAGCATCAAGCTGCTCAGATCTCCACATTGCGAGCGTAGCGTAGAAACTATCTCCTCACGATGCAAACTTGGTATCTTCTGTGATCGGTGAATGCCGTTGCCGATATGGATCTGTCAGTGTGTTTGATGACTGTCCCACCTGTCCCATGTTTTCCAGCTCATCTCTCCACAGATCGGGCACGGCATCGTGAACTCCTGATCAGCTCTGGGCATAGAACCCTGAAGATCGAAGAAAAATAGTCCGTGGTGAGCTCCATACTGTGGATGCTGCCGACAAGAGGTTCCAATGCAAAGGAGTTGACAGTCGCATGCCATTCCAGTGATGTACTTGTTCCATTGATCGGTTGACGTTACCTTAATCAAGCGTGAAATTACCTTTCCGCCAATTTCCTTCCAGAGAAAGAGATCGTCTGGGGATAAATGCACAATATATTGTTTGTTCCGGCAGTGACAAGTTTTGCTCTTGAGATTTGGGTGGTGGAGGGAGGGAAACCTTCATGACAAACTACTTCATGCATCACAGTGCTTCCACAACAGCTTGCCGGTGGCATTCAATTCGAAACGGACAACGGCCCGTTTCAATGACGGCCTTTATGGGAACCATGCCTACTAGGCGGTCATGTTACACCACTCCCACGTGTTTTGGAAATAAACGAAACATCTATGCGTTTGAACTCAGCTTGTGTCTTCAAGCACACCTGAGTTTCAACCCGTTAACCAAAGCTAATGAACTAAGTCAGATATTGTTCCTTCAAAAAGGAATAGTGCAAGTTTTCCTTCGTGAACTGTGCTGATAAGACTGTTGAGCTTCAGCAATTGACTCCTCTTTTGAGTTTTGAGAGCATCAAGAGAATAGGCTGGGAATGTTAGGCTTCGGAAGTGAACAGGCTCGACCGTTGAATAACATATCGGTACCATCTCTCAGGTACCAGGTTCGCAAAGTCTTTCGACCCCACAAGAATGTGCAGAACCCATCAAATTGAGAAGACCCATCAGTCCTTACTGTTGTCCATGATTTTGAAGCCCGATATAGGGATTTTCCGCAATGATGGGCTTTGCTTTGTTCAGAATAGAAGCCTAAAGCCAGGAACAGCAATTCCTGTCATGCATGAACGCTGTCAGAATCCCAAATCCTGCCTTCCAGCCCTATGAACCCTGCTGAATAGTCCGAATCAATGCTTTCACAGATATCCATTTGCCAAAACCGCAGCTGTACCTGCGTCTATCCGGCATATATCAATCTCGCTACTGCAAAAATTGCAGCGACGATCTCCAGGTTATCCGAACTCAAAGCTGACAGTTCTCTGCCGGCTGATCAGGACAAACTTTCCGTCCTTCTATCTGCTGAATGAGCGGAAGCGAGATGCGCGCAACAAAAAAATCTACCTATGTATATAGTAGAAAATCCGACAATGAGGTGTTTGATTGGGGATTGCCACTCAAGAACGCCAGCTCAGTGGTCTACTCTCGTATTGTGCTGCAAGAGCCAGGAAGTTTCAAGACTCTTAATAAGCTAATTGAATGAGCAGAATTAGAGTTGGTGGGTTGGTAGGGTAGCAGTAGCAGTAAATTGCAGCTGCCAGCTGCACATAATGAGCCATCACCAACGGAACGGATGAGGGAAACGAGCTGCTCGGAGAATTTTATGTTCAAGATGGATGGAACAAGCTTACTTTGGTCATATTGACGTATGTATCAAAAGGATAGGTAAAGTCACCTATTTTTGGGCTGTTTCTTGGCATCAGGTTTAACCCAGAATTGATGTACCAGATTCCCAGTGACAGACGCTGGTTAATGTAAGCTCAAGATAATCTTCAAGTGCTGTTGTTCGGAGCCAAAAAAGGTCATCACTACACATCTTGGAGATCTCATCTATGCCTATCTTGACTTCCAAATATTTATCTGGCATCAGCATTAGACCTTTGCATTAGTTCAGAAACTTAAACATGACATGACATACTAAGTTGATTTGCCGGTTTGCCCTCAACGTAGTGGTTCACAAAGCGTGTCCATCTGGGTTCCAGGAGCAAGAAACCAAGCAATGTACAGGTATGTATGCAATGATTATTCCAACCTAGGGTTTCATTTCTGCAAATCCACTTGATACCAAACGTGAACTAGACTGTTAGATGGACAGATCGATATGTAATCGCAATCATGAATTGAAAAAAAACTCGAAAGAACTTGCGGCAAATTAACTTGCACGCTGATCATACCAGAAAGCCTACACTTCAAGAAGTCACCATGACCCATTCCTCCTTGTAGTGATGGTCCCTTAAGTGTTTCAACGCGGATGCTAGTCTATTTCATCACTGTTATCAATTGTCAGGAGACTGTCAGGAAACATTGTGCCACAAATTCTAGGGTCCCTTGCCCCCGTCTTTGTTGATCTAAAGGTAGTTAGAGCATCAATAACTAGGAAAATTTGTCTCCCAGACATAATCTAATGTTTCCATAGTTTTGTTGATGTGATATGCAAAATATTTGGTCAGATATCTTCTAATACGAAAAGACTAACGGGCAGATCTTAGCAGTCAAATGAGTGATGAAGTGTGGCTAGGGCAAATATTGTCGGCTATGTTATCATGATGGAAGCTAGAATCCTGTGAATCGAGCAGACTAAATTGAGTAGCAGTTTCAATGGTTTCCCAGACCCTAGCAGTTGTCCTGCACATCTTTTTCCATTGAGTAGTTACAATGGTCCTTATTCAAACAGAACAGAGATGTGGTCTTCGAAAACACCACATCTTTCTGCACGAGTTAATGATGTCGACATAACTGAGAGCCATCGGGACCACTCTTCCGGCCATCTAGGCTTCCAGCATTCTGTTCTTTCTGCATAGCAACCCAATACCAAAGCTGCTTCTTTCCGCAGAGCATTTCCCAGTACATACAGTTTGAGCGGCCCGGCTGGATGCGGAAGTTGCAAATTTCTTTGGCATTACTTTGCTCAAATGATTGCACGATGAGCAGAAACAATGGTTCACCCACTTGTCCTCCTCCACGTGTCTTCCTGATCTCTCATTTTTCACATCTGGATGTCGATCTCGGCTTTTCCCGGGCATTTTGCATCATCGTGTGACAGGGGAAAAAAGGACATTTTGATAATACTGACATGTATGAATCAAAGTACTTCAACATTCTTGCCCACTTTTCAGGGTCGGACTTTTGGCCTGTGCATACTCACCCAACATTGGATCATGCTAGTAGGAATCCTTCGAAAATGCCGCTAGTGATCGACGGCATGCATGCATATCTCTTTGAACAATGCTCGTGACTGGTCAAAATGCGAAGCCAACCCCAATTACCCAAGTTACAATCTCATGTCAACAGTGAGAGGTATTCTGTCATTCAGAACCAGGATGGGTGGCCTTGAGTGAATAGCAGAGTTGTCCGAAAGTCAGAACACTTCCTAAGCTTTTCAATCTCCCTCCTGGTTACTGTCCTGGTATGCTGGAGGAGCTTGACTCTTTGTTACTTGCTAGCTTGGGAGACCATGAAGTCATGAAGGGGGGGGACCGAAGATGTCGATAAAGAAACCCCATGGTACACATACACGGAGCACCATCAAATGCTTACATTTACTGAGAAAAATGTTTCTGACAAAAGTATGGAAGCTGCAGCAAGTATACGTCTCCGTCTGTTCGTCACTAACTTCATTTAAGTGACTTGTGGATGGCCTTTCTTCAAGGTCAAGTTCCATATGTTGGTCTGTCGACTATCATGGTCCACCAAATGGCATCAAGCTGAAGCTAGAGTAGTAATTGCAAGCATACCATCAAACACATCCAATTCCTGTTGCTGTTTTGTTCGGTTCCAAGCTTTATCAAGAATTCCGCGAGATCTTGTAAAGATACTCCGAAAATCAGTCCTTCACCAGTTAGGTTGAGTCCTCACAACGACAACTCATCTTGCCCCCTCAGCCACTTCAAGCAAGATGCAACATCTTACATCCAGGAAAACGAGATTTGAGCAACCAACACGCTAAGCTACTTGCATTCATTCTCATGCTCAAAATGCTCAGGGCTGGTCCACGTCTCTGGATGATGGAAGCACGGCACATGAATGTGCTCGGATCGTGGGTACCTCACGGCTTTTCTATCTTGACATGCGATTAGCTGTCTGCTGTTGCTTCTGAGACTCTGAAATCCAAAAACCAGGAGTGTTACATTGCTCAGCGAATTGCACAGCATCTCGGTCATATGTTAAGGCTTGTATGCTTGATCTTGAGAAGGCAGAAAGTTCCTACAAGTAGGGGAGTGATCGACACCATATCCAGTAGCAGAGCTTCTTCCATTGAAATTCATATGGGTTTGATGTGTGAATGCTTTGGACAGAGATGGTTAGTTCCCATGATGACTTATTCGCTAAAAACTTTCCCTTTAGCGGAGGTACCAAGGCGGTACTTGATGTACAGATTGAACGATGTATCAGGACTGGAGGTTGTCTAGGTCCCTTTTTCATTGCTCGGAACTCACTAAGAAGGACCAGCTAGTGTGGGAAGTGTAACCACAGCTCAGAGTTCGGATGTAAGATTCAGCTGAGGAACAAGGAAAGTTAAGCAATTAATATGGACAAAGTTCGGTCAACAGGTGCAGTCTGTAGCAGATCATTGGGATGTCGGGAAACCATAGGTTTGATAGATGGCTATGCATGGCTGTTGAACAGATGTTGCAGCAGAGTAGGCTGGGCCAAAGTGCTGAGTTGGCAAAAGAGACCCAGAAACGGGAGCAAATAAGAAGATCTCGGGGGTTAGTGTATGAATCTAGGGGATTGATATTGTTTCAACGACTAACAAGGTTGATTTGAGTCAAAAAGTCGATGGATGATCCTGCTGTAATGCCAGATGGCAGACTGCCGTGCTACTGTGTCGCTTCGATTGCCAACCAGGACCAGAATCCCTCCCGCAGGAGTTGTTAACAAGGCTCTTCCAACGTCAGGAACTCCTGATCCTTGGGATGCAGACCAAGCCTCCAGCTGCAGTTCATTTCAACATCTCCAGATGGTAACAGATCGGCGGAATTGGGGTCTCTTTACTGCCTTTGTCTGCCCAGAATATTGCCACGTAAGTATGGCGAGGGCTTGGTGGCTGAAGGACGGGACGGTCCCGGGAGGTTCCGAGAGTCTGGATAAAGCAATGCTGCACAGTATCTTCATCTAGACATGCATATTTCTATGTATTTAATGGCTCTGAGCATCTTAATCTTGAGTCATCTTTCATTTCAGAAAACATCTCAGGTTTGTACTCCGTTCGTTAGCATTACAATGGGCGTTACCAAGACAGTACACGTCAAAGGTACAGGACCACAGCCTCTTAGAGGCCAGAAGGTGACGGTGGCCTTCACTGGCTGGCTCAAGGATACAAGCAAGCCAGATAACAAAGGGCGGCTGTTGGTGAAGACTTACAATACCCAGGATACAAGACCAACGAGTTAACAATGATTTCAACATCCTAGGCTCCATTCCTCTCTCAATTATGGTAACTTCGAAGTTGAAATTGGGGTAGGAAAGGTTATCAGGGGTAAGAAGTGAATCAAGTTATATGTCATTAACTCCTGTATTGCAGCACTACTAATAGAAGGCAGGTTGGGACGAGGCTGTCCTAGGAATGAAGGTTGGCGAACAAGCGACGCTAGACATCACAGGGTTAGTAACATTTGATGAGTAGCATTCAATTGCTGCTCTCTGTTTGTGACAATCAATGACTAATTATATGAACCTGAGTAGTGACTATGCCTATGGGGAGCAGTATGCAAAGTCCTCGTCAAGCTTGACACTGGGAGCTTAACTGACTATTTGACAGGGGATTTCGTGGGCACATTCCACCCAATGCGGACTTGATCTTGTAGGTGATCCAGTTTTCAGAGCCTGGTCATCTTATGCCATGAGCAATGGTGCTGATACAGCCGTCACAGTGATGTGCATCTTCTAGCTGTTCAATAGATTGGATGTAATCCCTGTTAACATTGTTCAAAGTGGACTGCTGAATAAAAGCCTGGCACATTGCATGCCGTGGGTAGCTCAGATACGCAGCTCAAACATCCAACAAGTTGAGGACATTTCGCCATAAAAGCTTCTCCTGCCTTTGTAACAAGACGATGTTGAACTGGCCTTGTTGATTAAGACAGCTTATGCTGGGTAAAGGGTCATGCAATAACTTTAATGAACTGAGGTGGTGTTAGGGACCATTATCTTCACGTATCAGTGGCAAGCGCAATTCTCAGCTTCCTTTAACACATGTCGTTAAACAGTTGGCGATTGCATCAGATGTTGAACAAAGGAAACCATCTTTCTATGGAGTTCCATTGTGTTCAGGCAGCATTTGTCAGGCTTCTGGTTCTCAAGAGAGAGGACCGCTCAGAAACCCAGGTACTTCTTCCTTTGAAAGCCGCTACGAAACATGCACAACAGCCCCTGACTAAGGAAAAGTGGACTCCTGGACGCAGTTGCATACTTATCATTGGCTGACTGGCTGCCCCACCACACAAGGCTGGACCAGCCAACCATCATTTCCCGAGCCCCGCAGGCTGTCAACCGCGGGGCTGTGGAGGGACCTTGGCACTTCTAACTTGCCTGACCTTGCCTGACCTCACTCTCCCCGCTGCAGCCTCCAAGCAACACCGAAAACACCATCCCACCCGAAGACTGATTGCTTCTGCACATTAACCTGCCTGTTTGTCGACTCGAAATTTTCATTACACAAACATTTAGCAGCTATTTAGCTACTAATAACACTCGTCAAGCTGGGGAAGCGCAAGATTTCTGAAGGGGACCTGCCTATTTCCCTCAAACGACCCATGACGGTGAGTGTTTCCCTGGTCTTTTGCTTTGTTGTTCTCTAGGCTTCTACGCGATTGTTTCCAAAATAGATACTGGTCTTCAGGTTTCTTCGACGCCGATTGCTTGTCGCACACTTAAAGTTTTGCTGACTCTCACGGTTTCCCGCAGGAACGTAAACCTGAGGAGGTTGATCCCGTCAACAAGATGCAGGTCGATAACTCGAACACGGGCGCGCCCGAGATCGATGAGTCTCTCTACAGTCGCCAGCTCTATGTCCTTGGCCACGAGGCAATGAAGCGCATGAGCGCGTCTAACGTGCTCGTCGTTGGCCTTAGGGGTCTTGGTGTTGAGATTGCCAAGAATATCGCCCTTGCAGGCGTCAAGAGCCTGACCCTCTACGACCCGACGCCGGTTGCCATCGCCGATCTTTCTGCACAATTCTTCCTTCGGTCTGAGGATGTTGGCAAGCCTCGCGACCAGGCCACAGCTCCTCGTGTTGCCGAGCTGAATGCATACGTTCCTGTCCGCATCCACGAGTCTCCAAAGTATGTGCTTTGTCCCCTCAGTTGACAACTGAATGGTTGTTCCTTGCTCTGAAAGAGTGAAACTAACATGTAACTTCACTTGTAGTCTCAGCGAGAACTTGTCGCAGTTTGACAAATATCAAGTTGTTGTCCTCACAAATACCCCGTTGCGCCTCCAGATCCAGATCGGCGACTACTGCCACCAGAAAGGTATTCACTTCATCGTTGCTGATACTTTCGGCTTGTTCGGCTCCGTGTTCTGCGACTTTGGCGATAACTTCACTGTCTACGATGCCACTGGCGAAAACCCTGTCAGCGGTATCGTCGCTGGTATCGATGAGGAGGGAGTTGTGTCTGCGCTTGATGAGACTCGCCATGGTCTCGAGGATGGCGATTACGTCACATTCTCTGAGATCGAGGGCATGGAAGCGCTAAACGGCTGCGAGCCTCGCAAGGTCACCGTCACGGGGCCGTATACCTTCTCAATCGGGGATGTTTCGGGTCTCGGCGAGTATAAGCGCGGTGGTCTCTTCCAACAGGTCAAAATGCCCAAGTTCCTCAGCTTCAAGACAATTTCCGAGGCCATCAAGGACCCTGAGTTTGTTATTTCGGATTTTGCCAAGTTCGATCGCCCGCAACAACTGCACATAGGATTCCAGGCACTTCATGCCTTTGTCCAGTCTAAGGGTTATCTCCCCAGACCCCTCAATGAGGAGGATGCGGCCCTCGTGCTCGAACTGTCCAAAAATATCGCAGAGGAGCAGGGAGTCAAGGTAGAGTTTGATGAGAAGCTCTTAAAGGAGCTCAGCTTTCAGGCAACAGGTGATCTCAGCCCCATGGCGGCCTTCTTTGGTGGTCTCACCGCCCAAGAAGTGCTCAAGGCTGTGTCCGGCAAGTTCCACCCTATCAAACAGTGGATGTACTTCGATTCTCTTGAGTCTCTGCCGACGAGTGTGGCTCGTACTGAGGAGTTGTGCAAGCCCATTGGCTCTCGCTATGATGGCCAGATTGCTGTTTTTGGCCGCGAGTTCCAGGCTAAAATTGCGAACATGAAGCAGTTCCTTGTTGGTGCTGGTGCCATCGGCTGCGAGATGCTCAAGAATTGGGCGATGATTGGCCTTGGCACTGGTCCCAACGGCCGTATTGCTGTGACCGATATGGATCAGATCGAGAAGAGCAACCTCAACCGCCAATTCCTGTTCAGGCCCAAGGATGTCGGTTCGATGAAGAGCGAGTGTGCCGCAAAGGCAGTGACCGCCATGAATCCCGAGCTGGACGGTCACATTGATGTCTACAAGGACCGCGTCAGCCCCGAGACAGAGCATATCTTCCACGAGGAGTTCTGGAATGCCCTGGATGGTGTCACCAATGCTCTTGACAACGTTGAGGCGAGAACGTACGTCGACAGGAGATGTATCTTCTTCCACAAGCCTCTCCTGGAGAGCGGCACTCTCGGTACCAAAGGCAACACTCAGGTTGTCCTTCCCAATCTCACTGAGTCGTACTCGTCGTCTCAGGATCCCCCGGAGCAGTCGTTCCCCATGTGCACTATCCGAAGCTTCCCAAACAGGATCGAGCATACTATTGCCTGGGCCCGCGAGCTGTTTGATAGCAGCTTTGTGAAGCCAGCGGAGACAGTAAACCTCTACCTGACCCAGCCCAATTTCCTCGAGACTACTCTCAAGCAAACGGGCAACGAGAAGCCCACGCTTGAAATGCTCTTGGACTTCCTCAAGAACGAGAAGGCTCTCACCTTCGAGGACTGTGTGCAGTGGGCTCGGATGCAGTTTGAGAAGCATTACAACTACAACATTCAACAGCTTCTGTACAACTTCCCCAAGGATGCGGTCACGTCTACTGGTGCGCCGTTCTGGTCGGGCCCCAAGCGTGCCCCGGACCCGCTCAAGTTTGATCCCAACAACCCGACGCATTTTGCCTTCATCGAAGCGGCCACGAACCTGCACGCCTTCAACTACAATATTAATGTCAAGGGGAAGACGCGGCAGGATTATCTCAATGCCTTGGATTCGATGATCATTCCTGACTTCTCCCCTGATGCCAACGTCAAGATTCAGACTGATGACAAGGATTCCGTAAGTAATGTCCCAGTATTATAGTGATGTTTTCGAACTTCACTAACATGAGGGAAAGGACCCGAATGCCGGTGGCAGCTCCTTTGATGACTCGGCTGAGCTGCAGAAGCTTATCAACGAGTTGCCGGATCCCAAGACATTGGCTGGCTTCAAGTTGACGCCTGTCGAGTTCGAGAAGGACGACGACACCAACTACCACATTGATTTTATTACCGCCGCCAGCAACCTGCGCGCAGAGAACTACAAGATTGAACCGGCTGACCGGCACAAGACTAAGTTCATTGCAGGCAGGATTATCCCGGCCATCGCCACGACCACCGCTCTGGTCACTGGCCTGGTCATCCTGGAGCTGCTCAAGATTGTGGATGGCAAGAAGGACATTTCCCAGTACAAGAACGGCTTCGTCAACCTTGCGCTGCCGTTCTTCGGCTTCAGCGAGCCGATCGCAAGTCCGAAGGTAGAGTATAAGGGCCCCGGCGGCGTCAAGGTTACTCTCGACAAGATTTGGGACCGCTTCGAAGTGGGCAATATCACACTACAGGAGCTTCTCGACGATTTCGAGAAGCGTGGTTTGACCATCTCGATGCTCAGCTCCGGAGTGAGCTTGCTCTACGCTTCTTTCTTCCCGCCAGCTAAGCGTAAGGACAAATACGGCATGAAGCTGAGTGAGTTGGTCGAGTCGGTCACCAAGAAGCCTATCCCTGCCCATCAGAAAGAGCTCATCTTTGAGGTGGTTACGGAGGATGCTGATGGCGAGGACGTGGAGGTGCCGTACATCAAGGCCAGGATTCGTTAGACTGTTGGTTAGGAAGGCCAAGACGTGTCAATGGAGTATTGATGATCACACATGATAGGATGCGGTTTACGCGAGTAGACATAGCTCTCCAAGCTTCCGCTGCTTTCTCTTACTTAGACTTGCCATCGATCGGAGTAATGGTACCAATACAGCTCTAGCTGTTTGTGCTGACAGTTACTGAGACGATTACAACTAGGTAGGTACCTAAGCAGGGATGAGTTCACCGATTGATGTGATTCGTAGTCAATGGTATAAATTTTGCGCATGTTTGCTCCCACATCTGTCCTGACGAGTTGATCGGGATCTGCAGTCGTGTCAATTTTTCCAGGTCTCTGGAATCGCATGAATAATAAGCTAGTGGAGATGACAAATCATTCCAGAACATCCGCCAAAGGTGCAGAGAGGTTACTTATGTAACTCAAACTGATACTTTGATTCGTGCATATAAAATCCCGAGTCCTGCACCCCATCCCTTCATCTAATGTCGTATCGGAACAGCAACTTTCTCTCATTTTACAAGCCGCCAGTTAGACTCTTATTGCTAACCTCCCATCATCGAAGTGTGGATAAGTGTTTTGGAACAACAACCATGGTATGCTCAAATATACCCGAAAGTCTTAAAGGTACAGCAATTCCCTGACTATACGCAAAACAGGCTGCCCAAGATTCTCCCCAGGCTAAGATCACAGACTGGGTCAAACCGGGCGACCCGACTGGAGAGTTCAAGCGCCAGCCGAGCTCATTCCGTAGCTTCATCTCGCGTGAGCCGGGTGCTCAGTTTCCACCTGAGAAGGGGCGGTATCATCTGTATGTGAGCTATGCTTGTCCATGGGTAGGTAGCCCTTGCTTCTAGGCGAAACTGTCTGTACCAAGGAATGGCATGGTTGAATGTCTGTCTAGGCGCACCGAACTCTCATCACGCGCAAGCTCAAGGGTCTCGATGACATCATTTCGTTCTCGGTTGTTCATTGGCATATGGGAGAGAAAGGTGTATCAAGGAGTGCTGTTTCCACGTTTCCCTAATAGCTGACCATGGATTCTAGGCTGGCGGTTCCCGACTGCTGAGGACACCGACGCAGAGGGGGAGAATGTCGTTCCTGATCCTGTCCCCGGTCATGAAGGCTTCACCCATCTGCGCCATGTCTACTTCCAAAGTAATCCAAATTACACAGGCCGGTTCACTGTTCCCGTGTTGTATGACAAGAAAACGCAAACCATTGTCAACAACGAGAGCAGTGAGATCTTGCGGATGCTGAATTCTGAGGTTCGCCAGCCATCCTACTCTATTTCATCCTCTTCATATTGACCGGCTGTAGTTCAATGATCTACTCCCTGAGAACTTTCGGCAGGTAGACTTGTATCCAGAACCCCTCCGCCAGCAAATTGATGAAGCCGAACAATGGCACTACGATCTCATCAATAACGGCGTGTACAAGTCTGGCTTCGCTACTACGCAGGAAGCGTATACGCGCAACGTCACAGCGCTGTTCTCTGCGCTGGACCGCGCTGAAGCCCATCTTGCTGCCACGGAGAGCGAGGGACCGTACTGGTTCGGGAAGACATTGACTGAAGTTGATATCAGACTGTAAGAATCCCTATACTATCTATAGGGCGTTGATGACACTAATCATAACCAAACACCGGTTAGATATGTCACGCTCATTCGGTTCGATGTAAGCCCTCAATTTCCCCCTTCGCCGTTTAGGCAGTTCCAGCCCACTAACCTCTGTTTCTCCAACAAAGCCCGTCTACGTGCAGCACTTCAAGTGTAACCTCCGCGATATTCGTTCCGGTTACCCTGCGCTCCATCGCTGGATGCGCCATCTGTACTGGAACCACGAGGCCTTCCGCCTCACCACCAACTTTGCACACATAAAGTTCCATTACACCAAGTCGCATTCCCAAATCAACCCGTTGGGCATCACGCCTCTGGGACCTGTGCCGGATGTGCTGCCTTTGGATGAGGAGGTCCCCGCTGCAACTGCAGCAGTGGCCGCCGCCAGCAAGACGGGGTAGGAGTGTGTCATAAGGTATATGATCGGATGGAAGCAGCTCTCAATCAACTCAATCAACGGAGTGCTTTAGTAAACATTAAAAAGTTGTGAATTGAATACTTTTACCTTGTTTTCGGCTAGACCCGTGTCGAAAGATCGCAAGGTGACCGGGACTAGGTGACACAGTAACCATCAGCTAAAGTTTTGCCACAGACTCCCAATAAACGGTATGGCAAGGTGGCCGAGCGGTCCAAGGCGCCACGTTAAGGTGTAGAACCCTTAATCACAATCCGTGGTCTCGAAAGGGGCGTGAGTTCGAATCTCACCCTTGTCAACGCTTTCTTTTTTGCTGTATTTTTTCCCCGGTATTGCCAGGGCAGTGTTGTATTTGCTTTTACTTTTCCGCTCTTTACACAGAGAAATATTTGAGATATTTCATAGGGTCATAGGACTCGAAACCAGGTTAAATCATGCTCAGTGCAGCATTTTTCAGCCTTTAAGCACGGCGTATCAACATCAAATGAGACTGAGGGAGCATTGATTTGACCCCACCAGACATACGTAACCCCACTCTTGTGCTTATCGATAATTTTATCACAATCAGCAATAGGACGCCAACCCAAAAATTTCTGGAGCTTCTGCAGTCTGGAACAATTGGCTTTCGCGTGCGAGAACGTCGCGACTGGACTTCATCGTTCGTCTGCGGCGCGCCATCAAGATGGATTCCCAACAACACAAGCCGCATAGACCGTCGAAAACAAAAGAAAAGAAGAAGAAACAGAATTCAGGAGGTTAATATTACCTTCGTCTTTCCTCATATCGCCACTGGCGCTGACAAAGCTGCAGGCACCAATCCGAAGGCCTTTGCAGTCGCAAACCCTGGCAAGCTCGCCAGGCAGGCCGCTCGTTCACATGATGTATGTCAATTGAAGATTCTTTTGCTGCCCTGTTGATTTATTTTAACCACGCTGCGCAGATCAAAGAGAAGCGCCTTCACGTTCCTCTCATCGACCGCCTTCCCGATGAGCCGCCGCCGAGACTCGTCGTGATCGTCGGCCCTCCGGGTGTCGGCAAGACGACCTTACTGTGAGTAACTCCCTGTGACAGGATTCTAAGTAAATGGCGCTAACCAGCATTCTCTCTACAGCAAATCCCTGGTCCGTCGGTACACAAAAGAAACCATGTCCGATCCCGTGGGCCCCATCACTGTTGTCACATCAAAGAAGCAGCGCCTTACGTTCATCGAGTGTCCGAACGAGCTCGAAGCGATGATTGACATGGCTAAGGTCGCCGATATCGTGCTATTGATGATTGACGGTAATTATGGCTTCGAAATGGAGACCATGGAATTCCTCAACATCCTGGCCAATACCGGTATGCCGGGCAACGTCTTTGGCATATTGACCCATCTAGATCTGTTCAAGAAGCCTTCGGCGTTGAAAGATGCGAAGAAGAGGTTAAAGCACCGTCTATGGACTGAGTTGTACCAGGGCGCCCATCTCTTCTACCTGTCCGGTGTTTTGAACGGCCGCTACCCCGATCGCGAAATTCACAATCTATCGCGCTTCCTGTCTGTTATGAAGAACCCTCGTCCGCTTGTGTGGAGGAATACTCACCCGTACACTATTATCGACAACTACCGCGATATCACCCACCCGACGAAGATCGAGGAGGACCCGCTATGCGACAGGACGATCGAACTGTCTGGGTATCTTCGCGGCACCAACTTTGCTGCCCAGGGCCAGAGGGTACATATTGCTGGTGTGGGCGACTTCACAATATCTAAGATAGAGGAACTGCCGGATCCATGCCCGACTCCTGCGATGGAGAAGGCCATGGCCAACCTGACTGGCAAGAAGCCGCGGCGCCGTCTGGATGAAAAGGACAAGAAGCTGTGGGCTCCAATGGCTGATCGGAGCGGCATGAAGATTTCGGGCGACCATATCGTTATTACCAGGGAGAAGGGCTTCACGTTCGACAAGGACGCGAACGTCGAGCGTGGCGAGGGCGAGCAGCTTATCGTGGATCTGCAAGGAGAGAAGAAGTTGCTTGGTCAGACCGACAAGGGCGTCAAGCTGTTCGCCGGTGGTGAGCAGCTTACCCAGATTCCTGAGGAGGACACGAACGATACAGGCAGGAAGACTCATCGGAAAGCCCGGTTCCTCGAGGATGATCGTCAGAACGATGAGAATGGCGTTCCCGAGGATGAAGGGTTCGTCAGCGGGGAGGAGAGTAAAGGCTCTGATGGATCGGATATCGAGGAGGAGTTCGATGAGAAGAGGCTTGGCAAGATGTTCCGAGGCGATGATGAAGAGACTCAAGACGAGAATGTAGTCTTTGCGGACACCGACTCCGAGCTTGGTTCCATCAGCGGCGACGAAGGAGTAGACTCTGAGGAATCCGGCTCAGACGAGGAATTTGATTCCGAAGAGGAAGAGGCTGTACGGTGGAAGGAGAACATGATGGAGCGTGCCAGGGCACTTCACGGCAAGCGGAAGCCATGGCGAGCAATCGACCTTGCCCGGCTCATGTACGACACAACTCTCACACCAGCCCAAGCACTTCGGAGATGGAGGGGGGAAGATAACGAGGAGGAGGAAGAGGAGGAGGATATCGAAAAGGACGAGGACACTTTCTTCCACAAGGCCAAGGATGAGGATGATCTTGAGGAGGATCGGATGATCCCTCACTTTGACTACGAAGAGCTGAAAACCAAGTGGTCGAATCCCGAGAATATCGATGCCCTCCGACGGACGAGGTTCGCCACAGGCCGCCCGAAGGGCGACGGTGAGGGTGACAGTGAAGGTGAAGGAGATGGGGATGATGATGATGATTTTAATGGGTTCGATGAGGACGACGAGGACGAAGGTGATGGTGCCTTCGAGGACCTCGAAACTGGCGAGAAGCATGGCCCCAGCAAGGAGAAGAAGGAGGAAGAGGAGAAGCCGGCGATGAGCTTGGAAGAAGAGCGCGAACGGAATGCTCGCCGCAAGGAAGAACTCAGGGCACGCTTTGAAGAAGAAGACCGTGAAGGTCTTCTGAACGATAAGGCTATCGCCAGGAGGGAGGGCGGGCTTGATGAGGAGTTTGGCGAGGATCAGTGGTACGAGATGCAGAAAGCCATGCTGCAGAAGCAGCTTGACATTAACAAGGCCGAGTATGCCGAGCTTGATGAGCATCAGCGCAGGCAGGTAGAGGGTTACCGGGCTGGCAAGTATGCCAGGTTGGTAATCGAAGGAGTCCCGGCTGAGTTCTGCAAGAACTTCCAGCCTCGGATGCCTATTCTCGTCGGCGGGCTGTCGGCGACAGAGGACAGGTTTGGGTTCGTCCAGGTCCGGATTAAGCGGCACAGATGGCACAAGAAGATCCGTAAGTCATATTTGGTCGCAAGGCTCATGTCGGCAGGATGCTAACAATCCTACAGTCAAGACAGGCGACCCCCTGATCTTCTCTTTGGGTTGGAGGAGATTCCAGACACTGCCCATTTACTCAATCTGGGACAACCGGACAAGAAACAGGATGCTCAAGTATACACCAGAGCATATGCACTGCTTCGGTACCTTTTGGGGCCCTCTCATCGCCCCCAACACCAGCTTCTGCTGCTTCCAGTCGTTCTCGGCTAGCAACCCAGGTTTCCGGATTGCAGCGACGGGCACGGTGCTCAGTGTCGACGAGTCTACGGAGATTGTCAAGAAACTCAAGCTCGTACGTGAGCCTACTCAAGTCTTCACTGTTGTCTCTTTACTAACGCTTATGCAGGTCGGCACGCCGTGGAAAATCTTCAAGAACACGGCATTCATCAAGGACATGTTCAACTCGTCCTTGGAAATTGCCAAGTTCGAAGGTGCAGCTATCAGGACGGTATCGGGCATCCGCGGTCAGATCAAGAGGGCACTGTCCAAGCCTGAAGGCTACTTCCGCGCCACATTCGAGGACAAGATCCTGCTCAGCGACATCGTGATCCTCAAGGCCTGGTACCCGGTCAAGCCGAAGCAGTTCTATAACCCAGCAACCAATCTCATCGGGTGGCAGAGCATGCGGCTGACTGGCGAGATCCGGCGGGCGGAGAACATTCCGACGCCACAGAACCCTAACAGCACGTATCGCAAGATCGAGCGCCCCGAACGCCACTTCAACCCGCTGCGCGTTCCCAAGAACCTGGCGGCCGAGCTGCCGTTCAAGTCGCAGATTGTGCAGACCAAGCCGCAGAAGAAGGAGACGTACATGCAGAAGCGCGCGGTGGTTGTGGGCCGCGAGGAGCGCAAGCTGCGCGATCTTATGCAGAAGCTCACCACAATTCGCAAAGAGAAGATCGCGAAGCGCAAAGCAAAGAAGGAGGCGCAGAGGGAGAAGCTTAAGAAGGAGTTGGCTGAGATTGAGGAAAGGAGGAGGGAGAAGCAGAAGAAGGAGAAGAAGGAGTTTTGGGAGAGGGAGGGCAAGAAGAGGAAGGCGAGCGAGGAATGGGGCGGTGGTGGGAAGAGGAGGAAGTGAGGGAGTTAGAGTATGAAGGGGGTAATGTATTGGGGGTTGTTTTGTTTCTGTTTAGTTCGGAGCAAGGCACAACTAATATACGAATAGTAGTACTGGACTTGGGATTAGAAAAGGTACTTGGTTATATGGAGGTTGCTTTTTTCCATGTGCGAGTGCTGTGATCAGGGGGCTTTGAAGGCTATCGGATGTCTAGACTTCGGACGCTCGGTCTCAATGGGAAGGAGGTTCGACTCCCGCAGATAGGAGACGACCGAGAATTTAGCGGGGACCAGACGAGTGATGGAAGTAACGATTATGGCTATTCCAGGAAGATCATCGAATCATTTTGTTGTGGCTAATGTTTAAAATCGCTTTGGAGAGAATAAACAGCACACCTAATGCATGCCTGTGTACTTTGACAGTGTAGTTCGAATTTCAAGGTCGGCTTGACGTTCTGTAGGTCGACATTGGATGGTGGGGCCGGGCACATGGAAGAAAACAACATAAGGTCCCACTGCGGCGATGTCCTCTTAAACGGACTCAGATATCTCTCATTCCGCTCATCATCCTCTCATCAGCGGCCGGGTCAGTTATGCAATGCAAGGTGTCAATTTTGTTAAAGTGAATTAAACTCGTTCAAAATGCGAGTCATAAGCCATCTAGCAGGCCGACCAGCCTTTCTGCCGCTCACTTCCCGAGCGACGTCTTATGCTTCTCATCCCCATCTTCAGACTCTGAATCGATTCACTCCCCTGCGCGACAGCCCCTTTATCAAACGCCAGCTACACCTTGCCCCTCCCTTTCTCCTAGACGATTACACCCCCCGCTATCTAACTCTTAGCTCCGTGGACATTGCCAAAAAGCGCGCCAAAGCCTACGCACACCTACGCAAGTGCAACCTATGCCCACGCAAATGCGGCGTCAACCGCTACAAAGAAACCGGCGTGTGTCTGGTCGGCGCCGAGACGGTCAAGGTTAATGTGATCGCGCCGCATTTTGGCGAGGAGCCATGCATCCAGGGTCACCATGGCAGCGGGTCGGTGTTCTTTAGCATGTGTAATTTGAGATGTGTGTTCTGCCAGAACCATGACATCTCGCATCAGAGGAATGGCCAGGATTTGACTCCCGAGGAGCTGGCTGAATGGTATATCAAGTTGCAGGAGGTTGGAAATGTGCATAATATTAATTTGATTACGCCCGAGCAGTAAGTGCCCCATCCCTTGGGATAGGTCTATAGAAAGATTTACGAACTTAGCCCTACCCAGCGTCGTCCCCCAAGTAGTTCTCTCCATCCTTCATGCGAGGGAGCTGGGTCTACGCATCCCCATCATCTACAACACCTCCGCCTACGACGCCCTCGAGTCCCTCGAACTCCTTGACGGGCTAGTTGACATCTACCTCCCTGATTTCAAGCTCTGGTCACCTGCCAGCTGCAAGCGGCTGCTCAAGGCGGAAGACTATGCCGATGCTGCAAGGGAGAGCATCAAGGCGATGCACGCGCAGGTAGGCGACCTGTGCTTCACGCCCGACGGCATCGCAAAGCGCGGCGTGCTGGTGCGCCACCTCGTCATGCCCGGGCTCGAGCATGAGGGCTCCGAAATCATGAAGTTTTTGGCCGAAGAGGTGTCGAGGGACTGTTTTGTGCATATCATGGAGCAGTATCATCCGGACGCTTACGTGGGCAGGCCGAAAACGAGAGGGGCTTCGGCTGCCAATGGGGAGGCGGGTGAGAAGAGATATGCCGAGATCAATCGTGCTGTGACGGAGGAGGAGGTCACGTCTGTCAGGAAGGCTGCTGAGAAGGCAGGCCTGTGGAGGTTCATTGAGCCACCAAGGCATGATGGCTTCCATCTGTAAAGACGATGTGATTGGATGGATTTCCAGGCAAGCACACGAGAACCTCTTAGTCTTCTTCCCCCTCCCCGCCAATTGCTACAACCAGTCGCGGCTGAAAGCGCGTCTAGAACTCCGTTTCCCGCGGAAAGAGTCTCCAGTTGAATGGAGGAATGCCGCGTTCTTTCAACAGAACCCCACTAATCTCGCTGTCGGACGCCACATGTTGCCTCAAGGGATGGAAGATGGCGAAAGAGCCCGTTCAGTGTCTCCTCCCTCTTGCACTCAGTATCTTCACCACGCCCACAACGAATCATCCTGTGCTCCTGCTTAGCTCTTTCTTCATGCGAACCCTGGCAACAGTCATTGTCAGTAATAAGTCATTGGCAGGAGCCTCGGATACGACAGGACGTGGTTCGGGGAGTCAAGATCGGCAGCTTACAAACGGCGCCAGGGATGCTTTGAGCATCCTTCTTGTGCCACATGAGCGCCCTTTGTTCCGCTCCACTCGATGATTCCATGCTGCGGCCGATTTAAGAATCTTGGGGAGAGGGGAGGGGCCGCTCGATGATATTTAAGATGGAATATGGTTTTGTCACCCAATTTTCTTTTGATTTCGATGGCGAGGGTAGTGATGCTCCTTGTTTTCCTTCCAATATAGATTGACAGGATGCCTGCTGGGGAGAAGACATCGGTTTTACCCTCTCCTGAAGGCAGCTCCAGGCTGATTTCTCCCGAGACTGTTCCTCCTCTTTCTCCTCTTTCTTTTTCTGCTTCTCCTCTCGCCAAAAAAAGGGGTAAGTGTACCCCAAAACAAGCCGCGAGAAAAGGAAACAACTCTACTCCTCAACATTCTCAATCACGCTCATCTCCAGGTCCCAGTCTTAATACCCTGAATGCTATCCCATTTGTTCCGTCACTAGTCACCATGGCATCAGCCACGGCGATGTCACTTACTTCTTTCCCTGCCCTTTGTGCCCCCCCATGCACGCCCCTCTCATCATTTGAAATACCAGCCCACTTAGATATTGGTACTCCCCCCTTAGAACAGCTCCATTACGAACGCCTATACTTAGAACAAAGCCTCAGAAAGCAAGACGAGTGCGCTTCGAGGCTGTTTGAGCGGTATGCTGCCATCGAGGCTCGACTAGCAGCTTTCACTGTTGCTGGACTCGGGAAATGTCCAAATACTGAGGGCAACAGCGACACAGCTGTCCCTGATCCTGGGAATGGAGTGACAGCGGAAAAGACGAGAATGAGCTCCTCTGAAACCAAAAAGCTTCGCAATTATGCAGCATACCTCAAGGCTAAAATCGCGGAAACCATAAAGCAGCAGCAAATGATATGGCTGCGGCTAGGGGAAATCACGCTGGAGTTAGAGAACCGAGCGAGATGGCCTCAAGCATGGAATAGTTACCGTCACCAACCTCGATATCAATTCGAGCAACAAGGGATGTCCACCATCGTCGGATCGCATCTCACCCGGATAGGGGTGTACCCCTACGGCTCCTTTGATGGAGGAGTGGGGATGGGGTTCGGCTTTGGAGTTGGCATTTGGCTAAGAATCTACCCCCCTCAGCAGTCCCAGCCCGAGGCAGGTACCCAAACCCCAATATCAACTCAACCAGCCCTACCCCCACCCCCATCTCCAACGCTTAGTACCGCAATCATCCGCGAGCCGAGAGTGACAGAGACAGAATTCACTTCCATCCTGAGCCCTTCATCGCCGTGCTTTATTCCCAGGGGTAGTCAACCAAATGGGGTTGTGTTTCCGGAGGATATTTGGGCGCGGACGTCTACGTCGAGAACAACGTCTTCGCTGGCTGTTGTTGATGGATCGGCTGGAGAGGCCTCGTCAGGATGTGGATCGTTTGTAGGGTGTGCGGGTAAAGAGGGAAAGAAGGGGGATGAGAGTTGGGCGGAGGAGGTTGAGGGCAGACAGAGTGAAATGGGTGATGATAATGCTTGTGACCATGGGAATGAGACTGTTCTTGTGGAAAAGGCGATCGCTACTACGCGAGCAATGAAGGCACCGACTAAAGATGACGATGACCACACATCGAGGCAGGAGGATCAACGCAAGGGGCTCCATTTCCATACCCAGGAAAGATGCAAAGGTGATGGACAGACTGTCGCTGATTCAGAAGGCGAGGATGAATATGGAGATAGTCCGGGACTGAAGGAAGGTATGCGGAGGGTTTCACTTTATTTGCCCTCATCGCTCAAGGGCAGGGAGAAGAGGATGAGCCTGCCGTATGTGAAGAGTCTATGGCCTAGGTCGAGGAGGGGAAGTGGACAGGGTTCTGGGCAGGAGTAAGAATGTGTTTTGCTATATATCGGTCTTCTTCCTATCTGTGTTGCTTAGGTTTTGGCCTCTTCGATCTTGGATTATCCGGTCTGAGGATGATTGTGACATCAGGTTTTAGGATGTCGGTCACCGGTAGATGGAAGCAATGGATACATTGTGTGTTGTGAGAAGAGTGTCATGAGGTCTATTACCTATTTGTTTACTTTAGCTACTTCCGAGTGTGTTAACGTGTAGTCATGGCCGAGGAAATCCTGCGAGTATCTTCACGCGGAACTCACCATCCCTGTGACTGAGACAAATCCAACCAACAACCCCCCCAAGCCCCCAAGTCCCTCAAGCAAACTCCCCAAACTTCCCATCATCAAATCCCAACTGCGCAGATAACCTCTTCCTCTGCCTGGCCTCCCTCGCCGCACTCGACCCAGGCGGCGGCGGGGGTGGAGGAGCCAAGACAAAAGCCGCCAAAGGCTTCCCCTCCTCCTCCTGCTGCTGCTTGACCTCACCCCCTTCCCCTCCACCCTGCGTTTGCCCGGTTCGACGACCAAACCTTGTCCCCTTCAGGTTGATCGTAATCGTCTCCCCCTCTTTGAGACTGTAGTCCTTCGCTTCCGCTTGCGCGGTCGCCTTATCGCCGGTGGTGCTGTCTCCCTTCCCAGTGGCCGTCCCTTGCCAACCTAAGGACTTGGCTGCCTCTTGAAGGGCTACGCCGAAGTCAAATGCATCGCTGCGCTCTTCGAACCCGATCGCTAAGGTAGCTTTGACTTTAGATTTTGGGTCTTGGACTCGAAGAGTGAAGAACCGGCTGCTGTCGGTTGTGGGTTCAACAACGGCCTTGTTGACGTAGGGGGCTGCCGCGAAGAGAACGCCTGTGTTGGGGTCCTCGAGGAGGATGTCTACTTTAAGAACTGGGTCGGGGTCCTGGGTTTCGTCTGCCAGGGAGTCTTGGGTCGACTCAGGAGTGTAGGAGGTCTCGAGGATGCGGAGACGGGCTGTGAAGATGTGGTTTTTGGGATCGTCCGTCCAGGAGGACGCGGCGTAGCCTGCTTTGGAGGGGACTACGGTTGAAGGGATGCTGTAGACGTGGACTGGGTGGGTGAGGACTGTGATAAGGTCAGGACTGCGTGAACTGATTGAAGAGAGGCTGTGTATCAGATGGGACCTTACACAAGACGCGGACGATGGCGTCAGGAGGGAGGGGCTGGTCTGTCGCGGGGTCGATGATGGCTGTCGAGGGGTCCATGGTGGGTGCTTTAACGAATGTACGATCTGAAGTATACTGTATCTCGTCTGCTACATGGCTACCACAAGGTATTTATACGAAACAAGATGCGTGATATGAGGATAGCGGCATGTTGGGTGATTGGCATTAATACGACGGCACTTGATCAAAAGGACCACTCCTCCTGTAACCTATGCCGAACCAAGCTGCCTATCCAGCTGCCCCTCATCTAGCTTGGCCCCATAGACCACAGTTTGAGCCCCACTATGGTGTAAGGGCGGGGCAGTATCAGGCGGTGAGAGCCGACAAAATAGCTCTTGGTTCCCCAATTGACCTGACTCACACGCACAGATTGTACACCGTGAGCGTCCAAGCTGCAGATTTTCAATGAAGTGAAGGAGATATTATTACAGCCTGAGAGAAAAGAAACAGGAAATATCGAACCGCGAAACTTGAACGAGTGCCAGCTGCCAGCCAACTCGATTTCGGAGCTAACCCACTCGCGGGGTCGACAAGCACACTCCTCCTACCCGCGCCTTGACCATCACACTCGCAGAACCACTGTATGCTCTGGCGCAGTCCGCTTCCAACCTTCAGAGTCAAGCTACACTTCGCCCCCGTCATGTCTGCCGATGTGCAATCAGTCGCCCCTGTCCCTGAGGGGTTGACCCAAACCCTTGCAATCCGGACGAGCCCACAGGAGAATGGCACTGGGAATGCACAGGATGAATCGGGGGAGTTCGAGTAAGCTTATCAAAACTTAAAGCTTCTTTGAGACATCAAGATGCTAAGACTTGCAAAGTATCGTCCGCACCTACCGACAAATCCTCGCCTCTGACCCGGACATCACGATGCCCGTGGCGACGATCGAAGCTCTGATCGAGCGCCTGCGCGTAACCCCCTCCTCGACAGCCATGGAAACCGTCGAGATCGTTAAAAAGGAAAAGGCCAAGCTCCTCGCCTCCGTGCCCAACCCTCTCCCCTTACTAGCCGGTGCCGACCTATTCGAGCAGTTCCTGCTGCGCTCGCTTAGAGGGCCGCCCGCAACAGGAAATTCCTCTGGCGGAAGCCTGTCCAACAGTACCAGCAATGCCGACCGCATCATGTCCTTCGAGGAGACCCGCCAGCACTTGCTCAAGAACAAGCAGCTGTTCGCGCAGCGCGCCAAGGCAGCGCGCGATAACATTGCTATTCGTGGGAGCCGCTACGTCGCAGATGGGCATATCGTCTTGACGATGGGCGGGTCGCGGACCGTGACGACTATCCTTTTGCATGCTGCCGCCGACCACAGCAAGCACTTCAAGGTGATTTACGTCGTGGATGGAGTCAACAAGCGGGCGGATCTGGCCGTCAAGCAGCTCCGCGATGCAGGGCTCGAGGTCGAGACTATCTCGCCCAACAAGATCGCGTACGTGCTCGGCAACCAGAAGATGATCAACCTCGTTCTGGTTGGCAGCGAAGTGGTGATGCAAAACGGCGGCGTGATCTCGGGTATGGGCACCGCGCAGCTGGCGCACTTGACTAAGACGGTCAAGGGCGGTATCAAGCGGTTTTATGTGGCCGCTGAGACGCACAAGATCTGTCGGAAGACGCCCATTGCGTATCCGATGGTCAATCGCGTTGGTGTCAACCAGAAGGATATCAGCAAGTTTGAGAATATTGGTGTCGACCCCGAGGGGATCGAGAACATGCTGAAGGAGGATGAGGAAGTTGATTACACTGATCCGGAGCTGATCGATGGTATCATTACTGAGCAAGGGGTAAAGATGGCGTCGCAGATTTGGGAGATGGTGGATGATTACATCTGAGCGAGAGTGTACCATGTGTTTTGTATTGTTTGGTATTTGTCTTTGTGGATTACTCTATGTTCAGGGGTTGCTGAAGCGGCATCATTCGGGCGTTTTCGGTCTTGGGAAAAGGGGCACAGGACTAAAGGTGATTAGGTTGAGTCAAAAGAGAATACCTCTTGATTTCACGGAGGTCGTTGATGTCTATGAGCATATCTTTCGCTCAATACCAAGTAGACCAAGAAAAAAAAAGGTATCGATATACATGGGGGATTCGGGGACACTTCATGGTCCATTCCCAACTGCCCACCATGTCATGAGAAAGTAAGCCTCCATTTCTCATCAAAGTGCACTAAGCTGACTAGAGAGTTGAGTGAAGATTCGATGCGATTTTCCTCCCTTTTCTTGTTCCCATGCGTGTTTTTGTCCGTCTTCTCGAGTTCCCTCCCTTCGGGAGAATAATCATTATATCCAAATATTTCAGCCAAAATATCTCCGTAGACGATGAACATCCCAAGCCGTCAGGTTTAATGATTATTAGGATCCCATCCATTCATCATAGAAAGAGAGTCTCTTCTGACACTTTAGGCGAGACAAGAGGACTTGCATGCTCAAGGGAGGTCCCTCACAAGCCTGGCACCAACCCAAGCATAGGGGTAGTTCCTCTGGTACCAGTTGACACTGTTTATTCGGTTAGCGTTTCATCCCTTCTCACATTAGGACAGTCTCACGGGGTTTGCTCACAAGCTCTTCCTCCCTGCAATCCTGGGATGCGTCGCCCACGACCCGCCCAGTACGATATTATGTTTTTCATCGAAAAAGTCTGCCGTATAACCCGGGTACAGCGTCATGGGCTTGAACCCGTCCCACGGCCGCAGCACGCTGCTGGTCCACTCCCACACGCCACCACACTCGGCCTGCCCCGCCAGCTCCCCGCCGCGGTTCGTGACTGGAACGGGGTGCCAGTGCTGGAAGCCAACGTTGGCGCCATCCAGGTCGATGAAGAGCGAGTTCTCACTCTCATCTCCCTCAGCAGTAGCAGCGGCGGTCCCGGCGGGTGGGGTAGCAGGCGGTGAAATCTCGACGCCGTTGTTGCACAAATGGGCATTGACCGCAGGAACTGTCTGTGCGAGATGCTTCTGAGCCTCCTTTTGCTTCTTACGAGCCTCGACATGCGCATAGATGCTGCGGACTTCCTCGAACGTGGGGATGCGCCCGCCCATCCAGGCCGCGCAGGCTGCGAGCTCGTTGTACGAGGCGAAGACGGGCCAGTCGAGCGCGTACTTCAGGGGAACGAGGCCGAAGACCGTTTTGACGGCCTTGTCCTCGAGGAAGGATTCAGGCAGGGGGGCTGTGCCGTTGGCGATAGTGGAGTGACCGTTGGTGCCACTCACACCGTTTTGGGGATCTTTCTCCTTGGTGTAGGCCCAGGATGCAGGGATTTGTGATCCGTGGGTGTTGTAGAGGTATGTTGCGTACTAAATGTATGTCAGTCCTCCCTGAATTCAAGTTAAGGAGCTGAGATGCTTACCTCCTCGTTAGTGATGGGACGCCCTTTGGCTTGGAAGGCATGAACCTTCGCGCGCCGAACGGGCTTCTCATTGTCCCTGTTTTAGTCAGCAAGTGTTGCTAAGCATCCAATCACAGCTCACATACCAGCCATAGTGAACATTTGGATCAGTTTCATCCTCAGGGTCATCCAAGCCAATGGTGATCTCCTGCTCAGGTATATCAAACCACTCATTGGGCACCCTCTCAGAGCGAGCCTTAGCAGCAAGCTTCTCCCAATCCGGGACAGGAACGTTCGGCGGTGGCCGAGTCTTATCGCTCTGAAGCATCATGTATAGCAGAGTCTCGAGATGCATTATCTCGTGTTCAAAACCAACCCAGATTGCCCGGCCAATGTGGCGGGGGATATTCTCGACGCCATTTTTGTAATATTTCCGCAGCCTGGCACGTACGCGAGTCTGATACTCCAGGATCTCGTCAGCGGGCGGCCATTCATCAGGGATTTCCGAGTGATCATGGCAGATCTCCGGGTTGTCGACATCGGGGTCGATGCCCCGTTCAAAGATACGGCGGTACCATGCCGGGTCTGTCAGGGGATCGGTGGTGACCTTGCTAAGCTGGACATCGAGGAAGTTGGGAATGTGGCCCAGGTAAAAGATGCAAGCGTTGCGGAGCTTGATTGGTTTGCTGAGAAGCTCCTCAGGAGGGAGCATCTCTTGAGTAAGGGTGTCCCATGCCGCCCAGAGGGATTCCCACTCCTCAAGGCTAGGCAGCGCGGAGCGGGCGTAGACAGAAGGGATGAGACCGAATGCCATTTTGGGCTTCGATAGCATATGGACGCCTGGGAGTAGCACGATATGAGTCAGTTGCGAGATGGCTCTCTAAATGATGATAAGAGGATACGCCAATGCCCCTCAGCGCTCGGTGGGTAAAGGGGAGTCAACCCCGCAGCCAGAGGCCGGACGGCCATGCGAGTGACGACATGTTGGTGCGTCTGTCCAAGTCAAAGTCGTATGACTGGTCCCACGTATCGGGAGAAAACGTGGGGTAAGCGCAGGCAAATCTGATAGGGCTGCGGGGGAGTTGAAGGGGGGTAACGCGACAGAGATAGCCTCCATTCAGACTATAACCCAACTCACCATATTCATCGCGGCATCTCCACTGGCCAATCTCTTCCATACCCGCCCGCTTCCAAAGCAATTCGGCCTCTGCCGGGGAGTACTTGAGACTCTGCTCCACTTGGATGCGGTCGTGTGGCCGAATCAGCTGGCCCAGGACCGTCGTGTCATGCAGAGGGGCATAAAACGCCTGATGGCGACCGCCCTGTCCGTCGTACACGTATTCGCCAATGACCCTCCATTCGGCCTCGACGAAGACGGTTTCCCCGAGGATCTTGTTGGCATGACGGAGGCCGTTGAGGATAAATCTATGGATGCTCTCATCAGCGCTGTCCCCGGATCCAGCTTGGGACGCCAATCTGGCAGCCACGATTAAACACAGCATTGGCCCTGATCTCAAAGGACGGTGGGTGTCACATACTCGTGCGTCACTCCCTCTTTGTCTATGGATGGACGAGGTGATTCAAAACGTCAGCTGTGCTGCAAGCAACGTCGAGTCAGGGTTTCTTCAGTGACACAAACCATTATAAGCGTGGCTGTCGCGCTGTTAGCCCTGTGCAAGGCGGCGGTGGGGTGTGTCAAGGGGCTAATTGTACTCACTAGACTCTAGCAGGGTCGTTACACGCATCCAAGCCAATGAGCATGGTGTCACCAGGACCCAATATGTCTGCAAAGGTCTTCAGGAAGGCGGCTGCGTCGGCTCTGTCAAAATTCCCTGGAAGCAAGATCCGGTTAGTCATGGCCAAAAACGGGAATTCCAAAGAAAGAGATGAGATCAAGACACTTACCCACGCTCGAGCCAAGGCTGAGAATGCACTTCTGCCTTGAGGCTCTGGAGGGGTGCTTCAACCAAGCCCGTCCATCGTCATACGTGCCGAGTAAGCCGTGAGCGCGGACATACTGGTAATGAGGGAGCTGGGCCAGAGTCCGTTCGAGCTCCTGTTTTGAGAGGTCAAGAGCGTAGTAGTCGATGCTCTTGCCAGCCTCTTCAAAAGCCCGCAAAAGAAGATTCACTTTGCGAAGGTTTCTTTAGGGGTCAGCTCACAGCTGTTCGGTTGCCAGGAAAAATGGCAAACTCACCCGCTGCCCAGCTCAATGAGCATTGCTCCCTCAGGGATGAGTTTTGCAATGTCTGCCGAGTACTTCTGGAGCACCTCAATCTCGTCATTGGTGAGATAGTACTCCTCTAGATAGGTTATCTGAGACAAAAACGTGTCAATACGGGGAACGGCTGGTTTGATGAAGCTGAGGGGTTGTCTCACCTTCTCGAACAGCTGGAGACCTCTCTCGTCATAGAGAAGAAGCGTGGGAAGCTTCCTGGGCCCATTTTTGGTCAGGAACATGGAGAGGATCTCCACCTTCAGGTTCATTTCTACTGAGCCCTGACGAATATCAATAATGTCAAATGACGCCTTTTCCCCTATTTTCACACGAACATCGGGCAATCTCTTCTTCTCCTTAATGGCCAGCAGACGGCCTTGGCCAGTCTGGGGAACCAGAACTGGATTCTCGAGACCTGGCATGTTGACTTCCCTTTGATATACCGTAGGTATGCAGGTAACTGGAATGCCCGGAGACTGAAATGTGTAGAGAGAGAACAGAACGCAAGAAGATCAGAAATCAATCGAAGAACTGGGGGGAAAAAAAAACCTAGACGTGAACACGACCGGAAGGACCGGTTTATATTCAATGTCTACTTTGGACGTTTCTGGTCACAATGGCAGACACCACTCCTTTTTACAGGGACCCCCAATTTCAGAGCCCCGTCAACAGCCACGTCTTATACGTAGTCCAATGCCTGAGGATCAGAGATGCGCATGTGACCTTTGATGGACAGACAGCTCCAGACCGCAAGAGTCGCACACACATACGTACCTCTTGTACAGCACTCGTGGAAGAGAGGGAGCCGCACCTACCGGATAGTAGCCGCAATGGCGTCCCCATAGATGTCTTCGTGGTGGATTCAATGCTGCAGTACGAAGTCTCCCGTGCCAATCACGGCGGCCGAAGGTCTCGGGAGCCAGGAACAGAAATAGCGTGGATGTGGAACCGCCGTTTCCATCGCGGGGTCCAGCCCAGTCGACTCGACGATAGCAGTCGGTAGTGCGGAGTAGCCAGGTACTTCACCCTATGCCCAGCTTTGTACCAATAACAAGGATGGGCTAGCAGAAGAATGGGAGCTTCCAGTCTGACGGCACGAGGACGATCCAAGGGGAAAATTGGTGAAGAAGGTCTAGAAACAGCTCGCTAGTCGACCTCATCGAACCACTTCCAGGTTCCTTGTCCATCCAGAGCAAATGAATTACACACCGAGGTGATGTGGGCTGGCAGGCGTTGGGCTGCAGCTGTCTCCGTGCAGGGCAGTCCAGTTCTGACGCACTTCTCTTACTGGCATTTCAGCTCAACAGCTCGCTGCGAGGCGTCCACGGTGTCGTGTGTCGTGCGTCCCTCTGTCCGGGACAGGCATCGCTTCTGCAAAGCGAAGGACCCGGAACCATGAAACGGGTCTAACTGGAACCGCTGGGCACAGCATGCATGCCATGCCCAGCATGTACTGCATGGAGCATGTAGCAGCGTAAGTGCCGAGTGCGTAGCAGTCAGCAACCACATGTTACTCTCTGCACTCTAGAAAGAAAAAGCCGCCGCAAACGAGACGCAGGATAGATGCACAAAGACGCAGTCGAGACTCAGAGACCGGAAATGTTTTGTCATGGAATGGTACAAGAAACGGCCGCGTGCTGGAAAGCGTGGGAGTCGGTGATGCAAGGAACAAATCACAGAGCAGCTTCGGCTCGTGGGAAGGGCGCCCTGCCCCACGCTTGCCCTGGGAGGGCGGGGAAACTGGGGGCAACTAGCGCCCTGTCTGCAGGTCTGCAGGCGCGAGCTGTCGTGTTCCTGAAAAGGCATCTGTGCCTGGGGCATCTGCTTAGGGCAAAGCATAACCTGATGGAAAGTGGAAGTAGCGACAGCTGCGTCTTTGACAGCTTGTAAGGCACGACAATGGCGGTTGTCGGGACAGTCAAGAGCAACGAGGTCCAAGGATCAGAGTTCATCTCAGTCCCATTCGCTGTCAAACACAACACATAAAACACCCGTCCACATGGGACGGCCATAAATCGGCTCTTCTTAGCCCCACTTGCCACTTACGGCGGGAACAATGAATCCGACTCGACGGCAACCTCTTGCTGGCGCCACTCGCCCACAACTTCAGGCCAACTCCAATTAGGGATCAACAAGCCCACTCTCAATCACTCATCCCCGTCTCCTCAAGTAAACAACTTCAGACGAACATGCAGAAAGGAGCGGAATTGGATCCGACAGATTACACAGCATGATGCTCCCCGCTGTTTTAACGTTGGTTTCCCCGAATGTGTACCCCTCGCCGGCTGCGTGCTGCCGACGTCTTCCAGTTTCTCGTCCAATGTTTGTGTCTTATGTCTAAAACGTCGGTCTCCCCGGTGTGATACCCCGCGTTGCCTCCTTTTCTCGATCGTGTTTCCGGTTCCGATCGATCGATCCCGGCTCTGCGGAACCGGTCACTGGAGCTGCCAAAATTTTGGTCAACCCGTACGAGGACCGTCGGCCGTGACCTGAGTCCCAGCAACCCGCGAACATTCCATCTCAACATAGTGCCATGGCTTTGGTGATGAAGACTTTACCCCCCCCCCAGATGTCTTCCAAAAGCGACGTCCGACAGGGGACAAGAAACAGGCGGTGTTCGACGTCATCCGACTGTAGACACTAAATGTTCCGGCCAAGGAGAGCCCAGGCACGGCAGATGGCTGCAATGTGCAACTGCACCCCACGCCGAGGATCTCTCGAAAGATAACCACAGTCGCGCTCCAGAAGTTGTTGAGAAACAGATCACCGCTTCCATCTCGGCTTGGGAGCGCGCGGCCCCTGCGTGTCTCACAGTTACACTTGTATCACACGACATGGACACACAAAAAGGAATCTTCAATCACGAAGACACCGTAGACCATTTGTCGAAAACTGAATCACACTCTCCGGTGCTTGACCGCCGATCTTCTAACATGGTTTTATTTTGCGCTGGCTTCGGTCATGTGGCCTAGTCGGCACCCCGTCCGTTGCGGGGTGAGGCGTGCATCCTACCCGCCCCCCCCCCCCCCCC
>Ga0065720_1019142_pt1 | contig 35661 bp, 35 predicted proteins | sample Thericmetagenome_FD_59107 | JGI IMG/M metagenome (GOLD analysis project Ga0065720, IMG submission 59107) | Thermophilic microbial communities from the Joint Bioenergy Institute, California, USA of rice/straw/compost enrichment - eDNA_2 v2... | ecosystem: Engineered > Solid waste > Grass >... | reverse complement strand
CCTTTTGTTTTTTTTCCCCCAACCCACAAAACAGATGAGCTGACTTGGAAGTGTTGGCGCCCCATGTACAGCGTTCATGACAACAGCAAGTGATGTGGATTCAGACAAAGGAAACGGAAGACAAAACGAGCGAACAGAGTAGGTAGGTCTGTAGGTAGGCGGCACCATAGCAAATGTGTTATGGGCCGGAAACGATCGAAAATGCCAGAAAAACTCCGCTAACACCAGCCAATGGGTATCTCTTCTTATTTATATAACAACCTTGCTTGGAGAGGAAACTTTGCCAAAGGAAATTCAAGCCCTAACAGGCTTCCTTCTGACCAGGAATGGACTTGGCATGTCATCCTTCTCTGGATCCCACACCGCGGGTGGTTCGGAGGCTAGCGCCGAAGCCGTGGTAACAGGGACGATACCGCGATTAGCTGCAGCCGCATGTTCCCTAAATGCACGGACCGGACTACTAGTGTTGGTCACCACGTGAGTATGGGTGTGGTTGTGATGATGGTGATGGTGGTGAGCACAGTTCGGGTTGTGGCCATCGCTACTCATGACCGCGCTAAGCGGGCGGCCACCAGCCCGAGCTTGCTGGAGCTCGACAAGAGTGCGCCCGCGGATATTGCCGCACGATGTCGCCGTTGTGATGCTCGGAACCGAAGCAGCAGACTTAATACTGTTCGGAGCAGAGCAGATTTTGTTGAGACAGGGCGGTTGGCTAGGGTTAATATTTTGGGAGTTTTGAGACTGGTGATCGCAACTATCTTTCTTGGATAGGCTTGGCTTACGAAGCAGGCCGCTTCCCGACGTCGCTGTTTCTGTGGCATTATTCCGCATGTTGATAGTTGATGGGATCTTTGTGACACGCCGGGTCGGGCTGTTAGACCGATCCTGAAGTGCGACACCACTATCGACCGGACGTATAGAGGAAAAATCTGAATTTGAGGGAGCGGGTGTGACTGTCTTGCCCTGAGTCGCCGTCGATTGCTTAGATTTCAGGCGTTGGTGGAAGGGTAACACCGTCTGCTGAGCGGGCAGCTGAGGTCTCTGCTTTGGGTTGAACGGATTCTTGTTGCTATGCTTGATTAGACGCGTCGGTGAGGGGACAATATCATCATCATCGATGTTGGCATCGTCAACGTCCACGTCGGCGTCAGTGTCCGAGTCTGCAAGAGAGCGGCGGGCTGCCCCATCCTTGCTCTCCCCTGCCATTGCGAAGATATTCCCTGGGTTTACTGTCGGTGGCTTCGCCAGGAAGTTGCGCCGGGGTGAGAGCGACAAGGATTGGACTGTCATCGGCGAAGGCGAGGCCATTTCGATGTCCATGGGTGTGCCAACAGGCGCTGCGAACATGGTGTGAGCTCTGGTAAACGGAGTGCGTGTGACGCTCCTCTTAAGCGGATGCATTGATGTGTCTGGAGACTCGACTGTGAGATCAGTTGCGTCGGTCGTCGAGGTCTGCTCGCTATCGGCACTTCTTCCGCTGATGGACGAACTAGCCCCTGAGGCCGATGATGAGAGATCTGTTCGATCAGCCTCGCTCGGTATCGTTGCCTTCCTCTTTTGCAGCTCCATCTCAACCCTGAGTTGCACTTCCTGTTCAAATTTCTTGTGCAGCTGCTCGATTTCAAGAGCGACCAGTCGGTCGATTTCCAAGCGAGCCTTGACCTCCCACTCACGCCGGACCGCGGCCTCGATTTCTTGACGCATTGCAGTCTTTTGCTGCTCAAGAGCTACCTTTTGCTGTTCTAGCGCTGCTTTCTCCTGCTGCAGCGCGGCAGCCTTCTGCTCCAGGGCTGCGGCCTTTTGCTCGACTTCTTTGACGCGGCGGTTGAGGCTTTCTTCCTTCTGTTTGAGCGTCTTGTTGAAGTCATTGACTTCTCGCTCCTTGCGCATCAAGCGGACGACAGGAAGATTGAGCAGGGTAGCCGTGTCTGGCCTCCTATCCGGGTTTACCCGCAAGCAATCCTTGATGATAGAAAAGAGCTCTTGCGAGTATACGGCAGGTAGAGGATTGATCTTGCCCTCCTTGATCTTCTGGACCAGCTGGTAATGCGTCTTTGCGTTGAAGGGCGGCTCACGCGTGCAGAGCTCGTAGATGATGCAACCCAGCGACCAGATATCCGACTTGAGCGTATACTTCTCAGCGGCACAGATCTCAGGAGACATATAGAAGGGTGTGCCGACATATGTCGAGGCGAAGTCATGCGACTCCATCACCTTGGAGAGGCCAAAGTCACCAAGCTTGACTGAGTTGTCCTCGCCCAAAAACACTAACACGAACATATGTTAGGATTCACTGTACAAGTGTGCGTGACTTGGGATGACCAGGGCAGCACGAGACTTTCCACCTACCATTCTCGGGCTTGAGGTCGCGGTGCAAAATGGTCATCGCTCCCGGTGGTGGCTTGGGCCGCTGAGCTGGAATGCCGAGGATTGACTTGCCTACCTCCGGGGGATCAACACCATAATGGCAGCGATACAGGGCCGTCACCAGCTGGGTGAAGATACTCCAGACAAACCACTCCTCGGCATATTGATTCTTTGCAGCAAGGTCTCGGATCACCCTACCTAGGTCTCCATTGCCACAATACTCCATATAAAGATGCAGGTCTTGCGTGGCCTTGAGGTGCTCACGGTGGTAGTAGCCGACAATGTTGGGATGACGGAGGCTCGACAGGATCTGGAATTCAGCGTGGAGTTGCTCGCGCTCCTTCTGCGTCATTTTGAGATAGCTGATCTCCTTACGGCACATGATCTTGCCGTCGGCCTTTCGCCGGACTTTTCGGATAATGCCAAAGGAGCCATGGCCTGGAGAGAGAGGTGTCAGCAGCATGTCTTCCTGGGGAGGTGAATCGCAACTGACCAATCTTCTCCAACACCTCATACTCGTCGTTCTCGGACATGATGATTATGCGGTCTCAACCTGTGCCTTTGGCTGGATCTGGATCTTGACTTTTGTTTTCGGCAGGTGGGATGCTAATGTGACTAGCAGCTGGTGTAGTGCAGATCAAAGGAATGCTCGTCGTGCTGTTACTGTTAGATCATGCGCTCCTGGCATTCAGTGGAGGGACTCCAAGAGAAAAAGCCATAAATAGAGCTTTCTTGATTCCTGTAAGGCTCGCCTTTGGCCGGTTAGTAATCGTGAATGGCGGATGTTGTGCGACCAGTGCTGGTCGGAAGTGTGAATGGCAGGATCATCCGGGATGGTGGAAGAAAGCATGAGAGGCCAGACGTGGTGCGCATCGAAACCTTCGAAATCTCGGAGAGTCAACAGAAGCCAGCCGCTGCCTGGGCAACGCGTGCCAAGCTAGACATAACGCCCCACAGTGCGGGCAAGCCGGGCAGACAGGGGTCTATCTGTTTGACCTGTACTTCGCGAGAAGGTCACACAGCGGCTGGGGCGGCCTAGCGGGGCTCAAGTTCGGCTTTGTCATCGCACCCAGAAAGAAAGCCGCTTTGTGACAGGGCTCACGGTCACAGTGCATAGTCTCTATCAAGACTTTCTCTCACGAAGAGCCAACATCCAACAATCAACCTGTGTACCCTGTGGGTTTCCCATTTTTTAAGCTCAGACAAGTGGCATAAAAGTATGAGTTGATTACCTAGGTACCTTACACTGAGTTTGTAACAGGTCAATCTGACTGCCTGTGCTGCAAAATTATGGTCAGGGCGAGTCTATGGCTGCTACGGGTCTCGCTGCTCTGCACTGTGCAGTTCGCGTGCATGGATTGGCCATCTCACACCCAGAGACTAAAAGGACAACCATTGATCGAGGACGATACCTAAGCTTTGAGTGAATATTCCTTTGATATATGGCAAAGTATAGCTGGATTTAAACCATCTCCGGATATCAGAGTAAGGCAACTTGTGAAGTGTACTTGCTCCAAACACTACTCCGAAGAGCCCCTTCGACCTTGCGGGTCTGCAGAGGGACCAATGCCTAGCAGCTTGGCTCTCTCACCTTGGGCGCGGCATCCTGGATTTCTGGCTCGTGCTTCATCTCAAATCCGTCTCTAGCGCCACAGCAAGATCATTTGCAAGACTTGGGTATTTCACTTGATTTGAGTCTTGGAGATTCAGAATTATCAGAAGAGAAAGACTTGTGCCATCGAGGTCTGCTGAATATTTTTGTGTTCCACTTTTTATCCCTCATTTGTTACTTCCAACTCTCCTTTCAATCCTTCTCGACACCCGCATCTTTGTTTCCGACCGCTAAGCATCTCACGCGTGGGCCATGAGTTTCCGAAAGTTTGAGTTAGAAAACAAGCTCAAGGAGGACAATAATCTGATACGAGCTGGTGTGCTCAGAAATGACCATCCCCTTGATACGTCCAGGGAGTTCCAAGACTTTCTGCAGGCCTGTCGTCGCGGAGACTTGAAGTACTGCCAGGAAGCCATATCCAACGGCATCAATATTAATGCGCGAGACCAGTTTGACTACACGCCGCTTGTCATTGTGCGTCATCAACTGCTCCCGTATCCTCTGGGTTGAAATACCTAAAGTTTCTTCAAAACTTGAGACTGACCTAACCAGGCTAGTTTATGTGGCCATTACGAGCTGGTCCAGCTGCTGTTAGAATCTGGTGTGTTTTTTCTTTTTTTTCTTTTTTTTTGGCGTCGATTCTCTTTGCCCCTGAGATACTTGCTGAGCATCGTTGCTGACCACCTTGCCCAGGCGTTATCGCTGATCCCGGCTCGTTCGAGCGTGAAAGAGCCGTCTATAATGCGCTCAATGACAAAATACGGAACTTGCTGTTGTCTTATGACTATAGCAAGTCTTCGGACCCTTTGCAGCCCTGGTCCTCGCATATTACCTCTCTGCTTGTGCGGGATTCTCCCCACACTTCTGACATAGTCTTGACTCTCTCCAACGAGCACTTCTCCCTGCACAAGTTCATTCTCTGCGCCAGGTCGCCTTACTTCATGCGAAAGCTTTCTGAAGCTCCAGAGACAACCACCTGGAAGGTGTCGCCGAGCATTCCTGTCGAGGCTTTACGCATTGTCTTGCGCTACCTTTACCTTGGCGAACTTCCTCGTGACCTGGTTCCTCCACGAAGTGCAGTTTCTGAAGAGGAAGTTTTCAGCGGCATCGACAAATTGTGCCGGCAGCTTGAGCTAGAAAAGTTATGGGAAGAAGTGTTATCCATAAATGATCGCCGCCTGGCAAGACAACGACATCAAGATGAGGTGCAGCGCGCACAGGCTCAAATAGAAGCCTTCTTCAACGAAACTGTGCTCAAGCACAAAATGATTGTCGATACTGCTAAAGTTGCTGATGTCAAATGGCCACACCATAACGCCATTTTTGCCAACTGCTTGTTGAGGGCAGATGAGCCTTTACCGCCAGAGGAGGAGGAGGAGGAGGAGGAGAAGAAGGATAACGACGATCACGATCAAGAAAGTTCCATTCCTGTGAACGGAACCACCATTCCCATCGGACCAACATCCAGCCATAGAGTTTTCAATGGTACTAGCAAGCGCATACGTCGTTCGGTGCTCTTTCCAGCACACAAGGCATTCCTGATTCGCAGCCCATACTTCGAGACCATGTTCGCCTCCGACTTTAGGGAGGCTTATGACACAGCAACACTACACGTAATCACAGTTGACTGCACCCCCCCGGTCCTAGAGATCATTTTGCGCTTTCTGTATACTGAAAAATTCTCTTGCCCGCTAGAGCATGCTCTGGATCTCCTCTACACAGCAGATATGCTTCTGCTGGAACAGCTGAAGACGAAGGCGGCTGCAACAATCTCGACACTCGGAAGCGGCAACAGCAATGTTTTGGTCGACCGGACCCATCTGAACCAGGCGTGTGCTCCTAAATCAAAAGGGTCAAATACGTCAGAGCCCGAACCAGAGCCCATTAATGTGTACGATGTTATTCATGCCGCTTGGGATCTCAAGATTCAGCGTCTTGAAGAATTTGCCGCCCGCTATCTGGCCTCACGGCTAGAAGACTACGTCGAGACGGACGAGTTCGCGGAGCTCATCCGCGAGAGCGCAGCCAGACTGAAAAGCGAACGTCACGAGACCGACACAATCGAGCTGCTCGACGACATACGATATTATCTGGGTGAACGTTTTCGCTTGCGGTTTGAGGGCGGTGGGATCGGTGAGCTTTTGGCTGGTGGTCTGGAGGAGGGAGAAGGGGAACGGGGCCAACGAAAGACGAATGCTGAAACTGGAGGTGACCTTGGCGGTGTCCGGGCGCTTAATGGGGAAGTGGTTGAAGATGAGTTCGCATCGGATGCGGTCAACTATCATGTGCTGATGGAGAAGATCGACAAGATGCTCGAGAAGCTCAATCTTGGCGCTTAGAAAGACTTGGGGACATCACGAGCAAACATGAGACAGCATGACGATAGAGAAGACTGCATGATTTTTGGACCTTATCGCTTAAACTTGTTCTTGTTAGACTTGTTCAAGATGGAAGACCGGCTGTATAATGTCTACACGGATCGTCTTACGAACCAACCCGCGGCGCTATGCTGTGAAAATTGTATATATACAACCAAAATAGCTGACGAAAGTGACAATCGTCTAGACCAAGGGGTGACCCCACGTTCCAGAACGCCATTATCTAGTTCTGCCGTCCAAACACGGTATATCCTCCTCCCTTCGCGTTCTCCTTCTCAAACCCGAGCTCCTCTAGCTCCAGTTTGCCCTTTTGATCCTCCTGACCAAGTAAGTACCGTCTGTGCCAGGGACCAACGAACATGCCCTGAGGATCCACTTCGTTCCTCACACGGATGAAATCCTCCCAGTCCTTTCCAAACCACTGCGCAAACTCGCTTGGTGCAACCGTGAAGGTCTTCGCCCAATGTGGCTTACCACCTAGATCGCGCATGAGCCACTCAAAAGCCTTGTAGTACCGCTCGACAGTGTCGCCCGGCGGGTCGCGGAAGTAGGGGCGGTACATGGTTGCGTTAATGTAGAGCGCAGGACCGTTAACAGGTGTGATGTCCAGAAAGGGTCTGTTGCCACGCTCCGCACTGGTGTGCACGGTAGAATCGGCGGCGCGAACCTCAATGGGTGCATGTACATAGAGGCCCTCAGCGCTGAAAGGGATGCCGTGGTCGACATAGCCCGGATCTCCAGGTTGCAAGCGGTTGAGCCAGGCGGCCAGACGACGCAGAGCTTCGGGTCCTTTATGTAAAGGGATGGCCCACTCATTCACATGCTGCGAGTAAAGGCAATTCATCAGGAATGCCTTGTGAGAAGGTTGGACGCCCCTGACAAGCTTCGTAGGGCCGTTGCGGAAGCTGTATTGGAGTCCAGTAAAAAGCCATTCTATCCAGGGGGTAATACGGGGGAACCAGCGTGCTAGAGCAAGGAGGTTGTGGTAGATATGATATCCTAGGCGGCTGTCCTGGAAGCTGGTAGGAGGATCATAATACTTGATAACTCCGCCGGCGAGATCCTCAGAGGGGACGACATCAGCCTTCCAAACCACGGCGCGACGGGTGTAGGGGAACCACCATACGCGCACGAACTCGCTCTGCGTCCACAGACTTGTATCCCAGGTGTTCAGAATGCGCGAGTCAGAGTCGATGGTGGTTTCCCATGCCAACGAGAAGGCCGGCACGGCGCGAAAAGTGACCTCAGTTATGATGCCGAGGGCACCGACAGAGAGCAATGCAGCACGAAACAAGTCCGGGCGCTCATCAGCAGAGCAAGAAACTGTCCTGCCATCTGCCAGCGTGATCTTCAGGGCAACGATGCTCTCACTGACCAGACCATGGCGCAGGCTACTGCCGTGGGTGCCAGTACTAATGGCGCCAGCGATACTCTGCTCGTTGATACTGCCGAGCGAAGGCATCGCCAAACCAGCGGCTTCAAGTGCGGCACTGAGCTGGAACAGACGGATTCCAGCCTGCAGGACGCAAATGCCCGTCTCCTTGTCAATGGACAGAACGCGATTGTACCGGTCCAAATTGATCATCCAGGACGATGTGCAGGTTAGATCAGAGGGCGAATGGCCCGAGCCGACAGTGACTATGCGACGACGGCATTGGCGGGCGAGCGAGACGACCTTCTCAATTTCCTCAAGGGATTCAGGTTGGATGAAGAGCTCGGGAAGACTGCTGAAGGTACGAGCCCATGTACGATGAGTATATGCGGTGCGCGCACGGAAGGGGATGCCATCGGCCTCGCTCTTGGCAATGATGTCGCGAACCTCGGCAGGGAGGTTTGCAAACCGTGTAGCTGCCATTGAGGGATGTTGCGGATGTATGAGGCCGCGAGGTTGAGCGGAGGGAGGTGCTGGAAAGAAGGAGATGGGGGAAATAGTGATAGGATTCGATGTGAATGACGAGCCTAGGTGAGAAAGTCCTGAGAGGATGACTTCGAGGGAGAAAAGATCAAGCTTTAAAATTTACAGATCTCCACTGGATTCTGCTATAGTGCAAGGCCTTTTGTACTCCTCGTCTGCCCTCCTGTATTGCGCCAATGAACACCCTCCTCAACGCCGTCTCATGCAGTGGCCGCAGAGTCGTACCCAGAGGCGAAGACGCCATGGGCAGTGTAAATCTTGCCATCTGCAATCCACTTGTGTGCTCCGTCCCATAGTTCCCCACTCCCGCGACCCTGAGGCGGGGCATATCGATAAGCTGAGTGCTGTTATCGTAGCAACATAATTGGCTCAATTGGACCACTAGAGACGGCGTTTTGCTGTGATTGGTTGAGATAGCAGACCCGTTCTGTTTTGGGTTGATCCCATCTTTCATCATCGTTGTGTTGATCTCATCCTATCTTTGAGCATCATCTCGTCTTATGGTGTCTAAGTGCCTGTCAGGGCCGGCGACACTGCCACCGTCTATACCCAGCCGATGATACCGATAACATTGGGATTTCATCCACACTGTGTTACACTGTATTTTCTGCTGCTCTCCATCTTTTCTGGCTTAGACACACACTTTACCACCTCCATAGCCGGAGTTGACATCTGCCGGTTGCGGACTTCAGGCCTCCAGGTTACAGCATTGACGAAGGTCTTCTGAAACCTGCCAGCCATGGGCCAATAGTGCAGTGGCTACCCTCACCTAGACCTGAGATCTGGGTCACGAGAACGACCGTTGAACTTGGAGATAAAGTCTTAGAGCTTGGCTTCCATGCAGAGAGTGCGGCGGGCTTCTTAAAATATCTTAAGGCATGAATAGCCAATTCATAGGGACGGGGGCGGAAGAACTGGACTAGGGCCGTCTAGCTCTGGTTTGGGGCATACATGTACGTCACTCTGCTCCCAGCAGCATGACACAGCCATCCACATGGGTCTGCAAAGAGGTCTCAAGCCGAGCAGGCGGTCCCCATTGGGCTGAGCAACCGGTTTTTAATCGCCAGTGCAGGTACACGATTCTACTGCGTCAGAAACCCTTAGGTTTATATTGCAAGTTCTTCTTGAAGCTTGACGCTTTTCCTGCCAGTCATCCTAGGTGCCTTGGGTTGGTTAGACCTACCATTCAACTAATCTATAATAAGTGTTCATCCGCTTGTGTTGTTGGCTAGGCAATCCAAGCTCTTGGCACCCCCTGAAAGTAATCATGCCTTTTTCCAATATGCTTATATAGGAACCTGTCTCTCAGCATGGGTCGACATCACAGTAGCCATTGTGCTGCGGCGTTGCAAGCTTGTATTGTTGTTATTCGACCTGTCAAAAAGGGCGGTGTCTTATTATTATAGGTAGTTATCAATTCAACCAACAAAGGAGTGGTAAGTGTTTAAACTAAGCTCAGATGACGCGGTTGGGATTTCTGCTACTTTTTGCGCCAGTCTTTGCGAAAGTTTCTAGATAAATTCTGCATGCCTTTTCACACTCGGCCTATTATAAAATATATGCCATCGAGTATCCTTCTTATTCTTCTGCCTGAGGCTCATCTGCCCCGTAACATAGTTCCACATATCCCGTGTACAAGCTTGACTGCTCTTTCCTTCATTAAGAGCTAGGTCGGAACCCTACCCAACCAAGCTCGTGGTTACCTTTTCAAAGCTCTAAGCCCGCGAGTTTTTGCCAGGCAATAACCTTTTCATTCCGGTACTTTTGCTTCTTTACCAGCTACCAAAGTGTCGCCGGTTTTTATATCTGCCCATTTTTTCAGGCCTTCGACAGCCACAACGCGCAAAAGCAAGCCGCGTCCCCCACGCGACATTGCGAACTCCGTATCCATTTCTCCTCGAAACATTTCTCCGACTCATTCACAAACTTCCCCTCCTCAATATCATCGCACTCTTTTCCATCCTTCGACTCCTATCAACGTTGTTCCCTGTACCATCGTCTATGATCCATCATTTTTATCAATACCATCATCTTGATTAGTTAGGAAAGGATCTCCGGGGCAGTCTTCCTGCTTCTCTGAATAGGATCTCATTACTACGCAATTTCGCCATCATGTTCTACAGTCACGAGAGTGAGAAAGCTATTGGTTCACACTCGGTTCGAAAAGTCAAGTTACTGACTGCATTATCTAGTTCTCACTAATCACCAGTATGGTGTGGCAACCGTCTGGTAAGACCATGCTCCTGCCAAAGAGCTTCCAAGAGTCTTGACTTAAGACCACGCTCACACCTCTCTAGGTTGGTGTCAACCATCGGCCTGCGCTCTAGCACAAGAAAGATCACTCGGAAGGCCATTCAGGAAGTCAATGTGAAGAAGGCATGCGAAACCATCCTTCAGCCAGATGCCCCCATGGCCCTGCGGCTTCAGGGCAGACTACTTTATGGGCTATCTCGGGTCTATTCTCAACAATGCCATTATGTCCTGACCGATGCAGAAAAGGTTCAGGCCCATATGATGGCATTCTGGACCTCATTGAGGAACTGTGATGATTCCCTTGACCCGGAAGCAGGCAAATCCAAGTGAGTTCTGGAATTGAACCTTATATTCGCCTGATGGTGGCTAACCTGTTTATAGGCGTAAGGAACTCATCCTTGAAGATGATCCGAACTTTGACCTAAACATCAACCTTCCCGCACTCGATTTTGACGAGGATGGGAATCCTGTTGCGCTACAATTAAGTCAAACCTCAAGAAAGACCTCTTCACAACTCTCTCCTCTCCAGTCAAACGACTCGATCCGGAGTTTTCACCGCTCTCCGATCAGTGGTTTCAACCTTTCGCAGTCTATCTCACCCGGATTAAGCGGTAATTCTCTTCTGCCAGACCCTTTAGATCAAGACTCTATGACTCCGAATAAAAGTAACGACGGTCTGCTACCATTTGACGGCGAGGAACGCCACTTGCATGCAGTCGAAGATGTTGGCATCATTATTGATGCAGATGGTAATGCGATGGAGATGGAACCTCCAGAAGTACTTCATCAGTCAAGCCTGGAAGCGCAGGAAGAAGGCGTTTTCTTGAATCAGCCAGAGGAAAACCTCCTCTTCGATCAGCAAGGCGATGCTCTCATAGGTAGAAGTGATGTACTTGTGATGCACTCACATCCAGTGCGATTAGAGCGGCCTCTGGAGCAAGAGAGGCAGGAGCCCGAGCAGGTCAGACAGGAAGTGGCGGTGGAAGGGGTCAATTCAAGTCAGCCTCCTGTGCGCAGTCAACGCCGACGGCGCCGTCCTATGTTGACTCCGGACGATCAAACTAAAATTACTCGACAAGAGCTCAAGTCATGGAGCGCCGACTACCTCACCAACGCTGAACGCGCGATTCGTCCACGCAATGCTGTTACTCCTGCCGAGGCCCGCAGGAACGCCTTTAACCTGATCTTCGGTCGCGGCATTGGTGGCGTCGGTTTTCCTACAGGAGTGCCAGGTCTTATCCACCCGTTAGCGGACCAATTTGCAGGTCTGGGTCTGCAAGTATCTCTTCTTGGGGTCGCTATCATACCTAACAATGCAGTCCGCGGCCGTCGTCGCACAGCCCTTGAGGCCCTTGAGCTCGAGGAAGATGAACATGGACGTCGTGTTCGTCCCCGTCTCAGTGCTGAGAGCAACAGTGACGCAGATCAGGCCACACAGCAACTCCCGCGACACGATGAAGATGCCGCTGGCCTGCTCGTGAATGATGATGAATTCCCTCCGATTGAACTCGGCAGACGTGCGGGCTCAGTTTTGGGCAGCGACAATAACCCACCTTCCGACCTCCCCTGGAACCGCCCTTCGTCTCAAGTCCCCAGCTCATCCATCAAGGCAGGCAGCAGGGCTGGCAGTCGTCAGGTTAGCGCTAGCCCTTTGCATCACCGCGGCGCCATGGTCGTCCCGGGCCCAGATATAGAGCGTTACAGCGATCAGGCTGTCTTCGGCACTGGCGACTTCGCCCCGGTTCTTCATTCTGGAGCTCCTGGAATCTCTTCTTCTCCACCGCGCCTTGCCTTCGAGCAGGACTTCTTCCATCATTACCATGAACATGGCGAAGTAAGCGGCGCAGCCTCACAGGTGCTCTATTCCGCTCTCGACAGCGACGGACGCAAGTTCCTTGAGTATCTTGTCTCCCTTGCCCGTGAGTGGGGTGTTCGCGTCGCCGGTGATGAGCTTGTTATTGGAGCTGGCAGGAAGCACAGATGTAAATGGATCACGTTCGATGAGCTTTTCCCTGACGAGGCTAGCCGAACCTGTACTGCCGCAGCCCAGGCCTTCCATCACGTGCTCACACTAGCGACCAAGAACCTCATTTGTGTTGCCCAGGAAGGCCAAGGAGGACAAGTGCCGTTCGGGACGATCCGAATCGGCGTAGAGGTCCCTCTTGATGTGCATCCCGCAGGTGCCCACGATGGGCATGCGTAGAAGGGAAGAGGATATGGAAGTCGAAGGCGACCATCAAATGAGATTCGTCTTTCACTCCATCGGACTTCATACTATACAAAGATGACGTTCGATCAAGCCATTACTACGCCGACAGGGGAGAGATCTCTGATGGTGATGATTAGGTCGATGGAAGCCCGGCGTTTACAGTTCGCTCTGCACAAACAAGCGGAGGGAGTATTGCTGACGTTGCAATGGGAAACATGGACGATCTGATTTAACGGAAATGATATTGGCATGGTTCATAGTCTTTGCTTCTTATTTCACTCAGATTTGACTCGATTTCGAGATAATTCTCTCGATAATCTCGAGTTGGTAATGATAATAGGTAAGGGCAGACGTGTTGAAACAGGAACATATTATTCTGGAATCAATTATAGTAATTGCCAGCCTATGGAAAAAAAAGCGTAGTGGATAGAGACGTTTGCATTAACATTAGCACCTGGAAGAGAATCCGGATGTGATGTCCAGCATCCATGGCTCGCTCATTGGCGCAAGTCTGAACGAGTGACTTAATAGTCAAATACGTGTTGCAACAGCGATTAGAAGCCCCATCTTACCATGACATTATTCGTTGGCTTCATCTTCATCCGCTTCCCCTTCTCTATCAGGGAAGTTCATGTACTCTGACTCCACTGCTCCCTCGCCCATGACGTGCTTCCAAGCTTCTTTCACGGGATCTAGAGTAGAGTCGTCAAAAGCGAGAGACAAAGGGGTGCCGGATAGAGTTATCACACAGTTCTCAGCGCACAAATCTGCGGAGCCGCCTGACTGTTCATATTGCAGTCGTAGTAAGATGTGGGAAGTTTGAGCCTCTTCAGTGCTAAGGAATGCATCCAAAGCCTTCTGCAAAATCTCATTTGAATCGGGTGTTGAAAGGGTAGTAAGGTAGAGGACACCTGAGACTGAGTTAGCGTCCATGTCCTAACGACGAGGAATTGGAGAAAACCAATGGTACGATATATTGAGTACTCAGAATGTCAGAGGTAGGTGACGTCAAAGCCGTAGCTCAGACAATGTAGATAAGGTGTATTCATATGTGATTCATCATAGTACTCAGGGTAAAGTATCCAATAAACGAGCTTGGCACTTACTTTGATCATTGGGGCATTCCCCCGTCTCGCCGGAATGAGCGGACAGATATACCGGGTATTGATATGTAGCTCCGGCCGGAGTCGTGAGAGAACCTGTGGGGAAAGCGACAACTGCAACAGCAGGTCGGGGAGCACCTTCAACGGTTGGCTGAAAGAAAGATGTCAAAGGAGAATCCACCACGGCAACCAGCCTACTGATGGAAAGTCCAAAGCCACTACTGTCGTTAGCACGGACAAGCAATCGGGTCCTCACGGTGTCACCACTGCTAAGACTAAGCCGAAGAAGCTTGTCTTCCTGGACCGTCTCGATCTCCTTGATGCTGGAACCGAGCATGTAAACCGCACCACCAACAGCTCCAGCGCGGCATGAGACCTGTGCAATCTCTGACAAACCACCCCACTTGGGGTATATAGCAGCAAAACCTGGCCCATAGACACCCATGGACGAAAGATGACGACGTATGGTAGCCAGCCCGTCTTTGGTGCTGATATTTCCGTCCAGCGAGAGGGTGAGGGTGAGGACATAGGTCTGTAGCTCGGCGTCCATCTTGAACACCTCTCCTAAGAACTCAGTCAAGGGCGCATCGGCATGCGACCGCCATTGCTCCAGCTGGGGCGATTCTTCGTAATCCAGGACAAACTTCAGAAACTTCATCAACATGCGCTTGGCCTTTGTCGACACTGCCGTCGACGAAAAGATGTCCTCGCGTGTGGATGGAATGCGAGTGAGGGTAGGCCGAAAACAAGGATCCTGGGCAGGCTTGAAGATGAAAAACGATCCAACGGCAAGGAACTCAACCTGGCGATACGCCTGGGATGAGACCAGCTGGGAAAGCAGTGCCGATCGTGAATGGATAAAAGTGGGTGCAAGTGCCAGAGAATAAGCTCGAGATGGGCCCAAGCCAGTTGTACCCTCGGATTTCACGAGCGTGGCGGACTTGAAGAAGCCATTAGAGCCACCGGTGAGCCCCTTGACCCATGACTCGGCATCCTGCAGGCTAAAAGCAGCTTCGGAACCACCATAAAAGTTGTTGGGGTCAATATGAAGAATCTTCTTTTTGGATCTTGACAAGGCTCTTCAGGGGGCAAGGCTAAGTCAGTCAGACGAGAACTCGAGGACGTCGCGTCGAGAGCAGGCAGGACTTACAAGGCAAGCAGCGACTGCTGCAGACCAGTGCCGCAAATGACGACATCCCAAAGGGTGTCGCTCAGAGACTCCATTTCTACATGGACGGGTGCGCCACCACAGGCACACTTGTCTGTGCAGTCGAGCGTCAAGTGGTGGAAGTTGAAGACGGGAGATGGTGATGACCACGAAAATTTGAAGCAGGAAAGGATGGAGTGAATTGGGGTCGAAGCGGAGTCGCAACAAATCTGCCTGCTACAGGACGGCGTTCGGCGAAATTTGATCCGAGAAGAGCACGGGCCACCACCTGCCGACCCCCCAAAAATCTGAAACTGGCACCATGGAATCGTGCTGTCCTTTTTCCCATCAACAACCGCTCAACAACCCTCGCGGTGGCAGGTATCCCACACCACTGCGGACTGGTTCGAGTACCTTTCATTAGGGACTTGCGATTGAGTGGCAGATTAAATCTGTCTCCCTGTATCTACTGCTCTGGAAGAATTTGCCTGTAAGAGCGGTTCGTGAGGTTGACACAGTTCATCAAGATATATATATGCAATACTGCTCGACCTTGTTTCAAGGGCAAGGGAACCAGAAGTGAACACCCATTATGGCTTGACCTGAGAAGTATAATGTTAATTGCTATCTATTGACTTCGTCTGTTCAAATTTACAGAACGATCGTCCCTCTGAACCTGAAGAGCTGATTTGCACACATCAGAGGTCTTACGCCTTGTCTCGATGCATGCTATGACCAAGGCAGAGCTTTCTGAATCAGACTAGTCTCCTTTATCTCTCTCCGGCCCACAGATTCATTGAGTACCTGTATTTGGACGCTGCTTCAATGTGCTTCTGTAACTGAATGTCTGTGCCAGGTGCCCTTGGGTGGATAAAGGTGACGGGACACCCATATGTAGAAGCACTTGGCCCAGATAGCCGCTCGTAGTATTATTGGGTATCATATCATGGCGTTTGCCTTTTCTTCCAATCTTTTCACTTCACTTCATCACCTCCTTGACCTCCTTCCACCTGTCTTCAGCCACCAAAGCAAAGCCGCGGATGAGCTCCCTCCCAAATACGGTGCCGCCCTGTTTTTCGATGGCCCTTATTTTCGTCTCGCCATCACTGCAGTCCACAACCATTGTAATCACCTCCTTGCATAAGCTCTCCTCCAAACGGTCAGGGTCCAAAAGGATCCAGTGACGGTTTTTCTCACCAACCGCGACTTCGCCGTGCTCCTTCTCCAAGAAGACCGCCGCACTGCAGGCAATGGGCAAACCCTTGATCGTAAGCTTCATCGTTTCAGTCTTCGAGCAGACAACCATTTCCCTATCGGGGTCCCACCGCGCAACCGGCAGCTTGGTGTCACGGAGTGCGGCAACCACTGCCGCCCATGCCACGTCAAAAGGGTTCCCATCAAAGGACAAGAACACCAAGTCAATATACAGAACCCAGTACGCCACCACTCTGTCCTGTTCCTCTCCACTTTCTTCTTGACATTCCTCTTCCATTTTCACGTCTTCACCTTCTTTGCTTCTGTTTGTTGCAACTGGACGATACCAGATCCTTAGTTCCTCTGCGCTCACCAGCCTCGTTGAATGCAGCAGTGAGTACACCCGTGTGGATAGTGTCTGCGCTAGCGCTGTAGGGGGAACACCTGGGAGGAACTGAGGAGCTGAACCTGTTGCGAGCTCGATGTTCGGTACTAACAAATCATATTCCTTCAGTTCCCCTCTTCCGACGGTAGCACCAATTCCACTGCCATTTACATCCGGCTGTCGAAACAAAGGAATTCGCTCGACAGGCAGCACCTCACCGCGGACACCACAGAGTACAGTCGTGTCTCCAGCACGGACCAGGGCACTGCCATGAGCATGAGAGAGGGAGCCCAAGTTAACTCGAAAAGGTCTGGCTTCGTTGGGGCGGCGTCCATTGGTTCTCTGAGGAGTGCTGCTGCTGTCTGAGGGATCCGGGCAGAGAGTCCGCAAAAGGTAAGGGTGCGGAGAGAGTTTGGCGAAGATGCCTCGAGGAAAGGTAAGGGAATGAGGGGCTGATGCGGCATCGGTCGCCATTTTCGATAGGAAATAGCTGTATTACCGTTTACTGCTTCGAAGACATATGATGTGGCAGATTGCTTTGCAGCGTTATCAGGGTAGAGTGTTTCTTGTTGCCACAGAAAACAGGAAACAAATCGGTAGTTTTGTGGTTCTGGGACTTATTGGTGGTTGGTTGGGAATTTTCGTTGCCTCACACACAGCCTTGCAGAGTCTGATGGGTCTCCTTGTATGCACAACCCATAAACCAATCAAAGAACTGAAACCCCTGCGGGTTGCCGGTCAAGCGGGGCAGCGTGGCCCCAGCCTCCTGTGGTGGGCGGCTTTTCGCCAGGCAATATGGGTAGATAATGACGTTGAGCCAACTTCGCAGCTGTTGTGTGCTAAAGCACAGTATCTTCCACTTTTATTTATGACAGCTATCGAAATACACATAATGACTCAGGTATCACGATACTGTCTCGAATTTTTTTTCGTCAACTTCTTCACCAGCCTACCCATGATTCTCTCGGCGCTCCTCTCTCTTAGTCACATCCTCTTCCAAAAGCCATCCATGACAGCGGCAACCTGAGCTCCATTGCTCATTACAAGCTCGTGACCACAGTTCAAGATGACCGCATCAAACCCGTCCTCACCCAGTACCGCAGTAGCATCATGCAGTACTTCTTCCTTAACAATGACCGGGTCATCCGCGCCCAACACAAACAGGATCTTGCCGGTCCTCAAGCCAGGCAACTCCTGTTCTTCCTCCATCCCAACGTCCTCCCATTTACTACCCTCCAGTACAGCAACAGCCCTTTGTTTCTTCTCCCTCCTCTCCGCCAGCAGTCGTCCCAGCTCACACCAATCATTGGTCTGCTCGTAAATTGGGGCGTAGCGGATGCTGCTGATAAATGCGGGGATGAAACCTTCATGATGCCGCAGCTGCCACCGCATGACCGATGAAACGGTATATCCAGGCCTGCTTGCCAGTAACACAGAATCGTCCCATCCATGGCCGCCGTTCACGTCGCTGTTCTTGTGCTTCTCATTTTTCTTCTTGCTGTCCTGCCTTGTTCGAATGATCTCAGCTGCCATCCTCGTCTCGTTCATCAGAGCACCTCCTTCCTCTGGATGCTTTTCTTTCCCATTCCCCGAGTCCTTTGGTGTCAGTCGCAGCCGAACCAACCAGCGCACAAAGGCTTCCGGCAACCATCCTGCCGAATACAGTATCCTGCTGCTCCAGCTGACATGATCCTTCCTGATCAGCCCTCCACCAGCCACGACCACCAAGCTCTTAACCATTCTCGGATACCATCTTGCAAACGCCGCCCCAACTCCTCCTCCCAATGAATACCCGACTAAGTGGAACCCATCATTCCCCGTCCACGGAAGGGGACTTGATGCGAGCACCAACAAGATTTGTGTCATGTACAACCGGACATCAAACTCTGTTCCCCCTAGGCCCAGCCCTGGCACCGGTGCGTCTGACCATCCTCGGCCAAACCAGTCAAACAGCATCACGCGGTACCCTCGACGAACGAGTTCCTCGGCCACGGAGCCCAGCGCCAGGCAGGGCGTGCTTATACCATGTAGGAGGAGAACCTTCTCCCCATCAACAGGACCCCACTCGAATACATGAATCGTGCCATAAGGTGTTGGCACGTCGCGTGCGCCAGGGAGCACGTCGGGTGGGTAGGGGAGGGTGGCGACCTCAGTGGGAGTTAAAGAGGGGAGCTGAGTTAAGCGCGGCGAGGGGATGACGTTTGGGGGAAGGTTGTATTTACGGTCTGGATCTGGATTGCTTTGGAGTAGGTTCCGCGTTGTCCGGACGAGGATTGCAAGGCCTGCGGCTACTGCTAGGCTAAGGGCAATGGAGGAACCCTCAGGGGCAGAACCCGAATTCCGGACCCGGAAGGGCAAGGAGGCCCAAGTCGACATGACGGTCGACGGAAAACAATGGAAGATAAGCAAGATGTTAAATCGGAGCTTCTGACTTGCTAGGTATACTTGTCAGAGGGGCCCTTCCCTGACCAGCAAAGCGCCTCGCTCTCTGCGCTGGTTTCCTTGTCTCGATCAACGGCGTCTCCGGCAAAACAAACGGCAGCCGGGCTTAAAATACCCAAAGCAGGCACCTCGGCCCGGCATGCTGCATGTGGGGAGCGGACCCGCCTTGGCAGTTCTTGGCTACCGGACCATCGGGCTTCCACCGCCAGAGCCGGTTAATCTTGTAGCAGTTTTTGTTGCCGTTTATGACCAATAAGCCATTAAGCCATTAACACATATGACCACACCGAAACTTAAAGGACAGTAAATGCCTCTTGCTCATGTGTGTTCAAGCTGCCATCCCCAATAGGTGCAGATGCTGTGGCAGGGTTAAATGTTCATGTAGCCTGTAAGTGGTCCGCAAAGGTCAGGCGTTTGAGGACTCGACATAGTAGCAAACGCCATCTCAGGTCATTTGGCCCTTCGATACAACACCTTCAGCCGTTCGATCTGCCGACGGACGAGACTCTTCTCTTTTTCGCCGTCATCAGTGTCCGAAAGCGCAAGCGAACAGGCTGGCTTGCAGCTGCTATTCATGTCCTTAACAATCTTCCGTGGAGGAGGACGTTCTCCAGACCATGAGGAGCGGCTCTCTACGGCACCAAGCCACGGCCTGGAGTGTGACTCTCGGGCAGACAACAAGGTCCCGTTTCGTCCGCCAAAACCGGGCTGCTGCTGAATCGAGACATTCGGATCTAAAAGCGATGAGTACTGTAGGTGGTGATCGTCAAGGTCAATACGGGGGGCGCTGTTTCGACTTCGGAAAAGCTTCGCCATGATGGAAATGTGTTGGAGAGCTACACAACAGAAGCCATTAAGAGAAGACTGGTGAAACTGCCAGCCACCTAGGCGGGGACAGGAGCTCGTCTTCCCAGCCCCGAGAGATCCGGAGGCTGAAAAGCTAAGATCCAAGGGTTAGGGTTAACAGCAGCCAAAAAAAGCATGGAACCGGAACCTGGCAGGTCAGCACCCGTTTTCGTCCGCATCTTTGTTTCTCTGGTTCCTGGGTCGGACTGTTTGTAAATATGCCCCAGTTTGCAAACGAAATAGACATTAAGTCATCTGTTCGTGTCAAACTGGGTTGAAAGCCAAGTATATCAGGGACACAAGCACCTCCGCCTATGGCGAACGAGAGGGACCGATGGCACAACGGTTGAAGAAAGACTATTGGACCTTGAAACAGAAATCTGGGGAGATTAAGAGCATGCGTGTAGAAGCTGTAAGATAGGCCGTAATGCGGGAAGACGCTGTGCTAGCTGTATTTACAACCCCGCGGCACCGTTCATAACACTGCTCTGTCATCAGCAATCGTCCATTCCCTCCCCTCTTTGTCTCGCACCAATCCTCATGCTCCTTCCGTCTTGACAAGCTTGGCAACGGTCTCCTCGATCTGCTTGTCTGTGAGTCCTGTGCAACCGTTAGCCCTAGCCCCGACTCTCTTCCTTTGTGCCAACATCTGCTATCATCAAACCTTACCTTCTAATGACTCCATCTTCTCCCGGCCGAACTCTGCTATGGTATTAGCATATCGAGCTTCGACAACGTCTGCTGACAGGGTTGTTACGCACCATATCTGGCATAAACCCTGGGGATGGTGCCCTGGGCCTCCCGCAACAAGATAGGTATCGTAGGGTTGTGCTTCTTCATAATCGGATAGGCGCGGTTAAGGAATGACCTATGTAGTGTGGTGTCAGCAAGGAATTGAGCAAGAAGTAGCTCGTAGAGCAACAACACACCTCGCCTCAGCACTATGCTGAGAAGTTTGGCAGAAGAGGAACCGGAGCTCCTTCACGCCTTTGGCAAAAGCATATCGGCCGGACATTCTGAGCTGCTGGTGGTCCCCACGTCGCCTAGCGTGCTGGAGGGAATTGGTGGCTCAATGGTCGTTGTGTCGTCGTCGCCGTCGCCGTTGTCCCACTGTAACCCGAAGCGACGGACCGTCTCGGAGCGCGGCCTTTCTTGAGAATTGTGGCTGATGCTGGAATGAAGCGGCGGTGCAATGAGGCTTGAGCCTACAACAACCGGACCAAGACGGTGGAAAAGTTGCAGACAAGATGGATAAAGGCATGTCGATGTACATATGATTTAATCCATATTTTATGCATGTATCCGCAGTTTACTGTAGTCACAAGGCCGCCAAGCGCACAGACCACATGTCAAATCGGGCTAACACCCCGGACTTCCCAACAGGGACCCACCCCACGGGTATCTCGCTGTTGACAGGCTGGGCTGCACCGTGACGACGTGCAGCTTGCTTGCTTCCATCATCGGCGACTCTGAAAGTATCCATCCGAGTTCAGGACTTGCAGAGTTTACCCCCGCGTTTGACAAAGCCCATCAAAAAGGTGCACGGCCAGCACTCCTCTCCACTCATTGTAGGTTTGCTTCATCGCAACAGTTGTGTGGTGCTCTGGCTAACAGTCCATCCGCAGCCTTCATTATTTCTCTGCTTATCCGTCCCCAAAATTTCCACAAGGGCGGGCATTCTTCATCCGACGACCGGAGCCTGTTTCGTAACCCACGACGCCCCGATCTGCTATCTCCAGCTGTCGCGCTCGACAAATTACACTGATTCACCCTACCGAATTCCAACGACATCTAGTCATAAGCGCCTGCCAAAAAAATATAATGTCGCCGTCAAGCAACTTCTTCCGTATCGCCCGCCCAGCATTCCGCGCCCGCCACTTCTTCCGGCCTAAGTACAATGGTGCCCGTTTTCAAAGTACCGCCGCCAACCCGGAGGAGCCCTGGCTCAAGCGCATGTGGAACAGTCCCGTAGGCCTGAAGACTGTGCACTTCTGGTGCGTACTGCTGCGCTCATAACCTACAACCGTTCTTTTGGCGACTGACCTTTATGTCTTGCTTAGGGCTCCTATCATGAAATGGGCGCTTGTTCTGGCTGGTGTGTCTGATTTCGCGCGTCCGGCCGAAAAGCTGTCCTTCACTCAAAATGTGGCTCTTACTGCTACCGGCTTGATCTGGACTCGTTGGTGCCTGATCATTAAGCCCAGGAACATCTTGTAAGTCCAGTCAGCCCGAAACCTCGCGGTCGTGTGCAGGGTTTTCTGATATTGTCTCTGAAGGCTCGCCACTGTCAACTTCTTCCTTGGATGTGTCGGTGTTGTTCAGGTCACCCGCATCGGCTTGTATCAATACTCGCTCAAGCAGAAAGAAAAGGAGGCACAGAAATCCGAGTAAATGTCATGTCTTTACCTAGGTATTGACGTTCTTGGGAAGAAAGGGGTTGGGACCTATTTGATATAACTGGGTGATGCTGAAAGCAAAGGGAAAATGATAGGGACGAAGATGACTAAGAGTGACTCTAGAACCTGTACCTATTCAGACCTTCCTTGCTGCTCTCGGAAAAAGAGCTTCTGTCTTACAAGCAGGGGGCAAAAAGGCATGACAAGCTGACTTGAATTAGAGCGGAGCTAATTCAAACTTAAACGGGGTGGTGGGGGGGGTATATGGAGAGAGGGTATCCTGTGCAGAAGTCTTTTTATTTGGTTGGTCAGTTATTTACCGAACTACTAGTGCGTCTTCTATTAGTTATGGTATTTCTTTGCAAGATGGATGTAAGCAACGTTGGTAGGAAGGGAGATTTATAGAGAAGGGTCCAAGAGGACAGAGATCCTTGTAAGATTGTGAGGAATGCATGGATTGTTACACGTGGATGGAGTCATACATCTCGGCGACACTCTCCATCTGGCTCACTTGAATAATTGTTTTTACCGCCTGTTCTTGCACATATCTATTTTATGATCTATGCTACATATTGAGCGTGACGAGCCACGTCTAAAAGGTATCATAAACAGTAGACGGGGAGGAAAAGAAAACTGAAGAGCTTAGGAATTGTGTACAACCGAACCAGACGCCTTCCCAGCCCCAGCCACCTAAACGCCAGCACGATTGTTGAGGCGACAGGAATCAGAGAAATACAAAAATATACGAAGAGGAAAAGTAAAATCAAAACCGCTGCGTGACCGCTCGTCAAAACAACTAGCCTTAATATCAGGGATATCATCCAACGCCCGCCAAAGCACAACGTGAATCAAGGGAAGACTAGCAGAAAAAGCAACACCAACCTTCATACCTTGTGCACCGCGCTCTTTAGTTTGTTGGCCCATTCGATCCCCCATTCAATGCAGACCCAGAAGCCCCTGATGTAACTGCAGCTGTCGCTGGACCAGTCTCTCTCGTCCTGGCCCTAGCAGCCCTAAAGGCTTCAAGGGCATCCTTGCTCGCTGCTGCTTCGAAACTGCCTCTCCTTCCCCAGTTCTCGGGCTGCCGCTTTAGGAACGCACCGACAGCCCCCAAGTACCCTTCATGACGCAGGAAGTACGCCTGTTTTGCACCCTTCGACCAAAACTTGATGGCGTAGCTAAGGGTGTTCATCGTCTGGGGATGTCCGCGGATGAAGGAGCCGCCGAAGTAAATGTGGTTGAGGTTGTGGATCTGGGACTGGAGGAACGCGATCTGACCGATGTTGTTAGAGATCGCATAGAGGAGGGCCACCGAAATATCGGCAGCAGAGTAAGGTCGGCTGCGGTCAGGCTGATGATGCTGGGAATCTAGAAGTTGTTCGTTATCAGACTTCTCGAAATGAGGATGGTGCAGGTCTCTGTGGCGCAGGCCGCCACTATCTTCGGCCTCACGCTCCGCCAGACGCTTCATCCTAGCGATCTTACCAAAGGAGCTTGCAATGGTCGTGCTCTTAAGGCCAATCTTGCTGTAGTCGGTGCCGTAGATGTCGCCAACGAGCATGTCTACTTTGGAATTGTCTCCTTTGGAAGCAAGCTCGAGCATTTCATCAAAAGTACGCGCTCCAGTCAGCAGGCTGAGCAGGCCCCAGAGCGTGCCGCCGCCCAAGGAGGTGCCGCCCACACGCTGATACTCGCGCGGGCCTGAAACCTTGAGGAATGACACTCCGGAGCCGATATTGACAAGCAAGTATGGGTAGGGATTCTCGGACGGCTCGACAAAATGCATCGGGTTGGCCTCAGAGTAGGTAAAGACCTCCCGAGGGATCTCGGTAATGAAGAAATCAAGGCCTTAACAGTGATGCAGTCAGCATATGGCAGTTTCGCAGCGCAATTTTCACTATGCATTCGCCTTACCAATAATAAGGCACTCCATTTCATCTTCCCTGATCACGTCGACACCCAGTACGTCGCGGATCTTGTCATAGTACTTGTATGCGCCGCCGCCTGTGGCCATGACACATAGGTCGCTGCCAGGAGGGCTAGCCCTGCCGTTGGAGCCGCCACCATTCAATCTCTGGTGCTTGCGCTTGAGGTTGCGCATAAATTCGATGCATTCGTCGATGCGATCGGTCTCGAAGCTGATGAAGTTGAGCCGGCCACCGGGCTCGGCCGAGTGCGGTTCGCGGGAGAAGTAGACAAGCTTGGCAAGGGTGCCACCGATCTGTCATAGGCCGACCGAACAGACCCGTTAGCCAGGGGACGGCAAAAATGCGGGATGACATCATCGTGCTGGGAGTGAGAGGGAAATCGGCGAAGTGTGGGAAGAGAAAGGATAATATACGCACATCAACAGCGATATGGCTGACAACGGCGGTATGATTCGGCAGTCGGATGTCTTTTGTCTGATGACCAGGCGACCCACTACGGGAGCCGGTCGGCGTTGTGGGGGTGCCGGCATCCTGGTCGACGATGAAGGCGCCCTTGACGTTGATGCGGACGGACCCTGGGTGGCTCAGCGTCTCATCGATCTCGGCCGTGTCTGTGGCCGTTCGTGGACGACCGTTCGCAGTCGACGTAGTGAAGGGCGTTGTGCGCAGTGAGGTCACGCCATTGGTCTGGCGACTCTGTTGCTTCTGCTGGTTCTGTCCCTGAGGATGTTCTTGGTCTTGTTGCTGCCGATGTTCTGGCTGGTCCTGCTTCTTCAGAACCCGGGCATCAGCCTGGGATGGGACCTCGGTTGATCCTGGGGCGTTTGCTTGGTAGATATCGTCTGACATGGTGTGCTTTCCGCTGTTGGAAATTCAGGGAGGTTTCTTAGGGAAGAAGTCCATTGCGGGTTTTGGGGTCGAAGCGGCCGCGTGCTGTCGAGGCTTATAAAACCTGGGATGCTCAGATTTACATTGTAGAACTCATCCCGGTGTGTCGCGGGCGCTGGCCTCCATGTCGGTTCAAGGAGCCCCATGGCCTTATCGATAATGCGCCATCCCCACAGGAAGTTCGCCCGAGGCTCTCCAGGGCCGAAACAGGCAAGTGTATCGAGTATTTTCTTCGCCGCTGCTACTTACACCGAACACCGAAACACCAGCCTGAGCGGCAAGAACAAGTCTAAATCACAACGGAGAGCTCCAATGGGCTATATGATCGCATGTTATCTCGTTGCATGCTTGGGCAGCCAAAATTCTAATGGCAACTTCGCATTTTTCATGAAAAGTTTGCAAGTGCAGCACTCGCAGTCGTCTGCCGCTTTTACCGAGGGAAACTACAGCAGCCCGAGACCGGGCAAAAGACCGCCCGGCAAGGTTCTCCGTTCAACCTGCAGCTGAACTGGAAACGGCGAGCTCTTAACCCGAGGTGCAGCACGACCCCGAGCCTTGCCGGATACACACACCCGCCGCCGGTTGAAAGCCACCCTAACATCCCGTAGTGTTGTTATGGCCCTCCAAAGCCTAAAGGTGTGACAGACGCAAATGGACACGCCTGTATCTTCCACTTGCTCTGATTTGTATGGTTTGCGACCTTGACAAGGTTGGGAGCAGCTTGGAGGTTGAAATCACGAGAGACACTCCAGGGGCTGACTCGCTCTTAGACACTACCTCTTAGCCACTGCATCATGACATTCCGTGCTACCTGGGAACTTTACAGGACAGCACCGCCACGCTCCTTGGAACCCACTGTCACTCGGATAATGCTTAGAAGAAGCTCCCTTTTGGCATAGCAACAAAAACCGTTGTCAGCATACCCGCACTTAGCACTACAATTACAAGTTTCTGCACCACAAAATCATCCTGGATTTGCCGCAATGCTGTCTTCTCTCCCTTAATCCTTACCTCCTGTTCGAGTACCTTGTGCAAGGCATTGCATTGGCTGTGCTGCTCAATCCATAGTGACTCATTTCTCTGAGGAAGACTATTCTCGAGACTGACCTCAAAAGGAGCGGCCTGAGACCTAGGCCATTATGTGCTGACAAGTGCTGTGGCTATTACGGCCGTAGTCACTGTATTAACATCAGATCCTACAGGCTTGGGGATCGAAGATGGAGAGGGTAGTTCACAAAGTCATGGACGGCACAAGGCTCCATTTTCCTCAGTGACCTCCAATCTAAGCATAAAGGAGCAAGCCATGTTGGGCAAGTGACTCCATTTATGATATTGTCGAAGCTTAGTGCTTCCAGGGATTACTTTTGCCATAGAAGGAGGTTTCAATGGTCGCAGCAAACCCCTATGACAACTACAGTTCGCATTATGCTAGGAGTTGCGTTTTCATCTACGCCTTTGAACTTTTTTTTTTGAACGAGTGACAATCTCATGCCTTGAATGTTCCAAGTTGACACTGTGAGCAAAGACAGTTCCTGAAGGTGAGAAAACCCAATGCTTGTGAAAAGGTGTATACATGCACTGGGAACTTTCGGCAGAACCATCTCAACGGCTGCCTTTATGAGGAGACCCCTGGAAAATAGCGAACACAGGGACATGAGTGGTTATCCACAAAGTTAACTACTGTAAAGAGAGTCTAAATGTTTGACTGTCTTGAATTCTAGGAATCTGGCCTGAATGCACAGTATAGGACAAGGCGACAATGTTCCTGCGAGAGAAACCCTTTCATTTGCTCATTGTTGCAAGGTCCACTGGTCTGTTTCACTTTCGGAGTATTTAATGATATTAGTCCTAGGATAGTAAGGATAACAGGTCGAAGGCCCTATCCAGGCTTATCAGCACTGTAACTGTTGCGGCTTGAAGTGAGGATGTTTAGAGCGAATTAGCATGTACTTTAGTTGTACGGATTGAACTACCAGTGCTTCTCGCCGATGCTAACAGAGTCAACATCGACACCATCCTTGAACCAACGTTCCTCTTCGGTGATGCGCACGTCGTTCCCGCTCATTTGTCGTTTTCTCATCAATCCATTCTCAGCAAAAGTCCAATCCTCCAGCCCATATGTACGCCACCATTGACCAGACTCATCGTGCCATTCGTACCAAAATTGGACTGCAATCTGAAATGGTCGTCAGACAGTGTACTCAAACTCCGCAACTGCTCAACTTGGCCGAGGAGTGGAATAAAGTAAGAGCCAATTGGACAAACCTTGTTATCTGTCACGGCAAATAACTCTTTTCTTAGCCGATACTCTTGTTCCTTTGCCCATTTTTGTCGCAGAAACTGCACAATCTCCTCACGGCCCTGAAGGAACACATCGCGGTTTCGCCATATGGAGTCGGGGGTATAAGCATATTGAACTGCTTCCGGATTCCTTGAGAATAGGAAATAAGCATACACAAACTTAGAGGCTCTTAACAATGGCTATCACCTTCCTGTGATCTTACCTGGTGTTCCATGCTGCCTGGGCTGCTTTGACTTTTTGGTGCGCTTCTTCCCATGTGAAGGGAGGAAATGGGGGCTTCGACTCGGACATTGTTGCCATGGTGGTCGCCCAAGTGTCTGATACAATTAGACTTGGGAATGATTCTGACGATATATGCTATAGCCTTTATATGAGTAGTCGCATGGCAAAATTTCTAGGGCTTGGAAAGGAATTCTTTCAGCTGAGTCACAAAACCTGACCAGTCATCGAATTACGTGATGGTTAGCCTGCTTTTGCTGGTAGCCACCAAGGTTCACAATTACTCCTGACTCCACAACCATAATGGCAGCCTATAACACCAACACTAACCACTCGACACAGTATTTATGGGCTTGGTGAGTTTAAACCCGCACGTAACTTCACTCTTATGATGACTAAAGCGTGCTAGATATAACGATGAAGATTTCACAAGTGCTGATCTGTCATTTGCTCCAAATGGTGTCCGTACATGATGACATCAACGCCGTAATCTTTGACCCAAGTGACTGAGATGATTTTTTTAGTCTGCCACTTCTCGCTGTGCCTCCAGTCAGTGACTGCTTGACTGCCAGTCAAAGCTTCCATGTGATTGGAAGACACCCATGTGACACAAGGGCGGATAACATGTGGTAATATGAACTATCAAGGTTGCCAGGTGTGGTAGCTCAGATAACGGAGTGAACGACAGGGGAAATGATTGAGTGATTTTAGTTAGCAGCCATGGCTGTCTCTCAGGCATGATCATAAAACATTCATGTGAGTTGATGACCAAGATAGAAGATTGATTCATCACTTAACTCCGCGTATTCCTTAAGTCCGAAGTGCGTACAACTGTTCCCCAGCCTCTCATGAGTCATAACAAGAAGATGCCAGAGCTCTTCGGTTGCTCTTGGTTTCAAGTTGTCCCAGATTCAAGGAACTGGAAGGATGGTTGGAGATAGGATGCAGGTGCAAAGTACAGTAGGCTCACAGACAGCCCGTCAGTCAGGAGCAATCGATTATTGTCCACAATCAGTCAGCAACTGGCATTCTCCAGGCCGTGTCTGACGTCATAAGTTGTCCAGAGTACCCTGTCGCGGAATAATTACCTAACTGCACCACACCCGATGATATATGGCTGATTGGAAATCGCAACGGTGCACTGCTGTCCGATTGCCACAGCTTCCGAACTTCCCATCGGTCTTACCGCAATGGCTTCAACATTGACATCTAGATTTAAATATAAAAACAAATGGACTTTCAAAATGATGTGGTCGTTCTGTTCTGCAGTCTACAATCTATAGTGAACGACAAGCACGACATATGCCTGGAGCTCCTTGGTTAAGACCAACACCGAAACATTTATCCAAATTCTCGTTCAACGCCATGAAGTCCGAAACGCCGGGACACGTCGAGAAGGTCGCCATCGTTGGGGTAAGCAAATCTCCAACTGTTGCCACAGAAATCTTGCTTGCATCTAGTCTAACAATTTATTGATAGGCAACGGGCAATATTGGCTCGTCTTTCACACAAGCCTTGCTAAAGACCGGTAAACACACCGTTACAGCACTTGTACGTCCTGAGAGTAAGGGAAAAGTTCCTGAAGGCGTCAAGGTTGTCCGGTCCGACTTCAACAATGAGAGTTCGCTTGTAGAGGCCCTCAAAGGACAGGAAGTGCTCATCATCACACTTAGCACCATGGCACCCCTCGAAGTCCATGACAGGCTTGTTGTGGCGGCCAAGAAAGCGGGCGTCCGGTATGTGGTGCCCAACTTGTACGGCTACCCCATCGACAGGAGCAACTCTCAGAATGGAGAATCGAACGGCAACTCCTACGACCAAGTGTTCTTGGATCGGTACCCATACGTTCAGAAGTTCCTGGACAAGGTCACGGAGATCGAAAGCGATGGATTGCGGTGGTTTGTACTTGCAACTGGTTTTTGGTACGAGTGGAGTTTGGCGTTGGGAGAGCAGTGTTTTGGATTCAACATCAAGGACCGCAGAGTGACCTTCTTTGACGATGGCAAGCGCACGATCACGACAACCACGTGGGCCCAGTGCGGACGAGCCATGGCCGCGCTACTTAGCTTGCCTCAACAAGGGCCGTCTGCATCTCCATCGCTGGTGGACTTCTTGGGCACGCAGGTGCGTGTAGGAAGCTTCCGAGTGTCACAGCGCGATATGCTCGACAGTCTGAACCGTGTGTTGGGTACGACAGATGCCGACTGGGAGATCAAGTATGAGTCGTCGAAGAAGCGCGTGAAAGATGGCATTGAAGCATTGGAAAAGGGTAACAAGGTCGGGTTTGCCAAGGCTTTATACAGTAGCGTTTTCGACCCTTCGTACAAGCAAGGCGACTACGGCGCCGTTGAGCCTCTGGCAAATGACGCCCTGAGGTTGCCCAAGGAGGACCTTGATGAGGCGACTCGGAAAGTTGTGGCCATGATCGAGAGTGGTTGGAACCCTTGGTCTTAGGTGATAGGCCGCCCAATCGAATAGACGGCGTGCCTGTTGATAATTGGAAGGATTGGGTCATGGAGAAGATGCTGTGTGTTAGAATGGATAGAAAGTGTTCTGCTTATTGTTATGTTATGAATTGAAGAATGAACTCGTTGTCATCGGCACCTGATACCTGTACAGCAGCATCTTGGCTAATCGAGCTCCCCAATGGCGCAATACCATGCATCTCCAGTGCCATACCATCGATGTCAGGCGGTCCGGACAGTATGAACCCCCGCGCGCTGGGGTTTTCGGAGACCAAAAGTCTCGGCAGAGCAGAGCATCCGCAGCAACTGCTGCGGGTGGGAACGCCATGGCTGAGCATGATATGCGACAAGAACTTGAGCGGGAAGCGGCTGGAGGTTGAGGGTTGGGGGCCAGTGAAGCAGAGCTAGGGATCCTGATCAACCGGCTCCACCTAACTCGGTTTTGACGGCGACTTCCACTCATAAGAACCCCTCATTGACCCCACGATCAGTTAGAGAGGGGAAAACAGGAACAAGTGTCTACTTGAAGAAAAGCGTCAACACAGCCTGCGACTTGTCTTCCCCATTCGTTTTGCACTAAAGGAGCAGCGTTCTTTGATCGTTCATACAGTCCAGAATTCCATAACCTCAACCGCTCATCACAATGGCCCCTCTCCAACCCGGCGACTCGTTCCCCGCCAACGTTGTCTTCAGCTACATCCCGCCGACCGGCAGCCTGGACCTGACCGTGTGTGGCCGGCCGATCGAGTACAATGCCAGCGAGGGTGAGGCCTACACAGGGACTCATGAATACCTTAAATGAGGCGGACTCACAACTGACAAACCTTATGTAGCCCTGGCCAAGGGCACCTCAGTACTGGTCGCCGTTCCAGGCGCCTTCACTCCTACCTGCCAGGAGAAGCATGTGACGGGCTTCATTGCGAAGCTGGATCAGCTGCGGCAGGCCGGCGTAGACCGCGTGCTGTTCATTGCATCCAATGACGCCTTTGTCATGTCGGCATGGGGCAAGGCGAACGGTATCAAGGACGAGAGCATTGTGCGTCTTCTCTGTCCCGTTATTGCTGCGCTACTGGGTACCTGTTCCATAAGAATACTGACTTGCGCGTTGCAGCTCTTCCTCTCTGATTCCGATACTGCCTTCAGCAGCAGCATCGGCTGGGCCAATGCTGGCCGCACCGGCAGGTATGCTATCGTAGTCAAGGATGGTAAGGTCGTCTACGCCGCTGTCGACACGGTGCGCGGTAGCACTGAGAAGTCGGGCGTTGATGCTGTCCTGACCGTCCTTGGGAATCAGGGCAAGCTTTGAGAATCTCAGCGTTGGAGTGAACGGAGGGTAGGATAGATGGACAGAGAAGGAAACGCCAATCATCAATGAAGGGCCATTTCAGAGCATGTTCACTCATATCACACTGCCTAGGGGTCAGACATGGGAGCCAGCAGTGTGTTCCTCCAGACAATGCATAAGTCGCCATTCCCTACGCTACCCATGCATATGTCCACGCCCCGTGAGACGCAGGCTCAGTCGCAACGCGGCCACTTCCGAAATCCATGCCAACATGTTGCTGAGAGTGTAACCCTTTAAGAGAGTTGAGCAAAGGCGAAAAAAAACCCAGTACCGACCGTCCGACTCCAGAGTTTTTCCTTCCGGCCACAGTGCAAGGAACCTGACCGCAAGAGAACCGTGTCATATCTATTTATGCTCCTCTCGTCATGAAACCTGCGTCCCCCGTTACACACAACCCGCGACCCCCCGAGCGCCCCGGATCGGCAACCTGCCCCAAGAGGAGAAAATTGTTTAACGGCTCTTGGCGGCGACCTTGACCGGCGCGCCCTTGGCGCCCTGCTTGCTGGTGACGCGGCCCTGGGGCTGGCCCTTGGCAGCAGCGGCAGCATTCTTCGCCTTCTCGGCCTTCTTGGCCGCCTGAGCAGCAGCCTTCTTCTCCTTGCTCTCCTTGATAGCAGCCAGGCGAGCAGCGTTCCGGGCCTCAGGGCGCATCGAGCGGCGCTCCTTGATCACCTCCAGAGAAGCACCGACGATGGCACGCTGGGACTTGATCGTGCGGCGGGTGCGCTTCTTGGCAACCTCCTGTAGCGGACGTCAGCATTCCTGTCTTTGGGCAGTGATTTTTCAAGTCTGCCATGTGAAATCCCCGCTGATCATGTCATATTCCTCCTTTTCTTCACTACCCCTTCCTTCGAGAATTGAATGCTAGGCTCGGGTTGGCGCGGAAAGATCGTACCTCAGAGATACCCTTGCGGTGTTGCCTGCGGTACAGAACGGTCCAGGCGATGCGGCGAGGGTTCTTGCGCTGCAGGAAGAGGGACTCGGATTTGCCATTCTGGAACCGGAAGATCTTGCTGTCGCCACGGACGTACAGCTTGCCCTATAGTTTAAGAAAATTCGTTAGATCATTCTCTCGTGATATTTTAATTCGACATAGTTCCTCCGCGACGATTTGTTGACATCTTCCCACCCCGAACTTTCATAGACGTTTTCTGGACCTCGGCGCGCAGTTGTCGTGTCGCTGGAGCGATCCTCCTGCCGGTTCTTATCTCTTCGGGGTGGGAGATATCGCCGTTGTCGCCCTCGTGGGAAATGGGAAATCGTACCTTGCCAGGGTAAATCCGCTGGCCGGAGAAAGTATCCTCGTACGTTCTCATTGTGGCGGTTGGTTGTCGAACTTGTCGTTGTCGGGGTTGCCTTCTCTGAGGTTCGAGGTTCCGGGTCGATTTTCGCCAAATTCTTTGGTGCAGGTTGTGGGATAGGGCTGCTCTGTGATAGGTTGGGTGCACGGACCATACGCCCCACCTACCAACTGTGGCATTCAATTCTCGGGTTCCAGCTGTATTGGAAGACTTCGCAGCAACAACCCTAACCCTAGGTTGTTTTGCTTAGAGGCCCCCAAAAAGGGGGGAAAGGGGAGGCGGTTTCCACGTTGCCGAAGACTTAAGGATATTTTTGTCTTACGCTCAATTTTAAGAAAGGCCAAAGAAAGAACCATAATGGACTATGAATCAGACGCCATAGCTTTGGCAGTTTTGGATCAGTACAGGAAACTTCCAGCTAAGCGGAAGCCAACGGTTCGTGATAATGGGCTCCATGAATGGGTGCCATTGAGTGGCATAGTTGTGAAAGGTATTGTCTGCAATTATGGAATATCGGTAGACAGTATTCATATCAAAACTTCCTGCTGACATGCGTTTGAGGCTAGGCCAAGATTTTTTACAATGTGTTGCATTGGCGTACGTTGATCGCGCTCTTCCCGCTCTATCAGCCTACTTCAGGGTTCCTGTCTTAACACCATCAGAACTGGCATGAAATGTCTCCCTGCCAATAAGCTCAACCAAGCAAATGGTGTTGCCATCCACGACTGGCATGCTGAAGTCCTAGTGTTACGCGCATTCAACCGCTTTCTGCTGGACGAGTGCTTGCGACTGGCCCGGGACAGCACCGCTGAATCCGTTTTCCTCCAACGGCGCACTGTTGAAAAACGGCCCATCGATGATGGCATTTCTGTATGGGAAGGTCAGCCATTCTCCTGGCGGGAAGGCCTCACTTTGCATATGTACTGTTCTGAGGCCCCTTGTACGTCAGCAAACCCTTACAACTATGTTAATCTCACTGAGAAACCCACTGACGAATTCACAATAACCATGGAAAGGCGGCGATGCTAGCATGGAGTTGATAATGGCCGCCCAGGATGACCCAACTCCGTGGCAGATCCCTCCATCGGTAGCTCAATCATCAAGCTCATCACCCCATCCTCCCCCTTCGTCCACGCCCGACTCAACGAACTTAGCGACAGTACCAACGCTGCTTGGGCGCGGTTACTTCTCCCACCTGGGCGTCGTACGTCGCAAACCATCCCGGGCAGATGCTCCACCAACGGCATCCAAGTCATGTAGTGACAAATTGGCCCTGAAGCAGTGCACGTCGGTGTTGTCATCTTTGACGGCTTTGTTCGTTGCGCCCTCCCCAGGGCTATACCTATCTTCGGTGGTTATTCCGGCATCCCAGTACAATGAAGCTGGATGGAAAAGATGCTTCGAGACTCGGATGAATAGTGTTTCGAATGAAGATCTAAGAGACTGGTGGGCTCAAACTGGGGGATACGGGTTTTATGTCCTAAAGGCTGAAGTTACAGAAAAGGAGTTTGAGTTTTCGAGGCGAGGAATTGTGGAAACAGCAAGTGAGGAGAAACGCAAGGAAGTGAAGATGACTGCGAGCAACTTAGCCGTTGCCTGGACCTTGCAAGGAGGAGTGAACGAGGCCTTGGTTGGTGGAGTGCGTCAGGGACGAAAAGCATTTGATGCCAAGGGGGCGAGCTTGATGTCGAGAAGGAGGATGTGGGAGACTGCAACACAGATAGCAGCGGCTTTAGGGGACGGACAGCTAACCGCAGCTGTGTCCAAAAGGACGTATGACGAAGTTAAGCAGTGTAGACTGCTGGAAGGCAGGCAGCGGGTCAAGGCAAAGGTGAGGATGGAAGCATTAAAGGGGTGGGCGAGGAATACTGGCGATGGGGAGTTTAGTCTGTAGTTGGCTCCCACTCAAACCGAATAGCTCATTTTCCCTTGCCGCCGCGTCTTTCTCCTCCGCTTCCAAGTGTCGTTACATAAAAGCACGCACTTGGTTGAATACTTGAGCCTTGCCAAAAAAGTGTCACATATTTTCCAGTGAGCACTGGAATGTTTTTTTTTTTTTTTCATCACCAAGTCTTGTTCCTTCCTAACCCTCATGCCCCAGGCCTGCCCTTCGGACCCGATGCAATGAATTCCAGATACGCCGCCGTCCTTTAACAATAAATCAGATCAATCTCTGCTCCTCCCAAGCAGATGCGAACAAGGAACAGACTGGGCAAAAAAAAACTGCGGCAAGATTTTATTTTGGGGTAGATTCAGTTTACTCGGCCTTGGCCTCAGCAGACTTCTCCTCAGTGGCCTTCTCCTCAGCCTTCTCCTCGGTCTTGGCCTCGGTCTTGGCCTCGCCGCTCTCGAAGTTCTCGCCAGCAACAAGGTCAGGAATCTCATCATCATCAGCCTCCTTCTCGCTGTTCTTCTGCATGGCCTGGTAGCTCTCAGCCAGCTTGCGGAGCGAGGCCAGCGAGTCGGGACCGAGCTGGTTCAGGATGCCAGGGACGAGCTCCGTGAGCTCCTTCTCCTCACCGGCACCATAAATGGCGAAGGTGTTGGCCGGGACAGCAGCATGAACTGTGTAAGCAGGCAGGAGCCTTGTCAGCAACAACCCTGGCTGCTTCATCCAGACCCTTTCTTCCAACCGGGATACGCACCCTTGGGGGCCGAGAAGTGGATGACGTTGCCGTCGCTCTTGAACATGTTGACCTCCTCAATGGCCTGGATGGGCTGGACATTGAGCTTCTTGAGCGTCTGCTGAAGCTTCTTGTCATCGCCGCCCGACCGGGCCGGGGCGCGCTTGACCTTCCTCCGGGGGGTGCCCTTGCCACTGTACGTCGTGGGTGCAGAAAGTCAGAACTCTGGTCATGCTTTGCGAACTCTATCTATTGCTATCGCGCGATCAGCGCTCAGCGGGATTTATCACGTCTAGACATACCCTGTCGGCGGGCGCCGGTTAGCGTACTGGCCGATCTGGA
>Ga0065720_1003046_pt1 | contig 35663 bp, 35 predicted proteins | sample Thericmetagenome_FD_59107 | JGI IMG/M metagenome (GOLD analysis project Ga0065720, IMG submission 59107) | Thermophilic microbial communities from the Joint Bioenergy Institute, California, USA of rice/straw/compost enrichment - eDNA_2 v2... | ecosystem: Engineered > Solid waste > Grass >... | reverse complement strand
AAAGCCGCTCCACCCGCATGGACGTGCCGCGGACATAGTCGCGCAAAGCCAGCTCGCCGCCGGTGAACTCGATGCCCGCCACGTCGAATTCCAGTGGTTTGGCTTCTTCGGCCTGGAGCTGGCCCTTGGCGGCAGGGCCAGCGTCGTCGGTCGTCTCTCCCAGCAGGTCGTCGAAGTTGAACTTGCCGTTCTGGTAGCGCACCACGTTGGCCTTGAGGCCGGTCACCTTGATGTGGTCGACCACGATGCGGCCGGCCAGCAACGGCAGTACGGCGACCGACGCCCGCGCCGAATCGGCGGCGGCGAAGATCTGGGCGGAGCGGGGTTCGGAAAGCGAGAAATGCTCCATCTCCACGCCCAAGCTGGGGAAAAAGCTCAGCTTCAGCTTGCCATCGATGCGCAGCGTGCGATCGTAACGATTCTTGACCGCGTCGGCGATCGGTTGCTTGTAATGATTGGGGTCGACCCATAATGCCAAAGCCGTCACCCCGAGGGCCGCGATGGCGACCAGGATGGCCCCACTGATTGCGATGCGCTTGAACCACCGCATGTAACACGTCCCCCTCGATCCCAGGAAGCGGGTCTGTCTTCGCCCGGCTTCCCCCACTTTAGCCCAAGGCATTATCATAGCGGCACGACCTCTGCGCTCATGCACGGAAGGCGTCCCCCGGAATCCCTGCCATTGCGACGGAGCACCAGGCATGACGACGGAGACTTCCCCCATCGAACGCATCGCTTCCCGTACGGCGCATGTCGGCGGCGGCATCAGTGTCGACCGGGTCCTGCCCGTCAGGCAGCGCCGACGCATCGGCCCCTGGTGCTTCCTGGACCATGCCGGGCCTGCCCGCTTCGCTCCCGGCCAGGGGTTGCTGGTCGAAGCCCATCCGCACATCGGCCTGCAGACCTTCACCTGGCTCATCGAGGGCGAGGCCCTGCACCGCGACAGCCTGGGCAACGAACAAGTGCTGCGCCCGGGCCAAGTGAACCTGATGACAGCCGGCATCGGCATCAGCCACACCGAGGAATCCTTGCCGGACCAGCAGGTATTGCATGCGGCCCAGCTCTGGATCGCGCTTCCGCCCAACAAGCGGNACATGCCGCCTGCCTTCGACCATTACCCGGACCTGCCGCGATGGACGGAATCCGGCGTCGAGTCCACGTTGCTCGCGGGNACGTACGCGGAACGNAGCGCCCCTACCCGGGTGCACTCTGCCCTGGTCTGCNTGGACATGTACTGCGAGGCTGGGGNGTCGTTCCGTCTTGCGCTCGATCGTCGCTTCGAACACGGCCTGATGGTGCTCGAAGGCGCCGCGACGGTGAACGGGGAAGCCTTCGGCGTCAACGAACTCGCCTATGCTAGTGCCGGGCGCGCGGAACTCTCGCTGGCCGTCGCGGCGGGCACCCGGCTGCTGCTCATCGGCGGCGAACCGCCTACCGACGAGCTGACGATTTGGTGGAATTTCGTGGGCAGCAAAGAAGCGATCGCCCAGGCCCAGCGGGACTGGGAAGCGCGCAGCCCCCGCTTTGGCTCGGTCAAGGGATACGAAGAACGCCGCATCGCCCCGCCCCCCTTGCCCTGGTAGCTTTCCACCACTCGAAAAGCAGCCCATGCGGCCCTTGATTCCGGATGCTCCGGTGTTTAGCGTGTACGGCGCGCCGCCTCCGGGCCGGCGTCCGCAATCACTCGACCAGAAATACCGGAGACGTCCATGTCCTTTCCTGCTTCCAGGGTCGCGGCCCTCTTTGCCGCGACGGCATTGCTCTGCCAGCCCGCGCTCGCCGTCGACTACCCCACCCGCCCCGTCACCTTGGTCGTCGGTTACCTGCCAGGCGGCGCGATCGACCAATCGGCCCGACTGATCGCGAACGAACTGGCCAAACGCTGGAAACAGTCGGTCATCGTAGAGAACAAGCCCGGGGCGAACGCCACCATCGCGGCCGCCGCCGTGGCCGAAGCGCGTCCCGACGGCTACACCTTGCTGGTTGCCGCAACCAGCCATAATCTCAATAAATTCGTCAACAAGAGCCTGCGCTACGACGTAGAGAAATCGTTCACGCCGGTCGCGCAAACCGTCGAAGTCCCCAATGTGCTGGTGGTGAATGCCGCCTCGCCCTACCAAAACCTCGCCCAGCTGCTCGCCGCCCTGCGCGAAAAGAAAAAACCGTTCAGCTACGCGTCGCAAGGCGTCGGCGGCGTGCCTCACCTGGCCGGGGAACTGTTCAAGATCAAGACTGGCACCGAGATCCTGCACGTTCCCTACAAAGGCGCGGCCCAGGGCATGACAGACCTCATCGGCGGCGTGGTGGACATGTCTTTTCCCACGCCGGGTTCGGCCATGGCCTACATTACCCAGGGCAAGCTGCGCGCGCTGGCCGTCGCCTCGAACGAGCGCCTGGAACAGCTCAAGGACGTTCCAACCTTCGCCGAGGCGGGCCTGCCCGATTTCCTCATCAGTACCTGGCACGGCATTTTGGCGCCGGCCGGCACGCCCCCGGAAATCGTCGAGAAGATCAATGCGGATGTAGGCGACATCCTACGCGATCCCGCCGTGCAGCAAGCCATGCAGGCGCAAGGCAACCTTGCCGCCAAGCCGCAGACGCCCGCCGAATTCGGCAGCCAGCTGGCACGGGAACTGAAGGTTTACGGAGACCTCGCTTCACGCATCGACCTGCGCAGCAATTGAACGGGCGTCATGGTTTGTCCGCGAGCGGCAGATAGATGCGAGTCCGCAACGCCGAAGGCGCGACGGACTTGGGATCGTTCAGGTACTCCTCGAATACCGGGAAGTCTCCTGGCTGCTCGCCGCTCGCAGGCAGCCAGCCACCGAACAGCCACGCATAGGCGGTATCTAGCTCACTGTACGGCCCGACGTGCTCCAGCACGGCACAGCGTCCCGCCGGCAGCGCCAAGCGTTGCAACGGCTCGGCGATTTCCGTCCCGGACCCGACCTCGACGCCTGCCGCCGCTCGCAGCGCTTCCTTTGCAACCTGCTCCGGGTCGTCGAAATACACGCCGAAAGAACGGGCGCCCTCGCGCAACAACCCGCGGTTGGCCGCCAGCATGAACAACCGCTCGAAGGTCGCGCCAATGCCGAGATAGTCGCCAACGTGCTCCAGCGAGGCCAAAGACAGGCCGGGAAATGCTTCGATCTGGACGGAATACATGGTGAGCTCCTTGTCGCGTCGGATGATTTCCGGAGAACGCTCCTCGCGGTATCGCCCGGGCGGCATGCCGAACGCTGCGCTGAACGCCCGGCTGAAGGCAGCGGCCGATTCATAGCCGGCGCGCCTGGCCACCTGGTCGAGCGAACGGGTGCCGGCGCGAAGTTCGGCCGATGCCCGCAACAAACGCACGCGTTGCACCGTCGCGGCCACTGTCTCGCCCATCATCGCGCGATAGACCCGATGGAAATGGTATGGAGACAGGCATGCCAGGTCGGCCAAGCGATGCAGGTCGGCGTCCTCGTCCGGATGCGCCGCCAGCCAGGCCAACACGGGCTCCAGGCGCCGCTCATAGTGAGTGCGGGTTTGCGATTTCACGAGGTCCTCTCCTGGCGCGCACTATAGGAATGCTCGCTTTGCAGATTTTGCGATTTTGCCGTTCCGGACGGTTGCGGGAGAGAGGACTAGAATGAAATCTTCCACACGCAAGGATTCGCCGTGTCCGATTTCGCCAAGATCAAGCATGCCATCCGGCGCTTTGCCAGCGAGCGCAATTGGGACCAGTTTCATTCGCCGAAAAACCTCGCCATGGCATTGAGCGGCGAAGCCGGCGAGCTGGTCTCCATTTTCCAGTGGATGACGGAAGAGGAATCGAAGGAGCTCAACCCCATCAAGCTGTCGGAAGCAGCGGACGAAATTGCCGACGTGCAGTTGTATCTCGTCGCGCTGGCAGACAAACTGGACATCGACATTGCCCAGGCGGTCGAGCGGAAGATGCTGAAGAACGCAATGAAGTATCCGCGCGAGGCCTCCTACGGCAGTGCACGCAAATACGACGAAGACGGCGAAGCCTGAACGCCGGCAGGCCCGCCGGATGACGTTTCAGTCATGGGAGAAAAGTGCCGGGCGCCTGCGGGTGCCCGACGCAGAGGGCTAACGGCTTACAGGCCTTCGGAAAACCCGGTTCGCGGGGCATTGACGACCGGCTGGTTAATGGTGGTGCGTTCGCCCCGATGCCAATAGGGGTCGGTCTTGTAGTGGCCATGCAGCGAACTCGCCCATGCGGCATCGGCAAACCTAGGCCAGTGGTCTTTGTCGAAACCTTCCGCCTGCTTCACGACCTCCGCGGGCACGCCGAGTATGAACGCCTTGCGGTCGGTATCCAGCGTCAATGCGTTCCATGGAATGGCCAGCAGCTTGTCGCCCATCCCGAGGAATCCCCCGCTGGACAGCACGGCGTACGCAATACGCCCGGAGCTTACGTCCAGCATGATTTCTTTGATCGATCCGACGTCGACATCGTCGGCGCTGTAAACCGTATTCCCGTCCAGCGTGGCGGCAGCCATGATGTGCGGGCCGGGACCCTCTGCCGTCATGCCGCCTTCTCCCACGATGCCTGCGCCTTGTTTCGACGCAGGGGTCTCGGTTAGTGCCATGGTCGTCTCCTCGCCGACGCCTGTCGCTTCCTACGCCGCGTCGGCGCAATGGTTTCATGATTTGGAAGCGCACTATGCGTCAGCAAGGAGCGTGCCGCACTCATTCCGAGTAGGTGTTGCCCTGCCGGATCAATTCCGGCGTGCCGATCAGCTCATTGAGTTGCTGGAAGTCCAGCATCTGCTCACGCCAAGGCGCCGTCGTGCCGTGCGCATGCAGGCTGGCGTAATAGCCGCGTAGCGCATGCGCCACGGCACGCGCCGCGCCGCCGGGGAAGATGGCGATACGAAAGCCGTACTGCTGCAATTCGGCAGCGCTCTGCACAGGCGTCTTGCCGCCTTCCACCATGTTGGCCAGCAGCGGCGCGCGGCCCGCGAAACGGCTGCACGCCGCACGCATCTGCTCGGGGGAGCGCAAGGCTTCGATGAATAACGCATCGACCCCGGCCTCGAGATAACGTTCGGCGCGCTCCAGCGCAGCATCCAGCCCCTCCACGGCCAAGGCATCGGTACGTGCCAGGATGAGGGTTTGGTCCGAATCGCGCGCGTCCAGGGCGGCCTTGAGCTTACCCACCATCTCCGCCGCCGGCACCACGGACTTTCCATCAAGGTGGCCGCAGCGTTTCGGAAATGTTTGGTCCTCCAACTGGATCACTGCGGCGCCGGCGCGCTCGAGCCCGCGAACCGTGCGCATCACGTTCAAGGCATTGCCGAAGCCTGTATCCGCATCGACGATGACCGGCAGCGCAACCCGCTCCGTAATGCGCGCCAGGGTGTCGGCGACCTCGGTATACGTGGTGAGGCCGACGTCAGAGCGCCCAAGCCGGGTGTACGCAATCGACGCGCCCGACAGGTACAAGGCCTCGAAGCCGGCCTGCTCGGCGATAAGCGCGCTGAAGGCGTCATAAACGCCGGGGGCGAGGACGATTTCGGAGCGCGCCAAGCGTGCGCGCATGTCGTGAGGCATGAGAAATTCTCCGTCAGGCGGTCTTGGACGCAGCCAAGGCCCGTTCGAAACTCTGGCAATCCGTCACGTCGGCAATGCCCGCCATGTCGGCCAGCGCAGTAGCATGCACCGACTCGCGGAAGGCCGCGCAGCCGTCGGCCAACACAATGACGTGATACTCGCGCATGTGCGCGTCGCGCACGGTGCTCGCCACGCCACCGTTAGTCACGATCCCGCACACGGCAACCGTCTCGATGCCCGCATGGCGCAGCACCCAGTCGAGCTGCGTATTGAAGAACGCGGAATACGCGACCTTGCAGACCGACACATCGACCAATCCATCCAGCTCGGGCACATTGGCCTGGCCGCGGCTGCCGGGCGCGAAGTCTCCCTTGCGCAGGAAGGGTCGCAAGGCAGCCAGGTGCGGCGCAATCATGGGCTCGCCCCGGCCGTTGGGCCACAGGGTGAACTGGCTCGCCGCCACCAAGCCGCCGGCCTGTTTGACGGCGCGCGCTACCGCTGCCACGCGGGGGGGTAGATCCAACGCCGCCTTGCTGACTGCCCCGCCCCGGGCATACGCGCCGTCCGGAGCGAGGAAATCATTCTGGAGATCGACGATCACGAGTGCAGTACGTGCCGGATCGAGAGGAGAGTCGAGGGTCATGTCATGCAATCCGTGCGTGCTGCCTCAGGCGGGCGCGCCTTCACGCGCCAGTCGCTTGCGCAATTGGTTCAGCAGGCCGCCGCTGCGGGCCATGTCAACGAGGAAATCGGGAATCGGTTCACACGCCAGCACGCGGCCGTCCTGCGCGAGGATCTCAGGCGTGCCCGCAAAACGAACGCCGATGCACTCGCCATCCGCCAGGGTTTCGGCCTGCGGGCAGGTCAACAGCATCAGCCCCAGGTTGAACGCGTTGCGAAAGAACAATCCGCCGTAAGAGGGGGCAATCACCGCCGCAACGCCCAGCCGCACCAACGCTGCCGCGGCCTGTTCGCGCGACGAGCCGATGCCGAAGCCCGGACCCGCCACGACCACGTCCCCGGGCCGAACTTCGCTGGCGAACTCCGGACGCACCGATTCCAGGCAATGCTGGGCGATGACCTCGATTCCGTGCTGCATGACGTAGCCGGGTGCCAACAGGTCGGTGTCGACGTCCGAGCCGAGCTTCCAGACTCGGTGCCGACCGGTTTCACTCAGCGCGACCATGCCTCGTTGTGCCATTTCGCTCATGCCAGCACCTCGCGCGGATCGCTGATGTAGCCGCGCAATGCCGACGCCGCCACGGTATACGGCGAAGCCAGGTAAACGCTGGCCGTGGGCGAACCCATCCGGCCTTTGAAGTTGCGTGCTGTCGTGGATATCACTGTCACATTGTCTCCCACGGCATTGCCATAACCCGAGCATGCGCCACATGAAGTTGGGTACAACTCGCCACCCGCGTCGAGGAGCGCCTGCAGTACGCCTTCGCTGCGCGCTGCTTCCTGGTCCTTCACGCTGGCGGGTGCAACGATCAACCGCACTCCCGGGGCAACGCGCCGGCCGCGCAGCACGGCCGCGGCCGCGCGCAAATCGTCCAGCTTGGCGCCGGTGCAGGCTCCGATATAGGCCACGTGCACCGGAACACGATCGTATTCGCCGATAGGGCGCGAGTTGGCCGGGCTGTGCGGGGCGGCCACCATGGGCGCAAGGCTGCCCGCATCGAAATCGAAACGCGTGCACGGAGCATCGTCGTCGGTCTCCCATCCTTCGATGTCCGGCACCTTGGCCCCGGTGTCGGCCAGCCACTCCACCGTCGTCGCATCCGGCGCAATCAAGCCGACCTGGGCGCCCAGCTCAGCGCTCATGTTAGAGAGCGTCATGCGCTCCTGCATGCTCAACGCCCGTACCGCCGGACCGCAAAACTCGACCGCCTGGTAGGCACCACCGTTCATGCCGAATCGCGCCAGCATGTGCAGCATCATGTCCTTGGCCGTCACGCCTTCGGACAGGCGGCCAGACCAGTGCATGCGCAAGGTCTCCGGCACCCGCACCCAGATCTCGCCCGTGACGACCACCCCGAGCATTTCGGTGGAGCCGATCCCGAACATGTAAGCCCCGAACGCGCCGCCCGTGGGCGAGTGCGAGTCGCCGCCGACGCAGAACATCCCGGGCGTGATGTGTCCGCCCTGAGGCAGGACGACATGGCATATCCCCTGGCTGTCGTAGACGTGGGGCAATTCCTGCTCGCGCGCCCAATCGCGGGCGATGCGGACGATTTTCCTGGAAGTCTCGTCGCGTTCCGGCACGTAATGATCCATGACCAGGACCACCCGCGACTTATCCCAGATCCCGGCTCCCAACTCCTCCAGCATAGGCTGAAGCCGCCTTGGCCCCGAAGAATCATGGAACATCGCGAGATCTACCTTGCAAGTCACGATCTCGCCCACGTCCACGCGTGCGCGTCCCGCGGCACGCGCGATCAGCTTTTGCGCCAGCGTCTGGCCTTTACCCGGTGACGTATCCACCACTCACCCGATTCCTTGAAGAGCCTGGAAGGCTCGCTAATCTATTGTCCTAACAATAGTACATTTGATTTGGGCGTTTGTGTGGCTTTTCCTGCAAAAGATGGAAACGTTCGCCGCCGCGGGCGGGCGGCGGAACTCGCGATACCGCGCATCGTCGCCACCCCGCGCTCAGCCGAGATAGGCAGCGCTGATATCTTTGCTTACCCAGACCTTGGCGTCGATGTCGCCTACCCGCGACAATTCCATTTCGTACTCATATCGATCCGGGCAATAAAGGCCTTGCAGCCATAGCACGGGCCGGTCTTTCACGTCGTAGACCAGGCGGTTCACCGACAACAATGCCGACCCCAAGGGCATGCCGAGCAATGCCGCGACGGATGCGTCAGCCTGCCGGGCGGAAATGGTTTGGCGGGCGCGACCGATTTCCACGCCCGACTCTTCCATCAGCACCAGCATCGCCTTGCGCCCGAGCTGGCGCCTGCCGAGGTTGCCTGCGAATTCGCGCGGCACCCAGGTCGTAATGTGGGAAACCGGCCCCGCCTTGATGCTGCGCACCCGGACCGCCCGCAGCACCTGGCTCCGCACATCCACCTGCAGTAGCTTGGCGACGTGCTCGTTGGCCGGAAGGTATTCGTGCTCGATGACCTTGACGGTCGTCTCCAGGCTCGCCGCGATGAGGTTGTCGAGCAAGCCCGTCATCTTTGAGGGGCGCGGCGCGTCACGCCCCTCCGGCACAGGTGGCGGCACCCGGCGCGTGCCGCGCCCGGCGGCCCGCTCGATCAACCCTTCCAGCGCGAGATTCTCCAACGCCTTGCGCACCGTTGCCCGCGAGACGCCAAATTCCTCCATCAGCTCCAGTTCCCCGGGGACGCGCTCGTCGTACACGCCGTCGCGCAGCCGCTCTTTCAACACCAGGTAGACGCTGTGGTATTTCGGGAGGGGCAAGGTTTGCTGCATAGGCCTCTCTGTCTTATTGTCTGTCCAATAGAACAATTTTCTTGACGGATGACACAACCTGTTCGAATATCCATATGCCGTGTTTTTTCTTTCAGGTCTATGCCATGCGCCATCATATTACAGGGGATCTCCGCGCCCGCCCCCGCGCCTTGAATATTCTGCGTCACGCTTTGCTGGCCGTCGGAATCGCAGTCGTATCGACCTCCGCCCATGCGGACAACTATCCCGAACGCCCCATTCGGCTCATCGTGCCGTTCAGCCCGGGGGGAACGACCGACGTCATCGGCAGGTTGGTCGCCAATGCGCTCGAACAGGACATCGGACAGACCGTCTTCGTCGAGAACAAGGGCGGCGCCGGCTCCATCCTCGGCACGGACCTGGGGGCCAAGGCCAAGCCCGACGGCTATACGCTAGTCATCACCAACGGCGCGGCGATCACCACCGGCCACTTGCTCGGCCAGAAGATTCCTTACGATTCCTATAAGGACTTCACCCACATCACCCTGCTTGGCACCTTCCCGAACGGCCTGATCGTTCGCACGAACCACCCGGCCAAGGACTTCAAAGAGTTCCTGGAATTGGCCCGCAAGGCCGGCGGCAAGTACAACTACGGCTCTGCCGGCGTCGGCTCGGCCGGCTTCCTGACGGGCGAAATGCTCAAACAGAAGGCCAACATCGACATGACCCACGTCCCGTACAAGGGCACGGGCCCGGCCATGAACGACCTGCTCGGCGGGCAGCTGGACGCCATCTTTAACAACCTGGGCGTAGCAGCGACCCAATTCCGCGCTGGAAACGTTCGCATCCTGGCAGTGAGCGGTGCCAAGCGCGTGCCGGCCTTCCCCGACGTGCCCACCATGAGCGAAACGATTCCCGGCATGGTAGGCGAAGCCTGGTTTGGCGTTTCCGCGCCCGCGGGACTGCCTGCCCCCGTCACCGAGAAACTGCAGGCCTCGCTGTCCCGCGTCATGGGCAACCCGGATTTCCGCGCGAAGCTCGCGGAGCAAGGGCTTACGCCGATGGGCGCGCCCCAAGCCGAGTTCATCAAGTTCCTCCGCGAGGAAGAGGACAAGTGGGCGTCAGTCATCAAGGCCGCCAACATCAAACTGGACTGAGTAGCTGAGAGAAGTAATGTCCGTCGAATACGCTCCCAAAGGACTCATCGGCCTGCTGACGCCGCAGGCCAACACGACCGTCGAACCCGAGCATTTCATCTTGCTGCCGGCGGGCTACGCCCACATCAACGGCCGCCTGATGAGCGACAAATCCACCATCGAAAGCCGCCTGGTCGACTACGTCGACAGGCTGGAAGATGCGTGCGACCAGTTCGCCAATGCTCCGATCCAGGCGGTATCCGTCGGTTGCACCGGCGCTTCCTACCTGGTCGGTCGTGAACGGGAGAAAGAGGTGTTGGCGAATATCGAGCGCAAGCGGGGCGTACCAGCCTTCACGGCCGCCACGGCGGTCGTGGCGGCCCTGGCCCAGCTCGGCGCGCGCCGCGTGGCGCTCGCTTCGCCCTACCCCGATTCGCTCACCGCCGCGAGCAAAACGTATTGGGAGTCGCAAGGGTTCAAGGTGTCGCGCATCGCTTCCGCGCCCATGGACACCACGCAGTTCCACCCCATCTATTCCATGAAGGCCGGCACGGCCGGCAAGCTGCTTGACGACCTGGCCTCGGACGATACCGATGCGATCCTGATGCTGGGTACGGGCATGCCCACGCTGGAGCCCCTGCTCATCGCCAACGAGCAGTCGCGCGTGCCGGTGCTTTCGTGCATGCTTTGCCTGGCCTGGATGGGGGTGTCGGTCATCGACGGCCAACCCGCCCCCCTCCGGCCCTGGCTGACCGGCGCCCACTGGCGCGAACGGCTGGCCAGGCAACAGGCCTGACGGCCTGTGCCTGTACCGGGGCCGCCTTCTATTCGATCGTGGCGGCCTCGCGAAGACTCAAGATCATCGACGTCTCGAGCAGGTAATTGCGCGCGAGTGCCGGGTCATTGGCCTTGCGCTGCAGATCCTGCAGCGTGGCACGCCGCTGGGCTTCGTTCCTTTCTTGCATGCGGGCGCGGTTGCGGCCAGATTGCTGCAGCACGTGCTTGATCGCAATGGGGCGTCGCTGGCGATCATATTGCCCGAGCAGCGCATCGCTCTCCCCGGCGTAGATCCGGCGCAGCTTGTCGGTGAGGTTGAAGGCGTCATGAATGCCACCGTTCATGCCCATGCCGCCGCTCGGACTATTGATGTGCGCTGCGTCGCCCGCCAGCACGATCCGCCCGTGCACGTAGTTGTGCACGACCCGCTGGTGGATGCGGTAGGGGCGCACCTCTAGGACGTCGTACGCTTCGTCGCGCGGCAAAATGTACTGGAGCTTTTTCTCGATGGACTCCGGCTCGAGGGCATCTTCCACCGACTCCCCCTCCCACGGATACAGGCTGACCCGCCAAAGCCCGGGCAGGCGCAACAAGCTGAACGTGCCGGTGGAAGCCCAGCAGTAGTTGATATAGGACAGCGTGGGAATGTGCTCGTGGAACGGGAATTTCGTCGTGGCCAGGACCGTCGTCTCAGGAAAAGTCAGCCCTTCGAACTCCAGGTTGAGCAAGGTGCGCACGGTGCTGCGCGCGCCGTCGGCGGCAATCACGTAGCGGCCGGCCAACTCCTGGCGCTCCCCCGTGTCGGACTCGACGGTGACGCGAACGGCGTTCTCGTCCTGGGAAATGGCCACGCAGCGCTGGCCCCGCAGTACTTGCAAGCCAGGCAGCCGGGTACGGATATGCTCATGCAGGAGTTCGGACAATTTCCACTGCTCGGCCTGCAATCGGTAGGGATGAGGCGTGTCGTCTTTGAGGACGGAGAGGTCGAACTCGGCGTACTCGCCCGTTTCATGCATGCGGACCTGCCAAGTCGGGGCGACCAGGCCGGATTGGATCAGGTCAGGCGTGATACCGTATTCATCGTACATTTCCAGCGTAGGGGGATGGAAAGTCGACGCCTTCAACGCCCGGGAGACTTCATGCTCAGCCTCCACCACCACGGCAGGAATGCCGAAGTGTCCCAACCGCATCGCCGCCGTCAGCCCCACCGGACCGCCGCCTACGATGATGACCTGTTCAGGGGTCCCGTTATTCATGCTACCTCATTCCGTTTGTCGTATTCACACCGGCGCGCCAGTCGGCGACGCGGTCTTTCTGGCATTGCACAATTATTCTATTGACCTGTCAATAGGACAATTACCGCGTTGAACCAAAGAGGGAGATGGCAAGAGGTAACATGTTTTGCGACCCGCGCACAGGCTTCCTAAGATGAGCCTTTCGGTCTCCATTGGCACGCGCATGCATACCGCCCGCCCAGCCTTTCCTGCGCTGCGTCGAAGCGCACTCGTCGTTTTGCTTTTCCTGTCGTTCGCCATCGGCGGCTGCGCCGCCCTCTCGGCCCGATCCCCCCTCAATGTCCAGGTGGCTGGCGTCGACCCGCTCGAAGGCCAGGGCCTTGAGGTGCGTCTTGCCGTGAAGCTGCGCGTGCAGAACCCGAACGAAACAGCGGTGGATTACGACGGAATCGCCTTGGAACTGGATCTGAACGGGAAACGCTTTGCCAGCGGCGTGAGCAGCGAACGTGGAAGCATCCCCCGTTTCGGCGAGGCTGTGCTGACCGTGCCCGTCTCCGTCTCGGCCCTGAGCGCCATACGCCAGGCCTTGGGAATGGCCGATACTGCACGGCTGGACGACATTCCCTACGTGATTCGCGGCAAGCTCTCGGGCGGCGTATTCGGCACCACGCGCTTCGTGGACGAAGGTTCCCTCAGTTTGCCCGGATACTGACCTGAAGCACTACAGCCCCCGCTCCACCATGTCGATCAGGCGCTGTCCCACCGCTTCCATTTGCGCGGGGGAAAAGCTGCGCAAGGGGCCATCGATCACGAGCATGGCCAAGCCATGCACCGATGACCACGCCAGGTATTCCGCCGCAAATCGCCTCTCCGGCGTAAGCAGGCCGGCTTTGGCCATGCGGTCCAGGGCGTCGCTCAACAGCTCGAAAGGATTCCGCCCCCGCCCGCCCTTTTTCTCCGCACTGTAGGCGTCCCGGAACGGCTCCTCCAGCGGCGTGAAGGCCGTGCGGAACAGGCCCGGCTCCCTCCGCGCGAACCGCAGGTAGCCGGTGCCGACGGCACGCAGGCTGGCGCGCGCGTAGTCCGCCGCCGGCAGGCTCTCGTTTATTTTGTCCAGTTCCGATTCGATGGCTTGGGCGAGCGCGGACAGCGCGGCCGCACGAACGGCCGCAAGCAAGTCCTCCCGGCTCTCGAAATGCCGATACGCCGCGTTGGGCGCGACCCCCGCGCGGCGGGTGGTTTCCCGCAACACCACTGCGGCCGGCCCGCCCTGCCTGGCCAATTCGATTGCCGCTTCCAGCAGTGCGCGGCGCAAGTCGCCATGACGGTAGGTACTGCGGGGCTTGGGGGTAGCCAGACGCGTCATTCAAACTCCATGTGGACACTGTCCATTATCTCTGATAATTTATGTGAACACTGTCCACAATCCGCGCACCTTCTTCCTGCACCCTCGTTTCGGCAATCCCCTCCAAGGAGTCGACATGCAAGTCCAGCCCTATTTGTTCTTCGAAGGCCGCGCGGAAGAAGCGGCCGAGTTTTACGGCAAGACCCTCGGCGCAAAAGTCGTCATGATGATGCGCTTCAAGGACAGCCCGGCACCGCCGGACGAGTCATGCGCGCCTCCGCCTGGTTCGGAAAACAAGATCCTGCACATGGCGCTGCAAGTCGGCGACACCCTGGTCATGGGGTCGGACGGCATGTGCAAGGGCCCTGCCGAGTTCAAGGGCGTAGCCTTGTCCATCAGTGCGGCCGATGACGCGGAAGCCGAGCGCCTATTCGCCGCGCTGGGCGATGGAGGCCAGGTGCTGGCGCCGATGACGCCCACCTTCTTCTCGTCACGTTTCGGCATGGTGGCCGACCGCTTCGGCGTGACCTGGATGGTGGTGGTGGCCTCCTGAATTCACCCGCCGTCCCGTGGCAATGCATAGGCGATGACATAATCGCCCGCCTTCGTGCCCAGCGAACCGTGGCCCCCGGCCACGACCAGCAAGTACTGCCGTCCATCCTCACCGAGATAAGTCATGGGCGTCGCCTGGCCGCCTGCGGGCAGGCGACTTTTCCAAAGCTGTGCCCCGTTGCGCACGTCGTAGGCCCGGACGTAATAGTCGAGCGTGCCGGACAAGAAGGCGACGCCGCCCGCCGTCATGACGGGTCCACCTAGGTTCGGCACGCCCATGCGAAACGGCAGCGGAAGAGGCGAGCTATCGCGAACGGTGCCGTTCTTGTGTTTCCAGACGATTTCGCCGGTCCGCAGGTCTGCGCCCGCCACGTATCCCCACGGCGGGGCCTGGCAGGGCAGTCCCAGCGCCGAAGTAAAGGCGCTCAGCCTGACGGCGAACGGTGCACCGAAATTTTCATTGAGGGAAGGCAGGCTGTCGTGGGGGCGGTCGCGCCCCTGTACGTAGAGTGTCGTGTCGTCCTGGCGCGGGATCAGCTGCGAGACGAACGCGAGATAAGTCGGCGTGGTGAATGCGATCTGGCGATGTGGGTCGACGGCGATGCCGCCCCAGTTGAAAACCCCGAAATTCCCCGGGTAGACCAGTGATCCTTGGGTCGAGGGCGGCGTATACCGGCCCTCATAGCGCAGCTTGCGGAACATGATGCGGCACGCCAGCTGGTCGAAGAGGGTGGCACCCCACATGCTCGCTTCGGTCAGCGGCGGCGGATCGTACGACAACACCGAAACCGGCTGCGTGGCGGAGGTGCGGTCTCCGCGTGCGGCCCCCTGCGGAACGGGCTTCTCCGAGACGGGCAGCACCGGTTCGCCCGTACGCCGGTCGAGGACGAAAACCTCGCCCTGCTTGGTGGGCTGCACCAGTGCAGGTACGGTCGCCCCGCCGACATTCAAATCGATCAGGCTGGGCTGCGCAGGCACGTCGTAATCCCACAAGTCGTGATGCACGGTCTGGAATGACCACCGCACCCGGCCCGTATCGAGGTCGAGCGCGACCACCGACGACGAGTACTTCTCGGCGCCCTCGCTGCGATTCCCGCCCCATTGGTCCGGCGGTTGATTGCCGAGGGGGACGTAGACCATGCCGAGATCTTCGTCCACGCTCGATATCGACCAGCTGTTAGGCGAGTTGGCGGTGTAAGTCCGGCCGTCCCCGATCGGCGCAGTGTCGTCTGGGTTGCCGGAATCCCAGTTCCATACCAGTCGGCCGGAACGAATGTCGAACGCACGGATCACGCCGGAGGCCTCGTTCACCGACACGTTGTCGAGCACCGTGCCCCCCACGACGATCAGGCCCCGCGCCACCACGACAGGAGAAGTCGAGTAATACGACCCCAGCTTGACATTAGGCATGTTGCGCCACAGGTCGATCTGGCCGGTTCCGCCGCCGAAATCGGCGCATACGGTACCGTCTTCGGGATTGATCGCGATGATCCGGCCATCCGCCGTGGGCATGAATAACTTAGCCGTGCACGATGCGGAAGTGGGGCCGTCCCGGGCGGCAATGGACGGGCCAGGCCCGTCAGCAGCGAAAGGTACGGGCGCATCCGAAGCGGGACGTCCAGCGGGCGCTGCACCTTCCCCCTCCGGCGCCGCAGCTGCGACTGCCATCGCATCACCTGCAGATGCTCCCGAGTAGTACGACAAGCCCCTGCACGTCAGATGCTGCAGGGCCAGTTTTTCCTGGACATGCGGGTCGTAGCGCCACAACTCCTCGCCCGAGGTGGCGTCCAGCGCAATCACGGACTGATGCGGCGTGCACAGGTACAGCCGATTGCCTATCTTCAGCGGCGTGACCTGGAACGTCGTCTCCTCCGGATCGCCCTCGCGGCCGCGCACGTCCCCGGTTCGATATACCCACGCCTCTTCCAGTCGCCCGACATTGTCCGGCGTGATCTGGGCCAGTGCCGAATAGCGCTGGCCGTAGCCGGTGCCGCCGTAGGCCGTCCATTCGGATTCGGCCACCCGGCTTCCGGGGGCTGGCGCCGGCCCAGCATCGCTCACCACGCCTTCGATCTTGTGCGGATCCACGAACCACGAAACGATGCCCACCGCCAAGAACAGGCCGAGCGCGACCGTGAGTGCAGCGCGTCCCGCCTTCAACGCCGCGGAGGGCGTGCCGGACATCGACGAGGGGGACGCCGCGTCAAGCCGACGGCCTATCCATGGCGTCAAGAGGAATAGTCCTATCAGGAACACTACGTCCCCGCGTGCAGCGAGCGGCCACCAATCGAGGCCGGCCTCCCACAGGGCCCAGAGCAAGGTACCCAAGACCAGGGCAGCGAAAATCCACAACGCTGACGCACGGCGGCGCGCCAACTGTACGCCGCATGCCAGCATGGCCGCCCCTGCGACGAGATAGAACCAGGACCCACGCAACGCAATGAGCCAGGCGCCGCCCACCGCCAGGGTGATGCCACACAAACCAACCACCAGGCCGGTCGCGATCAACAATCCGTAACGGGGAGCCGAATGCATGAGGATCTCCTTGGCAGCGTCCGAACAAGTCGGTGCTGGCAACAAGTTTCGTGCCCGTCCGGCCGACCCCATGACGGTGCTAACATGCATGGGCCGGCCAGCCGGGCGATGCGCCTGTAGCCAGGCAGCCCCCGCCTTTCCGTGCGCCGCGCCGGACGTACCGTGCCTATCTGGAAAACTCTGCTGCTCCGCCTTATCGCGCTGGCCCAACGCTATCCGGGCACCATCGCGGTCTTCGGCTTCATTTCGGGCATCGTCAGCTTCGTCACCGTCGATCGCCACGAGGCCTTCGCCCGCGTCATCGCGATCGTCATGCTAGTCAGCTGGGCTTGGCTGATGATCGAACAGGCCTTGCGCAAACGCATTGCCCAACGTTTCGGCTGGACCATACCCGTCCCGGTACTCCGCTACGTCACGCAAATGATCCACCAGGAAGGGTTGTTCTTCGTCCTGCCCTTTCTCTACACGGCCACTACGTGGAATAGCGGGCAGGCCTTATTCACTGGACTGCTCGGCACCGCCGCCCTCATCGCCCTAGTCGATCCCCTATATTTCAAGTGGCTCTCGACCCGCCGCTGGCTCTTCCTGACTTTTCACACTTTCACGCTTTTCGCGGTCTTGCTCACCGCGCTGCCACTGATCCTGCGCGTCCCGACCGGCGATAGCTATAAGCTGGCACTGGGAGTGGCCGTGCTGCTGTCCTTTCCGACGCTTTCCGAGCTGCTGTCAGTCGAGGCGCGATGGCGCAAATGGGCTGCCGTCGGGCTCATGGCGGCATTGGGTTCCGCCGGGTGGCTGGCCCGGCCGTGGGTTCCCCCCGCCACGCTGTGGTTGACCGAGGTTGCGATCTCGACGGAGCTGGACCGCAGCAAAATGGAGGCCGGCCACCGCGTGCAATCGATACGACCGGAGCAGCTGCATGCCCGGGGCCTTTATGCGTACACGGCGATCAATGCTCCGCTGGGCCTGAGAGAGCACATTTACCACGTGTGGATGCACAACGGCAGGGAAGTGGACCGCATCGCGCTCGATATCCGCGGCGGACGCAAAGAAGGTTATCGCGCCTGGACGCACAAGCAGAACTTCCCCGCCGACCCGCGCGGTCGCTGGCAGGTCAAGGTGATCACGGATGCCGGCCAAATGATTGGCACCCTCCGGTTTCGCGTGGAAAACGACGCGCCCGACGCTCAAGTCCAACCGCCGGAACCGGCGCGTCCAGCGCCCGGCGCCGACCCCACCCATGCGGACGAAAGCGCTGCGGACGAACCCGCGGCCACGCCCGGTGCGGGAGCGGCATTGCCAGCAAAACGGCCCGGCCCCCAGCCGGAGGCACCCGCTCCCTCGCCGGGCCCATAGTTCAAAAGCTGTGGTTCAGGCCCACGCCGACATTGGTGCGGCTTCCTTCGTTGGCCGGACGCCCGTGCCCGATCCCCACATAGAGCTTCGTGCGGGGTGACAATACATACGATGCACCGGCGCTGACATAATTCGTCGCGCCGCTTTGTCCGTATCCCTGGAAATCCCGGCCGATGGCGAACTTGAGGGTCGCCGCACCGACCTGATGCGTGGCGGCCAGCATGGCCGAGCTGCGCCGCCTGTGGGATTCGCCCAAGAAGGCCTGGCTGGCGGCAGTCAGTACCGTCAAATTGGCCGATGCCATGACCCGCGTGCGGCCCGGACCATACGCGAGGCCGAGGAAGTAGGTCTTGTCGTTCACGCTGTTGCGCTCGGCGGAAACGAGGAAGTTCAATCCGCTACGTTCGAAATTCACTCCCGCCGCCAATCCGCGCTTGCTTTCTATCGTGCCATTGGCATCGGGCACCGTGCTGCGCTCGCCGTTGGCCGACACATGCAATGACCATCCCGACACGCTCGGGGAGTCGTAGAACACGCCATTGTTCATGCGGCTGTAATCGCCCGTCGGCCCGGTGCGATAAGGATCGGCGCGATAGGACGGATGGTAGATCTGCCAGGCGATCGAGGCCACGCGGTCGAAGTTTTGCCACGGGTCGAACTGCCAGTCGAGGGCCCACGTCGGCGTCATGGCCCGCCCCAGCCGCAATTGGCCGAATGGCCCCGTCATGCCCACCGTGGATTCGCCGTAGAACAGCGGCGAACCGCCGCTGGCCTCCACCTGCCCGGAATCGATTTCGAAGCGCGACTGCAGATGGAATACGGCGGCGTACCCCCCGCCTAACGATTCCGAACCCTTGATTCCCCAGTAGCTGCGCTGAATGTTGCCAACCGAGACCGGTCCCCGCGCCAGCTTGTACACGCCCGCATCGGCCACGCCATAGAAGGTCAGCGACGTTTGGGACCAGGCCGTATTCGCACTGACGAGCCAAGCTCCCGTTCCCATCGCCCAGGCCAGAGTCTTTTTCTTCATGTTCGTACCTGTACGCACAGGCACGAGTTTGCCGCGAACCAAGGATGTTGGCAAAAAAAGCCTCGTGACGGGCTGGTACGCAGGTTCCCCAATGATCCAAATGCCTCAGCCGGGCTCCCGGGCGACGTTATTCCCGGCTTAATGATGCTGCGCCCGGCATCGCGGCGCCACGCCGGGGCCATTGGCCGAAAACCAACTATTCCGGAGTCCGCATGATGGGTCGTTTACCCGGCGCGCTGCTCAGCGCCGCCCTCCTGCTCGCAGCCTGCGGCGGCGAAAACCCGCCTGCGCCCGAGGCCTCGACCATTGAGGACCTGGAGCGGACGGGGCAGCTTCCCGCTCTCGACCGCTCAGAAGACCTGCTCGGTCCTGACCTGGACGGCAATGGCGTGCGCGATGACATCGACGCGTGGATCGCCCGGGAGGAAGAAAACCCCGCCCGGCGGGCAGCGCTCGCGCAGCTCGCACGCGCCTTCCGCGCAGCCCTGCTCACAGGCGGCGATCCTGCCGCGGCGCAAGACGCGGCGCGTCGCCAAACGCGCGCGGTTGCCTGCGTCATGGCTCGCAGCCGCTCCCCCGCCGAAGGCTCGCACGCCGTTTCCGACATGCGCAAGATGTCGGCCAACACCAAACAGCGGGTCCAGGCCTATCTCGCCTATTCGGCCGCACTCGACGGTGCCGTCATGTCGCTGCCCGCGGGGGACGGATGCGATGACTAGCCGGCCGCTCCGCTACGCACAAGCCATGCTCGCAGCGACAAGCATGCTGGTGCCCGCGGCGTCCGCGGGGGAGCTGTGCCCCAGCCACACGCACACGCTGGCTTTCTTCAACGGCGTCTGGAATACCCCCGATGCGGCCGCGAGCGGCGCAAGGGAATTGCTCTCTACCCTGTCGGAGACGTTGCGGATGCGTCCCGAAGCCGCCCGATACGCCGTTGGCGCAGAAGTGTTCTACAACGCGAGCGGACTACAGCGGGGCCTTCGCGACGGCATCGAAGACTTGGTCGAAGTCTTCGAACAGCGGGCCGCGGAACTGGAGGAATCGCTGCAGCACCGGTGGGAGCTGTTCTGGGAAATCGTCGACGGACAACTGGCCTGGTGGCGCAAGATTGCTGCGGTGCTGCCGCGCGCCCATGCACTCGCCGAGTCGCTGTCGGAAGCCCGCAACGCGCGCGTGATCGCGCGTACCGCCGCGCTGGCTGCCCGGCCGCCCACTGACATCGATTACGCCGCCCATGCGCTACGGCTGCGCGCCCTGCAGGCCTTGGGCAGGAGCATCCTGCTGGTGGGCCATTCACAAGGCAATTTCTTCCTCAACGCGGCCTATCGATCGGCCCCCTCCCCGGATTCCACAGCGGCCGTGCATATCGCTCCCGCGGCGTCCCGAACCAACGGTCCCCATCTGCTTTCCGGCAACGACTTGGTCATCGCCGCATTGCGCAGTGCCCTTCCGGGCGAACCGCCTCCCGCCAATATCGCCATCCCGCCGTCCCGGAAAGACCCGACGGGCCACGTGCTGATCGACACTTACCTCGATCCCGACCGAAATGGGCGCGCCGCCGCGGGCGGGCTGATGGCAGAGCGCCTGCTTGCGCTGCATGCGCCGGCGCCCCTCGCCAGTCCGGGATTTTTCACCGCGACGCTGGCGTGGGACGGCGAGGGCGACCTCGACCTGCACGTCATGGAGCCCGGGGGCGTCCACGTCTATTACGCCGCCCGCATCGGGGAGAGCGGCTCGCTCGACCTAGACAACACGGCGGGATTCGGGCCTGAGCACTATCACGCCAGCTGCGACCCGAACCGCCTGCAGGCCGGCATCTACAGCGTGGGCATCAATAACTACGCGGCGCCTGCCGGCCGCCGGGCCACAGTGCAGCTCGCCACGGCAAGCAGCGGCGTCGTGCGCACCGTCCTGCTCGATGCCGGCCCGCCGCGCGGCGAGGATGGCGACGCAACGCCGCTTGCGGTGTTGCAGGTAGCCGTCGAAAAAACGGCGGACGGCTGGACGGCCGCTGTGCACTGACGCCCTTGGCGGTCACTCGGCACGGATGCGCCGATCCCCGGACAGCCGCCATCACCGCGAAGCAATGCGGGCATTGCCTGCGCACAATGCTCTCGGGCGGATCGTCCGTGCCTGCACGCTTTGTTACCCCCCTCACAGTGGCCGTGTTGAATGGCGCGTCCCCGTCGGTTAAGGTGCGGCCATGCCCTCCCCCATTTCCGCCACCGCCCCCACCCGGCTCGCCGGCACAGAGCCGTTTTTCGTCGTGCTGAATGCCGGCTCTGGGCGCGACAGCGCGGACGACAAGCGCGCCGCCATCGATGAGGTTTGGGGCAAGGCGGGACGCCGCTACGAGATCCGCACGGTCAGCGACCCAGGCGAACTCCCCGGCGCAGCTGAATGGGCGGTGGGCAAGGCTCGCGAACACGGCGGGATCGTGGCTGCGGCGGGTGGCGACGGCACGCTCAACGCGGTCACCCAAGCCGTGCTCGGCGCCGGCTTGCCTTTCGCCATTCTCCCGCAGGGCACGTTCAACTACTTCGGCCGGACCTACGGCATTCCAGCAGATACCGCGCGGGCCGCCACGGCGCTGCTCGATGCGCGGATCGAGCCCGTGCAGGTGGGCCTGCTCAATGGCCGCGCCTTCTTGGTCAATGCAAGCCTGGGCCTTTACCCGCAGCTGTTGGAAGACCGGGAGGCCTACAAGCAGCGTTATGGCCGCAGCCGCGCTGTGGCGCTGTTTTCGGGCTTGATCACCCTGCTCCAACAGCCTCGCCAGCTGCACCTGGAACTGGTACGGGATGGTGCGACGCACCGCCTTCGCACCCCGACGCTGGTGGTCGGGAATAACGCCTTGCAATTGGAACAATTGGGCTTCGACGAGGTGGATACGCTGAAACGGGGCGAATTGGTCGCAATGAGCCCCAAGCCCGTCGGCACCCTGGCCTTATATTGGATGATCCTACTCGGCGCCCTGAGCCGCCTGGGCGAAGCCGAAAACGTCATCAGCTTCGGGTTCCACCGCCTGATCGTCCAGCCTCGCCGGAGCCGAGGCGGGCGCTACAAAGTCGCCATGGACGGCGAAGTCTCTCTCCTGGACGCACCATTGGTCTTTGAGATCAGCAAGCACCCGCTGCCTCTGCTGGTGCCACGCCACGTCGATCCCGCAGACCGCAAATGACCGTCATCCTGCATGTCAGCGATACCCATTTCGGCACCGAACAGCAAAGCGTCGCTGAGGCGCTGCTGGCCCTCGCCCGGACGGCCCGGCCCGAAGTGGTTCTGCTTGGCGGCGACATCACGCAGCGGGCGCGCGGGTCACAGTTCGACCGCGCGCGCCGCTTCGCGGACGCCCTGGGCGCACCGGTACTTGCGGTACCCGGCAACCACGACATTCCCCTGTTCAACCTCGCGGTACGGGTGCTCGATCCCTACGGCCCGTATCGGCGGGCGTTCGGCAGCAATCGCGAACCCGTTCACGCATCCGATACCGTCCTCGCGATAGGGGTCGACTCCACCCGCGCCTACCGGCACAAGCACGGAACGGTGTCGGAACGGCAGGTCAGGCGTGTGTCGGAATGGCTGTCGGGTGCACGGCCTGAACAAATCAGGATCATATTGATGCATCATCCGGTCGTCGCCAAGGAGGAGCGAGACAACGCCAACTTGGCCCGCGGACACGAATACGCCGTCCGGGCGTGGACCCAGGCCGGCGCGGATCTCATCCTGGGCGGACACATCCATTTGCCCTATGTCGCCGCCCTGCCCACCGACCGGGACGCGCCCACCGCCTGGGCAGTGCAGGCGGGCACCGCCATATCGGTCCGCAGGCGGGGCGGCCTGCCGAACTCGGTGAATCTGCTGCACTGGCAGCCTGGCGCGGCCCGGCCCGCAAGCTGCCTAGTCGAGCGCTGGGATTTCATCGCCCGGCGGGCCCGTTTCGAACCTACGGCGGAAGCACGATTGGCACTCGCGCGGGATTGATGGTTTGATCACCCAATGACGACTCTGGAATGGATCGCCGGAAAGTACGCGGGCATTGCCTTTCTCGCATGGCTGGCCGGCGCCTGCGCGCTCGGCTGGTCCGTCGGCCGCCTGCTCGACGAGCGCACTGCCGATCCGGCCCGCCGCGGACGGCGCCTGGCGGGGCTTGCAGCGACCGGCATCGTGCTATTCGGCATCATCGCGACCCTCGTCGTCACCGAATCGCGACTCGTCGCCCTGGACAATACACTGGCCGAGACGCTCTCCAACCACGCATCTGCCTCCTGGCTGCGCGCGCTCGCCACCTTGACGGTGGCGGGGGATCGCGATTTTCTCCTGGTCCTGGGCGCCTTCGTGTTGACCGGCCTGTTGTGGCGACGGCGCTGGGTCGACGCCTCCTTATGGCTATCCGGCACCTTGGGAGCGGCCGGCCTGAACGTCTTGCTCAAAGGGATTTTCCAGCGGGTCCGCCCGGAACACCTGCACGGGTTCGCGCAAGAGCTGGGATGGAGCTTTCCAAGCGGCCATGCCACGGGAGCCATGGCCGTCTATGGCCTATCTGCCTATTTGGTGGCTGATGCGTTGCCGGGCCCGTGGCGGCGATCGGTTGCCGTGGCCGCTACGGCGTTGATCGCCAGCATTGGCTATAGCCGCGTGATGCTCCAGGTGCATTTCCTGAGCGACGTCCTGGCGGCCTTCGCCGTCACCGGGGCATGGATCACGCTATGCATCGCGCTCCGGGAACGCGTCCTCGCGATGCCGCCGAGCAGGTCGGCAACGCATTCCCGCTAGCGGCGGGCCAAGCCGCGATAGGCATCTTCGACGGCTTCCCGCCCGTATTTGCGCTCCAGCCGTCGTACGGTGAAATGCCCGCGCCCCATGTCCTGGAAATGATCGATGAACAGCGCATTGATCGCGCCGCCGCCCAAGGCCCCGATCACCGGAACGGCCTGGGCCAACGCCTTCTCTGAAACGGCAATGGAGAAACGGGAAGCGATCTCGGAAATGAGTTTCACCAGCACGGGCGCGCTGCCCTTGGCAGCGCCATGCTGGGCGAGATACTGGCTTGCCGAGGCAATCGCCTGGGCCAGGGCCGCGCGCGAAGCGAAATAGCCGGCGTCGGTCGCGTCATCGTCTTGCGACGACCCGCCGAGCGCCAGCACGTGCAGGCATTCCAACCGCGCTTCCGGACGCGTCAGGTCTTCTCCCTGGCTGCGTGCGATGTCGGCAATGGACCGCAGCATGATGGTGGTCGAAATCGGCAACTCCACTGCCAATCCCGCCATGCCAAGAGCGCCGCCCGCGGCGCCGGACGCGCCGACGGCAAACTTGTGCCACCAATCGGACGCCGGGCCTGGTTTGCCTGCATCCATCGTCAGCAACGCCATGTCTAGCGCCTTGCCGATCGCGCGCCGGCTGATCTCGTCGATCACGGACGAGACCTTGCCGGGCAATGCGGCGATCGTTCGCTCGATGGGCTTGCCTGCGAGCGCCGCAATGCGGGCCGCGAGCCCCGGGTGTTCGAGCAAACGTTTGGCACGGGCCAAGTCTTGCAAGTCAGAATCAGATAGCTGCATGGCGATTCCCGAATCGTGGGCCGACGAAAAGCGAACGTCCGCGAGCCCATGTTAAACAAAAACCACCTAGCCGGCCCGGAAGGCTAAAGCGGTTCCCCAATGCGTCAGGGGGCGCTACAATCATTGACCGGTCAATGATTCCCCCTCCTCATGTCGACGCTCCCACAGCATTCCGAAGGCCAGGTCCTGCCGTTCCGGCAATCGCTGATGGCGGTCCTTGGCATGTGCTTCGTCATGACGATGGTCGCCATTGACCAAACCGTAGTGGGAACGGCGCTACCCACCATCGTGGCCGAACTGGATGGCTTCGATCTCTATGCCTGGGTCGCCACGGCCTATCTACTGCCCTCTGTCATCACGATCCCCATCTTCGGCAGGCTGGGGGACTATTACGGCCGCAAGCCGTTCGTCATCGCGGCCATCTTCGTTTTCACCGTGGCATCGCTGCTCTGCGGTGCGGCTTCGAGCATGCTGTGGCTGGTGCTGGCCCGCGGATTACAAGGCATAGGCGGCGGCATGCTGATCGGATGCGCATTCGCCTGCATCCCCGATCTCTTCCCCGAGCCCCGAGTACGGCTTCGCTGGCAGGTCATCGTCAGTTCGGCATTCGGGATCGCCAACGCCGTCGGCCCGTCGCTGGGCGGGATCATGACCGAGCAGTACGGATGGCGCTCAGTGTTCTTCGTCAACCTGCCGGTAGGGGTGCTGGGCATTTTCTTCGTGGCTCGCTTTCTGCCACGCATCCGCCACTACTCTGCAGAGAAGATCCAACTCGATTGGCAGGGTGCGCTGTTGATCGCGCTTGCGCTCGGGTGCCTGCAGATGGTCGTGGAATTGCTGCCCAAAGGGGGCTCGCCCGTCACCGTCCTGCTGCTCGGTGCCGGCAGCATCGCCGCATTCGCCGGCCTCTACGTGTGGGAAGGGCGTTGCCCTCAGCCATTGCTGCCCATCGACATGATCCGCAATCCGGCGCTGGCCGTGCTCTTCGTGCTGGCGATGCTGGTCGGCTTCATCATCTTCGCGCTGATGTTCTACGCGCCGTTGCTGCTGCAAGGCGGCTTCGGCCTGTCCCCCCAGGCAGCAGGCCTGCTCATTACGCCCATGGCGGCCTGCATTACGGTGGGCAGCATTCTGAACGGCCGCATCATCAGCCATATCGACAAGCCCAACCGCATGCTGTACGCGGGCTTCGGAACCCTCACGGCAGCGTGCCTGGGCATCGTGACGACCCACCACGACACCCCGCACGTCCTGTTCGGCTTTTACATGTTCCTCGCAGGCGTAGGCATAGGCTTTACCATGCCCAACCTCACGATATTCGCGCAGCATTCCGCCGACCGCACGCTGCTGGGCATTGCCACCGCCACCCTGCAATCGACGCGCATGGTGGGAGGGATGCTGGGAACGGCCATTGTGGGCACCATCGTATCGCACAGCTATCTGTGGCGCGTAACGGAAGTGCTGCGATCGGAAAACGCCCTGCAATGGCTGCCGCAACTGCGCAATCCGCAAGTGCTAGTAGACCCCGAAGCGCAGCAAACGCTCGCCGCCCAGCTCTCCCAACACGGCAGCCAGGCAAGCGAGCTGCTCGAGCACGTCCGCGAAGCCTTGGTTGCCGGCATCCACAACGGACAGGTCCTCGCCGTGCTCGTTGCGCTGACCGGACTCTGGCTGGTGCGCCGCGTCCCGGTCATCCAGCTCGTCCGGCCCGACCGGCGCAAGGCTCCCCCCAAAGAGGACGCACCGTGAGCCGCGAAGGGCGAGGCCTGCAGGTCATCCAGCGCCTGGGCCAGGCGTACCGTGCGATGCAGGCCGGTTTCAGCGCGCGCGTAGGCCACGCGCTACCCCGCTGGCGCATCCTGCTGGCGCTGTCCGAGATCGGGCTTTGCTCGCAGAAGCAGCTGGCTGAGCGCTGCCAGCTCGACCCGGCCTCGTTGACGAGGCTGCTACATGCCATGGAAGAACTCGGGTGGATCGCAAGAGAGGCCGATGCGCGGGACAATCGCCTGACCAATGTCAGCCTCACCCCGGCGGGGCGTAACGTCGTGCACGAAGCCATGCCTCGGCGAGAGGCTTTCTTTGACGAGGCACTGCAAGGCCTGTCCGCCCAGGAGCTCGATGCGCTGCTGCGGTCGCTGGACGTGCTCGAGGCCAACTTCAGGCGTGCGGCCAAGACGGCGGGCGGCGCAGCGGGAACGCCCGCCGTGCCGTCCGAAAAGTGAGGACGATCAGCTCAGGCTGACGCCGCTGCGCTTGACCACTTCACCCCAGTACTTGTATTCGCTCTGGACGTAGGCATGGGCCTCTGCCGGGCTAGGACGACTCGGCCGACGAACCGTACTCGGGGCTGGAACGCACCAAGGACAATAGCAACCGGCCGACTTCACGGGTAGCCTTGCTAATCGCCCCATGTCGCGCGTACCCGAGGTCTAGGTGTTGTATGACGCTGGGACCGACTATACGACTCGCGCGAATCCTCCCCCGATCTATATCTTGGGCGACGGCGTTCCGGCTCAAGAGCGCGTAAGCGCCTGAGGAAATGACGATGTCGCGCTGAATGCTCAGCGAGTTGGCCTCTACCACGATGTTCAAGGTCATGCCTCGCTCTCGGAACAACAGCTCCAAGTACCGATGCAAGGCCCCCCCAACGTTATGAATGACAAGCGGTAACTGGTCGAGCATGTCGAAGGGTAGCTCTGGCTCGCTAGTCAGCGGATCGTTCCCGGTACTGCACAGGTAGACGTCGACGTTGGCAAGATTGACGTCTGCGTCGCGCAAACGCTGGTCGTATCTCAGCACGATGCCAAGGTCTGCGTGCCCGTTCTCCAGCCAGCGTTCGATCTGCTCGGCATACCCCTCCAGAATGCTCATCCGGATGCCCGGGAATCGCTTCTTCACCGCAGAAAACAACTGCCCCATCAGGGGAGAGCTCAACGCTGGAAGCGTTGCCAACGTAACTTTGCCAGAGGTCGTGCACGCCCACTCCCGGAACTCGTCGATCATTGCTTGCGAATCGTCGAGCCAAGCTTGAATCTTCGGCAGGACCAGCCTACCGAACTCGGTGGGCACCATTCCGCGGCCTGTCCTAAGGAACAGCTTGTCCCCCCATTCCGCCTCTAGCTGCGTCAGGACTTTGCTAATTGCAGATTGAGAAACACCTTCCTCCGCAGCGACTTTTGACAGGCTGCCCTGCCTTGCCACCGACACCACGAGCCGGAGCTTGTCTGCATCGATTTTGTATTTGTTCAAGGCGAACTCCTCTACCGCACGCCCGGACGGTAGAGTAGCATCAGGCACGGCTCCCCCTATAGACGGAACAGGCCGTCCCCCAAAGTACCTGCTCCCTTTCGCCTAAAGCGAGCGCCTCCACGCTTTGACGCGCGGCTCTAGCCATCTCGTCATAGGTTCCTGGGGTCTGCCCGATGTCCGATCCCCACATTAGGCGATCGACCCCAAATGTAGACGCCAGATGGCAGACGAATGATGCAAGCGCTACACCGGAGGCCGCCAACCTCCGGAAATTGATCGATGTGATTTTGAAGAAAATATTCTGTAAATCCGCAAGCCTCAAGAGATCGGTGTCAACGCCATAGGTTGGCGCGCCCTCTGCCGGATGGCTGGACTCAGGAACTTTTGCGAACGGCCCATCGTAAATCGTTCCATGTGGTATCCCTACATGGTCGATGACAATCGGGAGCTTGGGAAACCGTTTGGCTAGCGAGCCAATTTCCTGGAGCACGAGTTTCCTTTGAGTACGAAACATGATGACGGCGATGGGAAGTCCAAGCTCATCTGCTGTACGCCAGGTATCCATGGCCTCGCGAGAGCTCAGCCAATCCACATCGCGCGGTTGAGGGACGGGCGCCGAGAGCCTAATTCCTCCCAACCTTTGGCTTCGTGCGAGGGTCCTAAGCATGGCCGGAGTCGCGGGGTCAGTAGCATCGACTACCAAGACGGGCAGAAGTCGATCAGGGTATTGCCGGCATGCATCGAGAATATAGCTGTTGTCGAAGCCATAGATAAAAGCGCGCTGTACTGCACATGCTTGGCGGACACCGCTCGCATCCATTTTGGCAATGAGGCTTTCAGCGCTGGCATCAATCCCCTCGGGCTCGGATTGGGGCGCTCCCCCTTTCATCGAGGCGCGGGGATAACGCGCTACATCCGGGGAGATCACATGGGCGTGTGCATCGAACATTCTTCAAACCCTCGTTCGGCAGACACTAGGGTTTGATGCCAGCTTTTTCCGCCACTTTTCGCCAGTGGGCGTCTTCCGTTTTCATCAACGCCCGCATCTGTTCGAGAGAAGCTGGATAGGGTTCGATATGGGCATGCGCGAGCCTTTCAATGGCGGCCGGTTGACGCATCACTTGTGCAACAAGCTTGTGAATGCGGTCTACGAGATCCGCGGGCATCTTGGCGGGTCCCCAAAGGCCATACCATTGCGTTCCCTCCAGGAGGCCGAAGCCCTGTTCTGATACCGTCGGCACATTCGGCAATTCCGCAGCGCGGCGTGCCGACGTAACGGCCAGGCCGACTAGCCGCCCCGCTTTGATTTGTTCAACGACCGGGCCCGCTGCATCCCCGACGGTCATGTCGACCCGCCCCCCGACGAGGTCCGCCATCGCGGCGGGCCCTCCCTTATACGGCACCCGGAGCATTTCTACGCCTAGCTCTTGCATCAATTGCTCTGCAACCATCTGGTTGAGAGCACCTACATATCCAATGCTTAATTTTCCACCTCGCTGCTCGTAGACTTTTTTGATATCGGAAAGCGTTTTGATTCCAGAGTCTGGGCGCGTTGAAATCAAAATCGGGGACTGGCCCAGCGTCGCTATCGGGGACAAATCAACCAATGGATCGTAGGGAAGCTTAGATATTACCGGTGCTACCGACATAGCGCCCTTCAGAGAAACAACGAGCATATAACCATCCGGATTAGCACGAACCACCGCATTTACGGCTATGGATCCCTCGGCTCCAGAGCGATTTTCCACGACAAACTGCTGTCCGGTTTCCTTACTCATCGCCTCGGCCAATACTCGCGCTGCCGAGTCAGTTGGGCCACCGGCTGGATAACCAACAAGTAAGCGCACCGGCTGCCTCGGCCACTCAGCACTGGAGTCGGCCGCAACGGAAACCCCACAGGCCAGCGCTAAACCAGTTGCGACGAATAATCGCCTCCTATGTTGCATGGTACTCCCCTCCTCAACTGATCTTCCGCTAATGGGAATGAAGTATTGCTACCGTGACGTCGTACCCACTTCCCCTATGCATTCGCCGAATCCTATCCTCGGTCCGCTCCCGATTTGGCAATACGCTGTCAGATGTACTTCGTCTCCGTCCTCTAGAAAGCTTCGGTGCTCGCCTGTTTGCAACCGAATGGGGCATCTTCCTCCCTGGGCGAGTTCCAGCAATGAGCCTTGAGACCCCTGCGACGGTCCAGAAATCGTGCCTGTCGCCAGCAAGTCTCCCGTCCGCAAATTGCAGCCGTTGACCGTGTGATGGGCGACCATCTGGGGGATGTTCCAGTAACTATCCCGGCTGAATACGGAACGAGAAATAAGCTCCGGCTCTATGCCAGCCGCCTTCATCGCAGGCGTGCGCAACCTCACTTCAGCGAATATCTCAAAGGTTTCACTCGCTGGGCCGCTTACTTGCAAATACTCTGCTTCGTTACTCATGTCGCGAAACATCGCCACGCGGTATGGCTTCAGCGCGTCCAGGGTAACCACCCATGGAGAGATAGAAGTGCAGAAGTTTTTTCCGAGAAACGGGCCCAGCGGTTGGGTTTCCCACGCCTGAATGTCTCTAGCAGACCAGTCGTTGACGAGACATAACCCCGCGATATGCCGCTCGGCGTCTTGCACGTCGATTGGCACGCCTCGGGAATTGCCCTTTCCGATAAAAACACCCAACTCGAGCTCGAAATCTAGTTTTCGGCTCAAGCCAAAAGCTAAATCAACGCTATCGTGGCTCGGTCGAAAAAGACCTCGGGGCCGAAACACGCGTTCGCCGCTCACCACCACCGATGATGCGCGACCGTGATAGGCGATCGGCATCGACTTGAAGTTTGGGAGAACGGGGTTATCAGGGCGATACAGCCGACCGACGTTAAGGGCGTGGTTGTACGAAGCCAGGAAATCTGTGTAATTACCTATGACGAAGGGAACCTCCAGCATGACCTCGCTCATGCGATGAAGGCACTTCATCATTGATGCCTGATCGGGCGAGCCAGACTCCAAAAGGGACAACAAGCTGTCCCGCAACCTACTCGCATCCCCGGTGCCTTCGGCAAACAGCGCGTTCAAGCCTCCATCATGCGCGCAGCGCTCAAGCAAGCCCCGTCCATCCACCAACCCCATGCCTTCGGCAGTGAGAAGATCGACCACATATACGCCTATTCCCACGCCTACCCGCAGCCCCTCTCGCTGGGCCCGCCGAAACACACAAAAAGGCAGGTTTTCCAAAGGGAAGTGGCAATCGAGAGCATTAGCCTCCTCGATCCAGCTCTTGCGCCCGCCGTGCGATGAACTCATATCGACATCCGCCGATTTTTATAGCGGTTGCGCATCAAGCAACACAAACGCTATCCGCACCGGTGAATTAGATCGATTCGACCATGCATGATTCGTCCCGCGCTGGATAAGCACATCCCCGGCCTTTAGGAGTTTTTCGCCGACATCCATCAGTGCCCATACCTCACCTTCCAACACGATTGCGTAGTCGAGCGTATTGGTCTTGTGAAACGCGGGGTGGCGGTCCCTTTTGGATAAGACGCCAGGTTCGCCCCACTGTGAAAAAACGTCAGACACCGCCGAGAAGTTTCTTTCGCTTTCGGGAGGCAGGACGAGTATTCGAAAAATACTTCCGTTCGGAGGTGGAGATAAGCGTATGGGCCTGTCGGCCGAGTCTAGGTTTCCCACGTTGGAAACCGGCATCGACGAGGTTTCCCAAAGGTCGATCATGGCCATGTTCGGCGATGCGTCAGGTTGCCGCATGTTCGGGGCAGGCCCGTCGTAAATAAAGATCGAGCGACCTTGTTCATCGTGCCCTGTTACGACTCGACGATGTGACGCGATAAAGGGTTTGGCCGCAGGCGAAGATTTGGAAGAATCAATGGTCATTGCTGAGCTACCTACACCAAGAATCACGGGCATCTCTCTCGAGACGAAGTAGACGCATTCTAGGGAGCAAGGAATTGCTCAGTAAGAGGCCTCCAGGAAAACCAGCTTTTCCGAAATACTGGGGTCGCCCTCTGCGAGTTTCATTCCGCACACGAGCGCACCGTGGCGTAGCTATCGGTGGACGACGGGGTGAAGGCAGCCCTGGAACCAGCGCCTGCTCGCGGGCACACGACGCGGAACGCGGACGCAGGGCCTTTGGAGGATCAACGCCGGCCGCAGGCCGCACTCCAGAGAAAATGAATGCGCCCAGTCGCCAAGCGAGCGGTGGAGCCGGGGAGCACCGGGCTTCGGCTCGAGGGTGCTGCTGTCCTGAGAAACGCGTTCGCAGTGGAGAATGAGATCGAATCTAGCCTCGTGCCACGGAGCGCGGCGGAAGCCATAGCATTAGCCCCGGGATCAGGCTAAGAAAATGGGCGCTGGAGGAAGCTCTCCATGCGCTGCCGTGCCCCACAAGAAAGTGAAGCCGGCAGCGCATGGAGCCGCTAATGAATTGAATGAGTACTCAGACGTTGAACAGAAAGTTCATCACATCGCCATCCTGCACGACGTAATCCTTGCCTTCCGCTCGCATCTTTCCGGCTTCTTTGGCGCCAACTTCGCCCTTGTACTGGATGAAGTCCTCGTACGAGATCGTTTGGGCGCGGATGAAGCCGCGTTCGAAGTCGGAGTGGATGACGCCGGCCGCCTGGGGCGCAGTGGCACCGATGGGAATGGTCCAGGCGCGGACTTCCTTCACGCCTGCGGTGAAGTAGGTCTGCAACCCCAGGAGTTTGTAGCCCGCGCGGATCAAGCGGTTCAGGCCGGGCTCTTCCATCCCCATGTCGGCCAGGAACGCGGCGCGGTCGGCCTCGTCCATCTCTCCAAGCTCGGCTTCGATGGCGGCGCAGATAGCCACGGTGGGGGCGTTCTGCTTGTTGGCGTACTCAACCAGCTTGTCGAGCAGGGGGTTGTCGGTGAAGCCGTCCTCCTTGACGTTGCCCACGTACATGGCGGGCTTGGCGGTGATGAAGCACAGTGGCTTGACCAGCGCCTTCTCTTCCTTGGAGAGATCCAATCCGCGGATGGGCTTGGCTTCGTTGAGCTGGGCAACGCATTTTTCCAACACAGCCACGAGCTTGGCGGCCTCTTTGTCGCCGGCGCGGGCCGTCTTGATATGGCGCTGCAGGGCCTTCTCGGCGGTCTGCAGGTCGGCCAGCGCGAGTTCGGTTTCGATGACTTCGATGTCGGCGAGCGGGTCCACCTTGCCCGCCACGTGGACGACGTTGGGATCCTCGAAGCAGCGCACCACGTTGACGATGGCGTCGGTTTCGCGGATGTGGGCGAGGAACTGGTTGCCCAACCCTTCGCCCGTGCTCGCGCCCGCCACGAGGCCGGCGATGTCCACGAACTCCACGGTGGCAGGCACCACGCGCTCGGGCTTGACGATTTCGGCCAGTGCCGCCAGGCGGGGGTCGGGCACTTCGACAACGCCCACGTTGGGCTCAATCGTGCAGAACGGATAGTTTTCAGCGGCGATGCCGGCTTTGGTCAAGGCGTTGAAGAGGGTGGACTTGCCGACGTTGGGCAGGCCCACGATGCCGCACTGCAGGGCCATGGGATTTCCTTAAAAAATCAATGCACGACCTGACCCGGTTCAGCGTGTCGGCGTGGCCCTAGTTCAAGCATGCTTGGCCAGCCGCGCCTTCATGCGGGCAAGAAGTGCGAATGGAGTGCCTGGGACGGGAAATTGCCCAGGTTTTGTTCGAGATTGGGGAGATTGTAGCCGGTGCTGCGAAGGGGAACGTCCCCGGTATCGCTTCAGGCGGCGCCGCAAGATAGCAAAGCCGATAATGCCTGGAGCGAGGGACTGCACCTCAGTTCTTCATGCATGGAAAGGCGTGGGCAAGCGCGACTAATGCGATGATCGAGGCACGCTCGGTCCGGATCGCGTCGCCCGGCCCACTCCGCCTCACTGCGTCTTCAGCAGCTCTTTCCAAAGCGCATCTAGCGCCTGTTCAGGCCTGTGCGCCGGGTTCTGGCTGCAATACCTGTCCATATAGGCCAGCACCTGGGCATTCGAGGTGATCTTGCCCAGCGGATTCGCGCTGGAGACGTCGTAGACCACGCGCGCCATGCCGCTCAGGTACCCCAGGACCCAGGCCTCCATGAGCGGCGTCTTGGCCCGCAGCCATGTCCCACAATCGCCGATCGTAAATGTCGTGAACCCCGCAGTCCCCTGTGCGTAGACCGGGCAGCTGAGCATGGCGGCGAGGGCAAAGGCCAGAACGCGCAGATGGGCTTTCATGGGCTTTCTAGTTCGGAAGGTGGTGGACGGATCAAGGCCACACTATATCCGATGGCGCATTGCGGCCTCCCAAGAGGCGATGCCCTCCCTTGGTGCATCCCGGCTGTTGTCCCGGGCGATACGCCACAACAGTGGTAAAACCCGTAACTTTGATCACCCCACGACAAACGCACCGCCCGGATCCCGCGCGGCTAGCCGCCTGGGCTGTGGCGACATTCCTTCCTTTCTTTAGAAGTTCGGCAGCATGAGCAACTCTCCCGCGGCTTCCGCCCCGCGCTCTTTCGCCGCCCTCCGGCATCGCGGTTACCAGGCCCATTTCATCACCTACATGCTGGCGATGATGGCCGACAACATCGAGCACGTCATCAGCTATTGGATGATGTATCAGAAATTCCAATCGCCCGCACTCGGCGGCTTTGCCGTGGTATCGCATTGGCTACCTTTCCTGCTTTTCTCGGTGCCGGTGGGCGCGCTGGCGGACCGGGTCGACCCGCGCCGGGTGATCCAGTCGGGCATGGCGCTATTCGTCATCGCGTCGCTCGGATGGGCGTATTTCTTCATTACCGACACGCTGGCCATGTGGCATGCCATGGTGCTGCTAGTCATCCACGGCTGCGCAGGGGTGTTGTGGCAAACTGCCAGCCAGCTCCTGCTGCACGACATCGTGCCGCGCGAAGAACTGCAAAGTGCCGTGCGCCTGAACGCTTCGGCGCGCTATCTAGGGGTACTGGTCGGGCCGGCCGTGGGCGGGATCATCATGATGACGATCGGCCCCAAGCACGGCCTCTTGCTGAATACGGTGTTCTACTTCCCGCTGCTATTGTGGCTGTGGAAAGCACCCTATGGCCCTAAGTTCCGCAGGGCAGACCAAGCCGTACCGCGACGCGCCGTCAAAGGGTTTTCCGATATCGTGCAGACGGCACGAGATATCGCGGGGCAGCCGGTCATCGTCTCCATGGTCCTGCTTGCCGGCGCAGCTTCGTTCTTCGTCGGCAACAGCTATCAGGCTCAAATGCCCAACTTCGCCGAAGACCTAGGCCACGGCGATCCCGGTGCAGCCTACAGCATGCTGCTGGCCGCCGATGCGGCTGGCGCGCTGGTGGCAGGCTTTCTGCTAGAGACCCTCGGCAAGCTGCGCACCGACGCCCGCACCGCCCTGCTGCTGGCAGTGGCATGGTGCATTGCCCTGGCCGGGTTCGCGCTTTCGGAGAACTACGCGTTGGCGCTCGCCCTGCTTTTCTGCGCCGGTTTTTTTGAGCTTTCCTTCAGCAGTACCGCCCAAACCCTCGTCCAGCTCAATGCCCAGCCGGAGATACGGGGGCGCGTGATCGGCCTGTTCAACATGTCGTCACTCGGTCTGAAGACCTTCAGCGGCGTCACGGTCGGCATCACGGGCACCCTGTTCGGCGTACACCATTCGCTCGCGGGCGCGGCGCTGATCTTGCTCGCCATCACGCTATGGCTGTGGNGGCGCACGGTGGCCGCGAGCCGCAAGGCATCGGGCGGCTAANCGCGCCCGCCCNCGGCCCGGTCGTGCCGCATTGCTTGCCGTGGCGGCGACGCCCCCAGCCANATGCGCGCCCGGAAAAATAAAGCCCCCGCGAGGGGGGCTAAATGGGGCGGACTCAGAATGACCCGCCTCACGAGCAGCGAAAGGGTTGAGCGATTCAACCGTGTCTACCGATTCAAGGAGGGTCGCTTCCA
>Ga0065720_1019141_pt1 | contig 35692 bp, 2 predicted proteins | sample Thericmetagenome_FD_59107 | JGI IMG/M metagenome (GOLD analysis project Ga0065720, IMG submission 59107) | Thermophilic microbial communities from the Joint Bioenergy Institute, California, USA of rice/straw/compost enrichment - eDNA_2 v2... | ecosystem: Engineered > Solid waste > Grass >... | reverse complement strand
CAATAATTTTGTGAGAACCTCCCAATCATCAGTTATATGACTTCTGAGGTACTCTTCAGCACTGCGATAGTTGTCAAGTATGTTGATCTTCAGGGCATTTTGGAGTTCCTCTTCATCACAGAGTTTGCAGGAGAGTAAGCAATACAAGAGAGATTCAAAGATCAGCTTTAAGATTCTAGTTGCAATTGGTTTAATGCTTCTAACCATATAGCCGTCATTGCCCTTAATTTCAGTATGAGGTTTAGGGATGTAGCCAGGACTAACTCTATCGTTGATCTCAGCGACCTTTTGTTTTGCTTGCTCAACAGTGTCCTCAATCCTTACATTTCCATCTGCTGAAACGTGGTTCTTTCCACCAATGACTCTGACCTTGCACCTTGGACATTTCGCTTCTTCCATTGCTTTAGTGCAGTTACCAATAGCATAAGCAAATCCACATGCACATCTGTATATTCCAACTTTTTCTCCTTTGATATTTCTTTCTGTAGTGATAATAAGCATATAAGCATCATAATTTATATCCTTTTGTAGAGCGTCATCATCAACTCCTGGGATAAAGCTTTGAGGAATAAGTTGGGCTATTGTGTTGATGGCCTGGTTGAACAAGCTAGAGTAGGCATTCTTGGTCTTTACCAACCCAATAAATGAAGCAAAGATATGGATCATCACAGAAGCAAGCTGTACATCTTCCAACTTGGAATTTTGATGAATTCTTAATAAATGTGACTCAGGGAAGTTTTTGACTAGCTGACATAGAAGAGGCCTTAAGTCATTTGAGACGGCTCCACGGACAGTGTTATCAATTTCTGTCCAATTAATGAGTCTTTTCAAGGTTTCAGATCCACTCCAACTCTGGTCATGTTTCTTGAGGTAAACCTGGTTCATTAATACGAGAGAAAGGGCTATTTTGTCGTCTCTGGGATTTTGGAAGTTGAAATCTTGGAATAATTTTGCCTCAACCTCCTTATTGCTCATATTTGAAGCGATCAATTTGCTCATCAGACTCTTGATCTCTTTGTAGACTTTAGGAGCTCGGAATGGAATGATTTCGTAGTCAAAGATTCCTTGCATTTCCTTTCTAAGGTTCATCATTCTGTACCATCCAAAATGAGCATCACCGTAAACCTTCTTTTCAACTTCGGAAAATGAACCATAAATGCTGATCAACTCTCTTAGAAGATAGACTCTAATCATGATACCAGCTGAGTTTCTGCTTGCTGAGACCTTTTCTTCAAATCTTTCTGCTAGTTTTTGATCGAAATTTTCGAAATCATCTGTTATGCACTTCAAGAATTCTTTGGCGTAAATTTTGACGATAGCAATGGCACAGAGTAGGGCAACCTGAGGATAAAGCGTTTTGAAGTTTTGTGCAAAATCTTTTTCTGTAATGTAGTCAATTGAGGTCTCGAAGGACTCAAATGTATAAGTAATGAAGGCCAATCTATCGAATTCCCCATCAATCATGCTTTGAGTGATAATTCTGTAATAAGTGTTGGAAATAATATCCTCTATCATGACCTCTCTTACTCCAGGGTTCTCAATAGAAAGAGTCTTTTCAAGGACTTCATAGAACAAGTTGTCATTCTGGACATTCTGGAGTGAGAAATTTTCGATTCTGAGTTGATTCTTTATGAAGATTATGGATTCAGGGATAAGTTCAGGGTCTTCAAGGATAATCTTGAAAATCTTCACCTTATCTTCATGTGTCATAGACCCTCTGAACTTCACAAAGTAGATTCTCAGAGCTTCTAGCTGGAGTTTCTTGGCCACTTTGGCGTCCTTGGTAATGGATTCAAGTGACTTGCCAAATTCATTGATATGCTCAACGAGTTCTCCATCAATCTCAAAGAGTCCATCTTTCTTCTTAATGTATTCCTCGAAGAAGCGGGCTATAGCCTTCTCATCTGTGATGACATTTCGCAATAATTGGATAAATTTAACAAGGAAGTCAATCTCAAATGTGTACTTGCAGTTCACACTTAAATGGAATCTCAAATCAGTACAAGTCAATCTAAGGAGCTTGAGTAAGTCCTCAATCTCATGAAGTTGCTCAGTATAAAGTTCAGCATTAAGGGGGCTTGGTAGGGCATAATTAGCAATAAAGTCAAGACTGATAACATAGGGGGCATTCAAGTGGTATTCATCAAGATCAGTCAAATGATTTATTTCTTCTGTGTTTTGACTATTGGCAAAGGCTGTGATCTCCTGGACTATTTTCTGAACTGAGAAGTTAAATTTGGATAATGCAGTGAAGAGATTAATAATCTTAGCAAGGAAGGTTTCATTTCCAGCAAGCCAGAGGAGAAGCTCTTCAGGTTCATAAGTATTCGATCTCAATCTGTACAGGTAGAGGATAAGTTCTCTCCAGTCGTTAATACTTTCATTCCATTCAGTTCTCTTGTTGTCATTCTTAATCTTGAAGATTACTTGGATGAAGTAGTTGACAATATCCATGCAGTACAAGTATTTGAGGATCTCCTTGGTCTCATTGTCTGCACTTGAAATTGTCTTCATGAATGGCAGAGTGGCTAAGTTTTGAGCACATTTCTTGCGGATTTGCTTAATTTCCCGTGCAACATCCTCAGCATTGTTTCTTTCCCATCTGATATCTTCTTCCTTGGCCAAGATGTCTGCGGCGTCCTTTTGAATGTTAGGAAGAATCATAGTGATCTCCTTGAGAGAGATGGGGATTTGCATACCCCAAATTTTCTCAACAGGATTTTCTTGTTTGTTCTTTCTGAGGACCAAGTTGAAGAAATTAAGCTGCTTAAATGCTCCAAAGAACATCTTGTCAATGTACTCAACGGCACTTTTATCTTGTTTCTCAATAAGGAAATCTATCATGCTTTCGTTTTCGAGTGTGTAGATCATAGCAGTGAGAGAATCTTCAATTTTGCTCATGATTTTTTGTTCAAGAGTCTCTAAGAGGCTTTGATTTCTTCTAGCGTAAAACTCTTTAAAGAGAAGATCTTCTCTCCAATCATCCTTTCTCTTCATTTCTTGACCAATAATTTCCATCATAGATTTTGTCAATGGCTTGCTATCAAGTATTGCCCTGATAACCTCTTCAACATATTGAGTTATGGGCATTCTGCTAAATCCCTTGGTCTTATAATTTAATTTCATGAATGAGGAATTGAGAAATTGTCCTAAGGACTTAAGGATTTCACTCTCGAAGTATTTTTGGAATATTTCATCAATGGAGCTTTCCATGCAGTCTTGGAAGACTAACTTGGATTTTTTATTTAAGGAGTCAATGAATACTTGCTCCCAATCACTCAAGAAGCTGAAGTAGTGAGTGCTTCCTTCAAGGTCTTTCCTGATATGGATGATAATGAAAATGGACTTATCAATCTTCCTGGATTCAGCCGCCATTTCCTCAGTAATTTTCTCTATGAGGTACTTTATTAAATTCAGGTGAATGCAATCCTTTTCTTGGAATCTGAGGAAGAGGTTTCTCTTAGGGCCATGGAAGAAGTTCTTGAGAGCATTTTCAACCACACGTTCCTCTTCAAAAATACCAACCTTGAATTCATCATCAGTCTGGGGGTCATAATTAATAACTTCTAGGAGGTTTGTGTAAGTATAAACAACATATTTGGCAAGCTTATGTGGCCAGTCATCCCTGACAACTCTCTCAGCAATCAGATCATTCAGACTCTCAATATGGTTAACGTAATAGCTACTCACAAAATAAAGATAGACACTTTCATTATTTTGTTTATAGATAGAGTTTTCAGATGCCAAGATGAAATCCATGCTTGCAAGGGCAATGATTCTTGAATAGATTCTCTCAGCAATATCTTGGACTTTCTTATCTTCCTTCCAATTCTTGATGACCAGGGCCTTGATTGTATCTTCACCATACCCTGCGAGCATTCTTTCTAGAGAGAGGACAAAGCTTTTTGCTTTGCCAAAGGCTGGTGTAGTCATTTCTTTTAGGGTCTGTTGGATTTCTTTATAAAGCTTGATTTGATCAGGGTTCATAATGTTATCAAGAGTCAGAATTTGCTTCTCAAATCTGTTGACAAATGGAGGATCTTTATTCTCTACATCCTTTTTGTCTACTATGATTGTGCAACGGAAATTATCATTGAGATAGCACATAGGATTGTTGGTGGAGCCTAGTGCAATTCTGCAATTCTTTCTCTTACTCACAATAGTGAAATTTTGATTAAAGAGATCATAAAGACTGGGATAAATACTATCTAAGTTCTGCATAATAATTGAGTCACCCTTTTCCATGTGAATGATGATGTTGCTGAGGGTCTTAAAGCTATACTCTTCTTTGGTGAGATCTTTTTCAAAGTTACTGCCTACTAGAATTTTACTCTTGGAGCTCTGCTCAGAGAAGAAGTGCTCTAGAATGTATGTTCCATAGTTGCTGTTAGTGATAATCATGAGATAACGAGCGTTAGGATCACTGAAATTCTTTTCAATTAACTCCAGAACAGGAGTTTCATAGGAGATGAAGTTTTCCAGACTGTATAAATAATTAGAGACCAAAGCTCTCATTGTGTTAGCAGAGTTTTCTAAACCTCCGAAATTTCGATTTATAGCTTCTACAACGATCACTTCTGGGTCTTTGTTAGAATTGACTAGCTGATAGCTGACTTGCTTTATAAGAGCATAAAAGTCTCTTGCTCCATGGAAATCAGGGAAATCATAATTCGTGTCTTGTGATTGGAGTTGATAATAACCTTTGGCAAGGGCCTCAAGTAGAGGTCTATGATTAGTTGAGGCATTTTTTTTGTAACTGTCACAGATATCACAAGCAGTCTTGATCAGGTCTTCCTCGTCGGGGTCTGGCCTAGCAAGGAAGATAGTTCTGTTCATCTTAGAGGCATCTAATCTCCAGTTAGAGATACCAATAAAGGCAACTTGATCCTCAGAGTTGCTGTCGCTATTAGGAGGTTCTAGCAAACTGTGGAGAACTTTAAGAGGATTATTTTTGGAGATTTCAGCAAGACCAATTTCATCAAAGAAGACTGCTACAATAAAGTTCTTCTCCATAGCGTCTCTGATATGCCTCTGGGCTCTTTCAAAGACTCTTTGGATACCTTCTGAAGTGGAAGACTGGGATCCTTGATAGCTCATAAGGAAAAGTCTTGGTAAGGACTTGAAGAATTGATCTTCGGACTCAGCACCTCTCATGTGTGTAGATAGTAGCTGTGCTGATAGGGTCTTACTGCAGCCAGGTTTACCGCAAATAAGTAGAGGAACTTTATTGCAGACACATACAAGCATGGTGAATACATTTTCTCTGAGGGCAGTATTTAGAGCAATACCAGAGGGAATTCTCATTCTACGGAGATAATCATCTTGCTCATCAATGAAAACTTTTTCGAGGTCTGAGGTTTTCTTATATGTATAGTCACCATGATCTCTCCATATTTGTAGAATAATACCGAGGTATTTTTGTCTAGCTTCAGCTGTAGGGATTCTAACATAGTAGCAAATAAACAATGATAAAAGGATGGCTCTCCTTATTCTATCCTCTTCAGCTAATTTCTCCCCATAAAACCAGTCGGTTAATTTACTCAGGAAGTTTGTGGGTGCCTTTCGGGACTCCAAACTGGTCTTGAACCACTTGAAGAATGTCACAAATCTTTTCACATCTCTCAAACTTACACTGCTAGCCTCTTCAAGCTTTCTGATATAATCTTGAGAGTCTCTAATACAGATCGAAGCTATTTTGAGATATTTATTTATTGTTATCTCGTTATGCAGCATGTTATTAATATAGAGGACTTCATCTTCTTTGGAAAGTGAACCAAAATCAAAGACAAAATTCATGACAGAATGGGGGAGGGGATTGACAGTATAGGCGAGGGATAAAATGTTCATATTTTCAGTATACTTGAATTTCATTTTACTCTTTCCTTTGTCTTGTCTGACTAGACCCACGCTGATTCCTGCCTTTTTGAATCTATAGGGGTTACAAGTAGCAATGAATTGAATGTTATAAGGAAGCTGTTCTCCTAATAAGGTATGCTCACAGATAATTTCAGAAATAAGTCCTAGGCAGTTGCAGGTGTTGACCTCATCAAGCAATACCCAGTGGGGCTTATCTATATGCTCAAGAGCTAAATCCTTGATTTCATTAATCCTTTTAATTAGCATTTTTTCAGTAATACCTGCATGCAGATTGACAATATCGAAATTATAACCATGCAGGTTTTCAGCCAAGTATCTGACAAGGGAAGTCTTTCCGCACCCTGTTTCGCCCATAATGATAACTGGAATCTTGGCTCTGACTCTGAGTTCAATTAGGATCATTTTATAGAAGTTATCAGCTGTAAGAATATAATTAGGATTAGGCTTGACATTCTGTACACCGATAATGGATTTAAACTTGTTGATCAGATCTTCACTCTTCATTGTAGAGAAGTCTTCAATTTGGAATTTGTTGCGGCCAGACTGGATATGAAGGACTTCAAGGAGTTCCTTTTTGTCTGTGAGGACATTAGGCTTTTTATAGACAGGGCAGATCTGTCCAGATTCATTAAAGGCAACCAGAAGATGATCATTTTTATTGAAACTGACTCTCTTTGCCTCTAATTCTTCTAGTTCCTTTTGGTCTCTGTGCTGGATCATTTCATTTTGAGATGCGATGTTCAATTGATCCATAAGTGTGAGGGCCTGAGCCTTGAACACTTCGGCATATGAGCCTCTGGTAAATGCTTGAGTATGGGCCAAGAGTGACTCAAATACTGTTCTTCTGACTGCTCCTGTTTTGGCTTTGTTGGCTAGGGAATAGTTGAGATTATCGACTTTGAAGAACTCGCTCTCAGAAAACTTTTCAAGTTGATCTGCAAGAGTGTTGAGGAAAGAGTTGAGCTGGTAGAATGTTGGGTTTTTAAAGTGATCGTTCAGATATTGGAGTAAGATGTTTCTGCAAATTTCAGGTTCTATGGGTTCTACATTTACAACAGAACCTTCATATTTCTTCTTGAAGGTAAGATCGGTAGATTCAAGTGTGTGTTGCAAATAAGCCCTAAGATAATGTGAGACTATTTGAACATTGCTATTAACGTCATTAGGAACATCGATAGGATCCTTGTTTGTCATTGTAATACATTCATGTTCAAAGAGGTTCAGGAACTCCAGGGAATTCAGCAGACTATTGTCATAGGAGTTGGCAACTTCAATATAAAACTCGCAATCCGGAGGAACAATATAGACATCATCAAATCCAAAACAGCCCTGGAGGACTAAGAGATTAAATAAGAGTTCATTGATGACAGTGGTATTATCTATTTTTCCAATGTTCAAGTGGAGGAGCATGTTTTCGACCTCTTTCATCGTGAAGAGTCTGTGGGTTATTTGGTCTAAATTCACCTCATCACTAATGGGGAATTTGACATAAGTTTTCTTATTTTCTTTAGCATACTTTTTGATTCTATGAGTCTTTCCTAAACCAGATTCTTCTGAAGTGATAACCTTAACTCTACTCAAAATGTGCTTTAAGCTGACTTGAAGTTCTTGTTTAGATTCTACTCGAATATCGAAATTGCTAATTCCAAGCTTGTTGATTTCGTTAATAAGAGAAGATTCTGGTTCATTAGTAAGAATTACTAGCTTTGCTGGAGTATCACCCTTCATTTCTGACAAGTAATTTTGCAGGTGCTTGAGAAGATTGGCTTGATATTCTAGAGGTAATTCCTCAACTTTGGCTAAGCAAAAGACTGTTGGTTCAGGGCTGTGATAAAATCTATGCAAAAAGCCTTCAATTATTTCCCACTTCATGGTATGGTTGCTGATTAAGATTTGCTTAGCAGAGGGAGTGCTCCCTTCTTCGCCAAGGAAAAGCGAGAGAATATAAGATTCAAAGAGATGACGCTTTGCACTAGCGACGACTACTTCTCCATCTTTAATCTTTGATTTGGGTGGTTTACGAATTGAGAAGATTTCGACTGGGGCCTCTTGAATTAAATTTTGGACTGTCCTTCCAAGGATAGCTAAGAATTCCTCGGTTGTGTCAATTTTAACATCCATATCAAGCAAGAGGTCAATTCCATACATTTTGCCTGTGAGATAGTACAGAATGTTTTGGACTTGCTTTTTGGTCATGATATCATTTTTCTTGTTGATCATTACGTCATAGAAATAGGCGATTTGTCTTCCATACAAGAAGGTCAAGGGATAATAGGTCTGATAGGATCTTATCAAGGCATTTTTCCATTTTTCTTGTTCCCTCTCCAATTCTTTCTCAAACTCAGGGATCGTTGTTCCTTCTTCTTCTGTTAAAGTGTATTCCCTGTTAAAATAGTCAACTATGGGGTAGCCCAAGTAGTATAAGGAGTTCAAGTACTCTAGGATTTTGTCTATAGTGCTGACAGTCTCCACAAATTTCTTTAACATTTCACCCTCCTTCTTTTCTTCCTCAGCTTCTGCAATGTCGGGACTCTTCGAGTGCATTAGCAATAGAGATCTGTCCTTAACCTCGAGTAATTCAGAGAAAGACATAGACTTCTTATCAGTCCGTCCATAGGTAACCTCTACTATATACTCCCTATTTTGATAGAGGCTGAACTTATAGGTAGAATATTTGCAACATTCTCTGACCTTGTGCTTGCTGGCAAGTTCTTTATTGGTAGCTTCCATATAAGTCTTTCTGAAGTTGCCTATGTTATTTGCCCATCCTTTGAGCATCACATCCAGGTTCTTTACTTTAATGCTGGAAAGAATTTCTTCAAGGACCTCGAGGAATTGTTTATCTTCATTTTTGGTAGCAAGTTTCTCCATTAACTTAATTTTGAAATTGAGGATTGTAATCAAGAACTTGATGGTATCAACTCTGAAGAAAGAGTCCCCAAACTCGTCCACAAATTCCATGAGATTCTTGATGTCATTTTCGTCAACTTCATCCAAAAAGTCAAAGACGGCTTTGGATTCAGAAAGCTCAAGACAGACAGAAGTAATATACTCGTCTTTGAAATATTTATTTGTGTAGTTCTGAAGAGCAGAATTGGTTACAACAAAATCTTTGTAGGGTTGGTCGTCCCCTTTTCCCTGAAATCTGGAAAGCTCTTTGGCAATATCTTCACTCAATCTTGTCTTTTTCAAGTTAAAGAGTTCAACAGCCTTGAGGAACCCTGAAAGGGTTCTGATTAGTTCATCTCGCGTGTTGATATAATAGTAACACTTGGAAATGAATTCCTGATTTTCGTGAATGTTCATCAAGCCTTGAAGAATTTCAAGTTCTTTTCCGATATCTGTGACTCCCAAGAAGTAATGATTGAATTGCTTCACGGTTAGTTTGTTATGATTTAGTGGTTCTTCTAATTTTCTAAAGTCAGTATAGGCTGTCTGGATCAGATCTTCAACTTCCTCAAACTTAATTTCATCTGTCCAGTACCCATTGTAGATATTATTAAACACTACCGAAGATCTCACAGGGTAAAGTTTCTTTGCCTGTTTAACGTATGGCTCTAATTCTGCGGGTATGGCAATTTCTTCAAGTCTTTTGTCAGCCATTGATTTGTTGAGGTCTTTGAGCTGCTTGAGTAATGGCCTTACAGCCTCCATGCTCTTGTACAAGTTTTTAAAGTAAGATTCAAGTTGAAGAATGACTTCTTGCTTTTCATTCTTCATGCGGATAACATCTTTGATTTCTTCAAGAAGGGCAGGGGGTGAAGTTTTGCACATTTTACAGACAAAGTTGCAAATTGTATTGAGCTCTTCTGGCTTAAGCTTAGAGAGATTATCAACTTCTCTATATCGGAAATCTTTTTTCGAAAGAATCATGATGAAAAATTCTTTGCAGGCCTTAGATATAGCATCAGCAAGCTTGCAATTAACTGGCTTCTTTGAGAAATAAGCCTGAATCTTGAACAAGAAACTGGATCTTGGAAGCTTGGGTAGTTCATTAATTAGATAGGAATATGAACTAAAGCTGATCTCAATTTGATCAATGATAGTCATTAGAATTTGTTCAATAAAAGTAGACTCGCATACAATATCATAGGCATTTTTGCATAATTGAGTAATAAGCTTTTCTGCCTCTCCCATGGTCAGCTTCCTCATAGTAAGCTTTTTACGAGCAAACTCTATGAAATATGGTTGGACTTTTAGATATTTATCGTCATCAAGCTGCAGAGTCAAAGTTATAATGTTGCTCTGGGCATATATCTTATCAACAAGGTCGAAGAAGGCTTCTGAAAGCAACTCTCTCTCCTGGATGGAAATATCACGTCGATTCACGATCTTTTCTATGATAGAAAGATGGAATAAGCAAAATGATTTGAATACCTCGACGGAGTGCTTAATAGTACTAGTCAATAGCGTGAGAAGCAGCGAACTATTTTGCCATATGAAGTTAGAGTTCCAGAGAAGAGATTTTTCTAGGTCACGGAAGTCATCAGGAGTCTTGCATTTTGTAAACACTACTTCCAGGTAGTCATCAAATCTCTCTAAAAAGAGATAAATATCGAATGGACCATTGGGGGAGATAACAAAAACTTGTTGAGACAAGTCATGCAGGCTGAAGTTTTGGAGCTCTTTGAAAATGGCAGCCCTAAATGTTTCTTCATCTAAGATTTTCAATACTTTGACTCCTGCATCTTGTAATATTTTGCAATATGAGAAAAAGAAACTGAATGTATTATTAGATGCAAATACGAGGTATTCAATCTTCCTTCTTATATTTTTGTAATGTGTCTCATAAAATCCTTCTTCTTCATACAGCAAGTTGCAGATAGCTACCAAGTCATTCATAGTCCTGACCTGAGCTATCAGGTATTCAAGTACAGCGTCCCAATTGAATTTTTCATAGACATATTTCTTGGTCATAATTAGACTCAAATTATTTTCGAGATCTTCAGGGTTCTCAAGGAGCTTCAATGTGATCAAGTGAATTTGTAAAGGAGTGAGTTGGTTATTTTCCTGATAAGGGAGGATTTCATCCAATTGCAACAGGCAAAAATTCATATCAGGCACTACCGATAGTAAAAATTGTTGGACTTGGGTCATGGGTAGGTTAAGGTTGAGTTTCTTGCATAAATTAGACAATGCTGTGAAATCTTCTTCAGATTCAATCTTCCTTCCGGAATCATATATATATGTCTTTATGATGTCTTCTAGGGTCTGTTGACTTATATTCTCAAAGTTTTCTCCTGCAAAAATCTTAAATACTTTAAAATCCTTATAGAAACTGACCAAAATTCCCAAATTTCTCCAGGCTTCTCTAACCTGGTCTATCAAGATGCTAGGGTACACTAGATTTTTATCTCTCTTGATCGTTTTGGACAGCTCGATAATATTGAGATATATCTTGTATACCGATCTAGGGTCAAGCTCTTCATAATATCTCAAAATGACGTCTAAAGGCACAGCCTTGAGTGAGGAGTACATTGCAAGCTGCTGCTCTGGGTGATCTTGATCTCCTCCCTTGGACTCTATGTAGGTTATCATCTGCTTCATGTAAGAAATTTGTTCTGCAGGTTTTCTATATCTTGCAGCTCCTTCCAAACATCTGATAAGCTCAATAGACAAAGAATTGCCGTTTTTCAGTTTTTTCAAGGCATTCAGATAACAAATTACTTGGAATTGTAGAGAATGGACAGGCCCATAGGGTGGGTCTTTAAAGTATATGGAGTAGTCAGAGGGCTGGAAAACTAAATCTAATGCAAAATAGCATTCTTGCCAGCCTGGTTCTAATATTCTGGGTTTGTGATCATAGTACCTGACACCTTTGTTAGTGCTGCAGAAGAAGAAGAGATTATATGTCTGCTGGTCTCTGAAATGAACATCTGCTCTAAAAAGTTTTACGAAATAGGTATCTTTATCGTAATGGACAGGAGTATATTCGCTATCAATTTTCATTTTCTCTTCTTTCATTTCTATTTCATGCTTGAATGGATTTTTCTCTTTTGAGGGATAATAACCAACATAGATTTTTGGAGTATAATGTTTGTTGCAATAGTACAAGGCAAAGATTGTAGTTGTTGAGCCGATAGGTTTCATAGAGTAGATATGTATGCTTGCTGGAAAATATCTTTATTGGAAATAAGATTAGTTAAAATAAAATATTGCAAAAATTTCAATATGTATCAACATTCTATCAGTAACACGTCTAGGTAGTGCACATGAGGTTAATAAAATAGTATCTTTTGAGTTCCAGCAAGGCAGACCCTGCATAAACACATCGAGGTAGACTGTAAATTTGAACCTCTGAGGCAAACCAAAATTTCAGAAAATTTCCTACCTTGAAATTTAGAGTCATCCATGAGTCTATAAACCTTTTTCTAGAAGTTTCTGGATTCAACTTCTATTATGCAGTGTTGATTAAGGACAGATTATGACAAAGTTGAGTTAAGAACTCTGTTGGAAAACCAAACAAAAAGATGAGAGAGAAAGTCGTATTTTCTCAAGGAATTGATTCACTTAAATAATCATTTTACTCTTCATAAATACTTCCTTTTACTTTAATCAAATAGACGCATCTAATTTATTCTTCTTGCATATCTTGGACTATAATACAAGACAATAGATCATCATATAATTGGTAATTGTTATCATACGTTTCATCTAAGCATGATTTCCTATATCTTACTCATATCGGGCCACGTTTTAAGTATGTCTCCACTTCAGGCTTCCCCTATATAGAAGAGCCCTGCCTTATAGAGTGGAGCCTTCTTATTTGTGTTTTGTTTGGAGGAGGGGAAAGGGATAGAGGGCTACTTTAACTTCAACGGAGAAAAAGGCTTTTTCGCCATAACTCCTTTAATATTTGGAATTATGAGATTCTTCAAAAGACTAACGATTTCTAATGTAAACACCAATCTAGAATACCAATTGGTCCTATTTGTAGGTATGCTAAGGAAACCATAGGGAAGAATAAAATGCTTTGTACATGGAATCTTCTAGGGCTAAACTAGGCATGGTCTGCTATGGTTATTTTTGGTCCTCATACAACGAGACTAGGAAAAGTTTATAGGGGAAAGTTTTATAATCTCTTAGGGAAGTCCTTTCCCAGCTCATCTGGCTAATATGAGATCATTTGAATAAATCATATTATGTGCAACTTACTATAGCCATATGAAACTTTTTTTACAATAAGAGTTTGATAATTTTCCAAAATGAGTATTTAACTTTGCCCATCTAATATTTAAGGTTTGAAAGGAATTTCGTTCATGGGTTGAAAGTAAATTTTTTGAGAGGAGGGGATGCTAACTTAAGGAGTATGATAACTAGTCATAAGGCCATCACCTCGAAAAATTTCCCCTTATTTTCAATCTTCTCATAAAGAGGACTTTTACCAATTTCTCAGTTGTTGTACCTCCACAGAAAATGTGAAATTATAATAAATAAAGATGAGACTTAAATTGATAGATAATTAAAGGAATTACTTCCAAATACTAAAATAAGATTTAGGAACTAGGTCATACCAATATATTTCTTTGCTTTCTTTTCGGCTTCTTTCTTTGGTGCTATAGCAAGCATTTTCTTAGAAAATGTTTGTTTAATCTTATCCTCTCTCGGGTCCTTTTCTCTAGACTCTTCCTCCAAATATATTAAGGCTCCAAATGTATGCCTCACTTGAATACTCTCAGGGAAGTACATCTCAAATTCCTCTAAAATCTCATCATCTTCACTCACCTTCTTATCCCAGATATCCCTTTTCCATCTCATAAAGCTCGAAACTTTCTCATCTTCCTTTAACTCATTAACCAAGTTCCTAGAACAGAATCTCCTGAGGGCCTTAATCAAGTCTCCAATGTTCAACTTCTTGAATTTTTTCTTACATTCTCTTAGTTCTCGATACTGTTCTTCAGAAAGCTCAGACTTAAATTGAGGGAGGATTTTTGCCTTGATAGGTTCAAATGAATAAACTTCGATTAGTTCGTAGAGAGACAGCAATTGGCTAGTTCTAATGGACTCCTTGTTGACGAAGTTCACAAATAGTTTTGAAAGATTTAAATATGCGGGAGCATTTTCACATACAGAAGAGAGTAGTTCCTCCTCAATTTCTCCATTTTTCACATAATAGATAAGGTTTTCTGCAGAAGTATGCATATCCAATTTTTCTTTATCATCCTTTGATTTTAGTAAATTTTCTAAAATGTTGGCTTGCTCTCTAGTTAGATCTTCACATTCATATTTGTCTCGGAATTGGCAGATCATATCGGAATTAGAGGTGTAAATCTCGAACTTATACTGCATAAATCTATATTCAGGGCTCAATTTCTTTTTTCCTAGGACAAGAGTTCTAGCTAATTTTTCCTCGAACCACTGGTAGTCATACTTGATATCAGTCACTCTTTCATCTTGGTCAGGTGAGATTCCCATCCAAAACTCCTGGACAAGCTCCTCTTTATTATTATTAGTAATTAGAGCACTGAAACATATAATCTCACTTGAAGTAGCTGACTGAACAGGAATTTTCTTAACTTCTCCTTGAGCCTTGAGGAAATCATACTTAGTGAAAATTCCCTTTGCGTCATATATTGAGTCTAAAATCTGGTTCTGAATGAGAGATAACTGCTCAAGGGCTGATGCCATGTACATTCCGAAACCAAGTTCAATAGTGTCTGGGAGGATATAGCCAATGGGAGTTTGGTTAGTAATCTCAGGTAGGGGTAGGAGTTGCTTGCAGCCAAATTGAGTGGCTAAAAGATAGATCTTCTTCCATTCTTCTTGGAACTGATGGAATAACATAGTGATCTTTTCTTTAGCATCTTCAGTGATTGCTATCTTATTTATGGCGGTTTCTATAGACATTGTTCTGGCTTCTTCTCTGTCCAAGCTGAAATTGAAGTGCTGGAGAGCCCAGTTGGTAAATTTAATAATCACGGGGAGGGAGTCGAGTCTTTTAAGTTCTTCTTCAATATCAAAGAAGCACTTTATCAGAGGGAAAGTTTCAGCTAGATTATTTCTCATAAAGGCCATCTTCATTTCTTCATAGGATCCACTATGAACGGTCTTCCAGAGGGGTAGCATGGCATATTCAGTACCAACAAGTTCTTCAGCTCTGAAAGAGTTTTTCACTAACTCCATTGGACTAAGCAATCTTTGGTTACCACCTTGATTTATGGCAGCCTCATCCTTATAAACTTGTATTTCATTTCTTTGATTATTGAGTAACACTTGTAGGAAGTTCGTTTCAAATGAAGCTTCAAATTCCATTCTCTGTTGACTTGTGGTAATCACTTGGGAAGTTTGCACGAAATCTGCAAAGCTACCTAACAGAATATGTAGAAATAGATGGGTATCATGCTTTAGATTGAGTAGTTGAGTCAGTACATCATAATCATCCTCCATATGGAGTCTCAAGTATTCTTCAGCTGATCTGTACTTAGTTGTATTTAGTTTCAAGGCATCAAACAACGCTTTATCGGTAACAATATCCGTAGCTATCAGTCCATAGAATAGAGCCTCATGGAATAATTTCAAGATTCTTGAAGCTATTGGTTTCATGTTTCTGATTGAATAAGTCTGATCTCTTCTGATTTCGGAAGGGTCTTTAGGAATATATCCAGGTCTAGCTTTGGTTAGAATTTCGTTGAGTTTCTGTCTTGCTTCATTCACTTCTAATGTGACTTTAGTATGACCATTACGAGCTATCAACTGATGATTGTTTCCCCCGATAGGATTTCTACATCCTGGGCATTTAACGGTTTGCATAGGTTGAGTGCACTCTCCAATAGTATATGGGAACCCACAATTACATTTATAGATTCCAACTGCAGCACCATCAACCTGCTTATTTGTGGTAATGATGAGCTTATAAACTCTATAATTATCATCAATGGTCTCTACATCATCTTCAGCTCCTGGTAGATAAAATGTTTGTAGATTTTTAGCTATTTTGGCAATATCATCAGAGAGTAATTCTCGGTAGGCATTCCTTGTACCTGCTAGACTCATGAAAGTAGAAAAGGCATGGATTATTACGGAGGATAACTCAATGTTTTCTATCCTGGTTTCTCTTCTAATATTTAATAGCTTACTGCCCCTGAAATTGTTAAGCATAGAAATCAACAAGATTCTTAAATATGGAGACATCAAGTTTTCAACCAATTTATTTTCTTGCATCCATTGATTCAGTGATCGGAATGTCACAGATGTCTCCCAGTTAACATCATGTTGCTTGAGATAGATTTTGTTCGCTACGGCCAGTGCTAAAGAAGTTTGACTGACAGGATCATCTCTTAGATCTAAGTTATTTAGGAGTTGGTTCATAGCAGTCTCGTTATGCATGTTTGAACTATACAATCTTTCAAAGATCTCCTTAACATTCCTAGAGCGATCTGCGTTCTTTAAAGGGATAATCTCAAAGTCAAGCAGGCTCTTCATCTCACCTGTAAAGGAAACTAGTTTTATCCACTCAAAGTCTCTGTCGTTAAATAATTCATTTTCAATTCTCGCAATTGATCCCAGCATCTCTTTTAGCTCTCTCAAAAAGAATATCCTCAAAAGAACTCCTTCATTAGTATTAAGAGGGGCTTTCTCATTGAAAATTTTAATTACTTCAGGGTTAACCTGATATTTGGTGTCTCTGTTCAACATCACAGTAAAGTACTTCTGGGCATAAACCTTTATTATGGCGATACTGTGCAAGACAGTGATAGCGGGATAGGGCATATCAGTTCCTGCCATAAATTGGGGCCATTGATTGAAGTTATCAACAGCATCTGAGAATACCTTTAATCCTATTTCCAAGAAGTCCAATGGGTGATTTTGATTAGCTAGTTTCACATAACAGCTTGATATGATATCTTCAATAATAACTTCTTTATTCCTGATATTTGATAAATCCAAATAATGCTCGAGGATAGAATAAAGAGTATTTTCTTGAGACAAATCTTCAAGAGAAAACTCAGAAATATCCATTAAATCACGAATAAAATTCTTGGACTCAGTAATCAGATAATTGTCATCAATAATAATATTTATCATCTCATATTTCTCTGAGTCGTCATTGGTTTTGATAAGAAGGAATCTTGCCGCCTCTCCTTGTAGTCTTTTCAGTTCTTTTCTTTGACAAATTTCATCATTTAACACTTGTATTTGATCAATAAGAGATTTAGAGATTTGGAATTCTTGTTCTTGCTTGTTTGTGATTGACATTAAGAAGTTTGGAATATAATCTGATGTTTGCTCGAAGCCAATCTCTTTGATTGTAAGAAGGAATCTCACCAAGAATTCCACCTCATACGCATATTTACAAAGTGCCCCAGTGCTATTCCTTAGTTCATGAAGAGTCATTCTCAACAATTCAAGCATGTGGATGAAGTCAGCAGAGTTATTGAGGTATGCTTCTAAGTTGGCAGAATTTGGAAGAGATGTCTTTGCAAGGAAATCTAAGCTCAAGTTGAATGGAGCATTAATTCTTTCAGGAGCATACTTTTCTTGAGGTATACCTGTTCCATTTCCTTGACAAAATGCCATGAATTCCTGAGTGATATCTGCCGGGTTCAGACTGAGCCTCTTCTGCATTGAAATAAAGACTGCCAACAACTTCGCAATATTCCCTTGATTACCAACCAGCCATAATATGACTTCTTCAACAGTTGAATTGGGGAATCTCAGATTATAGAGCCCTAAGATGAGATCTGTCCATTCACTGCTAACCTTAAGCACTCTCTGGGTGAAATAGTTGATGATATCAGCCATGAACAGCTCCTTGAATTCCTCCTTCTCCACAGGTTTGCTTAAAGAGTCAATTTGCTTTGAAAGGGTTGAATTCCCAATTTCTTTTTCGATCTTCTTTTTGATTACTTTGATATCACGAATGTTTTGTTCTACATCGTCCCTTTCAATCTTTATGGAGTCTTCAAGTTGAACAACTTTTTCAGCATCTTTTTCATATGCTGCGACCATTCTTTGAATCTCAAATAATGAACCTGGGATTGACATTCCCCAAACCTTTTCAACTGGATTTTCTTGCTTTCCTCTTCTGAGATTCAAGTTATTAGTCTTGATATTGTCAAAATTCTGGTAAAATATTTTTTCAATGCTGGCCTTCTTGGACCTGACTTTCTCACTTCGACTAACATACCAATCTAGCATCGAATCTCTCTCCAAAGCGTATATTATTTTTGTTAGAGAATCTTCAATTTTCATGTTAATTCGATCTTCTAATATCTCTAAGAGACTTTGGTTTCTTTTAGCAAAGTTAGGATTACAAAGGAGTTCTTCCTTCCAGTCATGTTTCTGAGCCATTTCATTACAAATAAACTTGATAAGGTGCTGTTGGAGCACTTCATCCTTGCTAATGCAATTGATAATATTATCAATGTAATTAGTAATTGGATACTTGGAGAACTGCCTAGTGGTATAGTCTAGCTTCATAAAAGGCTTATTAAGCATCTCTTTTATTTGAGCCTGAAGGTCACCTTGGAAATACTTTTCGAATATTTCATCTAGGCTAGCTTTGAAACAGAAATCAAATGAAAGTTTAGACTTGACATTCAGTGAATCAATTGTAAGTTGTATCCAGTCACTCAGGAAACTAAAGTAATGGGTTTCCCCTTCGAGATCCTTTCTTAGATGAATAATGATGAATATGGATTTTTGGATCTTTTCGTTCGCTTCGGCACGTTCTGCAATAATCTTTTCAATTATGAACTTAACTAAATTCAAGTGAATGTAGTCTTCCTCTTGGAATCTCAGAATCAGGATTTCTTGATCTCCTTTGAAGAACTCTCTGATGAATCTCTCAATTTCTCTTTCCTTCTTGATGGCAAAAATATTTCTTTCTGCGAAAAGTTTAACAGGAAGATTTAGTTTCTCGAGAACTGATGTGTAGGTGTAAATCACATATTTGGCACATTTGTTAGGGAATTGGTTTAGATCAACACTATCCACCATTTCGTAAAGACTTTGATGACGTGAATGGAAATATTCATGTAGCAAATGCTCATAAAGAGGGAGATTCTCTGTTTTTAGTTTGGAGTTCTCAATGGCAATAACTCCCTCCATTGTAGAGAGCTTCATAATTTGGGAAAAGATATTTTCATAAACCTCCTTTTCGTCTTTGTCTCCTTCCTTAATAATAAGAGCCTTTATAGCATCTTCTCCTAGCCCCAGAATCATTCTTGCTTTGTTCAGAGCGAATTGAAGGGGATAAGTTGAGGTAGTCATATCATTGATGCTGATTTCTAATCTCTGATGGGATAATTTCTGTTCCTCAGTCATGATATTATCAAGAGTGAGAATTTGCTTCTCAAACCTATTCAAGAAAGGAGGGTCTTTCTCCGTAACATCTTTCTCATCTACTATGATTGTGCAGCGGAAATTATCATTAACATAGCACATGGGATTGTTAATTGAGCCTAAAGCTATTCTGCAATTCTTTCTCTTACTCACAATAGTGAAATTTTGATTAAAGAGATCATAAAGACTGGGATAAATACTGTCTAGATTCTGCATAATGATCGAGTCTCCTTTTTCCATGTGAATGATAATATTGCTGAGGGTCTTAAAACTGTATTCTTCCTTTGAAAGATCTTCATCAAAATTGCTACCAACAAGAATCTGACTTCTTGAGCTATGCCTTGCGAAGAAATGCTCCAAGATATAGGTGCCATAATTACTGTTACTGACTATCATAAGGTATCTTGAAGTGGGATCTTGAAGATTAGCTCCGACCAAGTCAATCACAGGCAGAGAAACATTTACTCGTTCAGCATACACCATTGATTCTTGTGTCAATATTTCCTTGAATCTTTTGATAGACCCCGGGATACCCCCAAAATTTCTCTCAACAGCTTCAATTACAATGTCTTCAACTTGTTTATTAGCATCACGTTGGACAAGCTTCGAGCTGACTTGTTTAATTAATGAATAAAAGTCTCTAGCTCCATGAAAATCTGAGTATTCACTTTTAAAGTTCTCACATTGAATTCTGTAATAAGCCTTTGCCAATGCCTCTAAAATAGGTCGAAATGTCCTTGAAGCCTGAGACTGATAACTATCACAAATGGAGCAAGCAGTCTTAATCAAGTCTTTCTCATCAGGATCAGGCCTAGCTAAGAAGATTGTTCTATTCATTTTAGATGCATCAAGTCTCCAGTTTGATATTCCTACAAAGGCAACCTTTTCATCATCATTTTCAGTGGGTGGTTCGAGGAGACTGTGTAGAACTTTAAGTGGGTTATTCTTCGAAAGTTCAGCCAATCCGATTTCGTCGAAAAAGACCATAATAATTAAATTCTTGTCTGTGCTATCCTTGAGTAATTTCTGAGCTCTTTCAAAGACCCTTTCAATACCTTCAGATGTTGAAGATTTAGAGCCCTGATATCCTATCAAAAACAGTCTTGGCAAACTTTTGAAGAATGGATCTTCGGATTCAGGACCTCTCATATGGGTATAGATAAGCTGGACAGATAGTGTCTTACTGCAACCAGGCTTTCCGCAAATGATGAGAGGAACTTTGTTAACAATACAGACTATTAAGCTGAAAATGTTTTCTCTTAAAGCAACATTCAAGGCAATACCAGGAGGGAGAGTCATTCTGCTGATATAATCATCTTGTTCCTTTGAAAAGACATCAATTAAGTCTTCAACTTTATCAAATCTTCTGGAGCTCTTTTTCCAGATTTTGAGAATTATATCGAGATACTCATCTCTGTTTCTTTGGTTTGGTAATCTTAAGTAGTAGCATATAAAAAGGGACAATACAACTGCTCTTATTTCAACTTCATATGATCCTTTCAGTTGTTTTCCATAGTGCCATTCACAGTCTTTCTTGTTTAGAGGAGCTTGCCTTTGCTTCATATTATCTCTAAACCATCTGAAGAACTTGACAAATCTCTTCGTCTCTCTAAGACTGACGCTACTAGCTTCTTCCAAATTTCTGATGAATTCCTGAGATTCTCTGATACATTCAGAAGAGATTTTGAGGAGGTTTTCATTGTTAATAACATTTCTAAGCATAGTCTCGATATAAAGGATTTCATCTTCTTTAGAGAGCGAACCGAAATCGAACACGAAATTCATCAAGGAATGAGGCAAGGGATTAACTGTGTAGGCCAGACTTAAGGTCTTAGAATCTTGTGTGTTCTTGACCAATCCAACTTCAATACCAGATTTTTTGAGCCTATAAGGGTTACATGTGGCAATAAACTGCACATTATCAGGCATTTTCTCTCCTAAGAAAGAGTGGAAACATATCACTTCTGAAATTAGACCAAGACAATTGCAAGTATTGACTTCATCCAAGAGAACCCACACTAATGGGGCTTGATTTGTCTGCAAATTAATTTCAGAGGCTAATTCTTGTGAGTTAAGAATTTCTTGAGCCCTTTGCTTAATTATTTTTAGCTTCTCAATTAGAATTTTTTGGGTTATCCCTGCATGGAAGTTAATAACTTCAAACTGACAATTCATATGATTTTGAGCTAAATATCTAACCAGAGAGGTTTTACCACAGCCTGTCTCACCCATTATCACAACAGGAATTTTTGCTCTTACTTTGAGAAGAATTAATATCATCTTATAAAAGTTATCAGCTGTGAGTATATATTCTTCACTCTTTTTATATGAGTATGAGCCCAGAATAGCTGCTAGTTTTTGGTTCAGATGATCACTAGTGAGAAGGGAATAATCTTCTTTTATATAAGCCTGACTGGCCAGCATTCTTTCCAGATCAGGTGGAAGTTCTGTTGTCTTTTTGTAGACTGGGCAGATGCCAAAATAATCATTGAACACAATGAGTAAGTGATCATTTTTTGAAAAGCTTATCCTTTTCTCCTCATACTCAGAGTCAAATTTCCTTTCCTCAATTTCTTGTGAGTATTGAGAACCAAAAGTGACCTTATGTCTAAGGGCCCTATCCTGAGCTTCAAAAAGTTCTGCAAAGGATTCCCTAGTAAAAGCCTTGGTATGATTTAAGAGAGTTCTCAAAACATCGCTGCGGATTGTTAAATGTCTTTTTTCTTCAGGAACTTGCAGCAAGATGCTTCGACGCCTGCTTGATGTATTTTCAAGAGAATATTCTATATTGCTTGTCATAAAATATGGACTCTGTGAGAATTTTTCCAGTGCATCTGCTAGTGTATATATAAAAGAATTGACTTGATAAAATGTCCACTTATTATTAATGAGAAAATATTTTTCGATTAATTTCCTGCATATATCTTCTTCAATAGGTTCAACATTGACCTCCCAACCCTCATGATACTTTCTAGTAATGATCTCTTTTCTGTCTAAGGTATTAGTCTCCAACGCATAGAGATAGTTTGCGACTATTTGAATCGGAGATGATAAATCCTCAGAAACTTCAATAGGTTCCTTATTTTGGTGGGTGATTAGCTCAATTTCGAATAATTGCAGAAAAGTTAAGGAGTCAAGCAGCTGATTGTTTAACGTATTGGCGACCTCAATGTAAAACATACAGTCATCAGGGACAATAAAACTCTCTCCAAATCCATAAAGGGTCCTTAAGATAATCAAATTAAACAAAAACTCATTCAATAGGCTTGGAGAGTCCACCTGGCATAGATTCAAATGAAGGAGCATTTTCTTTGTCTCTTGGATGTCGAACAATCTCTTAGTTAGTTTTTCAAAATCGATTTCATCGGAAATTGGAAACAGAACATAGTTGTAGTCATTTTCATTGGCAAATTTTCTTATTTTATGAGATTTTCCAAGTCCCGATTCTTCTGAAATTATTACCTTCACATTCTGAGAGTTAGCTTCTGCATATTGACTTTAAGTTCAGCTGGCCCAAGACTCAGAATTTCACAGGTTCTGACTCCAAGTTTCTTCATTTCATAAATGAGTGAGCTATCAGTTTCTCTGGTTAATATAATAAGCTTAGCATACATCCTCTCTTTTTCATCTGATGAAAACATTTTGATAAGTTTTTCTTGAAGATCCATAGAAAGCTCTTCGACCTTAGCTAAGCAGAAGACTGTTGTTTCCCGGCAGAAAAAGACTCTATACAAAAAGGTCTTAATCATTTCCCATTTAGAATTAGGATTGCATATGAATACCTGATAAGCAGATGGCAAACTACATTGCTCAGATAAGAAAACAGATAGCAGGCATGATTCAAAATTAGCTCTTCCTGCTTCGACAATAACAGCTTCACCATTCTTTATTCTATTGTTGGGATTAGGCTTATTAAAGCTAACAAGTTCAAATTCCTCTTCTATCAGCTTGTGTAGGGCTCTGCCAAGGCAGTTGATAAACTCCTCTTCGCTCTTTATTTCTGTTGTGTCTATCGTAAGTTTATAAGGTGACACATCTTTCTCAAGGATAAAATGAAGTAGATTTGCAATCTTGTATATCAGAGTCTCACTGTATTCTTCCCCAACAAAGTGATTATAAAAATAGGAAATATGCCTTCCTGACAAGTAGGTCAAAGGGTAAAAATTCTTATATCCTTCAAGGAGTGTTTTGCTCCAATTCTGATACAATTCCTTTAAATAGTCATGAAACTCATTGACTTCTGAACCGTCCCCATTGATTAGGTTAACAGTTATTTCTATAGTAGAAGGGTAACCTAGCGAATAAAGACTATTAAGAAGATTTAGGGCATCTTCAATCTTGTTGATGATACCTACAAATTCCTTGAGATATTCTAACTCTCTCTGATTTTCGATCCTATTCTCTTCATCACTATTCTTTGAATGAATCACCAATAGAGATCTATCCTTGACTTCAAATAATTCTGAGAAAGTCATTGATTTTTGGCTTGATGCGCCATATCGGACATCTACCTGATATTGGTAATTTCTATCCAAATGGAAATGGTACTCAGAACATTGATAGCATTCCTTGACTTTGTATTTACTTGCCATTTCTCTGTTTGTAGACTTAGCATAGATCTGGGAAAGTCCTGAAATATTTTGATTCCATTGTTTTAACATTACATCCATTTTGTTGTTCTTGAAGTCAGTTTCAAGTAACTTTTTTAATGTCCAAATGAACTCATTATCGGAATTATCTTCTGACACTTTTGTTTCTAACTTCGTCAGCAACTGCCGTATTACAATCAAATCTTTAATTGTGTCAACTCGGAAAAATGAGTCTCCATATTCGTCAACATAGTCCATGATCGACTTGAGCTCAGTTTCATCTTTTTCTTGTAGGAAATCTATCAATTCCTTGGCTTTTGACAATTCAACCATAGTGGAAGTCGCATACGAATCTCTGAATATTACATTCGAATACCTAAGTCTTGAAGTGGCTTTTTGTACAAGCTCACTATAGGTAATATCTTCATTTTCTGACGACATTGCTTTCAAATCTCTCTCCATCCCATTAGTATAAGTTGTCTTCTTCAGGCTGAACAGGTCCACAATACTCAGAAAACTTTTATAATTGATCAGGATCTCTTTGCAGTTATTGATGTATTCCAAGGCTTGACGAATATTTCTAATTTCATCGCTGAAATCAAGTTGTTGATCTAAAATATCTAGTTCATGCTCTATGTTGAGGTTAGTAACATCAGCAAATAAACTCCTGAATTGCTCTGCAGTAAACTTCGGTAGTTCATCCTTCAATTGCATGAATTTCTGGCGAGCTTCATATAAAATTTCTACAATATCTTCAAGTAACACTTCTCCATTTGCTTCTCGATTACTAAGAGTAGTATTGTAGATCTTTTTGAAGACAATACTCTCGCTAATTGGGGAGAATAATTCTGCAAGCTTCTCAAAAGGCTGCAATTCATTGGGAATTATCAATTCAGAAATTTTCAAATTGTCTACTTTCTGCATCAAGCGCTTTAACTCCATTATATAAGTGGACATCTCTTTGAAGTTTGAGTAGAAATTTTTGAAAAGGCTGTCCAATTCTGTCACTTTTTTATTAAAATTCTTCTTAACCTCAATTACACTCATAATCTCTTGATGGAGATCTTCCGGTTTGTTCGGACTGCGCAGGAACTGAGATAATAAAATACAAAACGACTTGATGTTTTCTTGTGGTGAATTTTGTAAAAGATCTACCTCCATATATGTTATTTCTTGTTTTTGTAGATTCTCTAAGAAATTATTAGCAGCTTTCTTGAGTGAATTAACCATTTTATTTTCTGGTTTGGGATCAGCCAATTCATAGCATTCTTGAAACTTATAGAGAAAATGTGTTCTTTGTTTCAAGACCTCCTTAAGGAGGAAGCTACTATTTATATTCCAATCAATCTGTTCCATTATTAACCAAAAAACTTTCTCAGAGAGCTTGGAATTCTTCTTTTTATGGAATTCATTTTCGAAGACCTGAAACATTATCTTTTCACAATCTTGAGGAGTGAAGCTTTTCTTTGTAATTCTTTTCTTTGCAAATGTCAAGAAGTAAGCATGAATATGGGAATATTCTTCAACATCCAACAGTTTCGAGAGTGAGATGATGTTATTTTTTGCATATTTGTCTTCCACAGATTCAAAGAAGATTTCTGATAATTTGGCTTTGTGGGCTTCATCTAAATTATGATTTTCCAAAATCTTTGTAAGTATCTCAAAGTGTTGAGGAGAAAGATTCTTGTACACTCTAAGGAAAACTGTAACCATGAGCTTCTTTAGAAACATCTCTGAGATCCTCTTCTCCTTTGAAGAAATACAGGCCATCCAGAGGGGCGAATCTAGGAGCATTTTAACCTGTGATTCATTAGATATGAGAAAGAGGACACGCTCTAAGTATCTATCCATTCTTTCATGAAAGATTCGATAGTTAAAAGGTCCATTTTCTGCATATTGGAAAATGTCTTGTGTTAAGTTCTGGAAGTTCAATGAGTCAAGTTTAGCAGGAATTACATCTTGGAAACTTTTGTCTGAGTACAGGAACAGGCTAGTGGTTTCCTCATTTTCTAGCAAAGAAAGCCATTGTAAGAACTTATGCAAAGGAAGATGAGGCTCCATTAAGACTTCAATTATTCTATTCTCGATAGTAGGAATCAAATCACCAAACTCCTTTTCTTTTACCAGGAACTCCAATAGAGAAAGCAAGACTGTAACATCTTTGGCTTCCTTAATCGTGATTCTGATAATCTCAAGCATATCCAGATTACATTCTTTCTGGAGATTAAAGAGTTTTACTAAATTCTTAGAGATATCTTGAGGAATTTCCAACAAAAGGTCTACAATATGTTGAATGTATCTAGGATCCAGTCCTGACTTTTCTATGACTTGCCCATCAGGTGTGTAGATAGGTGAGAATTTAAGAATTTCCTTTATATTCAGAATGCATGCATCCATAGTAGGAACGATTATCATTAAAAACTCTTGGTATTTCTCTGCATTAGGTAAATCTATTGTTGCACATAGATTCTTCAGATCTTCGAAATCTTTTTCGGAGGAAAGCCTGAATTTATTTTCATAAATCACAAAGTTGATCAATTCTGTCATAAAACCAGGAGTAAATAAATCTTTATCACTTTGAACTATATTCTGAAATACTGAGAAGTCCTTGAAAAAGCTCAGTGAAAGTGCCAACAAATTCCAAAGTTTTTTTAATTCTACAAATTTTGCTAGAGTCCCGGACTCAGGGAAATCAATGAGGAGCTTTGCTTCTTTGCTCTTGATATTATCGCATATGTTAAGAAGGGATTTAAGATTTATTTCATCTTTAAATTTGAAAAACCTGTCTTTTCTAACAGGCTTGATGGTGGAATATAAAAATTCTAGTTGAGCAAAGTCCGATGAAAGCTCTGTTTTTTTCTCTATCATCTTAAGCATGCTTTGAAGGTAAGAAAGCACACGAGAATCGTGTAATGGAGGTAGTTCAGTCAGGTTCTGTATGAGAGCAGAATACATTGACCCTTCTTTTTCTTCAAACTTTTTGATTGCTGAATAGAATGATGATACTTGTGCTTCAAGAGATAGAACGGGTGCCAAGGGTGGATCTCGATAAGTTCCTGTGGGATTGGAGTCAAACTCGAGATCAAATACAAATAAAAAATCATCTAAAGCCCTGATTCTTGTCCTTCGAGAGCAATTATATTCAACCTTTTTATCGGATTTTAGACTGAAAGTTAAAAATTGAGAGTACTCCCAATCAACCGGGATCTCAGTATAAAATAAGTAGATGAAATGATTGTCTTCAGTCCCAATTTTCTTGGGAGAGTAATCGTTCTTCAACTCAAATGCCGTTTTCATTTCGTGTGAAGATATTGTTCCTTTCTTCGCTTGATGAAGTATTGCTGTTATTTTCGGGATGAATTTAGGATGACAGTAATAGAGAGCAAAGACTACTGTTTTGTCCAGCTTTTCTGAACCTCCAAAGAAGAACTGTTTTATTGTGTTTCCTATTCTCTTCATTTTGCAATTTTCAAATAAATTTATTACATTTTTAGGAGGAAGCTAATTTAAGAGCTGTCCTCGAAATCAGTCGACACATAAAATGACTTCAGAAAGGGGTAATTGGATATCCCCTAAGAGAATATGACCAGGTAATTTCGTTCAGATCTCCCTGGTTGGCTAAGTGTTAGCGGGAATTTTTTTTCGGAAAATGCCAATATAATAAATTCTCGAGGGAAAATATGAACATCTATGACATTGAATATCTTTGGATCTAATTATTTTTCTTAGACCTTGAAAGGAGAGTGAGAACCATCATTAAGCCGAAACCCTGATCAAGATATGGTGTAATTCTCACTCTAAATTAGAACATTATTCTAAGCTTCATTTTAACATATGACGTTAGTTCCAACAGAGTAAAGATTTTATAAAACTTAGAATAAAGAGATTTTTCGGGTCAATACTAGTATTGTACCATTTCTTTCTTCATTTCTTAACAAATTACCATCAGATATAAATATCTAGCGCTCAATATTAAGTTATCAAGATGTAAGTCAATCTCTAGTATTTAATTAGACTTATGCCATTAATAGCCTTTTTTGAGTCCCTCTGAGCTGGGCTTTCCTCCAAATACAACAAAGTCTCATATGAATGTTTGACTAATATGCTCTCTGGGAAGTACAGTTCGAAGTTATCCAGGGCACTATCATCATCAACTATCCTTTGATCCCAGATATCCATCTTCCATCTCATAAAGCTAGTAAGCTTTTCATCCTCCTTCAACTCATTGACAAGGCTTCTAATACAGAATCTTCTTAATGCCTTGACAACATCATCAAAGATCTTCACGTCAGTCAACTTCTTTCTAGCTTCCTTCAAGTGGGTTTGTTGGTCAGCAGAAAGAGCAGCCTTAAATTGTGGAAGTATCTTGTTCTTCATCGGCTCAAAGGAATAGACTTCAACTAGTTCAAAGAACGACAGCAGCTGAGAAATTCTTAGCCTAGTTTCTTCTGTAATAGTTACAAACAGCTTTGTGAGGTTCAGATAAGGAGGAATTGAGTCATAAATAGCTGATAGGAAGTCGTCATCTAGCTCACTATTTTTGATATAATAAATCAGGTTTTCAGCTGAGCTATGAAGTCCCAAGATTTCCTTATGATCAAAGCCTGTAAGCTGAGTTACAAGCCTTTCAGTTTGTTCTGGGCTCATCTCCTCACACTTATACTTCTCTCTGAGATCCGAAATCATGCTAGTATTTGAAGCGAAAATCTCATACTTATATTGAATAAATCGATATTCTGGCTTAAGCTTCTTCTTTCCTAAGACAAGAGTTCTTGCCAACTTTTCTTCAAAGCGCTTAAAGTCATACTTGATATCACTGATTCTGTCATCTTTCTCATCTGGAGATACTCCAATCCAATAATCCTCAACCAAGGCATCAAGATCCTTAGACTCAGGTAACAAAGTCTTCATGCAGACGATTTCACTAGGGGCAGCAGACTGTATAGGAACCTGCTTGATCTTTTTACTCTTGAGGAAATCGTATTTATCAAGTCCTTTTGAGTCATAAATTCCGCTTAAGATTTGATTTTGTATGATTGAGAGTTGATCTAGAGCTGAGGCGATGTACATACCAAAGCCAAGTTCAATTGCATCTGGTAAGATATAAGCTACTGGTGTACTAAGAGTGATTTCATATAGAGGAGCTAATGTCTTGCAACCGTATTGTGTAGCGATAGGATAGACCTTCTTCCACTCTCTAGCAAATTCATTGAACAAGGCGTAGAACTGTTTCTTCTGATCTTCATCACCTATAATCTTATTAACAGCTTCTTCGATGGTCATCGTCCTAGCTTCATCCCTAGCCAAGTTGAAGTTGAAGGTTTGTAGTGCAAGATTTGTAAATTTGATCACAATAGGGAAGGAATCTAGCTTCTCTAAGTCTCTCTGGACCTCAAAGAAGGATTTCAAAAGTGGGTATTTATCACCAAGTTTGGCTCTCTTGAATGCTTTGTCCATTTCCTCGAATGAACCCTTTTCAACCGACTTCCAAAGGGGCAAGATTGAGAAGTCAGTGCCTGCAAGATCTGAGGCTTTGCAGCTGTTCTTGACGAGCTCGGCACTTGTGATGCTTTTCGAGTCCTTTTTATCATCATTCTTAGGCTGATTAGAGGAGGATTCAGACTTATATTCTTGGATAAGTCCTTTAGGATTGTAGGTGAGTGATCCAATAAACTTATCCTCAAAGCCTATTTCAAATTCTATTCTTTGGGCAGCAGTTTCAATAGGTTGTTGGTACTTACGAGTGATAAGTGGACTGAAATGGGAGAACATGATATGGAAGAAGTAGTGAGTATCATGCTTTAAGTCCATAAGGTCTAAAATAACTGCCCAGTCATCTTCCAAGTGTGCTCTCAGGTACTCTTCTGCAGTTTTATATTTATCTTTAAATTTGGATAAGTTCAGAGCAGCATAAACTTCCTTGTCTGTAGAGATCCCAGTTGCAAGGATACAGTACATCAATGACTCGAAGATTAATTTTAGGATTCTACTTGGTAGAGGATTCAGATTTCTTACTGCATAAGAAGGATCCCTTCTATGGTCAGTATGTTTCTTTGGAAGATATCCTGGCTGGACCTTTTCGAAGATTCTGTTTAGAGCTTCTCTGGCCTCATTAATTTCTGTCATGATCTTGAGGTGACCAGCTCTTTGTGAAAGCTGATGATCATGACCTCCTATAGTATTACCGCATTCTGGGCAGGTCGATGTGACAGCGGGATTGGTACAATCTCCGATGGTATAGGCAAAGCCACAACTGCACTTGAAGACTCCGACAGGCTGTCCGTCGATCACTTTATTTGTGCTAACGACGAGTTTATAGGCAGCATAGTTGGAATCAATATGTTCAGCATCATCCTCTGTACCTGGAATGAAGGACTTTTCAATATTGGTAACAACTTTGGTAAGGTCGTCTGACATTATAGCTTGGTAGGCATGTTTGGTTGTTAGAAGGCCGGTGAGGGTGATGAAACAGTGGACAATAACCGAGGCAAGTTGTATATTTTCGATTTTCATGTCTTTCTTGAGGTTGAGGAGCTCAAATCCTGGGAAGTTCCTGAGCATAGACATGAGCAAAATTCTTGTTTCCTTAGTAGTGTTCTTTTCGAGGACCTCACTGTCTGTGATCCAGCTTTCTATGGCTTTGTAAGTGAAAGAATTTTCCCAATTTTCGTCATGTTGTTTCAGGTAAATTTTGTTCATGAATCCGAGACAGAAGGTATTTCGGTGGACATAGTTATTCTTCATATCGTAATTCTTGAGGAATAGTTCAGTCTCAAGGTCTTTGTTGCTCATATTGCTTTCCAAGAAGTTATCAAACAGAGGCTTGATCTTTCTGAATATTTCAATATCCTTTAGAAGAACAATTTCCAAGTCGAGGTAGCTCTTCATATCCCCTGCAAATGAGACCATGCTAATCCACTTAAAAGCAGAGTCATTGAGTAATCCTTGGATCTTTGAAAGAGATCCCATGGTTTCTCTCAATTCTCTCATGAACACAATTCTGAAAATTTCTCCTTGTGGAGTGTTTAGCGAGGCTCTTTCTGAGAAAATTTCAATGACATCTTTGTTGATCTTTTCCCTTTTTTCCAAAATTGTCGTGAAATAGATCTTGGTATAGACCTTTACAACGGCAATACAGTGGAGGTAAGTTACCTTAGGGTATCTGACTTCGAGATTCTTGAAGAAGTTCTTATCAGTCAAGATATCCACTGCCTTTACGAAGGTCTTGATATTATCATTGAGGAACTTACAGGGGTCTCCCTTGCTGGCGATCTTGATATAAGCTGAGGAAATAATATCCTGTATGATGATTTCCTTTGTGGTGATCTTGTTCATTGAGATGTATTGTTCCAGAATGTTATAGAATTGGTGATCTTGTTCCAAGTCGTCAATTGAGAAATCGTTGATCTGCATGCATTCCCTGACAAAATTCATTGATTCTGAAATGAGAAAGTTATCACTAAGGACTAGATCCATCATTTCTGCTCTCAATTTGGCGTGTTCAGGTCCACTGTGTTTGGAATAATAGAATCTGGCAGCTTCCCCTTGTAAAGCTTTAATCTCTTTTATCCTACCCAGGTTCTCATTGAGTTCTCCTAAGTGATAGATCAAGAGTTTATTGATTTGGAATATCGAGTCATTTTCAAGACAAGAATCTAGGAATACTGGGATCATTGTGGTATCAGGAGTAACACTCTTAATAGTTTGTAGGAATTTGACCAAGAATTCAATTTCATATTCATATTCACAACGTGTGTTAACTGTGTTGGAGAACTCCATCGAGGTGGCCTTTAATAATTGTAAAATATTGGCGAGCTGGGAAGTATAGACAGCAAATCTTGGTAAATTTAGCTTGTTGGGGAGGACTTTTTTGCAGACATAGTCAATGGTGACATTGAAAGGGGCGTTGAGTCTCTCAACATGATAGGGATCGAGGGTCTTTAGGGTCTCATTTTCTATTTTACATCTATCTTTGATGTCTGTGAGTACTTCTTCGAATGTCCATTCAGCAGTGGTTAAAGCCTGTAATAAGCCAAAGACTAAATTTAAATTATTTTGATTTCCTATTAGCCATAGCATGAGCTCTTCCACATTTAGTAAATCTCCGAACCTGAGGCTATAGAGGACTAGGATAAGGTCACTCCATCCAGCATTAAGCTTGAATATTGTTTGTAGATAGAAGCTGATAACATCCAACGCGAACAATTTCTTCAGCTCCTGTTTTTCTGAGATATTACATTTCTCGATAAGAGTGAAATATGAGCTCTCAGAGACCTGTTTCTCTGCTTTTTTCATAAGTTGTCTGATGGTTCTTACACTATCTTCAGCACTGCTTCTTCCAAGCCTAATATTTTCCTCATGCGAGATAATAGCAGCAGCTTCTACTTCTAAGAGCCCGACTAGTTGCCTAATTTCCTTGATGGATCCTGGGAGATTTAGCCCCCAGATCTTCTCGACAAAGTTCTCTTGCTTTCCCTTTCTTAGCTCAAATTTCTCATCGTTTAAGCTTTTCAATTTCTCATAGAAGATTCCTTCAATAATCTTTCTAACACTTTGAATCTTCTCATTTTGTTGGACAAAGAAGTCTAACATGGAATCTCTTTCCAATAGATAGATGATCTTAGTGAGCACATCCTCAACTTTAGCTGCAACTTTCTCTTCCAAAATGGTCAACAAGCTCTCGTTTCTCTTGGCAAATGAGGGATTACAAAGGAGCTCCTCCTTCCAATCATCCTTTGCTCCCATCTCGGAGCAAATAGACTCGATCAGCATCGATTGTAAAGTCTCATCCTTATTGATCAGGTTGATCATGCCATCAATATATTTAGTAAGAGGGACTTTGCTGAATTCTCTAGTGGTATAGTTCAGCTTCATAAAAGGCTTATTTATCATATCTTTGAGGTTTGCCTTGAGGTCTTGCTTGAAATTAGCCTCAAAGATTTCTTTCAGTGAAGATCCGAAGCAGTTTATGAAAGAAAGTCTGGATTTCAGGTTCAAAGAATCGATGAAAATTTGGTTCCAATCAGCCAAGAAACTGAAATAGTGTGTCTCTCCTTCAACGTCTTTCTTGAGGTGGATGATAATGTAGACAGATTTGTTAAAGGTAGTCCCTGTTTCAACATACTCGGAGATGATCTTTTCTATAATGAATTTGATGAGGTTGAGGTGGATGCAGTCTTCTTCTTGGAAGCGAAGGAAAAGGTTCTGTTTGTCTGAGGCGAAGAAGCTTCTGATGTATTTTTCGACTTCTCTCTCGCGCTTGAATGAGAAGATCTTATACTCATCGAAACTCTTGTTCTCAAGTTCGAGTTCTTCAAGCACATTTGTGTAGGTGTAGACTACATATCTGGACAATTTATTGAGATAATTATTGAGATCTATGGATTTGACCAATCCATTGAGAGTCTCATGATAGGACTTGAAGTATAACTCCTTTATTTGGTTATATAATTCAGGGTTCTCTTTGCGGAGTTTCGAGTTTTCGCACGCAATCATAAAGTCCATGGAGGCCAACTGCATGAGCTGAGCGTAGATGTCCTGATAAATTAAGGCTTCAGGCTTATTGGCGTCCCATTCACGGATCACAAGGGCCTTAATAGCATCTATTCCAAGCCCTCCTATCATTCTTTCCTTGCTGAGAGCAAACTTTCCATCAAAGCCTGGGGTGGTCATATCGTTAATGCTATCCTGGATTTTCCTTGTCATGAATAGCTGATCCTGGTTCATAATGTTGTCTAGGGTTAGAATTTGCTTCTCAAATCTGTTCAAGAAAGGAGGGTCTTTCTCTGCAATGTCCTTTTGGTCGACTAGGATGGTGCATCTAAAGTTGTCGTTCACATAGCACATAGGATTATTGATGGATCCTAGGGCGATTCTACAGTTCTTCCTCTTACTGACAACAGTGAAGTTCTGATTGAAGAGATCGTAGAGACTTGGGTAGATACTATCAAGATATTGCATGATGATGGAGTCTCCTTTTTCCATGTGGATGATGATATTGCTGAGGATCTTGAAGCTATATTCTTCCTTGGAGACATCATAGTCGAAATTACTTCCTACTATAATCTCACTCTTGGAGCTATGTTTCGAGAAGAAGTAGTCCAGGATATAAGTACCATAATTGCTGTTGCTGATTATCATGAGGTACCTGGAGTTGGGATCTGTGAAATTGGCATGAATGAGGCCAATAACTGATATCTGGGTATTGACTTTTTCAGCAAATTCAAAGTACTCAGATTCAATAGTCTCCTTAAATAATCTAACAGAGTGTTGTAAACCACCGAAGTTTCTCTCAACAGCCTCATTCACAATATCTTCTAATTTCTTAATATTATTGGCTTGAACCAGCTGGGAACTGACCTGCTTAATAAGAGCATAGAAGTCTCTAGCTCCATGGAAGTCAGCATACGCCTTACCATAGTTTCCTCTTTGGATCTTATAGTAAGCTTTTGCAAGGGCTTCTAGGATATTTCTGTACTTGATAGAGGCGCCATCGCAATAGCTATCACAGATATCACATGCTGTCTTGATGAGATCTTGTTCATCAGGATCAGGTCTGGCTAAGAAAATGGTTCTATTCATCTTAGAGGCATCAAGTCTCCAGTTAGAAATACCAACAAAGGCAACTTGAGACTCTGTTTCGCATGATGTGGGCTCAAGGAGACTATGAAGGACCTTTAAGGGATTGTTCTTGGAGAGCTCTGCCAAACCGATTTCATCAAAGAAGACCATGACAATGAAGTTTTTGTCCTTGCTTTCTTCTACAAGTCTTCTGGCTCTGTCGAAAACTTTCTCAATGCCCTCAGATGTAGAGGATTGTGATCCTTGGAATCCAACCATAAACAATCTTGGCAAGCTCTTGAAGAATGGATCTTCAGATTCAGGACCTCTCATATGGCTGTAGAGGAGCTGTGTTGAGAGGGTCTTACTGCAGCCCGGCTTACCGCAAATAATCAGAGGAACCTTATTGACAAGACAAGCAAGAAGAGTGAACACATTTTCTCTTAAGGCAGTGTTGAGTGCAATACCCGGAGCAAGGGTCATTCTGTTCAGATAGTCATCCTGCTCATCAGTGAAAATTTTCAGCAGGTCGTCGATAGTCTCAAATCTGGTGCTCTTTTTGGCTTTCCAGATTTGCAAAATCAAAGTGAGGTACTTGTTTCTGTCATTTTGGTCAGGAAGTCTCAAGTAATAGCTAATAAACAAAGAGAGAACAACGGCTCTTCTGCAGACTTCGGATTCATCTGTGAGTTGATTTTCATAGTGCCAGGGTTTATTATTATTGGGTCTAATACGAGTTAGCAGGCTTTGTCTGAACCAATCATAGAACTTAACAAATCTTCTTGTTTCTCTCAGGCTGACGCTACTAGCTTCTTCCAAATTTCTAATAAATTGTTGAGATTCTCTGATGCATTCTGTGGTAATGTCACGAAGCTCTTGGTCTTGGATCACGCTAACAAGCATATTTTGAATATAGAGGGTTTCGTCTTCCTTTGAAAGAGATCCAAAATCAAAGACAAAGTTCATTAGCGAGTGAGGCAAGGGGTTGACTGTATAAGCCAAGCTGGCGATTTTAGCAACTTCCTTTCTGTTTCGAATAAGGCCCACTTCAATTCCAGCTTTCTTGAGTCTGTAGGGGTTACAGGTTGCGATAAATTGGATATTTGCTGGAAGTTTTTCTCCTAGTAAAGAATGATCACAGATTAATTCAGAAATCAGTCCAAGACAATTACAGGTGTTGACTTCATCAAGGAGCACCCAGATGTCATTCTTGATCTTGCCTGAAGGCAAAATCTTCGGATTTTCGAGCAACTTGAGTGCTTTTTTCTTTATTTCTTCAATTCGCTTTGTTAATACTTTCTCAGTAAGACCTGCATGGAAATTGATAATCTCAAATTCTTGTTGTAATAAATTCGATGCAAGGTATCGCACTAATGAAGTTT
>Ga0065720_1019137_pt1 | contig 35739 bp, 29 predicted proteins | sample Thericmetagenome_FD_59107 | JGI IMG/M metagenome (GOLD analysis project Ga0065720, IMG submission 59107) | Thermophilic microbial communities from the Joint Bioenergy Institute, California, USA of rice/straw/compost enrichment - eDNA_2 v2... | ecosystem: Engineered > Solid waste > Grass >... | reverse complement strand
ACATGATGTAGCCAACGTAGATATCCACTTGACTCCTAAAATCAATGAACATAATCTTAGGAGCTTGACAAACAATCACATAGAACCCACCCCGTTGAATAATAGATATACTATGTGCTTAACTTAATCAGTAGGATAATTATTATTTCTTAATAGCAAGGGCATCCTCATGGAAGCAGAATCCGCTGAACCTAGGTCTTATTATTTATTAATTCGATTATTAACAATCTTAGCGCGGACCAACAACCTCTTCTACCAGAATCTCAAGCAGAGCTTCCTAGAAATGAAGTAATCATAGAAGACAATGATGAATTACCAGAATCACACCAAAATACCACAACGAGAAAACCAAAGAAGACCCATATCCCGACATTTATCATAACTGATAACACCAATGACTCTGCTCCCAACTCAACTCAGAATAGCAATGCAAAATCCAAGTTTTTTTTTATGAATTGCGCCATATAATAACTTAGGCCCTCAAAGAAGAAGCCGCCTATGGCTGTACAGATTAATTCAGATAGTCAGAAGGGAGCCTCGGATGACCATATATCAATAAAGAGCGAAGAAAGTAATGTGAAGGGAGAATATGAAGAGAAAAAAGAAAACGAACCCGACCGCAAAAGACACGGGAGAACATTATCTCGAGCGAAGATGGATGATCTTGAAAAAGAAATTGACTTTGAGGGATTGTCTATCGAAGAGAGAATAAAAGTGTCCCTGGAGAGTGCATCTAAGTTCAGCCAGCGTCTATTTGAGAATAGAATTAAGATACAAGAAGAACTAAAAAAGGTTTCCAATCTATTGAACCTTGTCTTATCTGATAGATGGAAAGAGAGCCTATATTTAAATATGAGAGCTTGGAAGAGCGTGGACAGTCATTTACAAGCACATCTGTTCCTATTTATTTATATGATGAGCATGGAAGCGAATTTTTCAGTTTGAATCAAACATTAGAAATTGAAAAAACAACAGTTGGGGTCTTCAAAAAGATGAATTTTGAAACGCAAGGTGAGATAATAGTACCAGAGAGGTATCGTAAGCTCGGAGGGTATCCAGTTAGACGATTTCAAAAAAGACGTAGGAGAAGACTAAATCGGGCTGAGGACGAAGAATAATAAGAGTGTTTTAAAAATGTGTGTTAGGGTTATATATCTGAAGTATTTCATAAGACAAAAAGAAGGGCTTTCCCTAAAATAGCTACTTTTTACTGTCTTTTTGGCTTATTTTGTTTGTTCAATTTAAAAGATTTCCCACCTATTGGACTTTAAATTTAAAGAAACTATTCTTTTCTGTAATCCTTATTTCCCAAAAAGTAATTCCTCAGAACTGCAGGTTTCGATAAAATGGACAAATCAGATGGACCAATAATGGAGATAGAGACTGAGAAAAAGACCCCAATCAAGGGGCCCCTAAGTCCCAGTCGTGATCCCAATGTCTTTCACTTATCCGAACCCAGAGAATTACCATCTGGGAAGTATATGAAGCAAATGAAATCAGAAAGGAAAGCCAATAACCGTAGACTCATGATCGATCGTATAGTCCTTGAAAACTTCAAATCTTATAATGGAATCAGAGAGATCGGTCCTTTTCATAAGGTAATAATTTTGGTATGATTCCTTAACGGGCTAGTCTTTCACTTCAATTGTCGGACCTAACGGTTCAGGCAAGTCAAATTTGATTGAAAGCTTGCTCTTCATCTTTGGTAAGAGAGCAAAGTGGATGAGACTGAATAAGCTGAATGAACTCATCCATAATTCTTCTAAGCATCAAAATTGCACCAAAGCTAGTGTCGAAGTTCATTTCCATGAAATCATTGACAAGGTAAGTCCCATTCTGGGTCCTCTAACCCTCCTTAGGACGACCCAGAAGATTATGATATTGTTCCCAACTCACAATTCTCTGTTAGAAGAACTGTCTTCAGCCAAGGAAATTCCAAATACGAAATTGACAGAAAGGAAGCCACCCAGAGCGAGGTTGTCACTCTTCTTAAATCTAAGGGAATAGATCTCGATAATAACAGATTCCTTATTTTACAAGGTATCAATACATATATCCACAAGTCTAACCTCCCTAGGTGAGGTCGAGCAAATCTCCCTCATGAAGCCTAAAACTAATGACCCCAACGAACCAGGCTTGCTCGAGTATCTTGAAGATATTATCGGATCAAACCAATACAAAGAACAAATTGACCAACTTGAAATGGATCTAGACAAGCAAATTGACGCCAAGAGAGAGAAAATCGAGAGAGTCAAAATCTCCGAGGCTGACTTACTCAAGCTTGATGATGCCAAGAATGTTGCTGTTGACTTCGTCAAAAAGGAAAAGCAATCCTATCAGCTCTTGAACATCCAATATCAACTTGAGAGATTCAAGGCCAACGAGGAAGTAACCCAAAGGGAAAATGAAGTCAATGAACTTGATGCCAAGCTCAAGAATGAGAAAAAGAAGCACAAGGAGAAAGTTAAGGAAAATGAAGGATTCTTGAAGACCTTCAATGAACTTAAGAAGGATATTGAATTCAATGAAAAGACTAAGGCTGACTGTCAGAAGAAGTATGAGGAATTAAACATCAGAGATGCTAAGGTCCAAAACGACAAGAAGCATAATCTTGCCAACGAAGTCAAATGCAAAGTAGCTTATTTCAATTTTCTCTGATATTCCTAGCAACAACTAGACGAATTGGAAAGACAATACCAAGCCATCATCGAAAACACCGCCGAAATCGAGAAAGTTCTTCCTGATAAGGAAGCGAAGGTAATATTTGATTCAACATTTTCTAACAAAAATAGCTTAAAGAATTGACCAAGACCAAGGAAAAGGAAGAAGACAAGCTCAATGACTTGCTCTTCAAGCTCAGAGGCCAGACCGAGAAGCTCCGTAAGAAGAAGGAAGCTGTCGAAAAAGATCTTAACCCCCACAGCATCAGGTTCAATGAAATCAAAAACAAGATCGATGAATTGAATAATGAACTCACTTTGACTATAAAGAGAAAGCAAAACGCTGAAACTGAGGCTGAAGATCTTGCCGGAAAGCTCGAAGAACTTACCAACACTCTCAAGGAACTCCAGACCTACTCCAACCAAATCGATGAGGCCTTGGAGAAGATCGGAGAACTCAGCAAAGAGAACAGAATCAGAATCAAGGAGCTCAAAGAGGAAGAAGACATCCTCTTGAACGAACTCCACGAAGTCAACTCAAAGCTCGAGGAAAACAAGCAAAGTTCTACTGAAAGCAGAATCCAAAACCAGATCGTCACTGAGCTTATGAAAGCCCAAAAGAATAGACAACTTTCTGGTATCTGTGGAAGACTCGGAGACCTCGGTGTCATTGATGAAGAATATGATGTTGCTATCAGTACTGCCTGCCCTCAACTTGACAACATTGTCGTCAATAGATACGATGATGCCCAAAAGTGCGTCGAATTCCTCCGTACCAACAGAATTGGTAAGGCCACTTTCATTGCTCTTGACAAGATTGAATGGGTCAAGGACCAAATGAAGAAGGAATTCCGTGCTCCTAAGAACAGTGAAAGACTCTTCGACTTGATCAACACTAAGAATGACAAGTTTAAACTTGCTTTCTACTACGCTCTTAGAGACACCCTTGTCACCAAGGATCTTGATACTGCCACTAATATTGCTTATGGACCCACTAGATACAGAGTTGTTACCCTTAAGGGAGAATTGATCGATCTTTCAGGTACTATGTCTGGAGGTGGCAAACCCAAGAGAGGAGGTATGGGTCACAAGATGAAGGAGGAAATCTCTGAAGAAGAAATCCACAGATTGGTCAAGAAAAGCCAGGATATTACCGAAAAGATCGAAGATATTAGAAAGGAAAGACAAGAAGTTGAGAAGAAGCTTCAAGAAGTCACTAGAGATGAGGTCCAGGCCAAGAAAGAAAAGCAAAGAATTCAGATGGATATCGAATTCAACGCCCAACAGCTCGAAGAAAGCACTAAGAAGTTCGATGAACTCAACAAAATCCTCAAGAACAAAGGAGGCGATGACAAGAAGCAGAGAGACCTTGAAAAGCAAATCCAAGAAGCTGAGAAAGAATTGAACCAAGTTAACAGCATCATCGAGAAATATAAGAGTCAAATCCAAGAACTCGATGAAAAGATTGCCGAAATTGGAGGAAAGGAACTTAGAGACCAACAAAAGAAGGTCCACGATCTCGTCGAGAAACACGATGAGCTCGATAAGGAGGTCTCCAAGATGCAAGCCCAAGTCCAGAACGTCATTAAGAACTTGAATAAGAACAAGAAGGAGCAACTTGAAGTCAAGGAAAAGCTTGAAAAGGCTAAGAAGGTCCTTGATAAGCTCAGAGAAGAAGAAAGACACTTGGAAGAAGAAGGTATGAAGGTCTTGGCTGTTATGAAGGGTTGTGAGGAAAAGAAGGCAGAATTGGAAAAGAAATTCCACGAATTTGATAAGGAAAATGACAAGATCAAGAAACTCATGACTGAGCTTAAGGCTTCAATTGATGCAGTCAGTGCTGAAAAGGAAGAAAAGAACAAGCTTTTCAAGTATTTTCCTCTAGTATTTTATTAATTTTTATAGGAAAGCCAGAGAAGAGTACAACAACGCTCAAAAGAACCTCGAGGCCAACAGAAAGAGATACAAGGAAATTATCGCTAACTACGATTTCCTTGATGTCATTGACGAAATTCAAAGCTTCAATGTCAACGAACTTCAAAATCAACAAAAGAAACAAGTCAGAGATGAGAATGATGAAGGTGCTATGGACGAAGAAGCTGAAACTGCTGAAGGAACTCAAGCCACTGAAAAGAACACCAGAGGATCTCAAAAGTTGAAGAAACTTAAGATCAACTTTGACCCTGAAGTTGTCTATGCTGTTGACGTTCTTCAAGACTTGACCATGAGTCAACTTGAGAAGATGAGCCAATACTACCAGGACATTAAGCTCAGACATGCCACTCTGAGTGAAAAGATTAAGGAATTGCAACCTAACATCAACTCTATCCAAGAATATAAGGCCAAAGTACCTAGCTTTAACTTCTTAGCTTATAATTTCTAGTACATGGAACACAAGAATAGATTGAATGAACTCAATCAAGTTAAGGATGCTGTCACTAAGATCAAGAGCAAGATCGATGAACTCAAGAAGAAGAGATTCAACGAATTCATGAGAGGCTTCAATGTCATCAGTTCTAAGCTTAAGGATACCTACCAGGTATAGAATCCATTAAATCTGTTTTAATTTCCTTAGATCTTGACAAATGGAGGTGATGCTGAATTGGAACTTATCGACAGTTTGGATCCCTTCAGCGAAGGTGTTATCTTCTCCGTTAGACCTCCCAAGAAGAGTTGGAAGCAGATGTCCAAACTTTCAGGTAAAGTTAAATGGAAAATCTTCTTATATGATAGGTGGTGAGAAGACTTTGAGTTCTCTTGCCCTTGTGTTTGCCCTCCATTACTACAAGCCCACTCCTTTATATTTCATGGACGAAATTGATGCCGCCTTGGATTACAAGAATGTGGCTATTGTCGGAAATTACATTAAAGAAAAGACAAAGAATGCTCAATTCATTATTATCAGTTTGAGAAATAATATGTTTGAGCTGGCTGATAAGTTGGTGGGTGTTTATAAAACCCAGGATACCACCAAGACTATCACCATCAATCCTTCTAGGATTGAAGCCATGATAAAGAATGATATAGATGAGGAGGAATCTTAGGGTACATGTCCTCATTTTTGATTAGTATGAGATGCATGATTTTGTTTTGGTCGTTATCTAAATGAGTACTACTTTATATTCATCTCAGGAAATCTTATATGGCAAGTAAAAGATAAGGGAATATATCCTATCAGAAAGTGTTTTTTCGCATATTTAGATAAAGATAATATAATATAGCTTAACACAAATCTATATAATTATTCTATCTTTAAATTTATGCAAAGCCAAATCCTTCTTTGCCTTCAGTAATTGCCAATAATAATTTAGACTTCAATATTTCTTTAGTTGGATAAGGAGCAAGGTCCAATTGATTGAAACTAAGAACATTAGAAAAATATCAACTATTCTTTACCAAGTATGTCCTGTGGGTAGAGAATTAATGTCTCCTGCTTTATGGATCTGGAATTTTTGTGGTCCAGAGATACCTCTCAAGGCCTTGAATCCTTCAAGTGGCACCTTTGAAGTACCGGTGACGAACTGCAAGAAGTTGGCTCTTTGTGTGTGGTCCATGTCTTCAAGAACTTCCCAGAACCATCTTATAACCTGGTGGTCTGGTTCGTAACCATGATATTCTGTATTTTCCTTCAAATCAATAACTAAAAATTAGAAAATTCTTTGTTAAGGTTTACTATCAATATCAGGCAATCCAGAAATGAGGAGTTCGAGTTCTTTGCTATCAAAGATTGCGATAAGGTGCTTGGGGATAAGCTCAAAGAATCCAGATAAGAATGACTCAATTTGGGCCTTAATACCACTAGCCATCTTAGCTTGGCAGATTAAGTTAATATATTCTTTCTTGTTTTCTTCTGTGACAGGAATGTTTCTTCCGTTGGGGATCAAATCCTCAATAATAGTCTGTCCAAATTTATCCTTTTCGTAACTAAAATATTAAGAACTATCTAAAGAATACAAACCTGAATGTTAGGTCAAGTCCAGCTTGGCTAATGTCATTTTCCATCATCCACTTAAGACTCTTATAGTATGTAGGATCAAGATCTTCAATATCGTGGTAGGTTAGACGTTGACCCAGAATGTGTTTATAGAAGGATCTGGTGAAGTAGCACTCCAAAAGTTGTCCATCGAACAGGGCCTTTCCGATAACTTTACCAATAAACTTGAAGTAGTTGAGATTTTCAGGATCAGAGATCAAACTTGGCTGGAAGGTATTTCCGTTAGCAGAGGGGATGAAGAGGTTATAGTTGGGATTGAAAACTTGTTTAGAAATTTCAAGGAACCATTCTCTGGAGAGTCCTCCTGCATCCATACCTTCTTCTCCAATGAATTCAACATGAAGCTTTCTTCTGAGCTCATCTGCACTTCTGGAATAGATCTGGCTGAATGAGCCTTCCATAAGCTTTTGTCTGTTAACTCTGATTCTAATGGAGCCTGGTCTCTGGAGGCTTTGAAGTTCTTTCTTGAAGTAAGCTCTTCTTATTTCAAATTCAAGGATCTTGGGGACCTTCTTTGTGATCATGCTCATTGAGTCATTGAGGAGGTTGAAGTCCTGCTTGATCATATTGTTAATGACTTTCTTGTTCTTTTCACACATAAAAGTAAATAGCTCGTTGGGTGAGACCTTCTTGCCCTTCATATCAGAGAATCCACGAGTGGGATCAGGTTGTTCTAGTTCTGCAGTATCATCGGTAGCAAATTCGGCAATGGAAGCCTTAACTTTTGTTGTCTGGGCCTTGTATTCAGTATATTCTTCATCATTGAGGATCTTGTGGATGATGAAGAAGCTCTCAATAATAGGTCTGACTTTACTGTTCAAGAGGTTCTGGATGTCGAGATTGTGAGCAAGTTTCTCATTAATGTAGTAGACAACCTCACTAACATTAATCCAGAAGACATTAAGGTTTTCATCGAGCATAATAGACTCAAGACTGTGGATAATTTGTTCCTTGGTCTTGTGGAAAATCTCATCCTTTAAGGATTCCTTTCTCTTGGGGGCTTCTCCTTCCTTAGGTTGGTCTTTTTGGGCTCTTTGCTTTCTCTTTTCGTAGTTGGTCTTGTCTTTGATATATTTGACAGTGTTCTCATAGAGATCCTTGATAATCTTGGTGATTGTGAGGATGGGAAGTTGGTTTCCGAACTTGCCGACAATTTCGTTGAGCAAGTCTCTGAGTCTGTTGGAGGTGGCTTCATCATGCTGGATGTTTTCCTTCTCCATGAGGACTTTGATTTCCACGAGCTTATGTTCCAGGAACTTGTTGGATTCTAAGGAGACCTTGTACATAATGTTCTTCATGACTTTGATGAAGAGATCTAAGTTGGACTTTTCTTGGCAGAAGACACCAATAATGTAAGAGAGCTTGGTAATGATGATATTGTTAAGATGTTCACTATAGAACAATTGACAGAAGGAAGTAACTGCTTCCTCATCAAGCTTGAACTTGCAGATAAGGACCTTTTCTCTTTCTTTTTTCTTCTTGGAAACCTTTTTATCTCCTTCCTTCTTTTCCTCTTCTACTGGGGATTCTTCTTCATTTTCATTAAGGTTCTTAAAGATCTTGGGATTTCTGCAAATATTCTCGATGACTTGAACCAATAGGGCAACATTAGTGGGGTTCTTAGTGACGTTCTTCTTCGTGCAGAGTCTCAAGAGTTCAAATAGGGGAACAGTTTCTTTGCTCTTGAGTTCTGCCTTGATAGCGTTAATAGAGTTAAGACTAATTCTCTTATCAAGGCTAGGAAGTGCTAGATCTTCAATGTTGTCTTCTTTATTCTCAGTTTCAACAAAGTAATTTGATCTATCTTGTGTAAGGCAGAACAAGAGATAGAGAATGTGACCACTGACATGAGAGTAAATAACATCTTTATCTCTCATGATTCTGTTTCTTTCATAGAGGGCTTGAGGTGGGAACTCATCTTCTCCTTCGTTAGCGGCACTCTTGTAACCCATTTCGTCATTCTTAAGGAGGAACATCAGAGTATCAAAAATCTTATATTCGTTCTTAGGGTGTTGGCTGAGTGCATTAAGAATATTGAAGGGGAATTGAGCGAATCTGGAGCTCTCCACATAAATAAGCTTGAGGAGGGATTCAATGAGCTTCTCATCGCTTTCGTAAAGCTTTAGTCTGGTCTGGAGCTCTAATGCATCTTCCTTTTGTTCTTTCTTGAGGTTCTTCTCAATGAAGTTTAGAGGAGGTTCGCTAGGTTCGTTTCTCTGGGGCTGGAGGAGGTCATTTTCGTAACGATTCATTCTGCTATCTTGTAACATTTGGGCTTCAGCGGCAAGGTGAGAAGGTAGAGTATCAATGAAGTTTTGGTCAGAGGTAGCCAAAATTTCTTGTCTAAGAGCAGGATCCAGAGTTTCTAAGAAGTGGACAGGGTCAAATTCTCCTGTGTTTTGAGGAGGATTTTCGAAGGCTTGTCTTGCAAGTTGTTGTTGTCTGAGGATATCCATTCTTAGATCTTCTGGGAACTGATCCAGATTTGCAAGAATTTCAGGATCGATACCTGGGAAGTCGTTAGGATTGATTCCTGAAGGATTAGGGTTAGAAGGATTAGCATTGTTAGGCTCAGTATTAGAAGGGTTGACATTTTGGCCTGAGGGTTGGCCGTCTTGGGCTTTGCTTTCTTCACCAGGTTGAGGATTGCTTTGAGCATTATTGTTGGTATTTTGGGTCGTCTGAGGAGGGCGGCTTTGAGATAATAATGTGCTTTGTTGTTCTAACAGTTGAAGGACAAATTCTTCCTTTTCTTCTTGGGGAAGCATGTCGAAGATAGTCATGTCAACTCCACATTCTTCAAGGAACTTCTTGTCAATTCCAAAAGCATTGAATGGGAAGTCAGACTCAGATTCAGGCTCAGCTTCGGCATTCTGATTTTGAGTGTTTTCAGTGGTCTGAGTAGTGGGTGGAACTTCTTCATTTTGCTTGGAGTCTTCAACAGGTTGGTTACCAGCTTGATTTTGTTCAGTACCCTCGGTGTTGATTTGAGGTGATACTGGTTGCTCATTTTGAGTATTTTGGGTATTTTGAGTACTAAGAGCATTGAGATCACCCTCTAAGAGTCTCCTAGATTCCTCCAGAGCATTTCTTAATTGAGTTTCTAAGTCTTCAACCTTGGGTTCTTCAACTCTAGGCTGTTCTGGTTGAGGCTCCTGACTCTTAGTTTCCTCTGTTTGAGTTTGAGTTGTGTTACTGGTATTTTCGGTGGGGAGAACTTCGATTTTAGCCTCTTCTTCTCTAGGGCGTTCTTCAATAACGATGAGTTCTGAGTTAGATTGGTTAACTGAATTTCTAACTTCAGGACTGGAGACCCTGCGTTCCGGACTACCACTTTGGACGTTGCTGCTATTTAGGCTTCCACTTTGATTATTGGCACTCTCGTTGTTATTAGGATTGCCGAATATGGCTCCGAAGCTGCTTAGGAGGGTAGTAAGTCTGCTCAAGGCTTCAGATGCTCCAGAAAGTACGTTTTGAGCATTGACGTTTGTGCTTGGATTGGGGTTAGTATTAGTTGAAGGTTGAGGTTCAGAGTCGTTAGATTGGGCAGAAATATGGAAGTTAGGATCTAGAGTCTGAAGCAAATCATTGGCAAAACTGGAGATATCTTCCTGTGGCTGTTCTTGTGCTCTTCCATAGGGGTTTAGGCTGTAATAGTTTCTGTCAGCTTCACGTTCATTTTGATAGATATGAACCAATCTTCTTAAAGTTTGGAGATCATTTCTGTCATGGTGGATTCTTCCTTCAAGCTGACGTAATAGTTCCTCAGCATCAGCTAGTCGGTTAAACAGGAAGTCGGGGTCCTGTCTGTGGAGCGGACGAACTTCTGGATTAACAACTTCACTCTCAATTCTGTGATACATGGAAGCGTAAACATTCTTGGAACTCTTGTGAACCTTAAGATGGCTCTTAGCATCATAGAATGAAGTGTTGCTGATGCTTTGAGTAGTAGAGAAGATATCTTCAAGTCTCTTTGAGCAATCAACGAATACGGTATTGATCTTCTTTAAGTCAGGATCTGTAATGGTAGTTTGATTGATGATATTGAGGATCTCTTGAGAGTAAACAGGTTTTTTCTTACCCTTCCTATCAAGTATAATCTCACTTCTCTCAGTTCTTTCATTGATATCCTCATCTTCAATTTCTTCCTCGTTGGCTCTAATAATTCCGCTTTCATCTTGAGGTTCAGATTGCTGGTAACTCTCTGAGGCTTGTTGATTTTCTTCACCTTCGCTAGCACCATCGACTAATTGAGGAACATCTTCTTCGACCAAAGGTTGGTGTCCTCCTTCTTCATCCGATCCAATGCTCTCTTCTTCAGCTATATTACCATCAACATAGTTGATCTCTATATCTTCGACATCTTCTGCGTCAGAACTGTAATCATCATGAACAGCTTCAATTCTGGCCAGTCTTGCTACTCCTGGTGGAGGACCTCTTAAAACTTGTCCTCTAAATCCGTCAAATTCAGGTCTGTAATTATAACCTCCAATGTGTAGGTCTGAGAGGTGCACGCCTTCTTCCTCATCTAAGTTGAGCAAACGATTGTAGAAGTCAAATCCTTCTCTGCCATTTCTTGGTCTGTCTTGGATATCAGGTTGGGACTGTCCACTAACAATTCCAGTCCAAATATCACCGTAATTTTTCTTGATTAAGATGTCGTTGGGCATGTTCTTTTGTAGGGCTGTGAGGTCAGGCTGTTTCAAAATGACATAATTGTAGTATTGAATAAGGACAGATAGGATTTCGATGATGAAGGGAAGGACATTTTCAAGCTTATAATAGTTCTTGAGGCGCAATCTCTTGAGGGCAGTTGAGTATAAAGCTAGCAAAGGAGGGTTTTCCTTCTGGATATCTCCAAGAATAATCTTGAAGAGATGTCTGATAGGAATGAAGGATAGCAATAAAGAGCTTGAGGAGCAGACAGTCTGGACAGATTCAGGAGTTTCGAGGAAATCTGGCTTGGATACTTCCTCCTGGAGGATATTTTGGAGCTCCTTGATAATTTCTTGTCCGATTTGTTCACCAATAGGAACCATTTCTTTGTCACCTCTTTCAATAAGAATGTCTTGGCAGCAAGCGGATTCAACAATAAAGTATCTGAGTTTGTCAAGAGTGACATAGTTAATGACTCTGAGATAATATGACAAGAAAGTGAAGTTAGACTTGTCAACAAAGTTCCTGAGCAAGGGAACATCTGAAGCTTCCTTGGGGATCAAAGCAGCACAGTTATATGTGAAGACATTAGTCAAAAGCAAGGGATATCTAGAGCAGATAAGAAGCAAGATCTTTATTAAGATATGATAAGGCAATAGGGAAGTATGTGTAGGCTCAGTTTCCTTGACAGTCGAGATGAATTCATTGCTAAAGTCAACAACAATGCTGTCAATAATGGCTCCAAGTGCTTGGGTAATAATGGAAGAGGGTGTATAGGCCACTAGCTGGGAGGGTGAGCCTTCAGATAGGTCGATTTCAGAGGTAGGCTTTTGAGATTTTCTATCAGAAACTTTCTTTAAGCAATGGAGTTTAGAGAGCTCAACAGTTGGCTTGAGCTTGATAAATCTGTTGTCAGCAACTGACTTAGGATCAACCCTCTTCTTAGAGGTTTTCTTTTCTTCAGGCTTCTCAGACTCATTAGTGTATAGGACACAGAGCTTTTGAACGACATCAAGGATCAGCTTTTGATTTCTGGTATAGTAGGACTTGAAGTGGTTCATGAAAGAGTTAAGGGGAACATCCTTGATTTTCTTTGATTGTTGGGTCAAGAAAGCCTTAATTCTGGATTCAAGGGTGGCGGTAATCAAGCTATTTTCTTCGATAAGGCTCATGACAATAGACGAGATATCCTCAATGAAGAGATTGGGGTTAGCATTCAAAGTTTTCATCTTGAGGATCTCTTGAAGCCCTTTCTTGTTAATGAAGGTCTTGCAGTTATCGGAACCCTCTTGGAGGAAAATGGACAAGATATCAAAGAGACTATGGATCGATTTACTTTCGAGAAGAATGTAGGGTTCTTCCTTAGCCATAAGGTTGTTATAAGTAGAGACTATGCCAATAATGACTTCCAATGGAGTCTTTCTGTGAATAGTAGTCCTTCTGGGTCTAGTTTCTTTGGTCTTAGACTTTTTATCAGCATCGTCGAAAGACTTTTCCTTGTCTTTTTCTTTGTCACTCTTCCTATCAAAGGAGAATGAGAAGTCTAGTTCCTTATTGTGACGCAAAGTGGCAATAAGTTTGAAGACCTTGAGGAGATAGTAGGTGATTGTCTTAACGAATTCAAATCCACGCTTTCTTTCTTCTTCAGGCAGGTTGAGGATTTCATCTAGGTTGTTGAGGAAATGATCGTAGAAGTTCATGATCTCAGACAAGAAATCAGACTTGATGATGTTCTTGTCGAACATGGGGATGGAGGACTTGAGCTTAACGAACCAGATGATTGCTAGTTCAAGGTTCTTGACCTTTGCAAGGACTGAGGTGTTTTCTGAAGTGTAAGCTTTGATGATTTCATTTCCGAAATCCTTGTCAAGACCCTTATAGGTCTTCAATGAAGAAATGAATTTAGAACCCTTGAAATAGTGGTTCACAGTGTGCTTGAGAAGTTTGAGGAACATGAGGGAGATTTGTTGGGAATAATTCTTCTTGTTGTTCTTTTCATGATATTGGATAGACTTGCGGACAAGCTTGATAATGTTCTTCTCATATCCTTCATAGACATTGAGGCCAGAGATGAGCTTGTAATCAATGTCTTCAAGGTTCTTGATCATGCTTTGGATGAACTCGTCATTAGTAATTCTTTGAGTTTTGTTGTTTCCGACTAGAGGGTTACTCAAATGATAATTAGAAATACGTTGGGAGATTTCTTCTAATTGAGATTCAGCTGGTTTGTTTTGATTTTCGATTTCCTTCTCGAATCTCTCGACTTCTTCGGGATGAGAGGTGATCCAGTCGATAACAGATTCATGATTCAAGAATTGAGCCTAAAGAATCAGAATAATAATAAAAGAACAGTACCTTTTTGATAGCTTTTCTGACAACATGAGGATTGAAACCCATCTCAGAGACTTCCTTAACGATCTTCTCAACTTCCTTGTTCACCTTTGGAGCTTCAGGTTCCTTTTCTGGGGTGGTTTGTTTGTTACAAAGCCTGGAAAGAACCTTGAAGTAAGTATCAATGAATTGCTTAATAGCCTTAAGATTTGAGTCCTTGATTTTTTCAAGTTTCAAGGTTGTCTCGTCAGGCTTCTTATCTTTATTTTCCTCTTTAGCATCCTTGACTTCTTCTTGGCTGATCTTCATTTCAGAAATCTTCTTTTTCAGGGCACAGAGACCAGCAATATTATCAGCTAAATGCTGGACTATCTTGGTATGGCTTAGCCAAACAAAGTTGGTATGCTCGATCAATGCAATACCTCCAATTTGCTTCTCATCATATTTGACAGCGACCTTGTGATGGATTTCAGGAAGGAAGAGTTTATCAAAGAGGTCATTAGTAACGCTGAGTCTGCTTCTAAAGCTGTCGAAATAGATGGAGTTATATTCTAGGTTCTCATCAGGCTTAATAGGATCAGATAAGTCCTTTTCAATAAGACGAAGGAATTCTTGCAGTTTAAGGGTAATGAGATCATAACCACCTTCTTCGTAGAGGGCAAGGATGAACGAGGGGATTGAGGTTTGGTAGAGTTTTCCCTTGCCGCCTGAGGCAGTGGAATTGGCGATAACTCCATTGATACTGTCAATAATTAAGTAATTCTTGAAGTTCCAGAGGAGTTTATCTTCTTTAGTGGAGGGGACGTCTCCTAAGGACTTCATTCTTTGAAGGTGAGATTGAAGAATGACAGATAAATATTGATAGTCCCTTCCGGTTTGATTTACGACATCGTAGTAGATGCATCGATCAACAAATGCCTTAATAATTGAATAGTAAGAATAGCCTCTGCTCAAGACGTCCCACTTGTCTAATGCAAGTGAGTCAAAGAGGATTGAAACTGACTTAGGATCTGACTTACTATCCTTGTCTTTTTGGAATTTTTCAACAGTATCAATGTACATTTCAAGTTGTTGGATGGTATAAGCACAATAAATCATGAATATTCTTTCAGGTGCTGCAAGGACAAGCTTCAAGTTGACAAGATGGAACAGGAATGTTGAGGCCATGGAAAGGCATCTCATTAAATTGAATGTTTCGAACGATCCCTTGCTTGAGGTATATAAAGCTTTCAGGAGACTGTCTTTTCTCAGGGCTTCACAGAAGTCCAAATCGACAAATTTGCTGAAGTCCTTGAGATTCTTTAAGTTTCCAGTTATAATTTCTATTTTGTCAATTTCGGTAACAGCAGAAGTCTGAAGGGATCCAACAAAAGTATCATTAATGTCAAGTTCTCTCTGGATAAGGTAGCTATAGTTTTCGCTAACCTTTGTTTGGAGTGGTGTGTAATCGGGGAAGAAAATTTGATAAATAGAGTAAAGTTGATTTAAAATATCAAAGGCTCCATTTTTGAACAGGTTAGCTCTGATTCTAGCATCTCTGAGATATCTAGTATAAATGATCAAGAAGTTGCTAATTCTGTAGAAAATGAATGAGAATTTGGTCTTGATTTCTTCCAAAGTTTGGTCTGGCTTGCCTTCCTCGACAGGCTTTTTCTCAATTTTACAGATTTCCTTGATGAACTTCTCGCAATGCTCAATTAAGAAAAGGGCAGTTCTTGTAATTCCTTCAATAATTTTGTTACTATATTGATCGATATATTTAGTGATATCAAGGAGTTCCTTTTGAGCTTTTTCAAGCTGTCCAGACCTTCTGTAGCCTTGAGCATCACCTTTGAACCACTTTTCATTAAGGGTGTTGAATTCATCTTTGGTGAACATATCGAAGAACATCTCGATAATTTGGTATTTTTGTTCTAAGGTTCTTCCAACTTCTTGCAAGCATAAGTTAGAGACTAATTTCATAACATCACCGATATCTTCATTTTGAGTGGCTTCAGCTTTGGCTTTCTTGAGGAGTAGTTCCATAATACCTGCCTCAATGAGTCTTGGGACCAATGTCTGACTTTCTCTACAAAGCTCACTGACAAGTCTCATAATATTCTTGTAAAGACCGTCATCGACTTCAGTATTCTTCTCCAAATAGGCAACTGAGGCTTTGATGATGCCACTTTCGGCAACTTTTCTGGCAATAGTTGGGGCCATCTCAGCTCTAGAGAAGTGGTTTCCGATGGGGACGAAGTAGTAGATGATGAGGTCTGTCAATTCAATAAGAAGTTCTGTCTGTTTCTTTCTGTCATACTCTGTCCAGGTGGTGCCTTCTCTCCAGTAGGCCTTTTGGTCATTGATCAAAAGCTTGAATAAATTCTCAGTGCATTGAATCAGGCCTTCAATGATATTATAATCTCTTACAAATCCTTTGTGGAAGATCAAGAGTCGGAGGATTTTCAGGGCGTTGAGCATGGCTTTTCTGGAATATAAAAATAAGTTGTTCTGTTCAATGGGAGTCAAAATAACCATAATATTGCTGATAATATGACCGAGGACATCAACGTCAGGGTAAAATACTCTGCTCCTGCTATCATAGTAGAATTCCTCGTAGACCTTAGAGATAACTTTCAGGGCCTTTGTGAGGAGCTGAGGATCATTGACACATTCTTTGGAAAGAATAAGTGGCTGTGAGACTGTAGAAACATTCTCTATCTTTGAGGGATCATTATTCTCAACCTTCAACTGAGCAGAAGTAAGATCCTTGAAGACTAGGTATAAAATTTCAGTATGATTTAGGTTTGAAGCAAAGAAGTGTCGATGTTTAGCGCCACCATATTTATTAGCAACCTTCAGTAAAAGATGCCAAATTCTAACATGGAAGCTAGGGGTTAGATTCAGGTAGAACAAATCCAAAATTTCATCTAGAATTGGGATGAGATCGTGGCCTTGGAAAATGAAGGATTCGTATTTCTTGAAGTGTGAAACTCTTCTGAGTAGGCCTAGATAATGTGAGATTACTTAGGAAATATGGTTACCTATTAAAGCCAAAGAGCTTAAGACCACTTCAGCAATTTCTTGTCTATATTTATATGACTCAAAATGGAGGGCCACACGAATTCTGAATAGGAGAGCATCAAAAATAGGGGAGTCGTCTTCGATAACAAGCTTTTGGTCCTTAATAATCTTCTTGCAGATAGCATAATGAGAGTCGTTAGGATAGGCAGTTTTAAGACTGTTAACTTTGATAACAATATTCTCTGCGAAATCGAATGCCGCAGGCTTGGGCTTTTTGTCAGCCTCTTGGACTTCTGGGACCCCAGTCATGGTAAAGTATTCTAGGTCGAGGTTGTCTTTATATTCCCTGTGGAAAAATTTGTCACCTTGGCGTAAACTGAGTTCTTTAAATTTGGGGTCATCGCAGAATAATTCAACGAGTGAGTAGTTACTCTTGTTGTATAAATTTCTATGCAGAGCTAACATAGAAACTTGGTGGACAAATCTGCCTAATTTCTCTTTGTAGTTTTGAAGTGCTTCAGTAGAGAGCTTTGGGTAGCTAAAATATTTGTATAAAATTTCCAAGTCTTTTCTGATCAAAGGAAAGCTAGCTGAGAGGGGTAATAATTCAAGCAGCCATTCCAGAGAACTAAACAGCTCAACAACGTCAGCATGGCCACTCAGGGAGTCTAAGACATCTAATACAACATTCAAAGTGTCTTCCAGACGAGAAATGGCTTCTTTATTTTTGGAGTAAGTCTCCTCTGGGTGATAGATATATTCCTTATACTCTTGTATTGATTTCTCGAGTGTTTCATCAATCTTATTGAGAATCACTGTAAATAATAGGATCCTCTTTTCATTTGTTAATATTTTGGAAAGATTTGTCTTGAAATAGGTCTCGAGTTTACCAAGTTCTCCTTGCGATAGAATATTTTGAATCTCCTATAGGATTCAATCAATAAAAAAACTTCTCCTTACTTGGTCAAACGAAGAAAGGTCGGGTTCGGAGGTAATCGGTATCTTCATTTTTTAAAAAAGGTAATTGAAATTTATAATTCCTAATTCCTTAAGGGATTAATCAAGCTGTGAAAGAGCTCAGTATTTTGACACAATTTTGTTGAATCTGTTCAATAAATAAGCTTCTGAGTTGAATTCACCTCGAACTTGCTTGAGAAATTAATTCATCAGACCTACTGTTAACCTATTGTCTGATAGTAAGGAAAGAAAGGAATCAGTGAAGCCAAGGCTTGAATATGATGGACACTCCCAAAATTTCTATTTTTTTTTTGTATCTTGTACTTTTTAGTATTTTCTTGTCAAATCTTGAGATAGATTTTTTTCCATAGGCAATTAAAATTATTCCAGCAATGACTGATATCCTTGTAAAAGCAGACCAGCTTTCTAGTCTTGTACAATAGAGAAATAACTTATCTGATTCATTAGCTTGTTGACAAACCATTCCTTGTCTTTTCAGACAAAGAAGGAGAAGACCTAGCCAACCAGACCAAAGAATCACTCAAAGAATTAAATGATTTACGTAAAATGAGTCATATTGTCATTTCAAGTTCCTAGTCATAAAGAAGCAGAAGAATAAGCCTCCTAGAGCCCAGGAGCTATTTATCAAGGCATTTGATGAGGAACAAATCTGGGTGCAACTCAAATCAAATGTATGATCTGAAATAAACACTCACTTATCAGCTAGGATGACCTTATTAACGCCAGAACTGAGAAATTGCTTGCCAGCATCCTCCAGAATCAGGAGAGTATATCACTTATTCCAGGGGAGAAGATCAAGGTACATTTCGAGTAGTAGTAATTTGAAACGAAAGCTCGTCAAGGCCTCTGATGATGAAGAGGAAAATGACGAAGAAGATGAAAATGAGGAAGATCTTGAAGATGAGGGCGAATTTGATGATGAAGACGATGAAGAAGGAGAGATGGATGAAGAAGAAGATCTAAATGGTGATGAAGATGTTGAGGATATTGAGGATGAAGATGATTTAGAGGTCGGAGATGATGCAGAGGAAATGCCTAAAAAAGACAAAAAAGCCCTAGCCAAAGCTGGAGAAGAGGAGGAAGATGATGATGAAGATGAAATTGAGGAAGAGGAAGAAGAGGAAGAGGAAGGAGAAGAGGCCTGGGAAGATGAAGAAATAAAAGCTAATAAAATGAAGAGAAATAAGGAAGATATGGAGGGCGAGATAGAGGATGTTGATCCTGAAGAGATGGACAGATTCATTGATGAGATGGATGAAATGGAGCCAATTGTAAAATGATGTTAATTCTTCGTGATTGTATAGGATCTTGAAGAGGATGATGAAGAGGGAGGATTTGAAGATGATGGTGATGAATTCGGAGAAGGAAGAGATGACTACGAAGAAGATAGTGATGAAGGCCCAAAGAAAGTTAAATTCAGAGGACTTGCAACTCATGATGATGATGAAGAAGAAGATGAGGAAGGAGAAGAAAAGGGCGATGGAGAAGACTTCGATGATGCTGATGCTGAAGATGAGGTCTTTGAAAGAGCCAGAGAAGATCTTTTGGCTGATGAGCCTGAGAGAGAAGAAGAGCAAGAGAATAAATTACACGATGAAATTGCTGCATTAGAGGAAAAGCTCTTGGATAAGAAACCCTGGCAAATTAAGGGTGAGGTTAAGGCTAAAGACAGACCTTTGAACTCCCTTTTGGAGACCCATCTTGACTTCGAAATTAAAAAGAAGACTCCTAAAACTATTTCAGTATTAGATTATTGGCATTCCTTGATATGATAGGTTGAATACACCGCCAACTTAGAAGCCATGATTAAGCAGAGAATATTGGATGAAGCTTGGGATGACCCTATTCAATATTCCCAGCCTAAGCCCATCAGAGAAACTTTCAGCAGTTTGGATGAAATAAACTTTGAAAAGAGTTCTAAGGGCCTTGCCGAGATCATGGAAGACAAATACAAGAAAGATGTCATGAAAATCCAGACAGCAACACCTCAAGATGAACTTCAAAAGGAATGTGACATGCTATTCAAAAAGCTTTGCTATAACCTTGATGTCCTTTCTAACCTTAACTTTGTTCCCAAGCCTTCATTCGAGCAACCAAAGATTGTTGCCAATGTGGCTTCAATCCAACTTGAGGAAAAGACTCCTCTTGGATTCTCTATGGCCAAGCAAAAGGCTCCTCAAGAAGTCTTCGATCCTTCCCAGGCTCAATTTAAAGTAAATAAAAAAAAATCTTTTTAACATTTTAGTCAAATGAAGATCTTACTTCAGCTGACAGACAGACTATTAGAAACCAGAAGAAGAGAAATATTAGGCAAAGAAAGAAGGAGCAAAAGAAGAAGGAGCTTATCAAAAAGCTTGAACATAAAGGAGAAACTAAATTTGAACACAACCTCATCAAGAAAGGAATATCCAATTATAAGAAAGTTGTGGCCAAGAAGAATCAACAATCAGTCAAATTCACTAAATCCTCTCAATTCTTTGAAAATATGGAAGTAATTGTTTTTGTTGACTGAACTAATATTTTAGAAAAGCAAAGAAGCCAAAAAGAAACAAACTGAAGCTCCTGCCGCCCCCACCAAGAAACAGAATTACAAGCTTTAAAATCCGCCTTTTTGTATTATGTTGAAAATTTATTTATCTTTGAGTGTGACTCCATGTATTAATAATAGTTGGTAATCTAAATCTTCACAGAGCCTGAAATTTGTTTATGGCATGTATGGATGTTCAATCAACGAAATTTCTAAAAAATAATTGAGAGTCCTCTTTCATCATTAAAAGAAATTTAATGCATATTTTCATGAAGTATTATTGTATGAATTAGTTTTCTGAATGAATTATACACATAAAACACACTAGTGTCTTAGTAAATACTTGAAGTATTGCTTATGAAATTTTATGGTTGGCCAACATTCATGCCTTCCGGATTTTGAGCATGGGAATCATCCACTTTTTGGTATTCATTACTTTCATCCGTAATAACTACATCGCTTTGATTGTTATTTTCAGGAGTGCTTGTATTTCTTATTTCATTGTTAACAGGATTAGAAGTATCAGATCGAGGGTTCTCCGAAAGAAGTGGCTGTTCAAGTCTATTAGAGCTCAGAGGTAAATCTTCCGTCTTAATGGACTCTCCATATTTATAGTGGAACATATTGGTTGCTGTTTTTCCAATTCCTTTCACTACTTTATGTTAAGTATCAGAGAAACAAAATTGTACATATAATATCAAGAGCATTGAGCATGCCCATGAGGATTGATCCTGTAGCATAGACAGTACTCTTACCAATTTGTTTCACTGTTTTGAAGATTTTGTTATTTTCGACTGTTTGGCCTATTGAACTTTCACTCCATTGTTTTTTGAGTGTCTCAGCAATGGTTAACCCTAGACTTTTGACTTTCTCCAACTAGAAAATTAAAAAGTGACAATACAAATTACCTGATGTTTTGAGGAAGCAATAATAGTGTCAGCTTTGCTTTCCACCTTTTCTAATTTTTCTAATGCTTGAGCGTTGGCTTGTGGGTCTTCTGACTTCTTCATGAACTTATTTTGGATATATTCTCCACCTGTCATAACTCCCTTAGCTACAAGTTCTGCTCCCATAATTAGCCCTGACTTAATTATTTCTCCTCCTGTTGATATCATTTCCGAGACCTTTTCAGTCCTATTTTTCTCATGGGGCTGATCTGCTTTCTCTAGCAAGGTGACATATTGAGAAAAAATGGTCTCGAAGGTATCGATAGTAGGATTCTCCGACATAGAAGACGCTCTTATCACATAATATCCTTCAATATTTGGTAAGACATATGATCTCATGCCATCCTTCTCATTTCTAGAGGCTACAACTGGTATTTCTTTATACAAGCTATACTTGAATCCTCCAATTTGTAGGATGAAGCAGCTCATAGTAGCATAATAAATGATACTAAGTGAACTCTTTTCTAAGAGCACGTGCTCACCGTCCTTGACATAGTAAAGTTCGACTTCAGGGAGAGTCATCAAAATATTGCCACTTACGTTTTCTTCGTTGTTTGATTGCATTGGTATTTGAAAAAAGTCTAAAGAGAAATTTATTTTAACCTTTTCGCGAGTTTAAATCTAGTCTTAGAGAAATTGTTCTGTTGAAAACAAGAAATTCTAATTCAAATAAAGAGATCAAGTTGGACATCAGATTCAGTCGCCTTGACTAATCCTAAAAAAAGAAACATACAGATAACTTCATGCAATCAGTTTTATTATAAAATTCTTAGAAGCCTAACAGAGAAAGAAACATACAGTATTAGTGATAGATGTGGAAGTTGGAGTTTCCTGTTAATTAGTTCTTTTTCTCAGTTCCTTCCTTAATAGCTTTTGCAGCTTCGACATTGGTCATCTTAATCACTTGTCCAACATTTCCTACAACTTGTAATCCTTCTTTAGTAGCCTGTCCAGTCTTTTCTCCGTACTTGGCAGTAACAAGTTTAGTAGTTGTATCGCCAATTCCTCTTCCTAAACGATTATTAAAGATCTTAGTATAATTACCTATGGCGAAAAGAGCTTCAACCATACCATCATAAATAGCAGCAGCTGCATGGAGAGTAGACTTGCCTATTTCTTTAACAGTTCCAAAATGCTTGTGATTTTGGATTTGTTGCCCCTTTTCACTTTTCGCAAATTTTCTGGCCATTTCTGACCCTATTGCCTTACCAACTGTGATTATGCCTTGGATCTAAGATATAAGAATAAAGTGGCAAATTCGATACTTGGACTCTGGTTATCATAACAGCAGTGTTGGTAGCAGTGTTAGCAATTTTAAGTTTATTTATAGTAGATTCATTGACATCTTTTTCAACCTTCTTCTTGATGAACTTTTCTTGGATGAAATCACCAGTCAAATTTATTCCCTTAGCTATCAGCTCACCGCCTTTCTTTAATCCTGCTCCAACGAGTTCTCCTCCTTTGTAAATAATGTTAGAGGCAATTTCAGTTTTAGTCTTCTTTTCCTCTTTAGCAGGTTCCTTTACTTCATTATTTCTGGAACTCTTCTCCTGTTCAACTGCATCATCCTCTCTTTCCTCAGCAAAATCGGCATGGTTTAGGAAAATTTGTTCCAAGCCGCTTATGATCTGAAGATCAGACACAGAGATTATCCTTATAACATAATAACCCTCAATATTGGGAAAGACATAAGAGCGAATGCAGTTGGGGTATTTACTTGAGGCAAGGATGGGAATTTCCTTAGATAGACTGTATCTGAAGTTTCCTACCTGGACCAAGAAGCAATTCATAGATGCGATATGCAATACTTGAAGGAAACCCTTCTCAATTTTCTTCTGTTTGGAGCCATTTACTTGATATATTTCAGCTTCGTCGATGTTAATAATGGGTATAGCAACAACACTATCTTCCATTTGTGATTTTCTGAGTTTATTGGTCTAAAATTATTTGAGAGTATTGTGTTTGAATATCTTGATCTGATCAAATACTTACATCAATACAGAGATTTTCACAATTACTAGTGTCAAAAGTTATTTCCTATATTTAGTTTGGGGCTTGATTTTGATACGGGTTTACTCGTTCATTTACTACCCAGTTCCATGTCTTTACAGATGCATCACGGAAGGCTAAAATAACCACAAGCTAAAGAAGGACTTAAAATTAAGAAAATTTGAGAGTGGATATATATTCATAATAAAAGCCAGATTTAGATGAGCTAAAGAACCTTAGTCTTTATTTAGAATGGGGTAAGAGTTGTAAGTTGTTTAGTTAGAAAGGATAATTTTTATTGGAAATGGCAGATACTAATTTGGACGCTGCTTGGTTTCAGATAATAGAGAACCGTACAAACAGAAAATTAGTCTTCCAAACTCTCCTCAGTATATTCAAGGTATGATGCCTGATAATTTGACATCCTCTAGCAAGCATTGGAGAAGAAGAGTGATGACGTAATCAACAAGACTATTTCACATCAGGAAATCAAGAAAGTGCTAGATGAAATATACTCTATTAGATTTGGAGTTCTAGTAAACCCTGTTTCAGCTAAGATAAGCGTTGTAGTGCAATGAAACCTTCTCATTTTTATATCAAATCTGCAAGATTGCCCTAAAATCAGGCAATGAACTTCTGAAATTCCATATACTGGAACTTATACCCTCCTTGATTGCATTGTACTATTACAACAATTCTGATCCCAAAACAAGAGGAAATGTTAGTACAGAAGGCTTGGAGGTTTTATTGAATGAAATCACACTTCTAGTTTGAAATACATATTCTTTTTCTTATTTATAGAATGGTCAGAACAAGGAGGGAGATGAGGGAGATGATGTTGCTAAGTTAACGGAAGTCATTGAAGCTTTCCCAGCATTCTCAGTAAGAAAATATACAACCGTTTCTGAGTTATAAGAAAATAAATGAACTAGCAAAGCAAAATCCAACGAACTGGAAACAAGACAAGGATTCTAATCAACCAGCTGCCCTTGATATAACAGTATAGTTATTCAAAACTAAGATAACCATTCTTAGATTGCAAATGCAATTCAAACATTTAATACATACATCTCATCATTAAGTGAGGTGATTATCGAACAATACATTACTCTCTGCAGCATGTAAGCTGAATACTAATACTCTAATTCGACAGGATTTCTGGAGCTAAAACAAGCATACTTGAGTTTAAAGTCAGTAATCCTAACGAAAATCCTTCTGATAACTATTTCTCTTATGTCTTTCCAGTTCATGAAATTATTCTCAAGGTAACAATTCTACTCAAGGAGTAATAAAAAAGGCTTGCATATCCGGCCTAAGTACTGTCAGATGTGTAACCAACAAATATGAGCCTTCTGTGAACAAAGCAATAGAAAATTTATCAAAAAAGGCATTAAATACAGGATATTTCAAGGTAGGAAATTTTGGATATTAGATTGATTCTCAAGGCATATCTATATGGTGAGACCAATCAGAAATCTAAATTGGAAGATGTTTTTGAGTAATTTCTTTTGTTTCATAATGTTCTTAAATTAATTATATATTTTCTTGTTAGCTCTGATACTCAACAGTATACAAAGCATTCAACAAGAACTCAAACTTCTTCTTTATGTAATAGAAGCATCTTTAAATACAATGGAATTAACAAAATTATGAATCAATTGTGCCAGTATATTCCAAGGAAGTTATATGGACTAAGCTCGTGTATCGTCACGCCTTATCTAGCATCTTCTGGCAAGTATGGCCATATATAAAAAAATCACCTAAATAAAATTAATTCCATTCATATCTTCTGATGGCTTTACTTAAAACAAAAAAGGTTCGCAGCATTCTCGGCAAGAAGGGCGGCTTAAGACATAAGCCAAGAGGCATGACCCAGAAAGAATTACAAAATAAGAAACTTACTCTTAACAAGAGAACTAGCAATCTTGCCAAGCTTAGACATGGAGTCAAAAAAAATGTTGGAAAGAACTCAAACAAGAAGGCTCTTAAAGAAATGGACCCCGAGAAGAAAAAGGAGTTACTCAAGAAAAAGAAGGAGGAAGAAGATGAGGTCGAGGATCTTGGAGCTGACGAAGGACTTGATAATGATGCTTACTATTTCCCTCAAGAACAAGTGATAATATTGACTTCATTTTCTGATATTTTAGTTCCAAATTAATGAGGAAGATGATGCCATCCTTAAAGAGTTCAATCTTACTTTGGATGACAAAAAGAAGAAAAAGAGAAAAAATTCATATTTGGGAGAAACCATTTTTGAGAATATTGAAGAAAAATTCCAACAGCAACAAGAAAAAGGTATACAGTTCCCTTCAATATTTTTACAATCCAGAAATCCAGGAAAGCATTCTCAACGACCCTAAAATCCAAACTGTCTATGGAGATATAGCCAACATATTAAAAGAATACAGAAGTGGAAAACTTCCCAAGGCCTTCAAATATATTCCTGTAATGGACCAATGGGATAAGGTCCTTGGCTTGACAAAGCCCGAAGATTGGACTCCACATGCTATGAGAGTTGCTACTAAAATTTTCTCTTCCAGCTTGGACATGTACAGAGCCCAGCAATTCTATGAAAACGTAAAACTATTGACAACTAATCGTGATTATTTAGTATCTTCTTCCTGCCATTAGAAAGGATATCAAGCAAAATCACAAGCTTCACGTTCAATATTATATGGCTTTAAAGCATGCTTTCTACAAGCCTGGTGCTTGGTTCAAAGGTATAATTTTCCCTCTTTGCAGAAGCAATAATTGCAGTATCAGAGAGGCTACCATTATCAGCAGTATCATCAAGAAGGTAACTTGAAATTCTCCTGATCTAAATAATATAGCTCTCTATTCCTCCCCTTCATTCCAGTGCCGCTCTTATGATCTTGTCTGATATGGACTATTCCGGAGCTGTTTGTATTTTCTTGAAGGTCTTGATTGAAAAGAAATATTCACTTCCTCAAAGAGTAAGAATAAGAAAAGTTATATAAATGTTTTAGACTATTAATTCTTTGATTGATCACTTCAGAAGATTTGAAGACAGTCCAGGTGCCATGCCAGTTATTTGGCATCAAAACTTGTTGTCATTCTGTAAATTATATTCTTGTAAGAATGAAATAAACGATTGTTAACTTATTAGCCGTAATGGATGAAATGCAGAAGGAAGGCTTGAAGACTCTCGTCAAGAAGAAGCACCATCACTTGATTTCCTCTGAAATTTTGAAAGCCATTGACAATAAAACTAAGGAAGAAATCATTAAACAAAACATTAATAAGTCATTTATGAATGCCTCAAATGCAGGAATGGTTGAGGAGGAAAAGACAACAAATAATAGCAACAAGAATATTTTGGACATTGAATAAATAATCGACTCTACTGAGATCTAAACTATTCTCCTTTTTGCAGAATGGATTATCTAAGTGAATTATCTAAAGGAGAATTGAGCGACGAATCTAAGATTTATGGATTAACTGTATGCTTATTTTAGTTTATCTACAAAATCTATAACCATATCATCAAATTTGTATAAATCTAAAGTCCAGCAAAAGTACTTTATTTCCGAACTGCAAGGATGATAATAACATTATGCTAACCGAAAACTTTGAATAGATAGTAGAATTAGAACTTATTGAAACCTAGATCAGATAATTATTATTTCTGAAGGTTTTTTAAATTTATTTGAAGAGAATGTCTAAGGATTCTGATGCTGATAACGCCCTACTCAAATTACTTGGAAAAGAGGAAGATGAGGAGCCTAAATATAAACTTCTTGTACATTATTCCAATATTTCCCAACAAATTCTAGGAAGAAAAAGAATACAAAATTGATATGAAACTGATAATGAAAACAAGTTTAGATCCTGCCATCACTGCAAATTTCACAGAGGACGAAAAGTAGTTATACCAAAGTTCAATATCAAACTCATAGGATTGAGGCGGTTGCTGAGCTCAAGACCATCAATTTGGGCTGGTTGAATATAAGTAATTTCTCTTGAAATTTGAAAAATGAGCCATAGAAAAAATCGAGAAACTTGATGTCTTCACCCATCTCGAAACCCTATTCCTACAACATGTACTTACCAATATTCATAATAATTTATTCAAATAGAATCAAATTGAAAAGATAGAAGGACTAGATCTTCTTATCAACTTAGAATATTTGGCTTTGAACGGAAATAGAATAAGAAAAATTGAGAATATTAAACACCTCACAAAGTTGGCTTGCCTCAATTTGCAAGACAACCTTATTGAGGATTTTGACCCTGAAGAAATTCCTAATGAATTGGTTATTCTAAATTTAGCAAACAATCCTTGTACCAAAGTATAGTATCTTTGTCTGTTCTAAGCCTCTCTAGAGAGATGATTACCTAAAGAAAGTGCTGAATAGAATTCCAGAGCTGGAAGACCTTGATGGAAAGCCTGTAACAAATATCATGAGAATGATAGCAGCGGGAAAGTGAATCTTTGGTTATCTTTTCTAATGTTCAGGGTTCCACCGGATATGATGAAATTCGCATTAGAGTTAGAGGAGAAACAACAAGCCTCTGCGGGCCAGAAAGGCGATGAAGAAGAGGATGAAGAAGGGGAAGAGGAAGAAGAGGAGGAAGAAGAAGGTGAAGAAGAGGATGCAGATGAAGAGGAAAAGGAAAATGGAGAATCTGCTAAAGAGGATAAGGCCCAGAAAAAACTAGAAGCTGAAAAAGAAGGACAGATAAATGAAGATCCTGAAGATGAATGGGAGGACGCAGACGACGATGAGGAGGAAGTTGAAGGCTATGAATATGTTGAATATGACGAAGCTGATAAAGAAACTGCTGATCCTTATGAATCCTCCAGGTCTTCTATTAAATCGATTCCTAAAGATGAAAATACTACCCTCATGGAGATTAATCAAGAGGTATACTAATTCGGACTAGAAATAATTTGATAGAAAGATGAAGTCATTAAAATCTTGAAAGAACGATCTGAAAAGCTTCTAGAAAGAATGAAGAAATCCTATCAAGAGGCAATTCATGCTTATATACTTTTTGTTAATTCCTTTAGAGAATGGAAAAAACTCAAAGTGAGATACAGGCCCAGAAGAAATTGTATGATGACATTATGAAAATATATAGAGCTGAGAAAAAGTAACTTTTTAAATTCAATCCGATTTTGGTTTTTCTTGTACTATATATGCTTAAACATTTTTATTGCGTAATATTCAAGAAAATATAAATCGAGACAAGCAATCAATGGATCATAATCTCAGGAAGAAGATATTTTTATTGCTTGGTAACGATATAAGGGGTAGCTGCTTCAGCCAAGCTTTCAATAGCGCTTTCATCAACACCTCTTCTCATTCTAAAGCTACCGTTCTCACCCCATCCTGAACCCCAGGAGTTCAAAAGTAACCAATATTTCTCTCCATCTTCAGTTTCACCCCATCCATAACAAAGGACTGAGTGATCGACTCTTTCCCATTCAGGTCTGGGTTGGCCTCTTTGGATGTATTCAGGTTCAATAGAGTGGTAAACACCTCCTGAGTAGTACATGAAATCAGCGGCAGGCTCGAAGCTGACAACGATAGGTCCATTATTCATAATTTCTTCCATCATGTTTCTTTCGTTAGATTTGCCATAGGCGCCACCAATAAACCTAGAAAATTAGAACTTTTAATAGGTTATTTACTTGTAGTCTTTAACTTTGTAGACCTTATCCAATTTAGATGTATCACATGTTTGACATCTTCCATCAACTCCTTTGTAGGGACTGCAAGACTCAGGGACAAGCTCGAACTCATTGGCAAACTTTTCGACGAGGAAAGGATAACCTCCTTCACAACCTTGATTGTGGAAAGAGCAGTCAATAACATGCTGGGGAGAGAGGGTGACAGATTCGCCATACTTGATTTTAAGTCTGGTTTCAATCATTGCCAAGGTGGCAAAGATGTAGCAAGATCCACACTCTCTTTGTTCTCTGACTGGAGGGAGGTATTCAGCCCAACTCCATTCTCTGGGAAGACCTGAGAGATCAGATTTTTGGATGAAAGAATTTTTAAGACTAGCTCTTTCGTAAGTTCCATCACGGAATGAGATGGGCTTCTTTCTACCAGCAAGTTTGTTCAATTGGCCAAGAGTTTTTCCTTGGAAGCTTGGGGAAACAGCAGCAGTCCAAGATTTCTTGAATTGGGTATTCAATTGATGAACAAATTCCTCATGGTTGGTGTAATCCTTGTTGATGCTGAATGCCTGAGGAACTTCAGCTCTAAGATGCTTCTTACCAGTTTTTTGTTGAGCTAGAACGGAATAGGTATCCTTGGGTTGGACGACGTACATTTGGGTGAGGGGAGCGACATAGAGACTATTTTTTTCATCTTCTGATTTGATGTTCTTCTCAGCTTGGAAACAGGCTTTCTTCCCGGTGGATTTTTCAATATACCAACCAACAACAGTCTTTCCACAGAAAGAGGTGACCTTTCCGTTATTATCAGGGAAGTAGTAGAAGAAGGCAGTGAATCTATGGTCATTGAATTGGACATCCATACCTTCATCGTAGATCATGGTCCATGAACCAAATCCATTTTCAGTGTTGGAGATAACACTATCATCGTCCTTCAAGTGAATATTGAAAGATTGAGTAGGTTGGAATTGGTTGTGCATGGCAAGGTAACTTTCAGCTGGATCATCAGGACTCTTGTGTCCACAGTTCATTTTATAGGGATCTTCCACAAGAGTAGGAGTAGAAATTTTGAATGTCCATTCTCCGACAGCATGGTGCTTGAGACAATGGACAGGAAGATCTGCTAGAGCAGAATTGAATAAGCAGATGACAAGTATGCTAACTAGAACGATGTTTTTCATTTTGATAATCAAATAATTATTTGGGTTAAGCGTTTCGGAGTCTCGTTTTTGAAAGCTTAGATTAGCTAAACTGACAAAAAATCAAAGAGAAAAAATCACAACAGGAAAAGCGTTTAATAAGTTACAAAAGTAGATTTAGAAATCAATGTCAGTCACATTATACTTCCTGGCCCATGCATACATCACATTTTTAATTACCATCATAACCGTTAGAGGACCAACACCTCCAGGCACAGGAGTTATAAGCTTAGCTTTCGGCCTGACCTACGCAATAAATACATTGAAATAAAGCATTACCTCATGAAATACTATATCTCCAACTAACTTGTCTTTCCCCTCATGCTTAATAAATGTGGTTGCTATATCAATAACAACCGTATCCGGTTTAATCCATTCAGAGTTGATGATTCCGTATTTCCCAGTTGCTGTAAATATAATATCACTTAACTCGACCATTTCCTTTAAGGTTTTGGTCTGGGAATGCACAACACTGACTGCAGCATTTTTCTGCATAAGTAGATGAAGCAAAGGAACTCCAACAACTCGACTTCTATTAACAAGAAGACAGTTCTTTCCTTCTACAGGGATATTATACTCAGATAGGATTTGAAAGCATGCAGCAGGGGTGCAAGGGACAAAGAATGGATTTTCAGAGTTTACTGCCAATCTGGCCAAATTTTGGTCAGTATTTCCATCTACATCCTTGTTAGGATTGATTTCATTAATGATGTTCTGCTGATTTTCTCTCAAGTGCTCAGGAAGGGGTAGCTAACTACTTACTTGGTGATATTATTGAGTACCTGTAGAACCATCCCATGTATATCATCGGCATTATTCTCTTCCCTTATTTTATTTATCAAAGTTTGTTCATCGACATCCTCAGGAAACCTATGTTGCCTGTACATAATCCCCAGATCTTTGCATATGTCACTCTTTTTATTTATATATAACACTGAATCTTTTCTTTCTCCTACTAAGAAGAATGCAGCACCTGGGCGGGGAAAGTTGGGTTCTCTATACTGTTATTTTAGGCTAAAATGACTCACACTGCGTAAACTTTCGGTCCATATAATTTTTAATTCTGTTTTTCAGGACTTCTGCTAGCTTGACACCCGAGGCAACGTTTGGATGTTCTCTGTCAGCTTTTTTTATTGGTCTATAGTGTAGTGTGAAGTTCTTGATGGGTATGGTTGAGAAGAATTTAGAATATGAATGTTTGAAAACTTGCATTTTTATTAGAATTAAAGAGCAATAAGAAAATGACCGAAGATAAAATTTATTTTTGTTAAGTCCTTTGTGTAAGAAGATACAACCATAAGCGTATGGAGTAGTCCAGTGTTATACTATTACTAAGAACTTCTCTTGAGCTTCAAGTTTTCTACGAAAAAATCCTAAGTTTAGAATCCTTGAGCTGGAGTATAAGTTCTCTTTTGGCCTCTTTCTAATAGATACTTGATTTCATTTTGCTCTTCTTGAAGCCTTTCCCTACGCTCCCTTTCCTCTCTATCTCTCTTTTGCTGAGCCTAGGTTGATTAGTAATGCAAGCAACAAACGGAAGAAGGACGAAAGAAGAACTTAACTTACCAAAATTAAGTTTTCCTCTTTAATGGCATGTTGCAAAGCCTTCTTCTTTTCCCTAAACTCCTGTTCTAACATTTGTCTAATTTGTTATTCTGATGCAATAGCGTTCTGAACCTCATTCTATTTATTTCAAAAGCTTGTTTTGCATATAATTCTTCCTCAAGCTTTTCCTGCTGTCTCTTCCTTTCATTTTCCTCCACCTTTTGGTCAATCCACTTTTTATGTTGTTCTTTGAAGTACTTAATACGGGATTCATATTCTGTACATTGTGATACAAAAAATTTCTCCAATACCTAGATCTTCTCCATCAAACTCTCTACAACCAGAGATTCCTTCTCTCTCAGAGGGATGAGGATGATATCTAAAAAATGTTTCCTTGGTTCTCTTCATCTCTGCTTGCTATTCAAGCAGTTACAAAGGAAATAACAAATTAATTCAAAAAAATGTTTATTATTTCAGAACGTTTTTTCGCGATTAATATTACACAACATACTACAATACTTAGAACAATGTGATGATTATATATTGGTATTAAAACTCATTGAATTAGAACCAGGCAGGTTAAACTTTGAAGGGTCAAAAGGCTGTCCTTTAAAAGGAGATCCCTCAGCATTCCAAGCCTTTTTCAACAGTTCTAATTGTTGCTCTTCTTCAGTTGTTGGCAGTCCAGCAGCCTTTCTTTGTTGTTCATAAACAATTTTTCTTAGAGCAGCCTAATCAAATTAAAACAAGAAGGCAATAGGATACTTGAGTTTCTGAATCAAATTGATCTATTGGTTTGCTATTATCAACCTTAGTGGCATCAATTTCTTCGTCTCCCTTCAGTACAGTCTTCCAGATATTTTCCTGGGCTTTTTCAAGGTTGAGGATAATTGAAGGGCCATCCAAGCTCCAAGTAGAGTCATCAGCCTTAATCCTATCATACCATTCACCTTCTATTATGACTTCGTTATTTGTTTTGTTAACAATTTTCAAACGAGTTCCAGTCATATCAACTTGCAACTAACCAATCTTATGAAAATTTATCCAGAATTACTTGCTTAGCTCTGAGACCTTCAGGAATTGGGACTTGGACGGTCACATCATTGACACCTTGTGACCAATTGTATTTAGAGGTTGCAGCTCCATTGTAGGTACTAATAGCAGCAAGCTTAGGATCAACTTTCTTGGTCTCTACCCAGCCGTCATCATCATTGGACTTAGATTGAGTGGGAACTGGATTCTGCTTGTCAACCTTCTCAAGAGGAGTATCAGTGGTAATGAATTTGGGTTTGTTATCTTCTTCAGGTTTTTTCTAAAGATTAGAAATGTCCATATGAATTCTATACAATAGTTTCGGGCTGAGTCTCTTTTAATTTTTGTTGTTGTTCCTGATATTTCTTCAATTTCTCAGCATATTCCTTGGGATCTTTCTTTGGATGCTTTTTATAGTGTTCTCTTTGATAGGAGTCCAATATTCCCAATATCTATATTCATTACAACAATTAGAGAAATTAAGCAACCATTCTTTGAACATAGCCTGGAGGAAATCCCATCTTGTCACCAGGATCAGCCTCATAGAAGAAATCTGTTCTTCTCATGAGGAAGCTAAATATGGTATGAAGGAGACCTTCGAGACCTCCAGTTTCCCTGACAATGGTGAAGAGAAAATCGTCAAATCTTTCAGTTCCTTGCATTTTGGAAGACTTTCTGATTTCGAGATTTTTTTAATTTAAAAATGTTAATGTTGCAAAACAAGATATATTTATGAAATATTATTACCATCTACACAGCCTTACAAGAAAGCACTCTAGTATTTAGGCATTGGTATGTTTAATTTAGGAGGTAGGTTGGATAAATGGGCCTTGAAAATTCCTGGTTCCACATCTAAGATATTATTTTCAGTAAAATATTCTCAAACCTCTTCTGGCCCTAGTAAAAGATACAGATGGCAGAGTTTTATTTTTAGAGCTGATTTGTTCACCAAGAGATCTAAACATTAAAACTTATTTCTCTTTCACTCACGATCTTGTATCGAATGTATAGTGTTTCACAGTATTGTTGATGACACCTCTGAATTTCTTCTCCTTTGTGAAGCTGATCTTAGGGCTTTCGGGCAAGTGACTTAACTATAAACCAAACTAATATTCTTGTTACGGAACTTTCTCATCGAGCTTGAGATAGGCACCTGGTCCAACAAGCTTAGAGGTGGAACCAACTGGAGCAAGTGGATCATGGCCAGGAAGAGGTCTTCTGACACCAAACGAGTAAGTTGGAGGCTTTACATATTCAGGTCTATCTCCTGGAGTGTATTCAGGGCCTGGGGTGGGATTGGTTTTTGAATAATCTCGGAACTGGATTTTATAACAGAATGAAAAAGGGAATTACTCTATTCTCTAATCCGATTTTGACAGTTGCATGGGCCCATCTTCTCTTGCTATCAGCAGTAATAGGATCAAACTATAACTTTAGCAAAGTAACTCTTTTGATACATCGACATCCTGTCTGTGATAGAAGGCGTGCTTTGGTCCTGTGTTCAAAGTATTTCTCGCAGCGAGACCGAATGAATAACTTGGTTCCTGAATATTAGAGAGCCAAAATTGGAGGTTACATTCTTGTAGTAAAACTTATCAGTATGTCTGACTTCATAATTGGGGCCTGGAGAGGTTTTGCCTGCAATTTCAAGACATTAAATATAACTCAACCTATGAATTGACTCTTGCATAACTCTTTAGATTGGAAGATCTTCTGTTGCTTGTCTCGACTTGCTGTACCAAAACTCATACTTGGTTCTGTCCTCATAGTAGAGACTTTCATCTTTCCAATGGAGCTATAGATATCAGGATTTTGGAACTTGAGAAGATCTTGATAGGTATAGCTCTTCTTGATATGGACAACCTCTTCTTCACTTGGAATTGCTTGCTGCATTTTAGATTTTATTAAAACAGTTTCTAATGCTAAAAGAAAAAGCAAAGTTTCATGTCGATAACCATAAATAAAAATACATAATGAATAAGTCTGAATTCTGAAGACATTCAATGTACCAAATAACTTGACTGTGAGGTTCAGTTTACTATGGTGAGTATATCACAATATCCTGACAACAAAATAGAAAAAATCGAATAAAATATATTCAACCCATATTTGTTTCATTTTAAGTTCACTTAGCATCAAATTGATAGTTTTTATGAGACTGAGTTCATAGATGATCAATAAGTGATGATCAATTTTCTAGCAACCTTGTTTCTAGAGAAGAGTATGTTTCCTTTATATACTTATCAATCTAAGAAAATGTTAGGGAAGAATACTAATAATGAGAACTTTCGCCACTAATAATAAATCAGGTTCTGTTCAAGTAGAGCCGAAAACCAATTTCAACAAAGGCGATAATTGAAAACTTTGGACTGTTACCTTTATCTTTTCTGAATCCTCACTGTGAAGCATCCATCAATTACAATAAGATGAGACCAATTTTTGTTAAGACAGTTTTTCCTTTAGAGCTGAAATTCTTTGAAAAGTAAATTTATTTATGAAAAAAATATTCGTGTCAATTTGCGTCCTTTCTCTGATCATTGCTATTAGAGCAGTGGTTCATCAATCTAACCAGGCTGAAGGCAATTTGAATAGTGATTATCAGTACAGAATTCAAGGAGATCCTGAAGATGTCCAGGGCTGTACAAAGTGCACCTTTATAAATATGAAGACTATAGAAGAGTGTATGGTTACAGGGTATATTTCAATCCAAAAAATAACAAGAGTAAACGTAAATGACCCAAGTGATAAGCTGGTTCAATACAAATATCTTGTCTGTGAGTCTGAAAGCTATAGCAAATATTCACTTTACATCTTCATTGTGCTACTCTTTGTTGCCCTTAAAATTTTCCTTTCAAAATTGAATGACTACAGAGGAGAGCTAGAACATAAAATATATCAAAAACTTTCCCTTTCAAAACCTTGATTGCAATAAATGAATGTCTTATTCTCTATATTTTCATCCTTGTTTTATAGTGTACTCGTTGAACTCATAGTAGTTTTATAAACACAGAAAATTTACAGTAAAAGTATTAACTTAATAAGTCCAGTCCTCCATCTATGATTTTATTAATGCCCCTAGCTACAGTCTAAAATATTTACAATATCGCATAATCGGGCCTTAACATTTACCATTCCGAAGTGAAAGAGTTAATTTGGATTGGAGACTAGGTTGTTATCCTATAAGAATTGTCTTGAGTATTTTGAGAATATTCAACAGCATTTTCATCTAGC
>Ga0065720_1019139_pt1 | contig 35744 bp, 51 predicted proteins | sample Thericmetagenome_FD_59107 | JGI IMG/M metagenome (GOLD analysis project Ga0065720, IMG submission 59107) | Thermophilic microbial communities from the Joint Bioenergy Institute, California, USA of rice/straw/compost enrichment - eDNA_2 v2... | ecosystem: Engineered > Solid waste > Grass >... | reverse complement strand
CCCGCCTTGGCATGCCAAGCTGTCTCGAGTGCCAACGTCTCCCCTGGCACTCGGTGACTTATTCAAAAGCATGTAGACGCCCTGCAACAATGCCTGGAAGCTTAAGAAATGCCGTGTCCCTCCTTTGCTCCTAAGTAGGTTGCCAAGCCAAATTGAAGCCTGTGCTGTAGTCCCGACCAACAACCATGCGTCTGTTCGACTTTGCGGGCGTGACAGCCCTCCTTGTAGCAGGTATACATCATTGACCATTCATCCTTTTATTTCGACCACAGCTTTGCTGACCAGTATAGGCGCCACTGCCCAGGTGCCGCAACTCCCACGACCCAGAAACTGCAATGGCGTTGGCAACTTCAGGTTCCAGTACACCACCTCGAATGGCTGGACTGCTTTCAAGATCGCCGGGAATTTGAGGCAGGTCCGTACCATCGTCTTTGACACCAAGGGCAACATGTTGGTGGCCGAGGCCAGCAGGGGCATCTCGGTGCACACTTTCGGTACAGACGGTTGCATCAACGGCACTTCCATGCTCATCTCGGCGAGCCAGCTCAACCACGGGCTGGCACTGACACCGGACGGTCGGACTTTGTATGCGTCGAGTGAAACGACGGCTTGGAGCTGGGACTATAACCCAGACACTCGGTCTGTCAGCAATCAGAAGACGGTCGTCAGGGGCATGTCGACCGGAATTCACTTCACCCGAACGATTGCCGTAGTGCCCCAGCAGCCCAATCTCATCCTCTTACAAGTCGGCAGCAACTCCAACTTTGACATGGATTCTGCCCGGCCCAGCACGGGTCGCGCCATCATCAAGATTTTTGACACTAGCAGGGCGCCCTCCAACGGCTGGAACTACAACACCGATGGTGAAGTTTATGGATACGGGCTTCGCAACACAATCGGCTTTGTTCCTGATCCAAATGGCCATTTCTGGGGTGTTGAGAACAGCGGAGATGTAAGTAAGGGAAAGACAAACAGGGGTCCCAACATTCTAACAAAAACAGGACTTCTACCGGACAGAGAACGGGCAACGTCGGGATATTCACAACGACAACCCGGCAGAGGAGCTCAACTACTGTGAGTGCTTCGCCTGGTAGTTGGTAGACTGATGCTGACTCTTTACAGTGGGCGACCCGCTCACAGTCCGCAATGCCTGGTACGGCTACCCGACCTGCTTTGCTGTCTGGGAGCCCAGCAATTTCCCGGGTACCTCTCTCAAAACGGGCAGTAACTTTGTCGTATCGCCAAACGGCACTTATAACGACGCGACCTGCGACTCACAGGGCGCCATCCCGCCCCGGCTGAGTTTCCAGGCTCACTCAGCTCCCATCTGGAACGCCTTTGATGCCGAGGCCAAGAACATGTATGTGGCGTTTCACGGCTCGTGGAACCGCCAACCAGCCACCGGCTATAAGGTCGTGGAGATCCCTTTCCAAAAAAACGTCAACGGCAACTACGAGCCCGTTGCGCCCGCTGACAGCAAGACGGGCTATCGCGACATCTTCAGCGCCCCGAACCCTTCAGGCTGCACAACCTTTGGCTTGACTAATAGCAACTGCTTCCGTCTGACGGCTGTTGCTTGGGATCCTGCGGGACGTGGATTGTTTGTGGGTAGTGACAACAGTAACGAAGGTGAGATCTATATTCTGTACCCGCCGGCATAAGCACCCAATGACATCATGGACTCTGAAATGAGCCGCGGGAGATGGATGTTGTGTTGATAGTGCGTTCTTTGTTTGTGGTATTGAAAATGATACATGCATGATTTCCCAATGTAAGTACTTCACTGTGCTTCATTACCGTTGCTTGGTGATCATAGCATTCGAGTCAACCCCCTTGCTCGCTGACAACACGCCTGCCTTGCAAAGAATCTCGACGGTGCTAGCAATGACCTTAGGGTCGACACCCTGCGTCCACTTAGGGAACCTAACCGTCTTGAGCCACTCGCGAGCGTCCTCAGCTGTGTAATCCAGATGTGTGCTGATATACTCGACTGCCTCCTCCTGATTCTCGTTGAAGTGCTTGATGCCGAGGTTGAGCTTCTCCAGCAGGTCCTCCACGCGCGGGTCAACGTCGCCACCCTGAACTAGTAAAGTAGAAGCAACAATCTTCCAGCTGCTCCAGGGCGTGTAGATCTCGCCGACCTTGCGGATCTCGCCCAGGTCGTAGTACCGCTTTGACGTAAATGTCTCCCACATGAAGAAGTCAGCCTCACCTGAGTTGACGGCCTTGCGCAGGTTTTCAAACGTATTGAGGACCACAATGTCCGAGAAGGGGGAGCTCTGCTCTCCACTGGTCAGCCAACCACGCTGGTCGGCCAGGACAAAGCCCATTACATAGCTGCCAGATCCGACGCGCGAGACACCAATCTTGGCCCCCTTGAGCGAATCAGCCGATTGGATGTCACTCCGGTTGGCTCCGGTCGAGATGGCCCAGCCTGGCAGTGTTAGTGGCGTTCAACCAGTCAATCAGAGGGCCACTTACATAGCGGCGTCTCGACGTAGGTGCCCACAAAGGTGTACCCGCCGTCGCCCTCACCGGCCTGCTGCGTCTTTCCCAGACCAGCCACCCAGCCCTCGGTCAAGCCAATGCCAATGTCGATCTCCCTGTCCCGGATGGCCGTGATCATGTGGCCGGTGCCGGACGGGAAGGGGATAAGCTCGGCGTCCAGGCTGTAGTGCTTCTTGGCAAAGTGAATCGGCGTTGAAAAGTGTTCCGGCACGAAGCCGATCCTGAGAGGGCGCGCAGCCATGGCTGACGAGTCGAAGAAGCGCTGTGGTTCAGGGCTTATGCAGATGAGACGCAGTCCGGAGTTTGGAGCTCACCTGCTCGTAGCTGCAGGGTACTCCGCTGTCGTTGTCGGGGGAAAATGACGCAATGAGGGGAGGAAGCCGACTCCCTGTCTGGGTCCGGAAAGCGGAACCCATACCCCGGCGCGCCCCGGAGCCGCCTAGACCCACCTTGGCGTTGATAACGTGAAGATAACCTGAAACTTGAGTTGACCAGGTGTTACTGTAGCTGGTTAATCTGGTTCATATGGACATAACCTCTTCATGGCGTTCTTGGCTAGGTGTGCTCTGAGGAATCCCAATTTCCTACAATTCCTATTGTGTAGCAAAGTCTTGGCTGTAAGGTTGCAATGCGCCCTTCCTTTGAGCCAGCATAGTTTTCCCAATAGCAGGCAAAACCTCCGATTATTGCAGGATAGTCATGACTAGGGCTTTGGGATTCAAGAATTCCCAACAGCTGATTTTTCTCCGATATTGGCTTGTTGAGCACCCGAAACAGTTGTGTTGGGAGCCGGAGAGGTATGGTTTGGACAACTGGTCTGGTTTGCGAGACTCGATGTATCCAAGGACGGCTCCGACAACTTGCTTCATACGCCTCACAAATTAGCATAGTTGACGTGCCAATATGAAACATACTAACTCTGATTTGACTGCTTCTCTTTGAGGTATTCCCATGCAATACACTCTAGTCATCGAAGCTGTCGAGTTGGAAGCCTTTTTGTCGATTCTTTGCATCTGTCTGGGGTTAATGAACTAAACACAAGATTGTTTTGGGTAAACAAATCGAAGTTTGCTCATCGTAATCCAAGTAATTCCTTATGTCAATTATCTGTACCGGAGACATAGATTTGTCTCAGAATAGAAGATCATAAGAGAACACGAAGTACATGATCTGTGGACCTCACTAATGGTCGGTTTCGCAGCCCCTAGATCAAGGATTTAATACGAGCAAACTTTTGCTCAACAGCTTAGACACTGGATGTGAAACCAGAGAACATTCTCTGAATCCAACTTGGCCCGGGACGAACTCCACCGGGCAAGCCACAATTACAGCGTTTGGACCCACCATCTCCTTCAGGCTCGAATGTCCTAAACGGAAGCCTGTAGCGCTGTCGGCCCAAGATCCCAATGTCCCAAAGAAAGATCTCTTTCGGGCATTCAATTCGAGTTGGATTCACGTTAGTTTCTGATCGAACTTGCTGCATGGAACTTTAAACGTGGAAGTAGAATGCTAACTCTGTGTGAAAGGCCCATACGGTCCGACTCTTTGGAAGCTTGACGGCAAATGAAACTTTATCGGCCGTGAAGCTCGTGCATCAGACTCCCCGTTGAGCAGATAGGGTTCAAGATAAAAAACGACAGCATGTCTTGGATCCAGTGGAGCCGTTGGTTCTAGTGTCAACCTGCCATGCTAAGACTAAAAATAGACCCCAGGGCTGCTACGAATGGGCCTAAATCCAGGGGCTGCCATTGCCAAAAACGTGGGACGGTATGAAGCTCCCGGCTTGGCTTTGAGAAACTGGCACATCAAAGCAGATCTGCCTGCTTGCAATATCTCAACGTGTTGCACTCCGGCCATGGTCGATGTTGTTGACCGGGCCGCCCTCCATTTCATCCGGGCCAAAATCAGGAAAGCGAATGAAATGCCAGGTTCGATCGGCGTAATGATGAGCCGACCAGACTCGGGTTTGGTGTCAGGCTTGCGTGTATAAAATCAGACAAGGCGCGCCAGAACCTCAATTGTGAACACGCGGAAACCAGCAGTCCATCATTCCAGGACTCCCTAGAGACAAATCGTTCGCTATGCAGCTTTCCTACATTTCTCTCTTCCTCACTGCTCTGCTCGGCGCTGCCTCTGCCGCCGACCGACTAGAATCTCGAGCAGCAAGACCCCCAGAGACTTTGGTGACCATCATCAAGCCGACCGCAGTGACAAAGTTTCCTCCTCTCCCAACGCACACATACAAACCATGTGGCGGCTATCGCATAACACCCCTCAAGTGCGATGACGGAGAGATCTGCATCGACAACCCATATAACACCTCGGGTTGCGGCCTGGCCTGCGATCTTCCCGGCATCTGTGTCAAGCCCATCATGTGCGGCGGTATTGCGGGCTTTAGGTGCCCGGACGGCAAGAAGTGCTTTGATGATCCGAGAGACGACTGTGATCCCCTTAAGGGAGGGGCCGATTGCGCTGGTATTTGCATCTAAGCCAATGGAGACACTTGAGTTGGATACGGCCATCTCTTCACCAGGGCTGAGCTTTACCTAAGTCCGCAGATGGAAGGAGATAAAAGATGGTACTGCTTCACTTCATGTACATAGGGTTCTATTTGTTGCTCAATGACATCAGCTGTCATTTAGGGTTTCAAACACATCCCGGAACCACTGATCACGCACTAACTTTTATTGCTCCTGATGGCCACCTAGAGCTGCTGGAGACCTGATTGAGGTGCTCGTGGGTATGTTTACCCCGTTCCTGTAGTTAAGTGATGAAGCTTATGCAAGATTCAGACATATTCAAGAATCAATGGTACGAACTTTGAACATAGATGATCATTCTTCATCCTTGTTGGTGCCTATTCGAGCCTATATACAAGCTGAGCCCTTCAAATCCTCCAAGTCATCGTGACTCGATCACGACAGGCCTCAACTCAAGTACATCTCGAACCATTCATGACCCATGCTCGATGACACCAGAACCTGACCCAAGTATAAGAACAACCTTCTATTGTATCAGCTATATCCGTGATGTGATCCCATTCCGGCAGCCAACCAACCCGCTGCAAGAACGAGAAACCCTGTAAGAGGCTGCAAGATATCCCTAGTCCTTCACCCAAAACTGAACCAAACTAGTTATTCAAATTGAAGTATCCCACAGCCGAAGAAGAATAATTAGATGTGTCTATCCCTGCCTAAAAGGAGGAGAATAAGTGTAGAGATTGCACGAGACGGCTTAGATGGTGTAACGGAAGAAGGAGGCGTAGTCACCCTTCTCACGTTCGGCCAGCTTCTCGGCCTCGGTGTACTCGCTTGGGGGCTTGTACTCGCGGTCACGGCGGGCGTTCTCACGACGGAGGTAAATGTGCATGATGACGGAGAGAACGACGGCGGCGACTTGGAAGGCCAGGAGGACACCGAAACCAGAGAAGTAACGCGGCTTGTGCTTGGCCAGGAAGAGGTAAGAAGACATGACACCACCCAGGTTACCAAAGCCGACGTGCATAGCAATACCGACACCACGCTTGAGTGAGCCACCGATGTTGTTGCCGTTCCAGGCGACACCCATAGGGACGTTGGGATAAACACCAGTAGCGAGAAGGAAGCAGCCAATGTAGCGGACAGCCGGATTGGTGGTGCAGATGAGCATGAGGAGACCAGCAATACTGTGTCAATTAGTTAGCAATTGGTTGTCTTGAAGAGCTGTAAGGGAAGGACCGTACGCGATGAGCATGAAGCCAATCATGAAGATACCTCGCTGGCCGATCTTATCGGCGTACCAGCCGGCAGCGACGCAGAACAAGCATGCGACGAAGTAGGGCGGGACGGTAAGAAGCTGAGACTGCTCAGGGGTCTTGGAGATGCCAAGCTCATTGATGATGGTGGGCAGAAAGAGCGAGTAGGAGTAGAGGGCAGTGTAGACGAAGATAGTGATGAACATGTGGCAGTAGATTTTCCAGTCCTTGAGCGCTTGCCAGAAGTACTTCATATCGAACTCATCGGCGAGCGAAGAGCGGTCACGCTTGAGGCGGGCTTGGACCTCCTCGCGCTCCTCAGGAGTCAGGAACTTGGCGGTAGCCGGGTAGTCCTGCATGATGATGTAGGCGGCAACGGCTAGCGAGCGTTAGTTACGATGTTACTTCATCGGGTCGAATGCCAGGTCCACGTACCGACAACGAAAGTCAACAAACCCTCGAGGATGAAGATCCACTGCCAGCCGGAGAGACCGCCAACGCCACGCATTTCCATAATACCACGGGCGAGTAGACCACCGAAGGCACCAGCAGCAGTAGCGGCAGAGAAGAAGATGGCCATGCGGAGACCGCACTCGTGACGCTTGTACCACATGGTGATGCTGTTTCCGGTCAGCTGAAGGCCATTTGGCGAAGTATAACAGACGGAACACTAACTAGTAGGTGATACCGGGGAAGAGACCACCCTCGGCAAGACCCAGAGCGCAACGGCAGGCCATCAGACCGGCGTAGTTCTCGACGATACCCATGAGCGTGGTGCAGATTGACCAGACAACCATGATGCTGGGAATCCAGATGGATGGGCGGAAGCGCTTCATGGCCATGTTGGAGGGAATCTCAGCAGCGACGTAGAAGGGGAAAAAGACGGCAAGCGCATCGTTGTACTGGTACTTGTCCGTCTTGAGGTTGAGATCCTTCTCGAGGGTGTCCAGACGGGCGTTGCCGATGTTGGAGCGGTCGAGGAAAGAAAGCAGATAGAGGAAGGCCAGGAAGGGGATGAGGGTGTAGTCAATCTTGCGGATCAGCCTCTTGGTTGAAGCCTCATCCCAGCCGGCGCTCTCGACATGGACGTCATCAACGCCGCCCTTGAAGACCGACTTCTCGTTTGCAACGCTGTCGGACTCGGTGGTGACGTCCGGAGCCGAAACTTCGTGTTTAGGGTTGCCCATGGCGGAAGAGGTGTCTTGTGAGAGTGTGAAAGTGTCGTGTAAGGGTGTTAGGAAGAGTGTGAAGTTTGCTGACTGAGGCTGTGGCTGTCGTGCTGAGGAAACTGATGCCGCTCTCACAGGTGTCTAGCTCTCGAGGTTGGAGCTAAGATGTGTGAGTTGAGATGAGTGCAGAGCGAGAGAGGCAGATGGATGAGCAGGCGACGTCGCAGTCTTATAGATAATTCCGGCCGGGCGGCGAGCCCGCATCCGGGACCCGGCAGAGCGCAGAGAGGACAGCGTAGAGGAGAGACATGGGTGTGGACGCAACGTACAATGCGGGAGTTGACCCGCGCCGGACCACGGGCCATGGGTCGCATCATTCTGGCAAATCCCATGCAAATCGCGGCTGTCGAGCAGCAAGGGCCAGGGCCCATGACAAGGTTCCAAATTGAGGCAAGCCCCCCGTTGCGCATGGCCGAGACAAGTGGACCGGGCTAGGTGGTGTACATACAGCCTGCAACCTGCCAACGCACACCGTCCGTCTGGAACCTCGTTGGCGCTGCGACAGAGCAGGAAATAATGAAGTGATGGATCACTCAGCCCATTCTGCTGACCGTGACCAGCAACCGAACAGCCTAGCGCGCCGCGGCACCGGCCAGATCTGGGCCGCCCTGGTTGACGATCTGCAAGCATGGAAATAAATGAGCCGATTGTCTAGGGCAGGGCAGTACAGAGTGGCGCGGAGACGTCTCTGCCAGTGAGCGGCGCCGGACGAGAGGACACAAGGCGCGCACAGGATAAGCTGCTAAAATTGGCTGGGGATTCTTACTCAGCATCTACCTTAGCTACCTACGTATGAGTATGTGAGTGTGTGCGTGTATGTGTATGTAGAGACATACCGCTGATAAGCCTCCAGCATCACCGCTGAAGCATCAAGCAGCAGCCATGTCTAACACAACGTTATCACTCTCTATGACGGGCCGATGGGTCGAGCAGGGCACCCTCCCATCCTCCGATGCGCCAAGGGCCTTGGCTGGAAGGGCCTGCAGGCAATGGAACCTTCGACGCGGGGCCTCGGCCAGTGACACGAGCCTGGATCTGTGCAATAGGTCCGGCTTGGCCTGCGATGAGCGCGTTCATTGGCTGTTTGTGAGATGCCATCTCGTCCCCGCACGTGGCTGCCACCCAACGGCGCCGCCGGATAATTGTAGCGTTCGGTCAGAAGGATACAATGCTGATGCAGGGGTGGGGAGCATGGTCTGCATCTGCTTTGGACCTTTGCCTGGTCATCGGGCATGAGCGTTGGCTGCTGCGAGCTTGGCTTCCTCAAGAAGGGCATGGCGTCGGTACATGGTTCGCATGGCATCGACTCTCCGGCGTCCTCGATGAGTTTCTCATCTCGTAGCCCCTTTGCTGCCGCAGCAGTACGAGCGCATGTCGGCACGTGCGAGATACAGAAGCCAGGGGCCATGCAGAGAAAACGTGCCAAAAGCAAGCCAAGCAGCGCAGCTTGGGCCATGGCGTGCGACAGACGGACCAAGGGAGATGCTGCGAAGGAGGGAAGAAAGCTTCTGGAAACGTTCGAAAGGGTACATGAAATGATGGCGATCTGATGTTGGTCAGCAGCCGGCCTGAGGATTGCATCTGTGGCGTTTTTAGCACCGATGCTTGCTGGGCTATCAGCCAAATTGGGCGGCCGGTCAACGTGGAGTACAAGCGATGACTGCAAACTGTTTTCACCCGATGAGCCGGCTAGGGGGAGATAATGGGACGCGAAAGGGGTTGCCCACAGATGCCGTTTGTTCCAGTGAGAGAAAAATGCTCTCGTTTTCAGTACTTACACTGACGGTGGTTGATTTTCGTTGGCGATTATTCCCCATTGTCGGACAAACAGCAACACAGGTGGTGCAAAATGGAGCCTCACTTTAGGGCTCTGCAAAAATCTGGGGTTTTGCAAACAAAGGGGTTTCAAAATCCGGGGCCCCAGACTCTAGACCTAGACCCCAGATTCAGGTGTTTCTTCCACATTAACGCATCATCCGATGATGCTGAGGAGGAGCACCGAGAAACGTGGGGCAAATCTGGGGAGGTGTCCACTTCCCCAGACAGCCTGAAGGCCTAAAGATGGGATGAGATGGTTCCAGTTTCCCCGGATTTCGCAACAGGAGACAATCTGGAGAATCTGGAGATGCTGGAGCAGAGCATGAAACCCTGTGACGGTGAGGGTTGGATGAATGGCGGGGGATCTCACACGGCTGCACGGCTGACTGCATGCCAGATTGTCCATAGCCAGTTCCTATCTGGTGTTGCTATGCCGTCCAGCAGCTGGCGACCGCATGATGCCAAGCCAGACCAGGACCGGCAATCATCCCCCAAAAGGGTTTAGGCTGCAGCCTTCCCGGCGCAGAGATTGCACATGTGTGGACCATCCGGGTGGGTTCTGGGCTTTTTGGGCTTCTGCTCCCCAAATCTCGACCGACGTTGCGACTGCTATGTTTCCAATTCAAGCTTTCCATCGTTTCAATCGTTCCACCGCGGGCACTCCACTTCCCCCATGTTTTGTTTCCCCGCCAATTCATTGGCCGCATCCTCCACGCTCCTCCGATCAAACTGACAATCTGCCTCTTCTCTGGCCTGGTTGCCCTCCCATTTTGAGATTCGCGAGCGCCAAATCCTAGATCACGAACTCCAGCAGCCTGGTGCGCAACTTTGACAGATCTCCATCATCTCATGATGCCATCTCCATGTTGCGTGGCGGCACAGGCCAGCATGTCAGCGTCGTCGTTTCTCTCGGCACATGGCCTACTATCATGTCGTTTCAACCTACACCCCCCACACACCTGCGGTATGGGGATTCAGCTAGCACCGTCTTGGCGTCCACCGGCAGACCCCCCCGCTCCAGCCCTGCCTGCGCTGTGCAGGCAAACCAAATCCAGAATGCAGCCAGCAGATGCCAATTTTTCCTTGCTTGGCGGCTTTCATGGTGGGACATACATCTTGACTCTCATTAATCATTCGACCAACGGTTTCCCTTCGCGCGCCACGATGCAACATGCCGATCTCGAACCTCTCAGTGCTCTCAGCAATCCTGGCCAACAACACTGTTCAGCGCAATGCCAACTGCGATGTTGTCCTGAGCCTATCCATGTGGCGTTGATTCCGCCTGTCCGAAAGGCATGGCGCCAATGCGACTGCCGTTGTGGAGTCGGCGCTGACGCGTGCCCAGCTCCAGGAACAGTAGCACCTCCGATGACTGCGCTGTCCCGCAACGCTGGGTTCTGCGATCTTGCACGCCTCTTAATCCTCCTCTGCCTGATGTGCCGGACGAAAGGTATACAACGTCGACATCGCGTCATCATCTGGGAGCGCTTGTTTACTACTGCTCCGTGCCCGCATCACTAGTTGCTTCAACTACCTCCTGAGTCATGATTTTGCGCAAGGAATAAGTGTTTGTGTTGCCCTTGGTTGAAGGATTTGGCTAACGGCGGCCATAATCTGGGGCAGCTGAGCTTCTCCAACAATTGCAAAGGAAACAAGCAAACAAGCAGCTCGAGAGGCTCATATATGAGCGCGATACAGCATTGTGGGTGACGCTGAGTAGGACCAGCGCGCTGTATTCTTTTGGGATATTCGCTGCATAAGCTTCGCGTGGCCAAGGAGCAGTGCGCCTCGTGGTAGCTGTTTTCCACGTGTGCACTAGCCCTGAGTTGTGCACACATCGCAGACCAAGACGGCTTGCCTCGTGGTGGCTGCAGTTGTGCCCGTCTTGGTTCTGCAGCTAACTGAACCAGTGGTGATGCTTGGCTCAGGGAGTTTGCTTGATGCGCGACACCCATTTGGGCTTAGCACAGCTCCCTTTTCTTCCTTAGCGAGCCGCCGTTGACATGAATTTCCGCAGAGTAAAGGCAGCCATGAGTGGCAATCAAACGTCGACATACAGACAACGTAGCAGATCCATATCACCGATCCAAGATAAGCCCATGTCGGCGCTCTACCTGGATAGCTACGTTTGTACTATGACGATCGAGCATGATAAGCCGCCATCGAAACCTGGCACCTGGATCTCCCAGCACAGTGGACAAATGATTGTTGTGGTGAAGCGGCACAGGTGCCATCATCCCTGTCTTCCAAAGTGTTGCTTTATACTTTGTCGGTCTCGATGAACTCGCGGGCCGGTTAAATGGGGTTGCATTGAGGGTTAGAACCCTCCGTCGTAGGCGAGTTTCCCGTAGAAATATGACGCGGACGCAACTTGGATACCGCCAAGTTGTCAAAGCAAGCGGTGCTGCCAATCTGAGCGCCTTTTCCTTCCGCCCGGCTGTTCAACCCGAGGTTCGACTTTGGAGTTAATCCCCCAAACCTTAGACATGCAGCCTACGTAGAGATTATTCCATGTTCTCCTTGGTGTCAAATCGCCCACTAGATGTGATGTTGCAGAGACTTGCATATTGGCTTTTCTGTAGTGCAGCTGTAATGCTTCACCCCATGGTCGGTGAAACAGACAAACCCCGCCTCATCTGCAGTGACACCAGACTCTTATCGCAAAGAGTTGTTCTCACAACTATGATCCTGTTTCTGCAAGGCTAAGCGGGGGGGCTCACTCTGCAGTTGGAATTGATTTTGAGCTTGGTGCAGGCCCTTGTTCCTTCGCATACGGCCGCATAATGGATTGGAATGAGTTGTCTGTCTGGTTCCATCTAGTATTTGTAGCTTAGAATTGCCATTACTATTTAGATCCTCCTCTTTTGATTTTCAAAAGTAATAAATGAGTTTGTGAGAGAACTATGCTCTCCTGGTGCTTGGACATTGCTGCTATTATAGGCCGAGTACAAGTCTTTTGAGGGTAGCGCATATTGCTGTTTACCTATTATTTGGCCATTGTTCCTTTTTTCGTGGAATTCCGTCTGCGGCACAGATGTGCTGTTCTTGAACCTGACTTCTCACTGGATGTACCCAGGTCCATTCATCACAACAATATCTAAGGCGAGGAAGTACAAGAACTCAAGATATAGATGGCATCCCTGGAATTGATCGACGGCTGCAACGCCAGAGGCCAATTAAGGCCCAAGATATTCTGCACGGCTTTCGTGGCTGACACCTGTCTTCGGAACGGTTGCGTGGTGTGGCGACAGGATCTGCTTGCATTACATACATCGAGACATGTCTCATCGTAAGGATGGTAATCAGCTACCTCGAGTCGCTACATGCCGAAACCCGAAATCTTGAACATCGAAGATGCGGACCGAAGAAAAAGACATGGGAGACACCGAGACTCATCCAAGGATCCTATCGCGGGGATCCTTAGAGACATGTTTGAAACATGATAATGGATATCGGGTAATTACTGCCCAACCGGTGTGCCGGCTTTCACTGAAAAATCTTATATATGAACACCATTCTCCCATGTCATCGATGACACCCTGTGTTTTCATAGGCATTCCATCTCCTCCAAAAGAAAGTTTCCTTGAGCGCCATCTGATAGCAACACAAAGCACTGCAGTGCTGAGACCATGTCAATACTGTCACCAGGTGCCGACACGCACAAGGGAGAGATTTTGCAACTGTTCACAATAGGGTTGAGTGGGCCTACAGCGAGCCATGTTACCGTTCGCAATAGGGCTGATGCTACAGTCAGTTGTATGTATAACTTGGATATTGTCGCGATACTCGACAATATGCTGCGCTTTTAGAAGCACACTAAATACTTCCTGCGCTTGATGCAACGTGTGAGTTTGACGGCATTCGTTTCTCAACTTTCGGTTATAGGAGCCGTGTAGCCTACCGTCCACCATATGTTCTGTGGGATGCCGTAACATTTTGCATCTAAAATCGAGTCAAGGGGTGAAAAGGGGCACTGCCTCAAGGATCGGAAAAACTGTCTGAAAGCAAGGTTTCGAACTGTGCCGCCTAACAGCAGGATTCAAGACTGTTTTATCAAAAGCAAAGGGCCGTGGCAGTGCACCAGTGTGTAACTGCAGCACACCTCTACCTAATCCACCGGCCTTGGAGTCCCGTTATTGAGATCTCTGATATATTGGATCCAGAAGTATTCCTGGAATTGCTCCTCCCGACACTTTGCTTGCTGGCTTGGCAGCAGATAGAGTAAAGACGGGACGTTACACCGCTAATGGTTCATGTTGCTAATAGCCGGCAACGGCGCAATATATATGCAATCTGGATTATAATCTGGATTATAGCCGCCAAACGCCTGGATCTTTTTTTTTTTTTTTTCGTTCGGCACCATGTCGGGCAATTTACCGTTCAACTTACCATTTTTGAACTCGTTGCTGCGCCGAACGGCTCTTTTGATCGATTTTAAAATTTCAAAGGGATCCACAGGCTGGTGTCTTACCTAAGACGCGAGCCAAAGCAATGCAGGCGGCAGACAAACCATATAGCAGCCAAGGGCCTGGCCGTGCTGACGCCGATCACTTCGTAACCAACAGACTTCGTAGATTCGGCTGCCGTGCTTAACGACCCTGCGTCAGACGGCAAAGAATGCTGACGAGAGTAAGTCACTTCAGCGCCGAGCAAGTTGCATCGCTCAGTGGAGTGTGCTTATAGACTTTTATCTTGACTATTTGGAAGTTTGACGAAAGATGAGATGAGTTTGGACTTGCGTATGGTAAAGTGCAATTGTTGATGGCAGGTTTGTGTTGGGAAAGCTTGCTAGCAAGTGTAAAAGAATCATGAGCGCAACTGTTGAACACTTAGTCAGCACCACTGCTAGCGCATGCAAAACATCACCTATAATGCACGCTGAATCGAGCAGGTAGCACCATAATTGAATCATTTTTTGACCGGGGTTAAGCAGTAGCTGGCAAGAGAAGCATTTAGATCAAGTCGGAGCCATCAAAGCCGAGATTGCGATGCCGGTGTCATTGTTGAGTCTCCATTTGATAGATCAGTGTTGATCGTAAGTTGTCGGGGCAGGAGCCATGCCCGCAACACCAGCTCACCGCAAGACTGACTCTTCAAAATCTAGATTAGGAAGACAGACGCTCAAGTCAAAATCAGATCTTATCCATCAGATGCTTGAAGTTCTCGGACGTCCTGTAGTGCTGGCATTGCTCTCAGCACTCCTTGGCTTCCTCGTCCATCAACTGCTTTCAGGACCTCCAACGGCCAAGCTCAAGCTGCCCATTGTCGGCGCCAAAAAGGGAGACTGGTTTCCGTTTCCGCAGGCTCAATGGAGAAATACGCTCAACACCAAATATGCGCTGCTGCTGGCGGACACCAAATACAGAGACCAACCGGTGCTGTTTCCCACCTTCGGGGCGTCTAACCTTGTTCTTCTCCCCAGGTCTCATGCCCAGTTCATTGTCGATCAGCCAGACTCCATTCTTGACACTAAAATTCAAACCGACGAAAGTATCCAGACCAAGTATACCATCGTTACGCCGTCGCTGGTACACGATCCAGCCAACGTCAAGCTTATCTCAGTCACCTTGACGAGTCAGATCGGCAACCTTGTCTCTGATCTAGCTGATGAGATTTATGAGAGTTCAGGCACCACTGGGGCTATCCAAGAGAGTACAGCGAATTTTGTGTGTTTGAGACTATGCGCAAAATCGTCGGCAGTGCCACTAATCGAGTCTTCATCGGCAAGTCCCCATGTCGGAACCAGGAGCTCTTGGAGATAGCCATGGCCTACGCCAGAGCTGTGCCTTCGGCAGCCCTGATCCTTCATTTTTTGTGGCGACCGTTGCGTCCGTTGGTTGCCCCGCTGATAACACTGCCGATACGCTTGTACACTCGAAGATTCGTCAAACTCCTGTTGCCCGAGGTCGAGAAGCGCTTAGTTGAGTATGATTCTCGGAGAAGCAGTGGTAGAGACAACCATGAAAGAGAACCAAACGACTTTCTTCAATGGTGTATCCAGCATGCCAAGGCTACTGGAAGCCCAAAGGAATGGAAGGCAAGCCTGCTGGCAGAGAAGGTTCTATTGTTGAACTTTTCGGCCATCCATACCTCCTCCTTGACCATCACCAATGCCATTTTGGAGCTGGCAGCCTCCGAGCAGAAGTACATCGACGATCTGCGGATCGAAATCGAAAAAGTCCTGGCTGAACACGGTGGTCAATGAGATAAACGTGCACTGACCAAGATGCACAAGCTCGACAGCACGTTACGGGAGTCGGCCAGGCTGAACTCGATTGCGACGGTTGGTCTGAATCGCGCTGTCATCGCAAAAGACGGTATTGTGACGCCCTCGGGGGTAAAAATCCCTTATGGTGCCGCTGTTGGCGTACCTAGATACCCGATATTGATGGAGACAGCATCTACCAGGATGCGAAAGCCTTCAAGCATTTTCAATTCTCAGAAGAACGCAGCGATGAGAGCGTTGAGTACGTCAAGCGGGCCGCCAGGGCATTTGTGACCACAAGCATCGAGTATATCGCATTTGGTCATGGCCGACATGCTTGTCCTGGTCGATTCTTTGCTGCTTATGAGCTGAAGCTGACCCTTGCTCACATCTTGCTCAACTATGACATTGAGATCCGTGGTGATCGGCCGAAAAATTCGTGGTATGGCCTGAACCGGGTGCCATCTGTCAAGGCGACGATTCGCATAAAAAAGGGAGGTTTGAGCCATGGTTGAAGAGCTAGGGGATGAGGAACATCTTGTGATGACAAGTTGAAGGAGAGAAATCCCAGAGCCTGTTTTTACATCACGTGGGACTGAACCACGATCTAATCGATTTAACTATGCAAATGACTTATTCCTGGCGTTGGAAAGACAACAAGAGCCTCAACTTTTCCAAGATACGGACACAGAAGAGTGTCAGAACTCTGGACCGGCATTCGCTGAGCCCAACCCGGCTGTTCCGCGATCCACCAAGGGTCGGTCGAACTTATAAAAGGTAGTGACTTGCAGGTTGACAAACGTTCCTTTCGTCATTACGCTGAAAGTATCCAACAGTTATATGCACTTCCTGTCCGGCCATGGAGATGATTGTCGCCATCAACTTTCTGAGTTAGAGCCTGTTAGTAGTTGCAGCCAAACTGCTAATTGTTACATCCAGACATATGGAGTCCTTTTACAGTCCTTGAGATGACAACTTGAAGATGGTAGTCAGGGACTAGTCCATTGCCGATGTCTCAAACGACTCTTCTTGCCGGTAACGAGTTTTGGCTCCAGCCACATGGAAAACCCTTGTGTCCACGGCGTCTGGGGATGCCAATCGGCTTTGTGCCCGGTAAGGATCGGGTCTGAGACTAGATGCTGTGGAGCGAGCCGTTGCGCAGGGCCGGGGAACGGTAATGGACTGGCAATTGGCAAGAGTGCGATCACGATTTGCATTTGCAACTAGTTGCTATTGATCGGGATCTCAGGTCATGGCAGCTTAAGGTGTCGGGTCTGAGACGTTCTATCGCCATCACAATATTCATCCTTCGATTCCCACATTTCCGACAAACGCCAGCAAGGCTAGGCAGGGCAGCGTCTCGGACCGAGGTCAAGAGGACACTTCGCATTGTCTCTCCATGGGCTTGCATGGCTTGCGCCGGCTCGTTCCGAAATCTCGACCTGGCGATTTGCCGTTCGCGATCTCGAGCATGGGCATCCAACCAATCGCTGCCGCCCGGCCTGTGCCGGTCCACGACCCGGGCCAAGCGTGATTCCGATGGGTGTCTTCGGATTTTCCTGACACTTGGGCGTTGTGCTGACAGCCGTACGCTCCCAAAAGGTGGCCCCGCCCTCAGTGCAGCCTTACCGCTGCGCGGCAGCTCCAGTTCGAGCGCACCACCCCCGCTGACAGCTCAGCATGATTGTGGTCGAGATACAGATTGGCAGCCGTGGGCGAGTGCGGGTTTAACTTTGTGCGTTTTTGGTTTGTCAGGCCATCGACGGCGTAGGCGCGGGCTGCATGGTGAGGTAAATACGATAGCGTTACGCGCACGGTAATGCTGGCAGCTGCAGGCGGTTCCGACATGACGGACATCGGGCTAATTGCAGCTGTACAGTGGGGATATCTGTGCCCTGTGACGTAAATTTCGCGGGGCCCAGCATTTTGCGCGTGTTTTGATACGCCAGATGTGGCAGCAGCACCCCCACTTGAGATCCACGGTGCCCTGAGCTTCGCGGTAGTCGCCGCTGCGCCTTGTCACACACCCTGCCGTTTTTGTTGAGAGCTACTCCCGGGTGCCCAGTCAACTGTTGACCAACCCCGCACTCGATTTCATGTCTTTTCATCATCCCACTTCTCCTGTCTTGTCCTTCCCCCCACCCGGGATTAAAGCTGCGTCATACAAATCCCTCAGCAGTCGAAGCAGACTCATCTCATCCATCGTGAGTTTGCATCCATCCTTTTTTCTCTAGTACCATCGTCGCGCTCGTGTTGCAAGCGACAGCTCTGACCCAGCGCCCGGCAGTTCCCCGCACTACCCCGCCATCCTCATCACCACCACCACTACCACCAGATTTTGTACGCCAATTGGCCACGCGACACTATCACAATGGGCATTCTTGAGGTGTTTAGCCCCCAAGCATCTGTGCCATACACGTCCAATTCATGCAGACATGGCGTTCTAACGGCAATTCCGTCCAGGATCTCAACCTTCCTGCCGGCGTTATCTATGGTGCGAGCTCTTCCGCCGACATCGGACGTGTCGAGATATTGACCCCCAGACAGGTGATGATGTGCTGAAGCTGTTCACCTACGCTCGCGAGAAGGGCTTCGCCATCCCGGCTTGCAATGTCACGTCCAGCAGCACCGTCGTTGCTGCTCTGGAGGCTGCCCGCGACGCCAAGGCCCCCATCATGTGCGTATTTGGCCGAGCTTTGATCAAGGGATTGAGGTTGACAGTTGGATAGCCTGCAGACAAGCCAGGGTGGTGCCGCCTACTTCGCCGGCAAGGGCATCAAGAATAGTGCTGAGAAGCAGGAGGCGTCCGTTGCTGGCGCCATCGCTGCTGCCCACTATATCCGCTCTATTGCCCCTCTCTATGGCATCCCCGTCGTTCGTACGTTTTTCTCTCTAGAGTTGCGTCGAAAGGTCGCTAATAGGCCCAGTCCACACGGACCACTGCGCCAAGAAGCTCCTGCCCTGGCTGGATGGCATGCTTGACGAGGATGAGCGCTTCTTTAAGCAGAACGGCATTCCTCTCTTCTCTTCTCACATGATTGACCTGGTATGTTGTGGTTGTAGTTGGCAATTGTTCAACGCTAACGCTCGCAGTCTGGTATGTTAGGACACTGTGAACCTTAGGTGGCCGTGCTGACCCCCTGCAGAGGAGCCCGTCGATGAGAATATTGAGACTTGCGTTAAGTACCTCAAGCGCATGGCTCCCATGAAGCAGTGGCTCGAGATGGAAATTGGCATCACCGTAAGGACACCCTAAGGCTATTTGCAGATGACGTGCTAACTTTTGTAGGGTGGTGAGGAGGACGGCGTAGACAACACTGGCGTAGGTCGTACTGAGGACCTCCTTGTCTATTGTGGTACTGACATGCTTTCAGGTTGACAATGCTGCTCTCTACACTCAGTATGTTTCCATTTCCTGAATACAACGAGACAAGGCTAACAAGCTGCAGGCCTGAGGATATCTGGAAGATGTGAGTTACTCGTTATACAACGCTCTTAATGCCACTGACACCCTGTAGTGAGCAGGCTTTCCGCCCGATCTCCCCCTACTACTCGATTGCCGCTGCCTTTGGGTAAGTATCTTAGCTGCTTTTGCGAGCCAATACTGATGTATTTAGCAACGTTCACGGCGTCTATGCCCCTGGAAACGTCCGTCTGCACCCTGAGCTGCTGAGCAAGCACCAGGCTTATGTCGCCGAGAAGCTCGGCACTGACAACAAGAAGCCTGGTATGTGGAGGTCCAACATGCAGATTGGCCGCGGGCTAACGTGAGCAGTCTTCTTCGTCTTCCACGGTGGCTCTGGCTCCAGCAAGGAGGAGTACCTTGAGGCCATTAGCGTAAGTTTGGCCGTCTCATCCCTAGGAGCTCGGCTAACGGCAACAGTATGGCGTCGTCAAGGTCAACGTTGACACCGATCTGCAGTGGGCTTACCTCTGCGGTGTTCGGTATGTATTTTGCTATCTTCGTTGAGTGACAAGCAGCTGACATGGCACAGCGACTACATCCTCAAGAACATCGAGTACCTCAAGACCCAGGTCGGCAACCCTGAGGGTCCCAACAAGCCCAACAAGAAGAAGTACGACCCGAGAGTATGTCGCCCCTGTGACCATTCACCATGAAGCCGCACTAACCATGCACACAGGTCTGGGTTCGCGAGGGCGAGAAGACAATGTCGGCGAAGGTTGGGTCGCTTCTGCAGGACTTCAAGACAGCTGGCACTCTGTAATTTTCCCATGGGTTGAGAGATATTTTGGGTTTGGTAGTCAATACCGAGCATGCGCGAGTTTGCGAGCACAGCATGCGAGGTGAGGGTCCCGCTCGGTATGTTGAATTATTTATTAGATCAGGGAATATCTTAAAAAATCCCAACGTAATTCAAGAAACAACATAGCCATCGTCCCAGGGCCAATCACTTTGACCTTATCTTGTTGCTCACAACCTCTTCCCATGCCTTGGCGATGGCGTTCCAGTACTGCTCGGGATGGGCACGCATGTGTCCAACATGAGGCGTGCCTTCGAAGAGCTCGGCAGACACGCTCCAGCCCTTTTGCCTGGCGTCGGCGGCGTGCTTCTCGATGTCTGCCCAGTGGATAATGTCGTCCTCCTTGGAGTAGAGGTATAGCCGCTTAGCGGATGTGTCTGACATCTTGGGGTCGTTGACTGCATTTGTGCTCCATTCAGCAGCGCTGGTAGCGCCGATCAGCCAGCCAAAGCCGTGTAGGCAGCCCAGGAAGATAGCTGCCAGGGCCTGGGTGACGAAGAAGGGCCAGGGCAGCCAGCTGGAGGCGCCCAGAGCCATGGCGCGAGACCAGGGACCGACGTTCGGGAGGAAAGCCGTACTGCCTGGGGTCGAGTCGCAGACAAGCATGTCGTGAGGGAAGACATGGCCACCGGTCAGCTTGTGGTAGGCGTTCATAGTTGCTGCGCAGTTCATGCCGCCCGTGTTGGACATGACGTGCAGCAGCACTCGCTTAAGCTCCCGACTCTTCTCGATCTTGGTATCGAGCACGTCCGGGTAGACGGCTTGAATGACAGGGATCATGGTCCGCGAGCGGGACTCAAGGGTCTGGTAGAGGGTTTTGAGGATGGGCGAAAAGATGAGGACGATGCAGGCGTGAGGATACAGCCTGTGGTAGCCGTCGACGTACTTAACCACGTGTTTGGGACGGGCATCGCCCCAGCCGTAGATTATGATCGTGGTTGGATGACTGGAATCTGGTGAGCCCGAGTCTCCTTGCCGCACGTAGACCTGACTGCTGAGCTTCTGGAAGCCGGTCAAGAGGGACTCGGCCACGACGAGCTGCTTGGACGTCATGGTGTGGTGTTGGTGGTCTATGGTTCGCGTCCTGTCGCCCTTACAATATGGAGTCACCCACAACGCTCCCCTTTTGAATTTTGAAAATTCTAGAGACAACGGAGGCTTTGTTGACGACCCCCCCGGTTTCGGTGCTCCGCCGAACCCACATTTTTTCCAGCTGACATGGGTTCCTGCTCTATTTTCATGTACTTCATGTGCCAATGCCGATCCATTAACTGATGCTGGTAGAAAAGCTTAATAATTTATTCTGCTACGGTTGTCAGGATCCGATTGCTCTGACTCGGTTGGCTTCTGAGCTCTCTGTGCGGATGGAGGGCTGTTTACTAATCAGCCAGGCGGCACCGACAAGCTGTTCGAATACCGAGGTTGATCACGATCCTTATGGTGTTTTGGTGTTTGACTTATTCACATTTCAGCAAGTGATATACAACTCTTCTTTGGCTTTTGCACTTCTGACTCTCACAAAAAGTGAGCGTGGAGTTTCTCAAAAGAGAAATTGTGAGGCGAAGCTTGCCGCATCCCACGTGGAATGATCTGATATAAATGGCAGATCTGGAACACCCTGAAGCGGCGGCAGATCGGCTGAATACCGACACCCACTTGCAGCCGAGGTTCCGTTCGCCAAGACGTCAATCCGGTCTTGGCATTGACCTGTTGGTATTCGTCGAAGATGATAGCGACAGCATCAAGCCAGAAACTTGACGCTAGTTCGACATCGTAGTTGAACAGCAGACGAACGTTGAGCTGACTGTTGTGATAAAAAAAACACCCACCACTCATCATGGATCTTTCGGCCAGCAACGAGCTTGTCCCCTTCGCGGAAGCGATCCGGGTCGAGAAGATTGGAGCCAATGTCTACAGAGTCAACCTGGTTGACTCCTGGTGCATTGGGACTGGTGAGCTCGAGGAGCTGTCCATCTCACAGACAAATGCTGACACACGTTCTGCAGTTCCCAACGGTGGCTACGTGGCATCGTGCATCCTCCAAGCAGCCATCCTCCATCTCGCCCCGAGGGGCCAGCAAGATGTGCTCAACGCCCATTTTGAATATCTAAACCGTACAGAGACCGGTTTGGCTATCATCGTGATTGAGGACGTCAAGCTGGGCCGGCAGCTGTCGACTATTCATGCGACCCTCTACCAGCGGAGCCTTCTGTCCAAAGAGCCATGGATCACTCCTGGTTCGACGCGCAAGGAGATTGCTGCGTACCTCGTCATGACCGATCTCTCCAAGGAGGAGGGCGTCTCGCTTCCGACTGGCTTCTCGCTGAAGCATCCTATACCTCCCCCGCGGAGGCCAGACCTGGTTGCGCTGCGCGAGGATCGCGACCCTCACTGGGCCCAATTCCGCTTCCCAAAGAGCGCCCCTCTAGGCTATGCTCGCTGTTTGAAGAACTGTGTGTTCTACGATCCTCGGGGCGGCCAGCCGTCCAAGTATGTCATCGACAAATGGGTGCGTTTAGCATCGGGAGAGCGCTTCACGAATGCGACACTCGGCTACGTCGCCGACTGCTGGCCGTACGTCGTCGAGGCGCAGCGTCCGAGGCCAAAACTAGCTGAGGAAATGCAGCGTCGTGGCGAGCTCGTGCCGTTTGCCCCGGACGCCCGGTTCTGGTACCCCACGGTCGTGCTTAACGTTGAGACAAAAAAGGCGCTGCCGGCGGACGGCGTCGAGTGGCTACAAATCCGGGTGCAGTCCAGGCAGATCCGTAATGGCCGGTTGGACCTCGAGGTGCTGATTCTGGACGAGCGCGGCGAACTGATCGCGCTTAGTCACCACGTCAACCTGATCCTCGACAGCCAGAGGAACCTGGCCGAGAGGGGTAGTGGCAGCAGTGGCGAGAGCAAGATGGCAAACACGAAGGCCAGCAGCATGCGCAAAGCGCAGAGTCACATGTGAACAGTGAGGAGCATCAGCAATTTGTTAGTGTTGACATGGAGTTGAACGGAGTCTCAAATTCTCGCTCCTAGAGTCTAGATCCTAGATGGCAGGCGGGTAAGCGTTGGGCACAGAGAGGATGATGCTGGCCGTGTAGTACTCCTACCATCGAGTCCCACGATGTGGATGGTTTGCCCCTCGAAATGGCCTCATCAGCACCCCAAGTAATATCGACTTGTCACACGCGGTGTCGAGCGCTGAGCATGGTGCTAGGAATCGTCACATCGTCTGCCGGCGCATCCACTGGCCATCGTTTTCCCGCGTCGCCGTCGCCAGGCGCGCCAAACGACAACATTTGCGCATACGTGTTCGTGACGATAAATCGTAGTCTGCCGCTTCTGCATCTGCATCGCTGCGTCACCAAGCGCCCGACGTTGCCGAGAGCATGGCCGGGCCTTTCCTTCAGCTATGATTGCCACATCGGGCCAGCTCCCGGATCGATCCGCGCCGGCCAATCGCGTACCGCCCTGCCGAGCCCCGCTGCCAGGTTTGGACTCCTGATGCTGCTTCTGTGCAGCGCTCTGCAGAGCTGTGGCTCTGGGTCCACCGCGGCAGCCGCCGTTGGAGACGCCAGCGGACGCCAGCCTTGACATTCGCCCACATTCGGCGAGGCGAGCCGCCACGTCACACAGGCCTGAAAGGGATGGACCCTGTCCGGTCGTTGTTGGGCTCCAAAAGTCCTCGCCATCTCGGCCCCTGGACGTGGTCGCCACTTGCCGGCTTTCATCGAGCTGCCTAGGACTGCCACAGCTTGATTGGCTCAGCAACCCCCTGCCCCTGGGCCGCCTGCGCCCTTGCTGGTGATCTGGCATCTGGATGGGCCCATGGTGATCTACCTTTGCGATCTCAACGACGCGAGTCACCGGCATGGGTGATGGATCATGACAGAGCGAGCCATCTCTGAGGTTGGGAATTAGGGCATGAAGACGTCCTTTGCTGGACTGTCTTTCCGTCTTGTCTCCAAGTCCCTTGTGTATAAGTATCCGCCGTCTCTCCCTGCTCCGTCAGACTCGAAGCTTCCCACATCAGCAAATAGCAAGACTAGTAGCAGAACCAAATCTCATAGAAACCCCATCTGAGTTTTCCGTGTTTTCTGCAAATTCATCTGCTAAAATGGCTTCCTACCTCAACGGCCTCGTAAGTCCTCTCGGTCGTTTATGCAGCATGTCAGCTGTAAGGCAGTGCCTGAGACTAACTCCCACTAGGTGTGGAACACCAACAACCCCATCGAGCTCAACGACAATGACGCCGTCCGAACCAACAGGCTTGAGGTTCCAGCCGCTGGCAAGTATCGCCACTTCGTTTTCGAGGACTGCCAGTCTGTCATCTTCTACAAGGAGAAGGCCCCCGATTCTCAGCCGGATCTTATCGTCCAGAAGCCTTCTAACAACCCCACCGGCAATATCGTTGTGCCCCCTGGGGTCCGGCTTATCGTCAATGGCGGTCGCATGAGGGAAATCCCCATCAGCGCCGGCACCAGCGCGCCTCCTCCGAGCTCCGTTTCGGGCTACGAGGGCAACTACAGCCTCAGCGGCAGCAGTGGCAAGTACACCCCTGCCGTCCATGCCCAGGACAACGCATCGACCGTCTCTCAGAGCACTGTTTATCCCCATGACAGCGCCAGCAACGTCGGCGTTTACAACCATGCTTAAGTGGCTTAAGTGGCTCCCTTGCAACGCCCGTGGCTGGCCAGGCCGGTTCGGCTCTCACGACGACGACCGCGTGACGACTCGATCGGGTTGCACGCATTTGGGTTTGGGTTGGACATTTGGGTTTGGTTTATTCACGCTTTTGGGATTTGGTTTTCTGCTTTCGTCTCGCATGATCACGATTCGATGCATTCTGACTCGGATGAGTTACGGCATAGCATTAGCTGATTGCAATTGAAGATTTTTTTTTTGACAACCTGCATGCGCTCGAGGGACAGCGTCCATAAAATGGCCTTAATTGATCAAACCGGCTTATGGGGAGAAGTGCTCAAGCCACTGCATGTAGCAACGACAGAAGACTCTGGGTATGTAGCTGTGCTGGACGCATGCCGATGCTGCTGCCCGTTGTTCCCGTGAAATGAAACAACAAAATGGAAACTCTGGAATCGAGTTATGTCGTCAGTGCCTGGGGTTATGGGTCTTGACGGGAGCCTGGAAGCGAGCCCGACCACCCATCGGACTCTTTGCCGTCTGCCAAATAATACTCGCCATGATGCTACTGGCCCTTATCGTTATTGCGCCGCTACTGGCAATTTCCCTACTCAGGATGGGGAGGCACTGGCGACTGAAGCATCTCGCGCATTTTCCTCAACACAAGCCGTCATGGTTGCTTAGCAACTTGGAACTCTGAATAAGTACATCAGTCGGGGTGTGCCATAGTTGCCTGACTGTTGAGCCTTGGGCAGGCACTGAACTGCTAACAAAAGCCGGTAGATGAGTTACTTGCGCAAGTGATGCAGGATCTGGGCAACCCCTCCGTTATGGTGTGGATCTCCGCCCAGCTCTGTTCCCCATGCTCGTGGTTGGCAGCTATGAGGTGACCGAGCAGATCTCCAAGATCTCCAAGCTGTTCCCCTGGAGCGTCCCAAAGTCGCCAACGATAAGCTCCCTGGTGAGAGTAATTGCCGAACGCTCATTCTGCTGAAGCAGGTTGGTAACAGGGTTGTCAGGGGGCACACAGGAGCTAACCTGGCAGCGCAGAACGAGAAATGGAAACAGATGCGCAAGCGTGCCAACCTCAGCTGTGCTCCTCAGCACCTTCTCACCCTCTTGCCCGCTGTCCTGGATAAGGTGGCCATTTTTGCCGATTTGCTGGGCCAGTAGGTGAGCGCGGGGGGACGAATTCCTCATGAGCAAGCTCACCATTAATCTTACTTTTGACATCATTGGGCCATTGTCATGAACGTCAATTTTGACGCACAGCGTCCGGACTCTTCGCGCAAGGGACAGTTGATTAAGCTGTTTGACCAGCTCCTGCACTAGTATGCGTTCGACGACTACTCCCCGTGATGGCTGAACCTGAAGCGAGAGTGACAACAGCATCGTTTGCGTCGACAAATCGACTCCTTGATCGAGTCCATCGTCCGGCGAAGGCACGCTGAGCAGAAACAGCAAGGAGGGAGTAGGCCGGGCGAGTCGCGCAGTGTGTTGACCCTTTGTCTGCAATGAAATGAAGAACTCACCCTGAGCTTCTGCGCTATACGCGGGACCAGGTAAAGACGTTTCTTTTTGCTAGGCACGACACGACCGGCATCTTTGTTGGCCTGGACCTTTTACGAGTTGTCACGGTCTCCGCGCGTGCTTGAGACAGTGTGTAACAAGCTCGTCGAAGTGTTTGGGACAGAATCCAGACCCGGCCGTTTTGAGGGACAAGCTACTTGCGCTCGAGGGCGAGAACTGATCCATCGCATGACCTACACGATTGCCGTCGTCAAGGAAGTTCTTCGGTTGCACCCTCTTGCCAGAACTGCACGCATGGTCCCTCTGGGATTAAGGTTTACCGTGCAGACGCCCGAGAGCCAGACACTGTGCGATGGTTGCATGATCCTGTATAACTGTGCGATCATCATCCAGAGAGACGGAGCCGTGTTTGGTGACTCGGCTGACGATTTTGTGCTGGAGCGTTGGCTTGGTGATTCGGGAAACATAAGTACCAGCGAGACGGGCGAAGGGTATCGCAAATACCCAGCGCAGGTGCCTGATGCCCATCCGAGCGAGGGCCGCGGAGCTGTATTGGCCAGGCTCTGGCAACCATCGAGACGCGCGTCATTGTACCGGCCGTGGCTCGCTGTTTCAACCTTGTCAAGGTCGGGCTCGGCGAGCTGGAGCTGGACGAGAACGGACAGCTGGTGCTGAACGAAAAGGGATAGCACAGGACCAAGTCCAGACTGTACGATGTAAGTGCTTGCAGCGCGTGAAGCCTGCTGATGCTGACCGTCCAAACAACCTAGATAATGGCATGAAGATGACGGTAAGGCGTAGAAGATAGGGGCATCACTGCAGTCTTGGTCTGGTAGTTGGCTCTTGGCATCATTCATTGTCGAATCACAGCTTGATCTGGAAACTCTCGCATGGTTTGTTCCTGGATAGACGTTTGTAGAACCTGGAATCCTGTAACAGTTCTGTCACAACTGTAAGCTCACAACTCAGAATCAGAATGACGTGAAATTCATGTGCCTCTATGCCGGAATATGGTACAGGAATTATACAGGTATATCTTTATGCTCATGCGCCCAGCCTCCTGAGAATCTTGTCACGCACGATGCGGTGGGCGACTTCTGCACCGTGTTGTAGAGAGATGGCGCCGACGATGGCGTACAGCGCCGTGTTGAGGACGACAGTGAGACCGGAGCTTTCGAGGTCCTCGGGCTGGCACTTTGTTAGCAGAGCTCGGTACAACAGTACAGAATAGGGCCGGATGTACCATCCTGGGCTTCCACCGCACGACGGCAGGCAGGCCGACATCGACTGCGAGCTGGGCCAGCTTGTCTTTTTGCACAATATCCTGCGGCAGACGGGTATTGAGTTTGTCAACGTTGGCGAGGGCCGGGTGTTGGAAGGGCATGCGGCCAAACTGGTCCCTTTCGGGCGCTTTCTGCGACGGGGACGGTGTGATCATGATGCTTCGTGTCGCCTCAAGGGCCACAATCAGGCGTCCTGGACCAGATTTTTCATCAGTACCGAGCACAAGCTCAAGGATGGAGGAGCAAACGCACCAAAGTAGGCCAGCCGGGTATTGAAGCCTCTCCTCCCCTGGTCAAAACTCTTGTGGGTGATGGCCAGCCACTTGATCTCCTCAGGCAGCATCTTGTCGCCGTTGGGGCCCAGCAGACGGTTGTACATGGCGTCGAGCTTTTCCGGGTCGTCATTATTGTGCCAGATCTTGCGAGACGGGTCCTTGACGATGTTGATGGAGAAGCCGGGGCCGAGCATACGTTCCGGGGTGTACGACCAGCGCGGCCGCTCAGGCCTTTTGTCTTCCTGGACCTCGACAGTGGTCGTCTCGCTACTGCTGCTGCTGCTGCTGCTGCAACGGGTAGAGTTGGAAAAGGAACGGGTCAGCCGGGCGAGACACTGCGATCGGCCACTGTAGGACAGCGCCGCCGACCAGGCCGACGAAAAGGCCGATCGAGATGGATTGAGCGCCATCGCGTCGTGTATGGCAGGGTATATGGGAAGGCGACGGAGGGGATCGTCGACGCAGGGCAGGGCAGCACTCCAAGAGCGTCTTCGTCGTCGTCGGCCTCGGGATTTTTTTACTGCGACTTCCAGCGTTCTGCCGTTGTCTTGGCGACCTTGTCAGCCATGTCTTGGCATAGTGGAGCAAAAGCTGATCTGTGCGCTACCCCGCCTTTCCTGCTGGAGCTGATTGGCCAATGCGTCTCTTTTCAAAACGTGACAGCGCGGCTTCCTCGCGTCAATGGTGCAACTCTGTCTCCACTCATCCTGCCGCGAGCATCATCTTCAATCTGAAGCATCGCTCAACCATGGCATCACCCACACCTCCGAGCCCGAATCCGCCAGTCAACAAGCCTGGTGCCTACGACACTTCTCTGCGCAACCGGCTCGCAGCGGTGCTGCCGCAGGGCCATCGGTTCGGCATTCACCACGTCTCGACGCCGCCGACTCGAACTGAGCCACTGTGTCCAGCCCCACCAGGCGAGCGACCTGACAAGACGTATCGCGAGAGTCACTTTCTCGCCGTCTCTATCCATCCCAACGCTCCTACCATTTCGTTGAAGCGCGCATCGTCCGGCACCGACGACATCAAGCAACCTCCTCCACGCCTTCCTCTCCTCGCCTTCGCCATCGAGGTCTTCATCTTCACTACCGCCTATCAAACCATCCTGTTCGTCTCCAAGACCGACTCGACTGGCTACTTGCATCTGCTCGGCCTGCCCAAGGGTGCGCCATCGCCCATCCGCCAAGTCTGCGCCACCTTTCTCGCCTACCTGCTCGACCATCGCAAGCGCCCCAATGTGCAGTCCATCGTCAACCTCTTTGCCCGCGCCCAGGACCAGTATCTCTTTCCCGGCAGCATCCGCAATGCCGGTAAGCATGTTCTCGATGACTGGGGTCTCGTTCGTTGGTGGTGTCGTGTCCTCAATCCCCTCATGGAGGGCCTGTCTTGCGAGAAGTGGGCAAACACAAAGGGATACTTGATCGTGCCTGGTCTGGAAGAGACCGAAACGCGGTCGTTTCTGCCCCGCACACCGTCCAGCCTGGTAAACTGGACCGTCGGTCACCCACTTGAAAAGATTTCTCGCTATGTCCGCGACTTCGGCCGAGTCCCTCCGCGCTGTCTGATCCCCGGCTACCCCGACGACCCTAAGAGCCGCTTCCGCGATGAGCTTGACGAGGAGGTCTCGCCCAGAAAACATAGCATTGGGGCTTGGAAGAGCGTCAAGACACTGGATCAATTTTGGGAGATGATGGCATTTCGCCAGGAGTGCTCCAGCGGCCGTTTAACCGGCTTTATTTGGCTTGTCTTTGATTCAGCCGCTTCCGCTGACGTTCATCCACAGCCCCAGCCATTGCCGGAGTCCAGTAGTGCAGCGAAGTATAAGGCCAGGAGAAAGAAAAAAAAGAAGTTGAGCGGTCCCATAAAGCCCCGCGAGCCGCGCATCAAGACCGTCCTCCGAAACGGCCTGCTTGACCGCCCGACCCTTACCGCATACTATTACTGGCCGTCTGAGGGCCGTGGCGACCGTGTCGTCGACGAGGCCGAGTACAAGCGCATCATCGAGCTGCTGCTCCATCTCGACTTTTCCACGCTCGACAAGGCCCTCGGCAGCTCTCGTCGCTGGATCCACGAGCTCGGTGCCCCTGAGGTCGAGGTCATTGGCCGCGCAACTGCGCCCGAAAAGACAGAAATCCATGCAGCAGGCATCACAAATCTGACAGGACTCGTGCGGAGGATGAATTCTAAGCCGTCCGACGCCCAGCTGCAGCCGCGAGTAAACGTTCTTGGCGCGAACCTGGTGCGCAAGAAGAAAAAAGAGGAGAGTGCGTCCAGCAGTTAGACGGTAGGAGTAAATGTGTACACCTTCAACAACGATGCTATGTAGATGCTATCTACACTATAATCGGCGCTTTTTGGCAGGAGGTGCCCAGTCCTCGTCCGATTGGCGCCGAATCCACGATTGTGCTTCCCGTAACAATTGTTTTTCGCCGCGTCTCACCCAGATGGCCATCCTTCGTCTGCCTTCGCATGCACCATCCAGCAGTTTATCGTCCTCTTCCAATGTGGTCGCGTACTGCTGCTCCCGCGCCCGCAGCGCGCTCAACACACACTGCAAGTATAAGCCCTTGCGCATTTCCTTGTCCTCCAATGCTTGCACCGCCATCTCCACATTGCCCACCTTCTTAATCGCCTTGAGCAGTCCCCGGAACTGTCGGCCCAACTCGTCGGGCAGGCCCTCGAACACGGCCTCGCCGTTGACTTGTCCTGTTGCATCCGGATCCTCGCTTGATCGCTCAAGTACGAAGGCCTCCTCAAATTCGTCGTCCGATTCGACCAGTCTGCGTACCTTGGCCCAATCGGCGTCGGCCATATTGCCTGCGACTCGTGCCCGCACTTCCTGCTCGACAAGTGCCCAAGGCAGCTCCACCACGTCGTAACGGCTGTGGTTTTGCGTTACGTAGCCATACCGGCGCAGCAGCTCGGCGCTCGAGAGCGGCCCGTAGAAGTTGAGGATCTCTTCGCCCGCCCGGATCGTCCTCAGCGCTGTCGCTGTCAATGTATCTTTCCCGTGGTTGATGTGTGCGTTGAACACGGCGTCGGCGTTGAGCATGTCGGCCATCGGTACCATTCCCAGCATTGTCTTGTCCTCGCGGTCCTCCACCCACTCGTCGTCCTCGTCGTTGTCCTCGCCATCCTCGTCATTCTCCAGATCGAACGCATACGCCATAATGGTGCTACCCATCCGATGGGCCAGTGCAAACAGCTCCTCGTCGTCCAATCGCCGGGTACCAGGCGGAAAGAAGACATTCTCGTGCTCGCGGATCACGCTGACGACTTTGGTTCGGATCATACGGTCGGCCTCCTCCTTGCCTACCTTGCCCACGAGCGCGCTCGCCTGCAGCTCGGCCAGCTCATCGGGCGCCCAAAACATGGGTGTGTCGAAGGACGACGGCAGCACGTCCAGGTACGGCTTCCAGCGTGATGATTCACCCTGCAGGTGCTCGTACATAAGCACTAGGATCAGCAGCGTCCACGAGTCCTGCGCCGACCTGCCATCCTCGTCCTCATCGTCATCCCTGTCGAGGTCAAACACGTCCGGGATCTTTTCCTTCAGCGACGATGTTGTTGCGCATATAATGGCATCGCGTGGGATCGTGAACAGGACTGTGTTTGGCGCAATATCCTTTTTGGCAACTGTGTTGTGAGTTAGCCGCTGTGTCGTCGCTGCCTGTGTTCGTCGTACTTACCAATGCCACGTCCCGCTTTGCGCCCCCGGAGATCCTCAATCGCGATGTCTGGGTGAAACGTTGCCCCCGGAAGGGCTTGGAACCAGCTAAGAAAGCTGCTGGTTTGAGCAGAGAAGATGTCCATTTTGCGTGGCGGATGTCGGTTGTCTTTACGGTGATGCCTCAAAAATTTTACCTCCCGCATCCCTAACCCTAATTGGGGTTTGGCTGGACTGGCCTGTTGTTCCATGCATTTTTCCCCCATTCGTACTTCCATCTATTCTCTTAATCCTTCTCTTCTTTTTGTCTTCCTTTCCTTCCTTTCTTCCATTCTTCCCCTCATTCCTTCTTCCCCTCATTCCTTCTTCTCTCCCTTCTTTTCTTTTTTTTTTCTTCCCATCCTTTCTCTCTCAAGGTCCTTTTTCCATTCTTCCAATCATCCATGCATTCCTGCTTCTATCCTCCCACAGTACTACTGATTCGTGGTCTCACCATCGTGCCAGTGGTTTGCATTCGACTTTCAACAAGACAGTCATGGTATATTAGGTAATCTACCCAGGACCTAAAACTTGTACATGAATTGGCCGGAGCTTATCATTATCGTCCACCATGCTTCTGGACTGCTCTACATGGAAATCGTCACATGTGTCGTGATGGTTGTCGTCAAGGGCTGCTTCGGATTCAGATTCATCTTCCGGGAACGTGTCCGAGTCCTCATCAACCATAGCCAATTCTTCAGCTAGCGAGAGCCGCCGCTTAGGCCCTGACGGTTTCGGCTTCAGTGTTTGAGAGGCTGTACTTGTCAGCAAAAGCCTATTAAAGGCACGCAATGAACCGCAGGCTCGTACCTTCTTGGTTGAGGCCCTCGACAGTGTTGCGTCGCATCAATGACTTCGCACCCCAGGCATCGCTGCCCGCATGTGGAACTGCGGAAGCTGTCGATGGCCTGGGCACAGAGAGAGGATGCTGGAAGGAGACAGACCGGCAGCGCACATCTAAGGGGGATTGGTCGAGCAGACCGGTCAGTAGTGGACGTGGAAGAAAACTTGAACCAGATGGGGTGACAGGAGCGTCTGGCACCGGGCCGAGTTCTCGTCGCTCGAGGTCCATGGCACGGATTATGAGACGGTTATAGCCCTCGTAGAAGTGCTTTTGAATAATTTCCATATCTGCGACATGATTAGCACGAGGCAATATGAGGGTCTGGGCTGGACTTTTGGAAGGATGACGTACTGCTGCCATTAAGGGCGTGCAGGTCCCTGACAAGCTTCAGCTGACGCTCGGCGAACTCAAGTGATTCCACGGCGACATGGATGGCGGCCTGCACACGCATTTCAGCGTGGATGGCTCGGACCAGGCCGCTTGCCTTTCTGTGGTGTGTCTCGGCCTGGGAGCTGTCCGGACGGGAAGTGGAGCATGTTGAGGACCCGGATGGTTCGGAACCACTAGGGTGCGGGGCAGGGTCGATAGAAAGAGGGGCCGGTGCTTTTTGCGGACTCCGAGACCGACAACAGCTGGGAGCTGTGCGATCGGTCGGAGTCTTTTTGCTCTGGCACGAGTGCTGTTCGAACGAAGACAGCGTACTCTGGAGGGAGGACAGTAGCTGACCAAGCGTTGGACACAGGATCTCGCCCAGGCGATCGCACGACTTGTCTTGGGGCAACAGGTCGCGCAGCATGTCGAGTGCGGCATACAGGCTGGTGCCAAGGGTCAAAACAGCGCCGACCAACACATCTCGGTCCTCATCGCTCTGGAGGGGCTGTGGCAGGCTGCTGAGCTTCTCGATGGTGAAGATAGGATCCCCCGCAAGGGTTTCTCGACGAATGGCACGCAGCTTGAGCAGCCAGGCTCCAAGGTCTGGGAACAAGGCCATGACTCGGGTCAACACCAGACGCTCAAAAGCATCCAATGATCGTAGCGACCAATCACTAGGCGTGGCTCCCAGCAATACCGGCTTCAATAGGGCCGGCAACCATGCTCGTGAATTGCGCGACATAGGCAAATGGACCTGTCGCGGAGACGGTTCGACGAGCGCTGTGAGCAGGCGGCCTTGATCAATGCTGGAAGCGATGTTGACCCCAGGAGGCGGTGTGGCGGCCCACACCACTAAACCTCCAGCCTTCTGGCATGCGCATGGACGCCACAGGCGTGGAGCAATTTTCTGGAAAAAGACCGTGGGGTGTCTTGGTGGGACGCTGTCGTGTTCTAAACGCCTGGATTGTCACCAATACATGTAACGTCCCCGGAAAAGATGTGGAAATGCAGCTATACAGACTGCAACAAGTTGAGTCAGCTGTGGGTCAGTATTCTGAGCATTCAAAAAGGCAAAGGGGCAGAATTGATCGGGTACAGCAGCAGTCGTGAACCTTCCACCTGGCAACATTGCTGCCACTCTACAGTGCGGGGTAGTCACGTGAGTAATCAGAATAATCACGTACCTTAAACAACAAGACCAGCCCCTTGCGGGCTGTTGGCATCACAAAGTCCAATGGGACGGGAAAGAGATAGCAACACAAAGGGACATTGCACCGAAGGGACAACGAGGAGACGACACGGAATGTGAAGCACAACATATTCAATTATCACTACTATTCTCCCTTCATCTGAACCATCCTCTTCCCAACCCATCCCAATAATTCTCTCAGCGTTGGCCTCTCCGTCCCCTCTATCTCACGACAACACAGATCAAAGATAGATAAGATATACATGGCGCACATAGTGGATACCAAGTTCCACAACAGCGATGACCTGGGAAACTTGCATCATTACTTTCACTTCCCCCTTTGAGTGATCTCTCAGCGACAAATTTCACAGCCAAGAAATTACCTAACTGGGCGTCAGTGTCACATCACAGCTCAAACGACAGATGGCTTAGTTACCATCTTTGTCTTCAGCCACACCGCCCACACCCTGGTTGTTGACAGTGTGGAGCTGGAGCGGTCGTAGGGCCGAGTCACACTAGCCAGGACAAAAGCTGCAGGCACGGACGCCGAGACGAAGAGGGCAGCAGCAGGAGCAGCAGCAGGGGTTGGGGTAGTCGCGTGGGTTGGAGCAGGAGCCAGACCGGCCGGACCAGAACCGCAGATGTGGGCATTAAGAAGCTTGCTTGCTGCGTCTGCTGGCCTTGCTGGCACATCCGCCTACTGTTCTGCCCTTGTCTGCCGCTCGAATACTGTTGTTGGTTGGCGGGAGAGCAAGGGCCGCAAAAAAGCCGATATGAGATGGTGCCAACCGGAAGGCGTGGGTGCCAAGACGGCGGGAGCTATAACAGGAGCTGTGACAAGAGCTGTGACAACAGGAGTTGCAGCGAAGACCGGCACCGGCGGATTGGCGTGTTGGCGGGCTCCCTCTACTGGGCCGCAAGCGGCCCGGATGACTCCAGTTGAATGTTGATGTTCATCGCAGCAAACGACGATATCCTGGGCGTTACAAGACGCCGGATCTGCTCGACCGCAGCCTTCAGAGTGTTGGCATCGCTGTGGACGCTGACGAGGTACTGCCGATCTGGTGGCTGAAGTTGGGCGTTTTGGCCCAAAAGTTGACACGACCATTGGGGATGCTGAGGACGTTAAACAGCCCGGTTGGCGCTGGTGGACGTCTGAGGCCGGCTCAATGTAACTGGGGATGCTCCCGGGCTGGTTGATCTGGCGGCCTTGCTGGCCGTGGTGGAAGCGGGGAAACCAGGGTGGTTCTCCCACTCGTCCCACTCCTCTAGCTCGTTAGCATAAGTATCATACTTAGGCTTATTGGGGCTGTCGCCACCCCCAGAGCCGTTGTCGTTGCTGATGCTGTTAGTACCGCTGTTACGGCATTTGGCGTTGGGAAGAGTAAAAAGGCAGAGAGAGCACCGCAGATGGCATGATATAGTATGGGAAGCGGAATTTGGATTTTGAAAGTGACCTACAAACTTTCAAAGTTGTGTGCACTGTGTATAGATTTTTTAACCGAAGGAACGACCAAATAGGCAACCGTCAGTCCTCACATCAACCTACGAGTCTGAACGCAGTGACTGAAGAAAGTACTGGCCACACCCAAAATCTTCTCCGGAGTCCCAACCAGTAATCTCAAGAGTTCCATCCAGCAAAGCTTGCGCAGACCAATGAAACTCCCATTGGCATTTATATCTCCGATACGCAGCACTTGATAGTAACATTCACATATTATACACAGCAGGTGTCCGGTGGATAGATAGGTGGTACGGCTTTTCAAGCCACCAATGAGAGCAGGTTAGAATCTACACATGTGAACGATGCTTCGGCTTCCACCATAAAGACAAGTGCCGCTCGGCCCTTAAGTGCGGCGAGTGCGGCGCTCCGGCACATAACCACAACCAACACCCTCCCCTCCCCCAATGCCCAAACTGTTTGAGCCAGCAAAACCAGGCCACTTAGACTGCCCGGCCAAGCCGAAGGTCTGGCAGGGCAAGGTCATGAAACTGATGGACTCCCAGAGGAAGACCGTCAGGAAGGCCGGCCAGGCGGCTTACCGAGCTTCTAGATGCAGCAGTCTTCTCTCGCCCCCGCCCCGGCCCCCATAGAACGCCCTAATCAGGAAGGCTGCTCCCCGGCAGCTCCGGAGGCCCCACCCCAACAAAT
>Ga0065720_1002005_pt1 | contig 35752 bp, 38 predicted proteins | sample Thericmetagenome_FD_59107 | JGI IMG/M metagenome (GOLD analysis project Ga0065720, IMG submission 59107) | Thermophilic microbial communities from the Joint Bioenergy Institute, California, USA of rice/straw/compost enrichment - eDNA_2 v2... | ecosystem: Engineered > Solid waste > Grass >... | reverse complement strand
CCCTGCACCATGCCGTCGGCGCCGAAGGACCGGGCTTGCTGCGATGCGATCTTCATCTCCACACTGTCTCCTCTTGCCACCCGGCGGCTCGCGAGGTGCGCACCCCGATGGCCGCCTTCTCCTTGCCGTCGTCGCGCGGCGCGCGATGACCAAGCAAATGTTTGGTTTGCTGGCTAGTGTTGGCGCAAGTGGCGGCGCGGGACAGGGGGATTTCCCTCATGAAAGGGCTCGAGGAGGGTCCTTTTCAGGGTTGTCCCGCACCGGGCAACGTGACAAGCAAACGCTTGGTTCAGAAAAGATCGACTTGCGTGCGGTCGCGAAGGCCGCGTTTGAGGCGTCGAAGCGATGCTCTGGAGGAAGCGCCACCGTTGCAGGCCCCTCTTTCTCCCAACGGCCTAGCGCATGCACTGCTTGAATCGCCCCGGGTTCTACGGAGGCCAGTTGGTTTAAGTCAGACGGTTGCGGCCTGACCAGCGCGTTGACGATGGTAGTTTGCCTCGAACTCTGCGGGTGGGACATGGCCCAGCGGCCCCATCAGGCGGTGATGGTTGAACCAGGCCACCCATTCCAGCGTCGCCAGCTCCACCGCCTGTTTGGTCTTCCACGGCCCTCTGCGGTGAATGATCTCGGCCTTGTACAGCCCGTTGATCGTCTCGGCCAGAGCGTTGTCGTAGCTGTCGCCCCTGGAGCCCACCGACGGCTCGATGCCGGCCTCGGCCAGCCGCTCGCTGTAGCGGATCGACAGGTATTGCGAGCCACGGTCCGAGTGGTGGACCAGGCCATCATCTTCGGTCGGCCTGCGCTCATACAGGGCCTGCTCCAGCGCGTCGAGCACGAACTCGGTGTGCATGGAACTGCTCTGGCGCCAGCCCACGATGCGCCGGCTGAAGACATCCACCACGAAGGCCACATAGACCCAGCCCTGCCAAGTCGAGACGTAGGTGAAGTCCGAGACCCAGAGTTGGTTGGGGCGCTCGGCACGGAACTGCCGGTTGACGCGGTCCAGCGGGCACGGCGCCTTGGGGTCGGGGAGGGTCGTGCGCGGTGTCTTGCCGCGTCGCACGCCCTGCAGCCCGAGCTGGCGCATCAAGCGCTCGACGGTGCAGCGAGCCACCGGGACACCCTCGCGGTTGAGCTGGCGCCAGACCTTCTCGGCGCCATAGACCTGCATGTTGGACTGCCAGACGCGCTGCACCTGCGGCAGCAGGCTTGCATCGCGCTGGGCCCGCAAAGACCGTAAGGCGGGGCTGCGCTGACACGCAGCGTGGCGCCAGTACGCCGATGGGGCGATCTGCAAGACGCGGCAGATCGACTCGACCCCAAACTGCGCTCGGTGCTGATCGACGAAGGCCTTCAGGACTTGATGCGGCGGTCGAGCTCCGCCTGGGCGAAAAACGCGCTGGCCAGCTTCAGGATCTCGTTGGCACGGCGCAGTTCGCGGTTCTCCCGCTCCAGTTCCTTGATGCGCTCGGCCTCGGTGGTCGAGACACCCTCGCGTTGCCCGGTGTCAATCTCATGCTGCTTCACCCAGGTGTGCAAGGTCTGCGGCACGCAGCCGATCTTGCCCGCAATGGACTCGATGGCGGCCCACTGCGACGGATGTTCACCACGGTGCTCCAGCACCATGCGCACGGCGCGCTCACGCACCTCAGGGGAAAACTTCGGGGACTTCTTCATAGCTCCATTCTCCAGAGTTGGAGCCTCCGCGAAACCCGGGGCGATTCATCCTTGATGGGAGGAGTGTAGCTATCCGGGGTGAGAGAGGAAGCTACAACGCCAAGTGGCGTCCTTGTATCGGCCGTAGCGAGTGTAGCTATCCGGGGTGAGAGAGGAAGCTACAACATATTCGGAGGTGGCCGCGCCTCCGGCGGCGAGTGTAGCTATCCGGGGTGAGAGAGGAAGCTACAACGTCCGACTTCCCGCACCTGCTGGCCAACGTGAGTGTAGCTATCCGGGGTGAGAGAGGAAGCTACAACTCCTGCTAGCGGCAGCAGAACGTCATACGGGAGTGTAGCTATCCGGGGTGAGAGAGGAAGCTACAACATATTCGGAGGTGGCCGCGCCTCCGGCGGCGAGTGTAGCTATCCGGGGTGAGAGAGGAAGCTACAACCGGCGAGGCAACTACTGCTCCGTTGGCGATGAGTGTAGCTATCCGGGGTGAGAGAGGAAGCTACAACCTAACCGACCTGGGCGCACCGTCGCAGGTGGAGTGTAGCTATCCGGGGTGAGAGAGGAAGCTACAACACTCCCTCCACTGCGACGCCGGGCGACGACGAGTGTAGCTATCCGGGGTGAGAGAGGAAGCTACAACAGAAGGCAGTGGGCTCTGTTTTAGGAGACGGAGTGTAGCTATCCGGGGTGAGAGAGGAAGCTACGACATGACGAGGGGCTGGTGCACTCGGTCCATCGCAGGCAACACTGCAGCAGCCCTCGTCGAGAGCTGCTCGGCCACCGCCCGACGCCTCACTGGAACTTGCGCTCCGCAGGCGGCGGCGGGTCCCACTGGTACAGCCAGGTCTCGGTGAGCGGCTGGCCGTCGCATTGCAGGTACAGCCGCAGGTCGATCGGCTGGGTGCTGTCGTCCAGCGGGCGCAGGTCGAACATCGCGCGCCAGCCGTTGATGGCGTGCAGCGGCCGCGCGGACGTGATCTCGATCTGCCCGCGCGAGGCCCAGATCACGGGCTCGACCTTGGCGTCCTTGCCGATCAGCGACAGGTCGCCGCCGGCGAAGTCCACCGCGAAGCGCCACGAGAAGTACTTGCGCGGCTGGCCGACGATGCCGCCGATGCCGGTGCGCGTGGCCACGCATTCGGCCAGCGGCGGCCGCGCGGGCGGGTGCGCCCCCCAGTAGAGGCGATAGCCGAACAGCAGCTCCTGCCCGGGCTGGGGCTTGTCGGCCGGGTTCCAGAACGCGACGATGTTGTCGAAGGTCTCGTCGACGGTGGGGATCTCGACCAGCTGCACCGAGCCCGGCCCCCAGCCGTGCTTGGGCTCGACCCACAGGCTCGGGCGCTTGTCGTAAAACACGCCGTCATCCTGGTAGTGGTCGAAGTTGCGGTCGCGCTGCAGCAGGCCGAAGCCGCGCGGGTTGTTGTCCTGGAAGGCGTTGAAGCGCAGGTGCGCCGGGTTGGTCAGCGGGCGCCAGATCCACTCGCCGTTGCCGGTCCACATCTGCAGGCCGTCGGTGTCGTGGATCTCCGGGCGCCAGTCATTGGCCATGCGCTTGTCGTTCTCGCCGAACTGGAACATGCTGGTGCACGGCGCGATGCCGATGCGCTCGATCACCTTGCGCGGGTACAGCGCGGCGTCGATGTCCATCACCTGCGTGTCGCCCGGCGTGATCACGAAGCGGTACGCCCCCGCGATGCTGGGCGAGTCGAGCAGCGCATAGACCGTCAGCGTGCTGGACTGGCGCGCGGGTTTTTCGAGCCAGAAGGCGACGAAGTTCGGGAACTCCTCCGGCCGGTTCATGCCGGTGTCGATGGCCAGCCCGCGCGCCGACTGGCCGTACTGCCACTCGCCGCCCACCGCGCGGAAGTAGCTCGCGCCCAGGAAGGCGGCGATGTCGCGCTGCAGGTCGGTGTGGAAGTTGATGCGGAAGCCCGCGAAGCCCAGGTCCGGCGGCAGGCGCTCGGCCGGCACGCCGCTTTCGGAATGGTCGAACAGCGCGGGGTCGTAGGCGATCTCCTGCGCCTGGCCGTCGACCACCTCGAACATGCGCACCGGCGACTTNAAGAACAGCCCCAGGTGGAAGAACTGCGCCTGNAAGCGCAGCTGGTCGTCGCGCCACAGCGCGCGCTCCTTGCGGAAGCGGATGGACTGGTACTGGTCCCAGGTCAGGGTGTCCAGCCCCTTGGGCAGCGTCGAGCGCGGCGCCTGGTAGGGCCGGCTCGCCAGGTGGCGGGCATGGCCCTTGAGCCAGGCGTAATCGAACGGCTGGGGCTTGCCGATGGGCTTGAGGTCCGCGGCCAGCGCCTGGCCGTGGAGCAGCGAGCCGCCCGAAGCCAGGGCAGCGAGACAGGACAGGAAGTGTCGGCGTTGCACGTTGCGTACGTCGGTTCGAAAAACCAGCAGGAACACTGCGCCGGCGCCCGGAAGCGCCGGCACGGCGGGCTGGCACGCATGGTAGCGGGCGAAACGGGCTCGTTGCGCAAGCCCGGAGGGCCGCTTGGTGACACAACGTTGTGCCGGGCCGGTGCCGGAAAGGGGCGCGCCTGCTCTGGCGGGCCGTGCCGGCCGCCGCTACACCCGGTTGCAGGCCGCCCCGGCGGCGGGGCCTACGGGCGGCCGAAGGTGACGCCCAGGGGCACCCGGGCCGCGTCGTCCCACTGCGGCCCGTCGAACCAGGGCTCCCCGCCCAGGCAGGCGGCCAGCATGTCGAGCGAGTCCCAGCCCCCAGAACAGGCGGCCGTCGACCTCGATGGTCGGGCACGCCGAACACGCCGCGCCGGGCGGCCTCCTCGGTCGCGTGGCGCAGCGCCTGCTTGACCGCGTCGCCAGCCGGGTCCTGCCGCGGCGCCAGCTCGGCGGCGAGCGCGGTCAGCCGCGCGGGATCGTCGGCGGCCAGGCCGCCCTCCCAGACATGGCGGAACACCTTCTCGCAGACATGGCGGTTGGGCGTGTCGCCCGCCTCCGGGCAGGCCAGCGCCAGCCGCAGCAGCGACAGCGGGTTGAACGGGTGCGCCGCCGGCATGCGCAGCGGGACGCCGAGCCGGTGCGCCTGCCAGGCGACCTGGCGGTAGATCCACACGCGCTTGGGCTCCAGCTCGGCCGGCGCGCGCTGGCCGTGATGCTGCAGCAGCCCGGCCAGCAGCACCGGCTGGTAGCGCACGGTATACGAGAGGCCCTGCAGCGCCTGCGGCAGCCGCTCGAAGGCGAGGTAGGCGTAGGGCGAGACGAAGTCGAAGTAGAAGGTGAGCTGCTTCACGGTCGGTGTCGGGGATCGGTGGTCGGGGCGGCGGCCTGGCAGCGTTCGCGCCGGCGCGGCAGCTGCTTCCAGACCTGCCATTTTTCGGCATCGCTCATCGTCGACCAGGCCGCGATCTCGTCCAGCGTGCGCATGCAGCCTTCGCACCAGCCGGTGGCCTCGTTCATGCGGCACACGCTGACGCAGGGGCTGGGAACGGACGATGCGGCGCGGGCCATCGGGGGCACCTGGCTTCAGCCGGCCAGGCCGGCGCGCGCGCGCTTGTCCGCCACCTTGGCGTTGAAGCGTGCGTAGTCGACCACGGCGCGCTCGTGGGTGCCTTCGGAGATCTTGTCGATGCCGTCGTGCGCCTCGGCGCGGAAGGTGATGCGGCGCCCGTCGACCGCGATCACCTCGGCCTGCACGTGGATGGTCATGCCCGGCGCCGTCGGCGCCAGGTGCGAGAAGTTCACGTGCGTGCCCAGCGACCCTTCGCGCGGCCAGTCGAGGTAAGGCAGGATGGCCCGCTGGCAGCAGGCCTCGAGCATGCTCACCATCAGGCCGGTGGCGAACACCTCCGGCATCTGGCGGAATTCCTCGAACTCGGGGTAGATGTGCGGGACCGTCGTCTCGCGCGTGACGGTGTAGGTGAGCTCGGCGCGGGCGCCGATCGGGATGTCCTTCATGCGGTGGGGTCCGGGTACNACCTTGCCAGCGTAAGGTCCCGGCCCCGCCACCGCAACCCGGGTTTGCGTCAGTCCTCGAACGGCAGGCCCACGTAGTTCTCGGCCAGCGAGGTCGAGGCCGCGGTGGACGAGACCAGGTAGTCCAGCTCCGCCTCCTGGATGCGCCGGCCGAAGTCGCCCTGGTCCGGGAAGCGGTGCAGCAGGTTGGTCATCATCCACGAGAAGCGCTCGGCCTTCCAGATGCGCCGCAAGGCCTTCTCGGAATAGTGGTCGATGCCGGCCTCGCTCCTGTCGCGGTAGTACTCGATCAGCGCCCGCGACAGGTAGCGCACGTCCGCCGCCGCGAGGTTCAGGCCCTTGGCGCCGGTGGGCGGCACGATGTGCGCCGCGTCGCCGGCCAGGAACAGCCGGCCGAAGCGCATCGGCTCGGCGACGAAGCTGCGCAGCGGNGCGATGCTCTTCTCGATCGAGGGGCCGGTGACCAGCCGCTCGGCCGTCTCCGGGTCCATGCGGCGGCGCAGCTCGTCCCAGAAGGCATCGTCGGACCACTGCTCGACCTTGTCCTCCAGCGAGCACTGCACGTAGTAGCGGCTGCGCGTGCGCGATCGCATGCTGCACAGCGCGAAGCCGCGCTCGTGGTTGATGTAGATGAGCTCGTCGGAAACCGGCGGGGTGTCCGACAGCAGGCCCAGCCAGCCGAACGGGTAGACGCGCTCGTAGGTGGTCAGCGCGCCCTGCGGCACGCTGGCGCGGCACACGCCGTGGTAGCCGTCGCACCCGGCGATGAAGTCGCACTCGATCTCGTGCGCCTTGCCGTCCTTGACGTAGCGCACCCGCGGGCGCGCGGTGTCGAAGTCGTGGATGCTGACGTCGGCCGCCTCGTAGACGGTGGGCAGGCCGGCCGCCTCGCGGGCGTCCATCAGGTCGCGGGTGATCTCGGTCTGGCCGTAGACCATCACCGACTTGCCGCCGGTCAGCGCCTTGAAGTCGATGCGGTGGCGCCGGCCCTTGAACGCGATCTCGATGCCGTGGTGCACCAGGCCCTGCCGGTGCATGCGCTCGCCCACGCCCGCCTCGTCGAGCAGGTCCACGCAGATCTGCTCGATGATGCCGGCGCGGATGCGCGACAGCACGTAGTCCTTGGTGTGCTTTTCCAGGATCACGGCGTCGATGCCGGCCTTGTGCAGCAACTGGCCGAGCAGCAGGCCCGAGGGGCCGGAGCCGATGATCGCCACCTGCGTTCTCATGGCGTGTCTCCTCTTTGCTTTTTGATAAGCCAAGCGTAGGCAGCATCGGGCTTGCCCGGAATGGACGGATCCGACAATCACTTGGACAATCCGAACATCTCCGGCCACCTGCCGCACCGTGTCGCACCGCGTCCCGACCTACGCCCTGTACGGCGAGCACCAGCAGCCGCTGATGCCCGAGGCGCTGCACGTCGAATCGATCGCCGACCGCAGCCGCCTCTACAACTGGGAGATCTCGCCGCACCGGCACGACCTGTTCGCGCAGCTGCTGTGCCTGCGCAGCGGCCACGGCGAGGTGCTGTTCGCCGATGCGCGCGTGCCGTTCGAGGCGCCGTGCGTGATCACCGTGCCGCCGCTGGAGGAACACGGCTTCCGCTTCAGCCGCGACATGGACGGCCTGGTCATCACCGTGGTCGCCCACCGCCTGCAGGGCCTGCTGCAGGCCGCGCCCGAGCTGGTCGAGCGCCTGTCCGTCCCGCACTGCCTGCGCTTCTCGCCCGGCTCGGCCGAGTTCGCCGAGATCGATCGTGCCTGCACGCTGCTGGCGCGCGAGATGCGCGGCGCCGCGCCGTGGCGCATGAACCTGGTCGAGGCCTCGCTGGTGACCGTCGCTGGTGCTGGCCGCGCGCGCCGCCGCGGCCCCGGCGCGCACCACGCAGGGCCCGTCGCCGCGCAGACCTGCAGCATGCGCAGCGCTTTCGTGCGCTGCTGGACCAGCGCTTTCGCGAGCAGCGCAGCATCGACGACTACGCCCGCGAGCTGGGCATCACGCCGACGCAGCTCAACCGCGTCTGCCGCGAGGTGCTGGGCACCTCGGCGCTGGGGGCGCTGCATGCGCGCCTGATGCTGGAGGCCAAGCGCGACCTCGCCTACACGCGGCTGAGCGTCAAGGAAGTGGCGCTGACGCTGGGCTTTTCGGACGCGGCCTACTTCACCCGCTTCTTCACCCGCCACGCCGGCATGTCGCCCAGCGAGTTCCGCGACGCGGTGCGCCGCGAGCTGGGCCAGGAAGGCTGAGCCGGGCTCAGGCCAGCGCGCGGCCGATCAGGATCTTCTGCACGTCCGAGGTGCCCTCGTAGATCTGGCACACCCGCACGTCGCGCCAGATGCGCTCGACCGGGAAGTCGCTCACGTAGCCGTAGCCGCCGTGGATCTGGATCGCGTCCGAGCAGACGCGCTCGGCCATCTCGCTGGCGAACAGCTTGGCCATCGCCGCTTCCTTCAGGCACGGCTGGCCGGCGTCGCGCAGCGCCGCGGCATGCCAGACCATCTGGCGCGCCACCTCGATCTGCGTGGCCATCTCGGCGAGGCGGAACTGCACCGCCTGGTGCTCGAAGATCGGCTTGCCGAAGGCCTCGCGCTGCTTGGCATAGTCCAGCGCCGCCTCGAAGGCCGCACGCGCCATCCCGACGCTCTGCGCGGCGATGCCGATGCGCCCGCCTTCCAGCGCCGACAGCGCGATGCGGTAGCCCTCGCCTTCCTCGCCGATGAGGTTCTCCGCCGGCACGCGGCATTGCTCGAAGACGACCTGCGCGGTGTCGCTGGAGTGCTGGCCCACCTTGTCCTCCAGCCGCGCGACGCGGTAGCCCGGCGTGTCGGTCGGCACGATGAAGGCGCTGATGCCGCGCTTGCCGGCGGCCTTGTCGGTCACCGCGATGACGATCGCCACCTGCCCGTTCTTCCCGCTGGTGATGAACTGCTTGACACCGTCGATCACGTAGTGGTCGCCGTCGCGCCGCGCCGTGGTGCGCAGCGCCGAGGCGTCGGAGCCCACGTGCGGCTCGGTCAGGCAGAAGGCGCCCAGCAGCTCGCCCTGCGCCAGCGGCACCAGCCAGCGCCGCTTCTGCGCCTCGTTGCCGTAGCGCAGCAGGATCGCGCACACCGGGCAGTTGTTGACGCTCACCGCGGTGCTGGTGCCGCCGTCGCCGGCGGCGATCTCCTCCAGCACCAGCGCGAGCGACAGGTAGTCCAGCCCGGCGCCGCCGTAGTCGGTGGGCACGCACACGCCGTAGGTGCCGAGCGCCGCCAGCCCGCGGTGCACGTCCTTCGGGAAGTGGTGTTCCTTGTCCCAGCGCGCCGCGTGCGGCCTGATCTGTTCGTGGACGAACGCGCGCACGGCGTCGCGGATCATGGTCTGGTCCGGGCTCAGGAGCATGGCGTGGCCTCTCGGTCGGGTGGGCGGGGATCGGTCACCAGGGGATGGGCGTGCCGCCGTGGGCGTAGAAGCGGCCGTTGTCCTCGGGGCCCAGGCGCGCGATCAGGCGGCGCAGGTCGCCGACGCTCTGCTCCACCGGCAGCGCCGCGCCAGGGCCGCCCATGTCGGTGCGCACCCAGCCCGGGTGCACCGCGACGCAGGTCGCGCCGCGCGCACCGAGCACCGTCGAGGCGTCCTTGAGCACCGAGTTGAGCGCGGCCTTCGAGGCGCGGTACAGCCAGCCGGCCGCGCCGGAGCGCTGGCCGATCGAGCCCATCACCGACGACAGCACCACCACCCGCGCGCCCGGCGCGAGCAGTTCCTGCAGCGCCTGCAGCAGCCGCATCGGCCCCAGCACGTTGGTGCGCATCACGAGGTCGAAGTCCTCCTGCGAGGGCGCCTGCAGGCCGTCGGTGTGCGGCCCGTAGACGCCGGCGTTGAGGATCGCGATGTCGACCCGCTCGCCGTCGGCACGCCAGCCCAGGCCGGCGACGCTGGCCGCGTCGGTGACGTCCAGCCGGTGGGCCTCGCAGCCCAGCTCGCGCAGGTCCTGCAGCCCCGCCTCGTCGCGCGCGGTCGCGACCACGCGCTCGCCGTCGGCGCGGTACTGCCGCGCGAATTCGCGGCCGATGCCGCGCGAGGCACCGGCGATGAACACGGTCATGACACCTCCCGGACCAGCAGGGTGCCGCGGCTGACCACCGCGACCCCCGAGCGTTGCGTGTTCGCCGAGCCGTCGACCATCACGACGTACCCGTCAAGCTTGCGGTTCCATTCGACGGACGAGACCGTCCACTGCAGCACGACGTCCTCGTCCGCATACACGGGTGCCTTGTACGCGAAGTTGAAGTTCAGGCACACCATCTGCCGCTTGATGCCGTCGTCGCGCCGCGAGAAGTGGCTGGCTGCCAGCCCCATCAGCATCGAGGCCGTGTGCGGGCCGCTGGCGATCACGTCGCCGAAGCGGGACTCGCCCGCCTCGGCGGCGTCGCTGTGCAAGGGGTTGCTGTCGTGGCAGGCCGCGGCGAACGCCGCGATGTCCTCCGGCGTGAAGCGCACCGTCTTGCCGAAGGTCTCACCGACTCGAACGATCTCTCGTTCCTGCGACCACATTCATGTTGTTGTCCTCCCTGTGGTCCGCGTCAACGCGGAGCGTCAGTACAGTTCGACGGCCATGGCCGTGGCCTCGCCGCCGCCGATGCACAGCGCGGCCACGCCCTTCTTCAGGCCGCGCTTGCGCAGCGCGCCGAGCAGCGTGACCACGATGCGCGCACCGCTGGCGCCGATCGGGTGGCCCAGCGCGCAGGCACCGCCATGCACGTTGACCTGCGCGTGGTCGAGCTTGTGCTCGGCCATCGCGGCCATCGTCACCGCGGCGAACGCCTCGTTGATCTCCCAGAGGTCCACGTCCTTGGTGGTCCAGCCGGCCTTCTTCAGCACCTTGTCGATCGCGCCGACCGGCGCGGTCGTGAACCATTCCGGGGCCTGCGCGTGCACGCTGTGCGCGACGATGCGCGCCACCGGGGTCACGCCCATGCTGCGCGCGGTGGATTCGCGCATCATCACCAGCGCCGCGGCGCCGTCGGAGATGCTCGACGAGGTGGCGGCGGTGATGCTGCCGTCCTTCTTGAACGCGGGCTTGAGGCCCGGGATCTTGTCGATGCGGGCCTTGAACGGCTGCTCGTCCTTGGTGACCTGCGTCTCGCCGCCCTTGCCGGCCACCGTCACCGGGGCGATCTCCCAGTCGAAGCTGCCGTCGTTGTTGGCCTGGATGGAGCGCTCGGTCGAGGCGATCGCGAACTGGTCCTGCGCCTCGCGACTGAAGTTGTACTTGGCCACGCAGTTCTCGGCGAACACGCCCATGGCCTTGCCCCGGTCGTAGGCGTCCTCCAGCCCGTCGAGCGCCATGTGGTCGTAGAACTGGGTCACGCCGTACTTCACGCCCTTGCGCACGAAGGCCAGGTGCGGCGCGTTGGTCATGCTCTCCATGCCGCCGGCCACCATCACGTCGGCGGTGCCCGCGGCCAGCATGTCGTGCGCGAACATCATCGCGCGCATGCCCGAGCCGCACATCTTCGACAGCGTGACCGCGCCGGTCGACTGCGGCAGGCCGGCCTTCAGCAGCGCCTGGCGCGCCGGGGCCTGGCCCTGGCCGGCCATCAGGCAGTTGCCCATCAGGACCTCGTTGACGGCGTCGGCCGGCACGCCCGAGCGCTCGACCGCGGCGCGGATGGCCACGGCGCCCAGCTCCCAGGCCGCCAGGGAAGCGAAGTCGCCCAGCAGGCCACCGATGGGCGTGCGGGCGGCGGAAGCGATGACGATGGGATCAGACATGGGGCTCTCCTTTCATCGGAACAATGTAGGCAGACGGCCGCCCCCGCTCAAGGGACAACCGGCTCGTCAACAGGTCTTTCGACCGGGGCCGTGCGCTCCCGGACGCGGAAGCGGTGGCAGGTGTCGTACGGGAACACGTCGTGCATGTGGCCGGCCAGGATGCGCTCCTTGTGGCCCTGCCAGAACTCCGGGTCCAGCAGGTCGGCGTGGTGGCGCATGAACACGTCGCGCACCTTCTCGTTGCCGAGCAGGAACGGCCCGAAGGTCTCCGGGAAGATGTCCCTGGGGCCCACCGGATACCAGATCTCGCCGGACATCTCGACCTCCTCGTTCGGTGCCGGTGGCACGCGGCGGAAGTTGCAGTCGGTGAGGTACTCGATCTCGTCGTAGTCGTAGAACACGACCTTGTCGTGGCGCGTGACGCCGAAGTTCTTCCACAGCATGTCGCCGGGGAAGATGTTGGCCGCCACCAGGTCCTTGATCGCGTTGCCGTACTCGATCACCGCCTGCTCGACCTGCCCGGGCGTCGCTTCCTGCAGGTAGATGTTCAGCGGGATCATGCGCCGCTCGATGTAGACGTGCCGGATGATGAGCTCGACCTGCCCGTCGCCGTCGCGGTCGCTGATCTCGACCTGGCTCGGGCAATAGTGCAGCAGCTCCTGCACCAGGTCCTCCTCGAAGCGCTCGAACGGGAACGCCACGTTGGAATACTCCAGCGTGTCGGCCATGCGCCCGACGCGGTCGTGCTGCTTGACCAGCCGGTACTTGGCCTGGATCTGCTCGCGCGTGGTGTCCTTCTGCGGCGGGAAGAAGTCCTTGATGACCTTGAACACGTACGGGAACGACGGCAGGTCGAACACCAGCATCACCATGCCCTTGATGCCGGGCGCGATGCGGAACTTGTCGCTCGAGTGCCGCAGGTGGAACAGGAAGTCCCGGTAGAACAGGTTCTTGCCCTGCTTGTGCAGCCCCAGCGCGTTGTAGATCTCCGAGCGCGGTTTGTGCGGCATCAGCGAGCGCAGGAAGTGCACGTAGGCGGCCGGCACCTCCATCTCGACCATGAAGTACGCGCGCGCGAAGCTGAACAGCTTCTGCAGCTGGTCCTCGCCGAACAGCGCCGCGTCGATGTACAGCCGCCCGCGCTCGTCGTGCAGGATGGGCAGCGAGAACGGGATCTCGCGGTAGCCGTTGATGAACTTGCCGACGATGTAGGCGCCCTTGTTGCGGAAGAACAGCGACGACAGCACCTGCACCTGGAAGTTGGTGCGGATGCGCATGTCGCCGAACTCGCGGTCCACCGCCTGCAGCACCAGGTCGACGTCGCGGTCCAGGTCGTCGAACTCGCGCTGCAGCTGGAAGTTCGTGACGATGCGGTGCAGCGTCTCGCGCAGCGAATCGCGCGTCGGGTAGTAGACGCGGAAGGTGGGCAGCGAGCCCGGCTCGTCGTTTTTCGATGTACTCGGTCGAGATCGCCGGGCGCACGAAGATGAAGTCGTTGTGGAAGTAGCTGCGGTGCAGGATCTTGGTCGTGACCGAGTTGAAGAAGGTCTCGGCCAGCTCGGGCTGCAGGTGGTTGGTCAGCAGCCCGATGTAGTGCAGCTTGACCTGGTGCCACACGTCCATCGGCAGCTCGTGGGCGCGGAACTCGCTGCGCAGCCGCTCCACCGCCTCCTGCACGCGCAGGTCGTAGTAGACGATGCGCTCGCGCTGGGCGCGCTGCTGGCCCGCCCAGTCGGCCGCCTCGAAGCGCTGCTTGGCCGCGGCGCTGGTTTCCCGGAACAGCCGGTAGTGCCGGTTGAACCCGTCGAGCAGGGCCTTGGCGATCTCGAAGGCCCGGGTGTCGTTCAGCTGCTGCGGGAACATCGCCCTACTCCTGGCTGCGCGCCGGCTCCAGCTCGCGCAGGCGCTCGTGGCGGGCGCGCAGCTGCGCCAGCGCCTCGGCGTAGCGCGGCTGCACCGCGTCGCAGTCGTCCACGGTGATGCGCAGGTCCTGCAGCAGGCCGTTGTGCAGCCCGTAGACCCAGCCGTGCACCACCACCTGCTGGCCACGCTGCCAGGCGTCGCGCACCACGGTCGTCTGGCACACGTTGAGCACCTGCTCCAGCACGTTGAGCTCGCACAGCGCGTTGTGGCGGCGCGCCTCGTCGGCGAAGCCCTCCAGCCACTCGCGGTGCTTGTTGCGCGCGTCCTGCACGTGGCGCAGCCAGTTGTCGGCCAGGCCGACGCGCACGTCGTTCATCGCCGCCTTGACGCCGCTGCAGCCGTAGTGCCCCACCACCATGATGTGCTTGACCCGCAGCAGGTCGACCGCGAACTGCATCACCGACAGGCAGTTGAGGTCCGAGTGCACCACCACGTTGGCGACGTTGCGATGGACGAACAGCTCGCCGGGCTGCAGTCCGACGATCTCGTTGGCCGGGACGCGGCTGTCCGCGCAGCCGATCCACAGGTATTCGGGGGCCTGCTGCTCGAGCAGGCGCGAGAAGAAGCCGGGCGAGCGCTGCTCGAGGCTCTGCGCCCAGGCCCGGTTGTTGTCGAAAAGGTTCTGGAGACGTGAACTCATGGGCTGTGCCGTAAGCGGCCCCGCGGGGCGAGGCCATGCTGCACTGCACAGTGTAAGCAGCCTCCGGTTCCACGCTGTTTCAGAAGGCAGGCGCTCACGCGGTCTCGGCGAACAGCTCGCGCCCGATCAGCATGCGGCGGATCTCGCTGGTGCCGGCGCCGATCTCGTACAGCTTGGCGTCGCGCCACAGGCGGCCGAGCGGGTACTCGTTGATGTAGCCGTTGCCGCCGAAGATCTGGATGCCCTCGCCGGCCATCCAGGTCGCCTTCTCGGCGCACCACAGGATCACCGCGGCACAGTCCTTGCGCACCTGGCGCACATGGGCGCTGCCCAGCATGTCGAGGTTCTTGCCCACCGTGTAGCAGAACGCGCGCGCGGCCTGCAGCACGGTGTACATGTCGGCCACCTTGCCCTGGATCAGCTGGAACTCGCCGATGCTCTGGCCGAACTGCTTGCGGTCGTGGATGTACGGGATGACGTTGTCCATCACCGCCTGCATGATGCCGATCGGGCCGGCGGCCAGCACCGCGCGCTCGTAGTCCAGCCCGCTCATCAGCACCTTCACGCCGCCGTTGACCTGGCCCAGCACGTTCTCCTTGGGCACCTCGACGTTCTCGAACACCAGCTCGCCGGTGTGGCTGCCGCGCATGCCCAGCTTGTCCAGCTTCTGCGCGACCCGGAAGCCCTTCATGCCCTTCTCGATGATGAAGGCGGTGATGCCCTGGGCGTTGAGCTCCGGCTCGGTCTTGGCGTAGACCACCAGCGTGTCGGCATCCGGCCCGTTGGTGATCCACATCTTGCTGCCGTTGAGCAGGTAATAGCCGCCCTTGTCCTCGGCGCGCAGCTTCATGCTGACCACGTCCGAGCCGGCGCCCGGCTCGCTCATCGCCAGCGCGCCGACATGCTCGCCCGAGATCAGCTTGGGCAGGTACTTCCTCTTCTGCGCCTCGGTGCCGTTGCGGCGGATCTGGTTGACGCACAGGTTGGAGTGCGCGCCGTAGGACAGCCCCACCGAGGCCGAGGCACGGCTGATCTCCTCCATCGCGATCATGTGCGCAAGGTAGCCCATGCTGGCGCCGCCGTACTCCTCCTCGACGGTGATGCCCAGCACCCCGAGCTCGCCCATCTTGCGCCACAGGTCCATCGGGAACTGGTCGGTGCGGTCGATCTCGGCCGCGCGCGGGGCGATCTCGGCCTGGGCGAAGCTGCGCACGCTGTCGCGCAGGGCCTCGATGTCCTCGCCGAGCTGGAAGTTGAGTCCGGGCAGTTGCATGGCTAGACCTTTCAACAGGGGATGTCAGTGTTGTATGCCTTCGCGTCCCAGCACCGTCATGACGGTGGCCGTCATCGTCGCGACCAGGCGCTCGCCGCGTTCGCCCCGCTCGATCGCGCGACCTTCGGTCACGGTGATGGTGCGTCCGGCCTTGACCACCTGGCCTTCGACGCGGAACCGCGGCCCGCGCGCCGGCGCGAGCAGGTTGACCTTGAACTCGATCGTCAGCACCGCGGCGTCGGCCGGCATCAGCGAAAAGGCAGCGTAGCCGCAGGCCGAGTCCAGCGCGGTGGAAACCACACCCGCGTGCAGGAAGCCGTGCTGCTGGACCAGGTGCGGCTGGTGCGTCATGCCGAGCACGATGCGGCCGGGGGCCACCTCGTCCAGCGTGATGCCGAGCGTCTGCATGACCGCCTGGCGTTCGAACGAGCGCCGCACGCGCTCGGCGTAGCCGGCATCGGCAGGCGTCCAGGAGGGATCAGGCAGGCTCATGACCGGGGCCCCGTTCGGATTGACGTTGACGTAAACGTCAATTCTAGGGGCAGCCCGCCCGGATTCATTCCTTTTTCTTCTTCTCGATTTCCCCGAGCAGGCGGCGCGCCTCGCGCTCGTGCGCGCGCACCTCGTCGAGCGTGACCTGCAGGTCCGCCAGTTGCTGCTCGAGCTGTTCGCGATGCGCGGCCAGCACGACCAGGAACTTCTTCAGCTGCGGCACCGTGTCGCGCGGGGACTCGTACATGTCGACGAGTTCCTTGATCTCCGCGAGGCTCAGGCCCAGGCGCTTGCCGCGCAGCGTGAGCTTGAGCCGCGTGCGGTCGCGCGAGGTGTAGACCCGGCTGCGCCCGTTGGGGCCGCTGCGCGCCGGGGACAGCAGGCCGCAGTCTTCGTAGAAGCGGATGGCCCGCGTGGTGAGGTCGAACTCCTTGGCCAGATCGCTGATGGTGTAGGTGGGCGAGGCGGGTGACACCGGAGAGACAGCAGAAGCAGCCATGGTTCCCTATACTTGATTGACGTTTACGTAAAGTGTAGCTAATGAACGAACTCGAACATCGCCTGCAATACCCGCATGGCGAGCGCATCCCCGCCCCCGGCCACACGCTGGAAGTGGCGCCGGGCGTGCGCTGGGTCCGCATGGGCCTGCCCTTCGCGCTGGATCACATCAACCTCTGGCTGCTGCGCGACGAACAGGACGGCCGTGCGGGCTGGACGGTGGTCGACTGCGGCATCACCGACGACGCCACCCGTGCCGCATGGGAGCGCGTGTTCGAGCACGAACTGGACGGCCTGCCGGTGCTGCGCGTGATCGTCACGCACATGCACCCGGACCACATCGGCCTGGCGCACTGGCTGACCGAGCGCTGGCAGTGCCGGCTGTGGATCAGCGCCACCGACTTCAACGCCGCGCGCGTAGGCAGCCAGACGACCACCGGCTACGGCGGCGAATCGGCGGCCAGCTTCTTCGCCAGCCACGGCCTGACCGACCCGGACTCGGTGGCCAAGGTGCGCGCGCGCTCCAACTACTACGCCTCGATGGTGCCGCGGGTGCCGGCGCAGTACCGCCGCCTGATGGACGGCGACGTGCTGGACATCGGCGGGCGCGCCTGGCGCTGCATCAGCGGCTACGGCCACGCGCCGGAGCACATCTCGCTGTACTGCGACGAGCTGCACGTGCTGCTGTCGGGCGACATGGTGCTGCCGCGCATCTCGACCAACGTCAGCGTGTTCGACATGGAGCCCGAGGGCAACCCGCTGCCGCTGTACCTCGCCTCGCTGGACCGCCTGAGCCCGCTGCCCGAGGACACGCTGGTGCTGCCGGCGCACGGCCGGCCGTTCCGCGGCCTGCACGAGCGCGTGCGCCAGCTGCACGACCACCACGACGCGCGCCTGGCCGACGTGATGCAGGCCTGCCGTGCCGCGCCCTGCAGCGCGGCCGACATCCTGCCGGTGCTGTTCCACCGCAAGCTCGACCTGCACCAGACCACCTTCGCGATGGGCGAGGCGATCGCCCACCTGCATGCGCTGTGGCTGGGCGGGCGCCTGAAGCGCACCGCCGGATCGGACGGGGTGTACCGCTTCGCCCCCGCCTGAGGGGCCTCGACCGGGCCGGCCGCCCGGCTCAGTCGAGCACCGGCAGCACGCTGTCGCGCAGCGTGCCGCGCGCCTGCTCGTAGTCCGGCATCACCGAGCGCACCACGTCCCAGAAGCGCGGGCTGTGGTTCATCTCGCGCAGATGCGCCAGCTCGTGCGCGACGACGTAGTCGATGGTCGGCAGCGCGAAGTGGATCAGCCGCCAGTTCAGGCGGATCGAGCCGTCGGCCGAGGCGCTGCCCCAGCGGGTCTGCGCGGAGGACAGCGCCAGGCGCCGGTAGCTCACGCCCAGGCGCTGCGCGAAGTGCTGGCAGCGCTCCTCGAAGATGCGCCGCGCCTGGCGCTGCAGCCAGGCCTGCACCGCGTCGCGGATCTGCTCGGGCGTCGCGTGCTGCGGCAGCCCCACGTGCAGCGTCAGCCTGGGCACGCCCGGCAGCGCGTCGGCAGCGCTGTTGAGCACCGCACCGATGGCACGCGGGTCCAGCACGACGATCACCGTCTCGCCGAGGAACGGCAGCGAGGTGCCGTCGCGCCATTCCACCCGGGCCTGCTGCAGGCGCTTGTTGCGCTCGGCCTGCTCGGCCAGCTTGCGCAGGATCCAGCCGCCCTTCTCGCGCAGCGCCGACTCGATCTCGGCCTGCCCGACCCAGCGCGGCGCGCTCACGCTCAGGCCGTCCGGCCCGACGACGAAGCCGATCGAGCGGCGCTTGGAGCGCTTCAGTTCATAGGCGACGAGGTGCCCGTCGAGGCGCAGCTCGCGGCTGGCGCGCGGATGGCGGAACACCACCGGGGACAGGGCACCGCGGGGTTCGGGCTCGGGGGGCGTGGCGCTGGCGACGGGCGCCGGAGGCAGCGTCGCGCGCGGCAGCAGCGGCGCCGGTGCGGGCGGCTCGGGCACGTCGGGGGCGAACAGGGGCAGGCTCAGCTGCAACGATTCGAGGAAGCTTGCCTTGCCGCGTGCCATGGCCGCGAAGTATAGGCGCTGCCTGCGACGCCGGGCAGCGCCGGGCCCGGGGTCAGTTCGCGCCGCCGGCCGCGGCCGCGGCCGGCGCCGGCTGCGCATAAGCCTCGGGGTCGAGGCGGCGCATCTCGGCCTCGATCCAGGCCTCGACCTCGCGCATCAGCTCGTCGGCGTTGCGGCCGGCAGACGGGATCGGCTTGCCGATCGAGACGTCGATGGTGCCCGGGCGCTTGATGAAGGCCTGGCGCGGCCAGCAGCGCGCCGAGGTCACCGCGATCGGCACCACCGGCACGCCGGTGGTCACCGCCAGGCGCGTGCCGCCGGACTTGTAGGTGCCCTGACTGCCGCGCGGCGTGCGCGTGCCTTCCGGGAACATGATCACCCAGCAGCCCTGCTCCATGAAGCGGCGGCCCTGCTCGGCCACCTTGGCCCAGGCCTCGGCGCGCTTGCTGCGGTCGATGTGCACCATGTCGAGGCGGCCCAGCGCCCAGCCGAAGAAGGGCACGAACAGCAGCTCGCGCTTGAAGACGAAGCTGAGCGGCCGCGGCATGATCTTCGGCAGCGCNANCGTCTCCCAGGCCGACTGGTGCTTGGACAGCAGGATGCAGGGGCCGTCGGGCAGGTTCTCCAGGCCCTGCACGCGCTCGCGGATGCCGCAGATCCAGCGCGCGCCGAACAGCGCGATGCGGATCCAGCCGACGCACAGCCAGTACAGCGGCGCGCCGCGCACGAAGATGGAGACGACCAGCACCATGACGGCATACGGCACGACCGTGACGATCAGCCACAGCATGTAGAGCAGGGAGCGCAGGAACAGCATCGGATCGGACAGGTAGGTGTCGGGTCAGGCCAGGGAAGCACCGGCGGCGTCGCCGCGCAGCAGGGCATCGGCAAAGGCGGGGAGGTCAGCGTGCACCTGGGTGCCGGGCACGCGCTGGCACAGCTCGGCCAGCCCCGCCGCGTCCAGGCGCGCCGCCTTGCCGGTGCGCACCAGGTGGGTGGCGCAGCCCAGCGCGGCGCCGGCCTGCAGGTCGCGCAGCGAATCGCCGACCGTCGGCACGCCGGACAGGTCGACGCCGAAGTCTTCGGCGATGCGCCGGAACAACCCGGGCCGCGGCTTGCGGCAATCGCAGCCGTCGTCGGGCCCGTGGGGGCAGTAGTAGACCTTCTCGACGCGCCCGCCGTGCGCGGCCAGCAGCGCGGCCATCTTGGCGTGCATGGCCTCCAGCGTCGCCACGTCGAACAGGCCGCGCGCCAGCCCGGACTGGTTGGTCGCGACGACCACGGTCCAGCCGGCGCGGTTCAGTCGCGCCACGGCCTCCAGCGCCCCCGGCAGCGGCTGCCACTCGTCGGGGGACTTCACGAAATCGTCACGGTCTTCGTTGAGCGTGCCGTCGCGGTCGAGGATCAGCAGTTTCATGCGTCCCCCCTGCCCGCCGCTCATCGCATCACCCCGACGTCCGCGTCCGGGCGGTCGCGCTGCACCAGGAAGGACGCCAAGGCGTCCAGGTCGGCGTGCACGCAGCTGCCCGGCACCTGGGCGGCCAGGCGCTCGGCCGCCTCGTCGTCCAGCTGGGCGCTGCGGCCGGTGCGCAGCAGGTGCGGCTCGCAGCCCGCGGCGTGGGCCGCCTGCAGGTCGCGCAGCGTGTCGCCGGCCACCGCCACCTGCGACAGGTTCACGCCGAAGCGCTCGGCGATCCTGTACAGCAGGCCGGGCGCCGGCTTGCGGCAGTCGCAGCCGTCGGCCGCGGTGTGCGGGCAGATGAACACCGCGTCGATGCGTGCGCCGTGCCGCGCCAGCAGTTCGTTCATGTGCCGGTGCACCGCGTTGAGGCCGGCCATGTCCAGCAGCCCCGAGCCCAGGCCGGGCTGGTTGGTCGCGACCACCACGTGCCAGCCGGCATGGTTGAGGCGGGCCACGGCCTCCAGCGCGCCGGGCACCGGCTCCCATTCCTGCGGCGTGGCCACGTGCTCGTCGCGGTAGCGGTTGAGCACGCCGTCGCGTCCCAGCACCACCAGTTTCATCGCACGATCCATCGCCGCACTCCTTCGGATTCGCGAGGGGGCCGCCTCAGCCGGCCAGCCGCGACAGGTCGGCCACGCGGTTCATCGCCGCGTGCAGCGTCGCCAGCAGCCCCAGCCGGTTGGCCCGCAGCGCCGGGTCCTCGGCGTTGACCATCACGGTGTCGAAGAAGGCATCGACCGGCGCCTTGAGCGCCGCCAGCGCCTGCAGCGACACCGCGTAGTCGCCGCGCTCGAAGGCCGCGTCGGCCTGCGGCTTGACCTCTTGCAAGGCCTGGGCCAGCGCCTGCTCGGCCGGCTCGCGCAGCAGCGCCGCGTCGATGCGCGGCTCGACCGCGCCCTCGGCCTTCTTCAGGATGTTGCCCACGCGCTTGTTGGCCGCGGCCAGGCTCTCGGCCTCGGGCAGCGAGGCGAAGGCCCGCACGGCCTGCAGGCGCTTCGGGATGTCGCCCCAGCGCGCCGGGCCGACCTCGACCACCGCCTCCACCTCGCGCGCCCCGTAGCCGGCGTCGCGCAGGTAGTTGACCAGGCGCTCGCGCATGAACTGCGCCACCTCGGCCTGCGCCTGGCCGTGGCCGGCCGGGAACGCCGCGAAGGCGACGTCGATCAGCGCCTGCGGCTCCAGCGGCAGGTCGCGCTCGATCAGCATGCGGATCACGCCGAGCGCATGGCGGCGCAGCGCGAACGGGTCCTTGTCGCCGGTGGGCACCTGCCCGATGCCGAACAGGCCGGCCAGGGTCTCGAGCTTGTCGGCCAGCGCGACCACCACGCCNAGCTCGTGGCGNGGCAGCTCGTCGCCGGCGAAGCGCGGCTTGTAGTGGTCCTCGATGGCATCGGCCACCGTGGTGTCCAGGCCGTCGTTGAGCGCGTAGTAGCGGCCCATGATGCCCTGCAGCTCGGGGAACTCGCCGACCATGTCGGTCAGCAGGTCGGCCTTGGCCAGCATCGCCACCTGGTCGGCGCGCTGCGCCAGCACCGGCCCGCCCAGCGTCTCGGCGATCGCGCGCGCGATCGTGCGCACGCGCTCGATGCGCTCGCCCTGGCTGCCGAGCTTGTTGTGGTAGACCACCTTGGCCAGTCCCGGCACGCGCGAGGCCAGCGTCTTCTTGCGGTCCTGGTCGAAGAAGAACTTCGCGTCGGCCAGGCGCGGACGCACCACGCGCTCGTTGCCGCCGATCACCGCGCTCGGGTCGTCCGGGCTGATGTTGCTGACCACCAGGAAGCGGTGCGTCAGCCGGCCGTCGGCGTCGAGCAGCGGGAAGTACTTCTGGTTGGCCTTCATCGTCAGGATGAGGCATTCCTGCGGCACCTCGAGGAACTCGGGCTCGAACTGGCCGACCAGCACGTTGGGCCGCTCGACCAGCGCCGTCACCTCGTCCAGCAGCGCCTCGTCCTCGATCGGGCGCACGCCGCCGCCGACGCGCTCGGCCGCGGCCTGCAGCTGGCGCGCGATCTCGGCACGGCGCTCGTCGAAGCTGGCGATCACCGCGCCTTCGCTGCGCATCTGCTCGGCGTAGCTGTCGGCGTCGCGCAGCACGATGGGGTTGTGCAGCGCCTCGAAGCGGTGCCCCTGGGTGTTGCGCCCGGCCTGCAGGCCCAGCACGCTGACCGGCACGACCTCGTCGCCGTGCAGCGCGACCAGCCCGTGCGCGGGACGCACGAAGTTGACGCTGGTCCAGCCGTCGGCCAGCTGGTAGGTCATGACCTTGGGGATCGGCAGGCCGGCGATCGCGTCTTCCAGCGCCTTCTGCAGCCCTTCGGCCAGCGTCACGCCGGGCGCCACGCTGTCGTGGAACAGCGCTTCGGCCTTGCCGTCGACCGCGCGCCGCAGCTGCGGCACCACCGAGGCGTCCACGCCCAGCGCGGCGAGCTTCTTCAGCAGCGCCGGGGTGGGCTGGCCCTGCGCGTCCAGGCCGACGCTGACCGGCATCAGCTTCTGCTGCACCGGCTTGTCGGCCGCGCGCGCGGCCACGCCGGGCACCCAGGCCGCAAGGCGACGCGGCGAGGCATAGGCGACCGGCACCGCGGCGGCGTCGGCCAGGCCCTGGGCCTTGAGGCGGTCGGCCAGCACGCTGGCAAAGGCGTCGCCCAGCTTCTTCAGCGCCTTGGGCGGCAGTTCCTCGACGAAAAGTTCAACGAGAAGGTTCTTGTTGCTCATGGTCAGGCCGCCTTCTTCGGCAACTGCGCCACCACCTCGGGCGACGCCATCGGGAAGCCGAGCCGTTCGCGGCTGTCGTAATAGCTCTGCGCGACGCTGCGCGCCAGGTTGCGGATGCGGCCGATGTAGGCGGCGCGCTCGGTGACGCTGATCGCGCCGCGCGCATCCAGCAGGTTGAAGGTGTGCGCGGCCTTGAGCACCTGCTCGTAGGCGGGCAGCGCGAGCTGCTGCTCCATCAGGTACTTGGCCTGCTTCTCGTGCGCGGCGAAGGCGGTCAGCAGGAACTCGACGTCGCTGTGCTCGAAGTTGTAGGTCGACTGCTCGACCTCGTTCTGGTGGTAGACATCGCCGTAGGTCAGCCCGTCGGTCCAGACCAGGTCGTAGACGTTCTCCACGCCCTGCAGGTACATCGCCAGGCGCTCCAGGCCGTAGGTGATCTCGCCGGTGATGGGCTTGCAGTCCAGCCCGCCGACCTGCTGGAAGTAGGTGAACTGCGTCACCTCCATGCCGTTGAGCCAGACCTCCCAGCCCAGGCCCCAGGCGCCCAGCGTCGGGTTCTCCCAGTCGTCCTCGACGAAGCGGATGTCGTTCTTCTTCAGGTCGAAGCCCAGNGCCTCGAGCGAGCCCAGGTACAGCTCCAGGATGTTGGCCGGCGCNGGCTTGAGCACGACCTGGTACTGGTAGTAGTGCTGCAGGCGGTTCGGGTTCTCGCCGTAGCGACCGTCCTTGGGGCGCCGGCTGGGCTGCACGTAGGCGGCGCGCCAGGGCTCGGGGCCGATCGAACGCAGGAAGGTGGCGGTGTGGCTGGTGCCCGCCCCCACTTCCATGTCGTAGGGCTGCAGCAGGGCACACCCCTGGCGGTCCCAGTAGTCCTGCAGGCGCAGGATGATTTGCTGGAAGGTCAGCATCGTCGTGGTGTCGGAGTGGAATCGGGGCCCGCGGGCAGCGGCAGGCGCTGGAATGCGGGTAAACGTTGAATTCTAGGGGGAACGGGCCGTGGCCCGCCGTCAGCGGCGGCGCCAGGCGGCCGCCACCGCCAGCAGCAGCACGGCGCCGGCCAGCAGCGGCCACAACCCGGCCTGCGACGCCCAGCGGGCATAGGGCGTCAGGCCGGCACGCCCCTGCACCGGGCCGGTCAGCACCGCACGCCTGAACGGTGGCAGCTCCTGCACGACGCGCGCCGTGTGGTCGATGATGGCCGTGGCGCCGGTGTTGGTGGCGCGCAGCATCGGGATCTGGAACTCCAGCGCGCGCATGCGCGAGATCTGCAGGTGCTGGTGCACCGCGACGGTGTCGCCGAACCAGCCGATGTTGCTGATGTTGGCGAAGATCGTGGGCGCCTGCGAGGGCAGCGCGAAACGCGCCGCCAGCTCCTCGCCGAACAGGTCCTCGTAGCAGATGTTGGGCGCGATGCGCTCGCCGTGGACCTCGAACGACGGTGGGTTGCGCGGCCCGCGCTGGAAGTCGCCGAGCGGCATGTTCATCATGTCGACGAACCAGCGGAAGCCGAACGGGGATGAACTCGCCGAACGGCACCAGGTGGTGCTTGTCGTAGCGGTACGGCACCGGGCGGTTCTTCTTCAGCCCCACCACCGAGTTGGTGTAGCCCTCGGCGAAGCTGCCCAGCGGGATGCCGATCAACGCCGCGGTCTCGCTCTGCGCGAAATGCTGCTCGCGCGCCTCCCAATAGCCCGGCGGCAGCTGCTGCGGCAGCAGCGGGATGGCCGTCTCGGGGGTGACGACCAGGTCGCCGGTGGCGCTGTCCAGCTCGTCGGCGTACCAGTCCAGCACGCGCGGCAGGTGGTCGGCGGAGAACTTCTCGTCCTGCGGCACGTTGCCCTGCAGCAGGGTCACGGTCAGCGTCCGGGTGGGCACGGTGAAGTCGTGCGGGATGGACGACACCACCACGCACAGCAGCAGCGCGGCGACCAGCGGCATCCATTCCCTCGGCCCCGAGCCGGTGCCGGCGAGCCGGGCCGCGGCGGCGGCGATCCAGGCCGCGACGAAGCCGATGCCGTAGACCCCGGCGAAGGGCGCGAGCGTCGACAGCGGCCCCTCGACATGGGCATAGCCCGCGGCCACCCACGGAAAGCCGGTGAACAGCACGCCCCGCGCCAGCTCGGCCAGCAACCAGGCCGCGGCGAACACCAGCGGCGGCCACAGCCGGGTGCGCGCGGCCAGGCGCACGTAGGCTGCCATGGCCAGCGCGAGGTACAGCGACAGGAACCCGGCCAGCAGCAGCACCGCCAGCGCGGCCAGCCAGGCCGGCAGGCCGCCGTAGCGGTGCATGCTGATGAACAGCCACCAGGTGCCGCCGGCCAGCCAGGCGGTGCCGAACAGCCAGCCCAGCAGGGCGGCGCGCCGCGCCGTGGCGGCGCGGTGCACGCACCAGGCGAGCACCGCCAGCGCCACCAGCTGCATGGACCAGGTGCCCATGTGCGAAAAGGCCAGCGCGTGGGCGGCGCCGGCCAGCAGGGGAATCAGCAGGTCCGCACGGGGCCGCATCAACCGTCAGCCATCGCCTCGGCAGCGACGGGCACCCGGGTCACCTTGAACCACCGCACCGCGCCGGCACGGGACAGCATGACGGAAAAGCGCAGGCCCGCGATGTCGACCACCTCGCCGCGGCGCGGCACGTGCCCCAGCTCGTGCGCGATGTAGCCGCCGATGGTGTCGAAGTCCTCTTCCGGCAGCTGGGTGCCGAAGAANGCGTTGACCGCCTCGATGTCGGTGTCGCCCGCCACCCGGTGGCTGCCGTCGGCCAGCGTGTAGATGCCCACCGGGGCGTCGTCCTCGTCGTCGAACTCGTCCTCGATCTCGCCGACGATCTGCTCCAGCACGTCCTCGATCGTGATCAGGCCGGCCGTCTTGCCGAACTCGTCGATCACGATCGCCAGGTGGTTGCGGTTGGCGCGGAACTCGCGCAGCAGCTCGTTGAGCCGCTTGGATTCGGGCACGAAGACCGCCGGCCGCAGCAGGATGCGCAGGTTGATCCCGGGCGCACGCTGCAGCTTGAGCAGGTCCTTGGTCATCAGGATGCCGATGATGTTGTCGCGGTGGCCCTGGTAGACCGGGAACCGCGAGTGGCCGGTGTTGATGACGGTGCCGAGCAGCTCGTCGTAGGGCGCATCGATGTCGAGCAGGTCCATGCGCGGCGCAGCCACCATCACGTCGCCGGCGGTCATGTCGGCCAGGCGCAGCACCCCCTCGAGCATGCGCCGGGACTCCGGCTCGATCAGCTCGCGGTCCTCGGCATCGGCCAGCGTCTCGATCAGCTCGTCCTTGGAATCGGGTCCGGGAGAAAGCAGCTCGACCAGACGTTCGAAGAAGGTGCGCTTGTCGGCTACGCGGTGGGCGCGACTTGGGTGAGGTTCTGACACAAGCATGCGTCGTAGTTGCGGAGTTCCAAGGATACCCCACGCCTCTGCCCGCTTCCACAGCGGCCGCAGCCGGGCATGAAACCTGCCTCGTCCGGCCGGATCCGCGTCAAGACCGCGTCACGGGAGGGCGGCTACACTGTCCGGCCCCCTTGAATCCCGGCGGCTCGCCCCTATCTGGTGCAGCGCCTTTCGAAGCGAGATGTCCATGAGCCTGATTCCCGCCACCATCCTCACCGGCTTTCTGGGCAGCGGCAAGACGACCCTGCTCAAGCGCGTGCTCACCGAGGCCCACGGCCAGAAGATCGCCGTGATCGAAAACGAGTTCGGCGAGGAAAACATCGACAACGACATCCTCGTGGCCGAGACCCAGGAGCAGATCATCCAGATGAGCAACGGCTGCATCTGCTGCACCATCCGGGAGGACCTGCGCGCCACGCTGGCCGACCTGGCCGCCCGCAAGCGCCGTGGCGAGCTCGACTTCGAGCGCGTGGTCATCGAGACCACCGGCCTGGCCGACCCGGGCCCGGTGGCCCCAGACCTTCTTCATGGACGACGAGATCGCCGAGACCTACCTGCTGGACTCGGTCCTGACGCTGGTGGACGCCAAGCACGGCCAGCAGCAGCTGGACGACCGGCAGGAAGCGCGCCGGCAGGTCGGCTTTGCCGACCAGATCTTCAGTCAGCAAGACCGACCTGGTCAGCGAGGCCGAGGCCGACGCCCTGTCGCACCGCCTGAAGCACATGAACCCGCGCGCCCCGCAGCGCCGGGTGCACTTCGGCGAGGTGCCGATTTCCGAGGTGTTCGACCTGCGCGGCTTCAACCTGAACGCCAAGCTGGAGATCGACCCGGACTTCCTCTCGGCCGACGACGACCACCATCACCACCATGACCATGACCATGACCATGATCACGACCATGAGCATGGCGAGCATTGCGACCACCCGCACCACCACCATCACGACGACGACGTGAAATCCTTCGTGTTCCGGGCTGAACGGCCATTCAACCCGGCAAAGCTGGAGGATTTCCTGGGCACCATCGTGCAGATCTACGGCCCGCGCATGCTGCGCTACAAGGGAGTGCTGCACATGCAGGGCACGGACCGCAAGGTGATCTTCCAGGGCGTGCACCAGCTCATGGGCAGCGACCTGGGCCCGAAGTGGGCCGACGGCGAGCCGAAGGTCAGCAAGATGGTGTTCATCGGCATCGACCTGCCACGGGACATCTTCACGCAAGGGCTGCAACAGTGCCTGGTGTGACCGCCGGTCGCACCATTTGCCGGGAAAACCCCGGGGCGCCATCCGGTGGGATGGCTACAATCCGCGGCGCCCTTGGGTGCCCCCGTGTGCAGGACGCCTCAGGTTCCTAGCCGAATTTGGCAAGAGCAGGTATATAACTGCCCCTGCGAGGAGACGGAATGTGAGCAAGACCCCGGCCCGAACCAGCAGCGCCAAACCTGCGGCGAAGCGCCCGCCCGTGGCCGCGGCCGAGACCAAGAAGGTCGCCGCCACGGCCAAGACCCCGGCCAAAGGCGCTGGCAGCAAGCCCGCGCCGGCCAAGGCCACCAAGACTTCCGCGGCCCCGGCCCGGAAACCTTCCGTAGACAGAGCTGAACCGGTGAGTACCGCCAAGACGACCTCCGCCAAGACCGCAGCGAAACCCGCCACCGCGCGGGCGAAGTCCGCTGCCGACGCGAAGGCGGCCGTCGCGGCGCCCGCAGCCGCGCCGGCGCCTGTCGCCCCTCCTGCCACGGCCTCGTTCTCCGACGCCCCGGCCGATCGAGCCTCTCCGTCATCCACCATGAACAAGACCTCCGCCACCGCGGTGCTGGACCAGCCCCGCCCTGCCGTCGACCCCGCGCTCGCGAACGCCTGGAAGACCAAGGCCGGCCGCGACCTCACCGACGCCGAAGTGCTCGCGATGCCCGAGAGCGAATACATGAACGAGAAGCAGCTCGAGTTCTTCCGCGCCAAGCTGGAAAAGCTCAAGGAGGACCTGCTGAGCAACGCGGGCGAGACCACCGAGCACCTGCGGGAGGACACCACCATCGTCCCCGATCCGGCCGACCGCGCCACGATCGAGGAGGAGCACGCCCTGGAGCTGCGCACCCGCGACCGCGAGCGCAAGCTGCTGAAGAAGATCTCCCAGGCCCTGGCCCGCATCGATTCGGGCGAGTACGGCTACTGTGACGAAACCGGCGAACCGATCGGCCTGGGTCGCCTGATCGCGCGTCCGACGGCTACACTGTCTCTCGAGGCTCAGCAACGGCGTGAGCTCAAGCAGAAGATGTTCGGAGACTGATCGGGGCCACGCCCGTCGCGAGCCATGTCGGATCCCAAGGACAAGGACAATCCCAGCTTCCTGCGCAAGGTGGTGCGGTTCGTCGCGAACCCCACCACCGACTGGTCCGACCTGAACTCGACCCCCGCCGAATCGCGCGAGAGCGAGTACGCCAAGTCCGAGCTCAAGGCGATGATCGAGCGCAAGCGGCGCAACGACTTCGTCCGCAAGCGCGAGTTCGACATGCTGCGCAAGGTGCGCCGCGAGGGCCTGACCGAGGCCAACGTCGGCGCGCTGGCCGCCACCTCCAACCTTGACGAGGACCGCGACCTGGCGGCCAAGTCCGACGTCGGGATCGTCAAGGCCAAGATCGACGAGATCGAGCAGCAGATGGTGGGCGAGGCGATCGGCACGCGCCGCTCGCCCTCGTTCTACAACGCGCCCACCCAGCCCGCCGGGCTGCACGCGAAGATCACCGAGCCGCTGCGCCTGGATCCCGCACCGGCGCCGCCCCCCGCCGCGGTGGTGGCACCGGTGCCGCCCGCGCCGGCGGTGGCTGCCCCGGCCCCCGAGCCGGCCCCGGCCCGCCGGGCCGCCCCGGTCTCGGTGCACGGCGACCTGATGGACACCTTCGCGATCGAGGTCAACGAGGTCGCCCACGATCCGGAACTCGACGAGGCGGTGATCGCCTTCGCGAACGCGGATTTCGACTCATGTGAGCAATCACTGTCGGCGCTGATCCGGCCGGGCGCGAGCCGCGCCCAGCATGCCGAGACCTGGATGGCGCTGTTCGACCTGTACCGCGCCACCGGTCAGCAGGCCAAGTTCGAAAGCCTGGCGCTGGACTATGCCCAGCAGTTCGGCTGGTCGGCCCCGCAATGGTTCTCGCTGCCGCGCATGGTGGCCGAGGCCGCCGCCGAGGAGGCGCCGACCACCACGACCGCCGCCAAGCTGGAAGGCCAGGTCGGCTGGGTCTGCCCGGAGATCCTGGACGTCGACGGCGTCGCGCGGCTGCGCTCGCAGACCCTGCAGATGCCCCTGCCCTGGGTGCTCGACTGGGGCCCGCTCAAGAGCATCGACGCCGAAGCCGCCTCGCAGCTGAGCGAGGTGTTCCGCCATTGGGCCAAGGAAGCGCTGGAGATGCGCTGGGTCGCCGGCGACCACCTGCTGCAGGTGCTGCAGGACGCCGCCCCGACCGGCGTCCGGGACGTCGACCCGGTGTTCTGGTCGCTGCGCCTGGACGCACTGCGCCTGGCCAACCGGCCGGACCAGTTCGACGAGGTCGCGATCGACTACTGCGTCACCTACGAGGTCTCGCCGCCGTCCTGGGAGGCCGCGCGCTGCCAGGTCAAGCTGGGCAGCGGGGCCCGCTCGAGCACCTCGACCGCGCCGCTGTCGGTCATCAGCGACGTCTCGACCAGCTTCGTCGAATCGCAGATCACCGACGAGCCGGCGGTCATCGAGGTCGCCTCGCTGGAGCTGTCCGGCCAGCTGGTGGGCGACATCTCCGAGACGCTGCAAGACCTGGACAACGGGCTGGGCCAGGCGCGCATCGTCAAGGTGTCCTGCACGCGCCTGATCCGCGTCGACTTCATCGCCGCCGGCGACCTGCTGAACTGGGTGCTGAGCCGCCGCGGCGAGGACCGGACCATCCAGTTCGAGGACACGCACCGCCTGGTCGCGCTGTTCTTCGGCGCGATGGGCATCACCGAACACGCGCGGGTCAAGGTGCGCAACATCTGATCCGCCCGTCATGGCAAGCCCCTGCGGCCAGGAGGCCCCTCGCGGGGCCTTCGCCGTTTTGTGTCACCCTTGCGGCTTGAAGCGCCCGGCTTCGGCCCTCATCTGATACCGCTATGGACTCTTATCACGGCACCACCATCGTGAGCGTACGCCGGGGCAACGTCGTCGCGCTGGGCGGCGACGGCCAGGTCACCCTGGGCTCGATCGTCGTCAAGGCGACCGCGCGCAAGGTGCGCAGGCTCTACCGCGACCAAGTGCTCGCCGGCTTCGCCGGCGCCACCGCCGACGCCTTCACGCTGTTCGAACGCTTCGAGGCCAAGCTCGAGAAGCACCAGGGCCACCTGGTGCGCGCGGCCATCGAGCTGACCAAGGACTGGCGCACCGACCGGGTGCTGCGCCGGCTGGAAGCCATGCTGGCGGTGGCCGACCGCGACGCCTCGCTGATCATCACCGGCAACGGCGACGTGCTCGAGCCCGAACACGGCCTGATCGCGATCGGCTCCGGCGGCGGCTATGCGCAGGCGGCCGCGCGCGCGCTGCTCGAGCACACCGACCTGCCGCCGCAGGACATCGTCAAGAAGTCGCTGGAGATCGCCGGCGACCTGTGCATCTACACCAACCAGAACCACGTGATCGAGACGCTGGGCTGAGGCCCGGCGCGCTCGTCGCTGCCCCCGAAAGAAAGACGTCCACATGAGTGCGATGACGCCGCAGGAGATCGTCTCCGAACTCGACCGCCACATCGTCGGCCAGGCCAAGGCCAAGCGCGCCGTCGCGATCGCGCTGCGCAACCGCTGGCGCCGCCAGCAGGTCGACGAGAAGCTGCGCGCCGAGATCACCCCGAAGAACATCCTGATGATCGGCCCGACCGGCGTCGGCAAGACCGAGATCGCCCGGCGCCTGGCCAAGCTGGCCGACGCCCCGTTCATCAAGGTCGAGGCGACCAAGTTCACCGAGGTCGGCTACGTCGGCAAGGACGTGGACTCCATCATCCGCGACCTGGTCGACATGGCGGTCAAGCAGACCCGCGAGGCCGAGATGCGCAAGGTGCGCTCGCGCGCCGAGGATGCCGCCGAGGAGCGCGTGCTGGACGTGCTGGTGCCGCCGCCGCGCGGCGACTTCGGCCTCGCGCCCGCGCAGTCGCAGGACAACACCGCGCGCCAGGTGATGCGCAAGCGCCTGCGCGAGGGCCTGCTCGACGACAAGGAAATCGAGATCGAGGTGGCCGACGTCAAGCCCACGCTCGAGATCATGGGCCCGCCGGGCATGGAGGAGATGACCGAGCAGCTGCGCGGCATGTTCGCCAACCTCGGGGCCGGCCGGCGCAAGACGCGCAAGCTGCGCATCGCCGAGGCCCTGAAGCTGCTGGTCGAGGAAGAGGCCGCCAAGCTGCTCAACGAGGACGAGGTCAAGGCCAAGGCGCTGGCCAACGCCGAGCAGAACGGCATCGTCTTCATCGACGAGATCGACAAGGTCGCCTCGCGCTCGGACGTGGCCGGCGCCGACGTCTCGCGCCAGGGCGTGCAGCGCGACCTGCTGCCGCTGGTCGAAGGCACCACGGTCAACACCAAGTACGGGATGGTCAAGACCGACCACATCCTGTTCATCGCCTCGGGCGCGTTCCACCTCAGCAAGCCGAGCGACCTGATCCCCGAGCTGCAGGGGCGCTTCCCGATCCGCGTCGAGCTGGAGTCGCTGTCGGTGGACGACTTCGAGGCCATCCTCACGCAGACGCACGCCAACCTGACGNTGCAGTACCAGGCGCTGCTGGCCACCGAAGGGCTGAAGCTGGAGTTCACGCCGGACGGCATCCGGCGCCTGGCGCAGATCGCCTACGACGTCAACGAGCGCACCGAGAACATCGGCGCGCGGCGGCTGTCCACCGTGATGGAGCGCCTGCTGGACGAGGTGTCGTTCGAGGCGTCCCGCCTGAGCGGCCAGACCGTCACGATCGACGCGGCCTACGTCGACGCACGGCTGGCCGAGCTGTCGAAGAACGAGGACCTGTCGCGCTACATCCTCTGACGCGGCGCGCGACAGGCCCCGGGCCGGGCGGCCCTCAGAGGTCGAAGAACACAGTCTCCTGCGGCCCCTGCATGCGGATGTCGAAGCGGTAGGCCACGCCCGCCGGGCCGGTCTCGCGGCGCGCGATCAGCGTGTCGCGCCGTTCGGCCGGCACCGACTGCAGCACCGGGTCCTCGGCGTTCGCGGCCGCCTCGTCGTCGAAGTAGATGCGCGTGAAGGCGTGCGAGAGCATGCCGCGCATCGTCACGATCACGTCGATGTACGGCGCCTCGCCGGGGCCGCCTGCGGCCGGCTTGATCGTGTGGAAGACGAAGCGGTGCTCGGGATCGGTGCCGGTGCCGCAGCGCCCGAAGCCGCGGAAGCCCGTCTCGCGCGCCTGCGCCTCGCTGGCGACCTCGCGCCCGCGTGCATCGAGGTGGCAGATCTCGATCCGATCGCGTCGTCGATCGGCCGGCCCTCGCCGTCGAGCACCTGCCCGTACAGGCGGATGTGCTCGCCTTCGGCGTGCGGCTGCGCCAGCACCGGCGTGTAGGCGCTTTCCAGGTCGTAGTGGTACTGCCGCGGCGTCAGGCCGTACGCGAAGTACGGGCCCACGGTCTGCGAAGGCGTCTGGGGCAGGCGCTGCCCCGCCGGAAGGGTGGATGCGCTCATCGGGGGGTCTCCATCGGGGTTTCTTGCGGGCCGCGCAGCACGATGTCGAATTCGTAGCCCAGCGCGAATCCGGGTTCGGTCACGTCCAGGGTGAAGCGCGAGATCAGGCGGTCGCGCGCGCCGGCCGGCGTGCCCTGGAAGATCGGGTCGTGCGCCAGCAGGGGGTCGCCCGGGAAGTACATCTGCGTCACCAGCCGGCTGGCGAAGTACTCGCCGAACAGCGAGAAGTGGATGTGNTTGGGCCGCCAGGCGTTNNGGTGGTTGCCCCANGGGTAGGCGCCCGGCTTGATCGTNANGAACCGGTAGCGNCCCTCGTCGTCCGTGAGGCAGCGGCCGGCACCGAGGAAGTTGGGGTCCAGCGGCGCGTCGTGCTGGTCGTTCTTGTGGATGTAGCGGCCGGCGGCGTTGGCCTGCCAGATCTCCACCAGCGCACCGCGCACCGGGCGGCCGCGCTCGTCCAGCACCCGGCCGGTCACGATGATGCGCTCACCCAGCGGCTCGCCGTTCTTCGCGGCGTTGCGCGTCAGGTCGTGGTCCAGCGGGCCGATCGCATCATGCCCGTAGACCGGCGCGCGCAGCTGGCGCAGGTTCTCCTTGAGCGGAATCAACGGCTTGGTCGGGCCGCGCAGCACCGTGGACTTGTAGTCCGGGTGGATGTACGGCGGGTGGCTGCCCCAGTCGCGGGGGCTGAGCTTGGGTTGGGCACTCATCGCATGTCTCCTCTTTGGGGTGAGGCCACTTTATGCATTACCTTGAGTTAAGTAAATTCACGAATCATCAGCAAATCCATTCCTGATGATTATCAAAAGATGGACTCTCCGCTCCTGCACCGCCTGCAGCTGCGCCACCTGCACTGCTTCCTGGCCGTCGCGCGCCTGGGCAACCTGCGCCGCGCGGCGGAGTCGCTCGCGGTCACGCAGCCGGCCGTGACCAAGACGCTGGCCGAGCTGGAAGACATCCTGGGCGTGGCGTTGTTCGTCCGCAGCCGGCGCGGCGCGGCGCTCACACCCCAGGGCCATGAGTTCCTGCGACATGCCAACACGGTGGTGTCGCTGCTCGGCGAGGCGGTCGACAGCATCAGCGGCAGCCGGGCCCGCCCGGCGCTGCGCGTCGGGGCGCTGCCGACGCTCGCCGCCTCCTTCCTGCCGCGCGTGCTGCAAGGCCTGCAGCCGCTCGGTGCGGTGCAGGTGTCCACCGGGCGCAACCGCGAGCTGCTCGACCGCCTGCAACACGGCGAGCTGGACATCGTGATCGGCCGCCTGGCCGAACCCGAACAGATGGTGGGGCTGAGCTTCGAGCACCTGTTCTCCGAGCCGCTGGTGGTGGTGGTGCACCCGGCACACCCGCTCGCCGCCACCCGCCCGGTCGAGGCCGCCGCGCTCGGCCGCTATCCGCTGGTGCTGCCGCTGGGCGGCACGCTGATCCGGCACGCGGCCGACAGCCTGCTCGCCACCCACGGCATCCAGCCGCACAGCGGCGTGGTCGAGACGCTGGCGGTCTCGCTCGGCCGGCGCCTGTGCCTGGAAAGCCAGGCCGCCTGGTTCACGCCGCTGAGCGCCGTCGCGCCGGACCTGGCCGACGGCCTGCTGCACCGCCTGCCGCTGGCCACCGGCACCCACGAGCCGGTGGGCCTGGCGCTGCGCACCGACCAGACGCCCCCGCCGCCGCTGCAGGCGCTGGTGGCGGCAGTGCGGCGCGCCGCGCGCCAGATGGCGCCGGTGCACGACGACTGAAGGCCCATCCGCCGCCGCGTCGGCGTGTACGGCGGCGACAAATTGCAAACGAAGGTAATCCCCGCGCGGGCGGCCCCCGCGGCCGCAGTGCCCCGGCGACATACTCCCGCCCCAAAAACCAGAGGTACCCAGGGAGGGGAGCATGTCGTTGCACGCCCGGGCCGACGCGGCATGGCATGACGCGTTGCGCCTGCCGTTCCTGACGCAGCAGGCGCGGCTGCTGCGCCTCGAACTCCGCCGCGCGGGCGCACCGCTGGTGCCCGAGCAGGCACTGGTCCGCGAGGCGGTCAACCAGCCCTTCGAGATCACGGTCGACGCGCTGTCGCCCGACACGGCCCTGCCCTTGCGCGAATGGCTGGGAACGCCGGCGACGCTGCGGCTGGTCGGCCCCGACGGCGGCCTGCGCCCGTGGCACGCCCTGGTCGCCGCCGCCAGCCACCTCGGGGCCGACGAAGGCCTGGCGCGTTACCGCCTGGTGCTGGTGCCGTGGCTGCGCCTGCTGGAGCAGCGTTGCGATGCCCATGCCTTCCAGGACCGCACCGCGCTCGAGATCGTCGAGGAGGTGTTCGCCGACTACCCGATGGCGCACTGGCAGGTCGCGGTCACCGAACCGCTGCGCCGGCGCAGCCTGTGCATCCAGTACCGCGAGACCGATTTCGAGTTCGTCACGCGGCTGCTGGCCGAGGAGGGGCTGAGCTACCACTTCGAGCACCTCGACGGCGAGGCCCTGGAGGACGCCGCGCATCGCGGCCAGGCCGGTCACGTGATGGTGATCACCGACCGCGCCGCGCCCCGCCGGCACCTGGGCCCCCTGCGCTACGCGCGCGCCGACGTGCGCGTGGGCGCGCGGCCGGTCGACGGCATCACGGCGTTCGCGGCCCGGCATGCGGTCGGCCCGAACGCGGTGACGCTGGGCGCGTGGGACTACAAGCAGCTGGCCGGCATCGCTGCTCAGGCGGCCAGCGCGCCCGGCGAGGCCGAGCTGCCGTTGCTCGAGGTCTACGACGGTGCGGGCCAGTACCGCTACCAGGACCGCACGCAGGCCGCGCGCGCGGCCGCCCTGGCCCTGGAAGCACTCGAACTGGACGGCCTGCGCTTCGACGGCGAGGGCGCCGCGCGGGTGCTGGCCGCAGGCGTGCAGTTCGAGCTGCACGACCACCCGATGCTGGACCGGTGCTACACCGTGCTGGCGGTCGAGCACGAGATCCGCAACCACCTTGGCGAGTCGCCCGCCGACCGGCCCGGCCCGCCCGGGCTGGAGCCCGGCAGCTACCGCAATCGCTTCACCTGCTGCCTCGCCGCCACGCCCGTGGTGCCGCTCCCCCGGCGCAAGCCCACCGCCCCCGGTTGCCAGACTGCACTGGTAGTGGGTGTCAGCGGCGAGCCGTTGACCACCGACCGCGACCTGCGCGTCAAGCTGCAGTTCCCCTGGCAGCGCGGCGTCCACCCCAACCCGGGCGGGCTGCATCACGACAGCCCCGGCGACCCCACGGGCAACGCGCCAGGC